>OGFW01000197.1_pt1 | contig 65645 bp, 54 predicted proteins | sample 1570991 | NCBI WGS metagenome assembly OGFW01 (sample SAMEA2582074, study PRJEB24529) | metagenome | biome: Human gut stool | place: China | collected 2011
AACTGGTTGTTCAGGAAGCACAGCCGCGGTTGGCTTTTCTGTATCTGAATATGAAATCAATCAAGAAATTGGTTACTCCAGAAGTGACCCCTGATAAGAAGTAATAAATCTCTCTCTTAAATAATTTAGTGTTTAAATTAGCATTACGTTGCTAATGAAAACGCCTTGTCGTAGTGATTACGATGAGGCGTCTTTGTTTTACAGTATTTATACAGGGATATTCAGTAAATGTTCCTCTTTCTAAAAAATCAAGAGAAAAGCTTTGCTTTACGTGAGCTTTTCTCTTGATTTTTTCGTTCAACTCTCCCAGTCTTCTATCTTTTTTGTAGAATATTGTTTACATATTCTTATTTTTTCCTTCCCACCCATGCATTATGTACATGTCTTTTTTAGGGGAAGTTAAAACCTCTCCTGTTTTTCCTGTTATTTTAGTCAGATTATGCTGCCTTTCTTTTTTTCTTTTCGACCTTTTCTATCATACATACCGCATTGGCTGTATGTATCCCAAAGAAAATCCAAAGTACTTCCGTTTTCCTGTTTCTAGCTTTTATCCTGGCCAGTGAGTAATGTTGTTTCTGCGTTCCAAAACTTCCTTCCAGGCGGGTAGCTCTTTCACGGCTGAGTTCCGACCGTAAGATTTTCCGAAGCGGCTCATCTTTGGCAGCTCTGCCCTTACGCTTAAAGGAAGTACTTATATGATATTTTGTACAAAATTTCCGGTTGGCATTATTGGCATAGATTGAATCCGCCGCAAGCGCCTTAACCCTAACCCCGGTCAGTTGTTGTTGCAGATGAATACAGTCTTTCAAACGTACTCCTTCGTTAAAAGCCTTAAAGGAGATATGTTCTATAAAGGAGATTCCGTCTATCTGTATATTGTTGACTTTGGCTCCGAATTCAACGGATTTGGTTTCCTTGCCTCTGATAATGGGGCGAAGGTAATGCCGGTCGATACTCACGATACGGTTGGACACTTTTTTGCCTGCAAATAAATTCTTCCCTTGCTCAAGGACTGTCTGTATGACCGAGAAACGTCTTTGGTAATCAGAGGATAGTGTAAGCCTGTTCCTGTAGGATGAATGAAGCAGCTCCAGCTGGTCAAGTAACTTTTCCAATAACTGAAGTAACCTTCGTGTAATCATACGAGTCTGTGATTTCTTGCGTTTACGCAGTTTGCTATAAGCAAGATAGGCACGGCGTACATCAAGATACTTGTTACGGGGACGTTGTATGTGCAAGGTCTGGCAATGTTTGCACAGATGACGATGAAGCCATACAATACCTTCCCATAAGAGTTTGGTATCAGTAGGAAAACGCAGATGACTTTCATAACAGGTGGCATCGGTCATACAGACATGAAGGTTCTCAAGATAAGGTTTCCAATGCTCGGCAAGAATGAGCTGGAGGGGCTCAACGTCAAGGCGATGCGCTAGTTCCTGACGAATTGCACTAACGATTTTAGGATTGGTTAGTGGATGAAGCGGATCAATCTGAACACCACAAAACAACTGGTAATGAATATTACCGTTTAAATGCTCAATCAGTTGTGCATCGGAAAAGTTGGTATAGGACTTCAAGACCATCAAGGCTATTTTACCTTCGGGAGAAAAATAACTTTTACGACCCAAAGCAGAGGACTTCAAATGCATTTGTCGGGCCAGTTCCGAGAAAGGAAACAGAGCATGGAGGCGACCTAATTCACTCGTTGCAAAACTTTGACGATATTTTTTTAGCATATCGAACTCGGTAAAACCTAAACGAGGTTCGATTTCTGAGATTTTTTGTATCTTTACCATGTGTTTTTATTTTAGATTACCCCCGTTTTGGCCGTCAAACCGTTTTTTGGGGGGAATGCTTAAAGATACAAAAAAGGCAACTAACTCGCAATGAATTAGTTGCCTTAAATTTTATTATTTTAGGAATATCCCTGTTTTAATGATTGGTGTCTGGAACTGGTTGAGGAGTTATACTATAGACATTTACTGAATGTCCCTGTATAGTGTCGATAATATTAAAGAAAAACTTGTTATCTCCCTATATGCCAAAGGAATGAGCGTGTCAGACATAGAAGAGGAGATGCGTGAAATCTATGAGATAGAACTGTCCACATCAGCTATTTCCATCATCACGAACAAAGTCAACCAGGCTGCTCAGGAATGGCAGAACCGCCCTTTGGATCCGGTCTATCTCATCGTTTGGATGATTCTACCTATTTTGACTTTTCAGCCTATTAATTGTTTTGGTAACTTCGTTCATTAGCTTTTGATTGGAAGTTCTAAATGTGTTAAGTTCTTTGATTATATCTGCTTTATTATAGTATAAATTATACCAGCCTAATGTTTCAGCAGCCAATATGCGAAGTTCTTCTTCTTGGCTTTCATTTTTTATAATGTTCAGTAATGGCTCAATAGCTTTAGCAATAGGTTTATTTCGGAACCTACTTATTTCGCTTTGTATCTGTTTGGTAGTACTTTCCGGACTGTCAATAAGTGCAAAATCTCTTTCAAGTCCTTTCTTTTGGCGAGGAAGGTATTCTAACAATTCATTCACATAGGAAGAATCGTAGAAAGACCAATCGGCAGCCTGTTTCTTCAATTCATTCAAAGCCATATCATGGTCGAACGTGTTGATAGCACTAAAAATTCTGAAACGATGGCGGTTTTCATGTCCGCGTAATAAATAGCTTTCTATCCATGCCGGCAACAATTCCGGATTGCAATTCTTTTCAACGTATTCCACCGCATAACGACGGATCAGTTCATAACTGTCGTTCATGGCTGTCTGCAATACATCGGCAACCTCTGTCGGATAGTTCAAAGCTAATAGGCGTAATGCTTCCAACCGCACAACGAAATAGTTCGATTCGTGGTAACTTTTCTTCAGCAACTCAACGAGACCACTATAATTTGCCATTGACAATTGACGGAGCGCCATTGCCTGCATGTCAGCCATAGGGGAATTCAGCTGTTTTTTCCAGAATGTAACATTTCCTTCCTGCGCAACTAAAGCTTGGTTGATGTCCATATCCAGCCCGGCATTATTGGTGAAGTGAAAAGTCGGGTCACCGATCAGATGATTTTCCAAGAAGCAGGTAAAACGAGTGAACTGCCCGATGCGCATACCGGCAGCTAACAAGCCGAGAAATTCATCCGGCCATTTATCTTGAATGGTGTTAACCGTACATCCCATAGTAGCAATGGTCTTACCCTTATTGAATATATAAGAGCCTACAATGTTGTCATCCAAATGGAAAGAACCGTTGAAACAAGCATCGAACAATATAAAACGCGCATTAGGAGTCAAAAGACGAATATCTTCAGTATAGATATCCATATTACGGTTTACAATGGAATCCGATTTTATTTTCTCCTCATCGAAAGCTTCCGCACACCAACTTTCAGGCACCCCATACTGCTTGGCATATTCTTTGATAGCAGCTTCACGCCCATGTTTCTTGGCGTATGAAGGCACTTTGCTTCGCAAGAATATTTTGGCATTCTCAATACTCAAATTAATACCGGAACCATTTTCATAGCCATTGATATACTGCATGGTGGGGCCACCGTGGTGATGGAATAGCATGACATCTAATCCTTCGCGCTGAATCTCGTTCAAGTATAATGGTTTCATCGGATAGCGCATGTTAAAATCATAGAACTTCACTGTATTACCCGATTTGAATATTTGCGGCAATTGCTCACGTAAGGCTATTTGCTCACCGCTCCATGCCAAAGGATCTTCAGAATTGTAACCATGGCCACGGGCCATAGTCAGTTGGTCAAATGCATTTTGCTTTGCTTTTTCGGCAACTGCCTTTTTTAAGTAATCGCGTAGCATCTGATAACGGTTCTCACCTTCTAAATGTAATGGACGGATACGGGCCGAATAAATATCCGGTGAAATATACTGTTTAGAATCAGCACGCAATGTCATATAATGATAGTCAGGTATCAAACTGTCTTGTTTAATATAATCAAATTTTAATCCGAAGTCATCATAATAACGGTCGGAAGGAACGCTTGATTTCTGCCAATTGGCTTTGGGAGACCTTTTGAAAGCCGAAGATAGATGATGTGCATCACGAATCATTGGAATAGGGATGTCACCTATAAATACGCAACCCTCCAAAGGCGTTTTCTCATTCTCATGCAATTTGACAAGTTGCTCACGAATAGGTTCGGGCCTTTTCCAATCATCAATTAGCAAGTAAGTACCTAAACCTTCTTTTTCTATACTGGTACGATAAGCATCAATTTCACTTTTCGCTTCATCATAACTTTTCTGATCGACTACAATTGCAAAAGTAGTCTTTGTTTTTATACTAGGATGTACAACTGTTTGCGCCTGCATATCCTGTAAGCACAAAGCGGTAATTGCCAAAAGGATGTATTTATTCATATTTATAAACTTAATCTTTTGATTGTCTGTTCAAGCTCTGCTTTTAAATCTTCCGGAAGATTGGCTGTTTGTTGCATCTTCTTTATTTCTTCAAGAATGTGTGGCCGTTGTACAGAATTAGTAAACCAACCTAATGCTTCGGCCATTACTACACGTACTTCCTGTGGATTACCGGCATCACGAATTACATTCAAATAATCATCCACGTGGAAATGGAATGTATAGTTACGCACATTGCGGATTGCACTGATACGTTTTGCTTCCGGTGCAGCTACATCCATCAAGGTCTGATGGACTTTTGCCTCTTGTACAAACATTCTTTCCAGGCTTCTTAGTAATCGTTTTTTCTCTTCGTTTTCATTCAAACGGTCAACTTTTGCATAAAAGTCTTCTATTGTCTTTTCTACTTTCTCTTTCGGATAAAGGCTTAAAGCCTTGTTGGCACTCATTTGTACGCGTAAGCGTTCATTATGTTCGACCAATGCTTCCACAATAGCGGGCAATAAGGAATCGTCACCTACAAATCCAGCATAAATGGCACTTTGGCGAGCTACCATTTCATAAGTATCGTTCAAACCTTCGCGTAATGCTTCGATGAAGTTGTCGTCCTGATAACGGCTCAACAACTTGATAGCTTCCATACGAACCGTATTGAAGCCACTTTCCCGGTACTTCTTCAGGAGCAACGGAGATAATTCCTTTTGGGTATCGGCGTCAGCCAGCATACGCATGGCCAAACTTTGTACATCAGCGTATGGGCTGTTTAACAAATTCTTCCAATAGGCTTTGTCATCTTTGTGTATTGTTATATCGGTACTTAAAGTATTGGCTTCGATAGGAGCAAAACGGAAAGTGGGATCACCAAACAAATGACCTTCAAGTGATGCGATTAGCTTATTGTATTGCCCGGCTCGTACACCATGGGACAACAAACCAATCATTTCAATAGTCCAGCGGTCTTGCAATACGTTACGGGTATTTCCTTGTGCTACTAATGTCTGACCGTCATTAAAGATATATTGTCCTGCTATATAGTCGTTTTCGTGAAAAGAACCGTTGTAGCACGCATCAAACATTATCATCTTCGGATTAGTGGAAAGATTTCTCTTCATTAAATCTTCCGTTACGATACGTTCATCAGCGTAGTGAAGAGAGTCTGCTTCCCAGAACTTAGGATTGTCCAGGTCTTTAAAAAACACCTCATTCACTTGTCGTTTTTCCTGCATCTGAATACGTAAGGTGTCTTTGTCACGTTTTCCAACATGGGACATGACTGCATTATAAAGTGTACTCTTCAACATTTTATAACGATTATTGAAATCAGTGCATGCCAATTCATCATTAATAAGCTGCCCTGTTGGCATTCCATGTTCATGAAACATAAATAAGTCAAGGTCCTTTCGTTGCAATTCGCTGAATAACTTATATTTCATAGGGTGTTTCATTCGGAAGTTCCAATGTTTGAATCCCATTTGACGACCAAAAGCTAATGGAAAGTTCTCCATATAAGCTTTTTCGTCATCCATCCATACAATCAGGCAATCGGAATTGTAAGAAGCACCATTGAATGAGAATACCCGATCTAATTGATTATGCTTATCTGCCTTGGCAGCAGCAGCTTTCTTCAGATATGAGGCAATGGCCGCATATTTATCCCCTTCCTTTTTTTCCGGATACTTGATACGAGCTGAATAGAAAGTAGGATTTAGCCGCTGGGGACTGTCTTCTGTCAATTTGTAGTAGAAATGCTGATGATTTACTGAGTCTTGCCTGATGAACTCAAACTTTAAGTTCAGATCATCATAAAAGCGGTCGGTAGGTACGGAAGACTGATCCCAAGGAAAGGCTTTCTCATTCATTTTGAATGCAGTAGTCATGTGTTGCGCATTACGTACCAATGCGACAGGCACATCGCCGATTAAAACCAGACCTTCCAATGAAGGGCATTCTTGATATGTTTTGATGATTATCTGTTTGACTTGATCTGGATTTTGCCAGTCACCGCTGATCAGATAAGTTGCCAAACCATCATCTTCAACCGCAGTTTTGTACTGATGCATGGCATCTTTGGTATTTGCATAAGTTTGGTTATCTGTTATGATAGCAAAAGCGGTAGGTTGTTTGACCAATGGCTTTATGACTGTTGTTTGTGCATTTCCTGCCAATGGCAAAAGAAATGCCAGATATATTATTTTTTTAATCATGGCCAATTAATTTTTAAGTCTGTAATATGTACGGTCGGCTTCTTCACGAAGGTTCTCGGATAAGCTCTTATCTTTTCTCAGTTGATCGCATACCCGAAGGATGTCAGGCTTCCGATAAGAATGAGTGAACCAAGCAAAAGCCTCCAATAAACAGGTTTTTAGCTTTTCACTTTCACTGGAGTCGGTAAGTAAAGCCAAGAGGCCGTCTACACAGGCATGTGCCATATGATTTTTCAGAGAATTGCAATAAAGGATGCGCCAACGTTCGGAAGTTTCTTTGCTTAATAACTCTTTTTGCATGCTACGACTATTATTGGCATTCTCCAAAACCTTACGCATCTCCTCCTTGTCTTGCAACACATAGGTCTCAGCCATTACTTTATCAATTGCCGCCTGTACGGCTGCCTGATCAAAGACTTGAAGCCCCAAACTCACATTAAATGCCACACGCTCGGATAGGTTGTCTTCTACATAGGCTTTGATTTGCGGATAAACATACTCGTTCAGTCCCACATGTTGCATCATACGAACAGAGGTGCGACGAATAAATTCATAGGAATCCGTAATGGCCAAGTGTAAGACTTCCCGGAAGTTTTTGTCACTAATCTTCTCAAGCAATGCCAAGCAGGTGAAACGTACCATCATGAACGAGGAAGTTTCAAAAGTTTTTCTTAATAAATCAGAAATACCCGGATAGTCATTGCGATAAAGGTTGTGCAAAGCAAAATTCTGTATGTCGGCATAGGGCGACTGTAATAACTCCAACATGCGGGACTCGCTATATGGTTCTTTGAACAAAGCATTGGCATCTACCTCATTGATAGATTGAAAACGTAGAGTAGGGTCACCGGTAATGTGCGATTCGAGAATATTCGTCAATTTAGCCCATTGCCCCACTCGTGCTCCCATACCTAACAGGCCGAGCATCTCGTTTGCCATTTTATCTTGCAGTACATTGACTGAATTGGCAAAAGTAGTTACGCATTTTCCTTCCGACATGATATAACGTCCGGCAATGTAATCTTTTTCCCGGAAATCACCATTATAGCATGCATCGAAAATTACCATACGGCTATTAGGCTTAAACTCTGTAACTTCCGACAGGATAATACCGGTGCGCAGGTCTAGTAAAGAATCTTCTGCAATTACTTTGGGATCATCATAGCCTGCAATCCAAGTAGTGTCCAAACCGTATGTGTTTTTCATCATATCCAGCATTTCGTCGAAAGACTTTTTGTTGTTTTGCTTTCTACGCGCTAAACCACGATAATAGTACTTCATTGCATCTACATGAGCATTCCACCTATTAGTAGCGGGACTACCGGAAAGATATTGACGTTCGGGCATACCATGCTCATGAAAAATAGACAAGTCCAGATCTGTGCGTTTCAGCATATTAATGACATCGTCCTTGGGATAATCGCTGAAATTATAACGGATGAAACGGGCCCGTCCCTCTTTATCGAATACGCCCGGCATTTGTTCGCGAATAGTAAAGGTTTCCGGTGTCCATGCAGTCAATGAGTTAGAGTAAGAGCCATCACCTGTATAGGAGAAGAATTGGTCTAATTTATTGTTTATCTGGTGCTCAGCCACCACTTTTTTAAAATAGCGGCTGATTTGCGCATGCGGTTCTTCGCCGTTATCAACAGCTTTGACACGTGCAGAATATATGTCACACCGAATTTGCTGTGGAGATTTTATAGCCAAATTATAATAGAAGAAATTATTTTCGACACTGTCCTGTTTCAAAAAATCGAATTGTAGGTCGAAATCATCGTAGAAACGGTCGCTGGGCACTGAAGAATCTCTCCAGTCATTGTTTTTCTCATCCATTTTAAAAGCGGAAGTCATATGCTGGGCTTTGCGGAGCATTGGAATAGGGATATCACCGACAAATACCACTCCTTCCAATTTATCCTTTTTGTAGAGCTTAACAATAACTTTCTTTACATCTTCCGGTTTATTCCATTCATTGTATACGATGAACGTAGGCAACCCTTCCATTCCTAGAATCTCCTGATAGGCTTTAAGCTCGGCTTCACAAGCCTGAAATGTCCCTTTATCTGTAATTACAGCAAAAGAGGTGTCCTTTACTTTCACAGCCGGTTTAACAAATGTCTGTGCCCGCAGAGATAATATGCTGCAGAGCATCAAACTTCCAGTTATTAATTTACGCATGTTTTGTAATATAGATTTCGTTATGTAGCATTAAAAATTACATCCTAAACTTATCGATAAATGAGTACGCCCATCATAATCATAGTCAGAGGTATTTACACGATCGAATACAACTTTTGCAAATAAGTTCATACGTCTGTTTTCTCTGACTTGTTGCGAATACGTTATCGACCCGCCAATACGATAGTAATCACAGGTATAATAATTAGTCAGCCCTTGTTGTAATTCGGTTACAGTTGGATAGTCTGCATGGCTGCCACCATATACATATTCACCTCCCAGATTATTGTTATACGCAACATGAACATCTATTAAAAGCCTGCGATTCAAACTATTGCCTAAAACAAAATTTTTTTTGCCACCTAAGCCTAAAGATAAATTTTCTGCATTCTGTACAGAATTAGGCATTAAATATTCATCGTCTTGCTTGGTATAATTCACATTTAATTCTGCTTTCCAACTATATTCATTCCCGCGGTTTCTGCTTAATGCATAATTAAGAGAAGCGGTTTGTGCCTTGTACGTAGAACGGATGTTATTATATAATTCCACCCAGCCACTTTGTGATTCAGAGTTATCGCGTTGAGAAATATACTGAATACCATCGATGTTACGATTTGTATATGTGGTTCTCATATAATTGGTATAGTCCTTTCCTTCCTGAATCATCGTTAAAGAAACATGAGCAGTTTTATCTTTTACACCGGCTATTTTTTTAGGAGTCGTATAGCTCTGCTGAACAGTTTCCGCTTTTACATCGTAACTGCCCTCAAGCAGTAAATTGAAAGAGGGCATACTGAAGTTGTACTGGAGAGCTCCACCGAAACGGTCTCCAATATAATTGCTGGTTACACCGCTGCCTATTCCTTTTATGGCTGTTCCCAAACCGTATAATATATAATAGTCCTGATCCACATAAGAGTTGACATTACTCATTCTTGAGTCTTCCTTGATAGAACTATACTTGAAACTTGCACCAAACTTGTGTGAATTATTCAACTTGTAAGTAATCCCCGGCGTCAGTCCCAGCGTATAAAAACGGGTATCCACACGCGGGTCGCGCTGTTTGGCAGCTAATGTAGCTACATAATTACCTTCCAACCCCAATGCCCAATGATTACCAAGTAAAGGAGTAGCTGCACGAAACTTCAGATCGTAATATTGATTTCTCCATTTGCTTAAGTGCTGGTCTGCGACATAGTAAGGCATTCCCCTGAATGGATCGGCAATGGAGGCGTTATATCCGGCATCTGTCAGATTTTTTTGTGCAAAATTAAATGCTCCCCACACATATGCATTTTTCAGATTGATAAAGCCTTCACTGGATACACCTACGATAGCCTCTTTCTGCCCCTCTTGCGGACGGCAATAGTTTCCGTCCTGTAAGTCATATCCCAATATAACATTCGAATAATTCTGAATATCATCGAATGGCATACCGGCAGCATTCTGTGAATGAGACCATAGTCGTCTTGTTTTCAATTGTTCCATAGCGGCGGGAGAGAAGCCCTGTGCCGCTCCCACCATACTTACAAGGCAGGCTATCATTACCAGCAGGCAGCTTTTCATATAGTTCATATATTGTTTTTTCATTGTTCTGTCTTTTTAGTTAATTATTACAATGTGTGATTCCATGAAGGCATTTTTGCTCCATTACGACGCATTACAGGAACAACGCCACGTTCAAAGTCATCCGTACTGTTGTTTGTATCCTGATATATATATGTACCTGTTTCTTCGCGAATAATAGGATTACCTTCTTCGTCTGTGGACAATTTGCGAGCAATACCTAAACCGCAATAAGTAGCTCCTACCCAAGTAATACCTGCATCAAGTACACCGGGGACACGTTTTGCATTCATCTTTGACTCATTGTTTACTGCTTCAACAGCATCCAATACATATTTAATAGGTATTTTTGCATAATAAACATTGCTGTTCGGTTTGCTAAGATCTGTTGTCTTCATATTTTCATCGTTGACCGGATCCCAAGCTTCTCCTTCAGGAACACGAAAAATCACATAAGCACCTCCGAATACGGATGTCAAATATTGTGGTATACTTCCCATCTCTGCTTTTCCTTGGTAGAAAACATGTTGCATATCATAAGCTGCCTGGTCAGGGAAGTTTGGATTATTCATATTAAACTCAAACTCAGAACTACTGCCGTCTATAGGACTTTGAGGGTTATAGATGTCCAACTGATGGTTAGCGGCAAATTGAGAAATGATGCAAGATTCACCTGGCGCTAACGGATATTCGGTTCCATTTCCTGGAAATTTCCACACACGTTCTCCATATGCATAATTATTACCGTCCGCTTCCGGCCAAATAGGTAATTTAGTGGTAGCTGTACCCGGAGTTAAATTTGCGAAATAAATACCGTCCAAATACAAAATGTCAGCAGAGTTATTGTATATCTCATAGAACTGGTCTCGGAAATAGACTCCTCCTTTTTCCGGACGGCTACCGCAATAATAAATCTCCTTGAATATTAATGGGCTCACTTTAAGCCCTTGTACTTCAATATTCAATGCGCTACCATGCTTAAATAATGCCGCATTTACAGAATTGCCATTGATGTAGTATTCATTGTTTTCTGTATCGATCGCTGTACCGGATACTGTTACCGAATAAATTCCGGGGATAATTCCGTCAACTTTCACACTATTATCAGTTACTTCTTTTACATAATGTAAATCTTCATCGTAATTGTCGAACTTTACAGTCAGATCTTTCAGTGTGGATATATTTTCAACGGTAATATCCAAATATACATCCACTGTGATAGGATTCACTTCTGCTGTGCCAGACATGTCCCTGAACGAATCGCATCCTATCAAAAGGGTACTTGCCAATGTAAACAAATATATTAAATATTTTTTCATAACTTCCTAAACATTATAAAGTGAGTGATAATTCCAGCCCAAAGAAAAATCGGTTATTCAATTGAATATATGAACCCGGATTACGTTTGGATTCTCTGCGCGGATAACTTCTGAACATATTGTTGGCAAAGAAAGAAACACGTAGCATATTGCTAATTTCTTTAGTTACATTCAAGTTAAAACAAAAATAAGGACTGTATGATTCTTTTATAGCATTATTATGACTTACATTATTCAACATATATCCATATCCTGCATCCTTTACTTGCTGGGTAGTGGTATATTTCCCCTTGGGAAACATATTTACAGACGCATCTTCCAATGCTAAATAGCCCACAGGTATAGAATCGTTTCCAAATGTATTCCAATTAGACTGCTGCCAAATAGCTTGTGCTGTCATCGTAACAACAAAACCGATACGCGGGATATTGTGAGTGGCACGTAAAGTCGTTACAAATTGTTGTTTGTAACTTGCATTGCCTTCTTGAGAATAAATGGCCACCGGTTTACGGGCTGAAGCAGCATCTTCGCTATTGTCATAGAAGCTATAACCCTGACGCCAACTCTTAGTACGCATCCATGAGCCATTTATTTGGAAGGCCGTACGGATAGCATCAATACGTCCGATATTCAAATCAAATTCTAAACCTTTAGTTTCTATATTTAAATTATTAGTTGGTTTTGCATAAGTAGACAATACCGGTAGGCTACTACTAAGCTCTATCCCGTTTTCTGTGCGCTGGTATTCATTGTAGATAAATGTATTGAAGGTGTTGAAGGTTTGGCTCATTACATAACCATCCTTCAGACGCTCCTTATAAGCTATTACATTCAGATTGGTTTTACCCACTCGTAAATTAAAACCGACTTCTGCTTTATGATTTTGGGCAATCTTCAAATCTGAGTTATCTACTTGCCGAACTTCTGTGGTAGTCATAAACAAGCGCTGGCTTTCCGGAATATTTTCATTGGTAAGCTCATTTATATTGATATATTCAAAATATGCATTTTCTGGATATAAATAGAGAAGAGAAGGCATCTTTGCAGCAATACCGTAACCTCCCTGAAGACTTAATAGATTCGGAATCAAATCAATGGATGCATTTACACGTGGCGAGAAAATGCCTCCTACTACTGAGGTATGATCATAACGCACACCAGCCTGAATGTTCAAATCATGCGTACCGCTTATGGACCATTTGAAATTATCTTCCACATATGCACCAAATTGGTTAATGAAAGGAATATCCTTATAGTTACGTGGACGGAAAGATGAATTATGACCGTATTGACTACGATAAGGAGGAGTACTTGGGTCATAAGTTTTTCCTTTACCAACGTTACCGTCACTCCGGAAATCCGCACCAATCAAGATGCGGTTGTTTACATGACCGCTCGCCTTGAATAGAGAACTCGTCACTTTAGCAAACAAATTAACTTCACGACTATCGATCTCATAGTGTCCCAAATAGCTGCTTGGTAGATAAACAGCATAATGATTTATGTCTTCCGGTCCAAAATTAGTAATTTGATTACCATTGGCATCATAGATATGCTGACCTGCAAAGTTACTAAGTACCGCACCGTTTGTAGTGGTCATGGAATAAGGAGATGTAGCAGAACTGTATACGGTTTCATAATAACTGTCTTTATCCATATACGTACCTGACAATACATAGCGTAGTGTTTTTAACCAGCCCTTATTTATATTCCATGTACCATTGGTATTCAAAGTAAAACCTATATCGCGGCCTTCCGAAGCTGTTTTAGTTTGTTCATCATCAGGATTACGTTCACGTTGATCCTTACCATAAATAAAATCAAAGCTGGAATTGGTACGTAACTTATTATTAAAGAAAGTATTTGAATAGAGCAACTTTGTTGTGGCACGCTGATAGTGCTGGTAACTGGATATTGGATTATTCGTATTATAAGCATAATCTGCACTTACATTTAAAGCGCCTTTCTTTTTTCCAAGTTCAAAACCGGTTCCCATAGACACCTGATAGATATTGGGATTGGCTTTTGCTTTGACACGTAGCGGCTCACGACCAGCTTTTGTATTAATAATTACTGCTCCTGAGGTCAGATCACCATATTCAACAGAAGGGATACCACGAACGATTTGTATAGACTCTATATTTTCAGTAGAAATACTACGAACATCGGTTCCACCAGCCGGCGAAGCACCTCCGGCCAATGAAGCGGGTGTTTCCGTACCACTTAATACCGTAGGGCTCATCGCAGATAGATTAGCATTATTTGAGATGGGGGCACCATCACGAATTATTGCGGTGCCCATAGCATTCATCGGAGCTTCCGGACCACTGGAACTGGAAACTTGACGGATGTTAATCTGTTGTGCCGAACTCATATCTTGATTCTGTGAAATTCCACCTGGCATCAATGACATTACATCATATAAACTGGTCGCTTGCATATGGTCCATAGCAGAGCGGGAAATGTGAGAAGATGTGGATTTGCCTGAACGGCTGTTGGTTGCAGTTACTGTAACTTCTTTCAACTTAAAATCCTCATTCCTCATTGTAAAATTAAGAACCAAATCCTTATTTACATTTATTAAGGTGTCAATGGAGACTTTGCCCAAATATTGAATTTGCATACGAATTTTACCAGTAGGTACGTTTTCCAGTATGTATCTACCATTTTCATCAGAGGTTGTCCCTAGTGCAATTTCAGGAATAGACACAGCTGCAAATTCTAAAGGCAAACGCTTGTTGTTGTGGTCGTACTCATAAACAGTGCCTGTAAGTTTTACTTTGTAATTGTTTTGCGATTTGATAGGGAGGGCAATTCCTATGCAAATAAGTATAAACAAGTATATAATATTACACCCCAAAATACCTTTTTTCATAAGTAACATCATATTTATTAATAATGCAAAATTATATGTAAATTTTAAATTAAAACAAACCATTGTGTGTAACAAAACTAAAATTATTAAAAATACATGTTGTTTTTGTTGGTGCCGTTGCATAATCTCACAGACCTCAACCGTCTGTTGTCTAACAATATAGCAACTGCATTATATTTAGGAAAATCCAATATATATTAGTACTTTATTTAAGTTCCATACATAGTAATACGGATCTTGAGTGATTAAAAGCAAACTGCAAATCTAAATAAAAAACGGGATGGTTGTAGTTCTGATATGCTATATCTTAATACAACGCAGATAAATACTTATATTTTCATTGATAGATCTAACTAAGTTAAAAAACGGATTTTCTCCAAAATTCTTCTGATAGCTCCGTTCCAGCCTCATATTTATCGCACTTTACAGAAGCCCCAGTTCAAATATAAGGAAACTGTATCTCTCTTCGATAAAAGATCTATTTTAGGACGCAAAATTAGATATTACAAAAGATTATAAAAATACCATTTTTTTGGTATAAAAACGCATCTAATACCTATATATAGGTATTAAATATCATTGGCAATGTATGTTCCATTTCATTAAGCAAACAATTTTTTGTATAAAATACAAATAGTACTTTTTTACCCACTTAAAAAGTGCAAGAATGTATAAAAGTCCATGTGTCAGCTATAATAGGGGCATGAATAGGCATCCGTTCCATACCTGTCCCTATTTGAATCGGTCACCCCACAGTGACCGGACATTACTCACCCAATTCGGATTCTCATTACAGTAGGCAACGAAAATCTGTATCAAGTTCCAAAGCCCGAGAATCATTCCATTAAACCTGGCAGGAATTGTGACAACATGTCTGCTTGAAACAGCTACTATTATGGTATCATGCTGTATTGTTATGCTATATACCATGTTCTAAGTCAAAACTCTTTTTTTTTAGAATTGAAGGTTTAAGGCTCCATCCGAAAGTCAATATCACTTTCTCAAAATTCTTTTCTACAGCACCCTTTGTATAAGTTAGGATGTCTTTCTCTAGAAAATTTTTGAAATCAGATGAACTCATGTCTCTAAAAATGTTTATATATTCTTTTTTAAGAAATTCATTTATGGCATGTGCCGATATCTTTTTTTGCGTGCACTTTTCTATAACATATAAGTTGCTTGGTACCGGTACCATCGTGTCCAGCCCCATGAAGATATTACAGTCTACCATAAGAGTATAAGCGCCGCTCTCGGCAAGAGGTGCGGAAATGCAGTAATTGGCTTGCTCAAGCAGAGAATCCACCAGTTCTTTTGTGGAAGAACTGATACTATTGGCCAATTGTTCATATCCTCTTAGATTCAGTTGGGATATGGTCTTTTCGATAGCCGGGATGAATTTCATTCCTGGACCCAGGTTCAAATCAAATCTTTTGTAATAGACAAGAAGCTCATTCCAATCTTTGTACCGTGAAGGTTTGATGATATTTACATTGTCTATACTATGTTGTTTAAGATACTCGCCGGAGGAAAATGCATCTTCTTTGAAGGTCTGTGTGTTTCCATCCGGGAAACTTAAATAGATGGTCTTATATGTGTCTCCAGTGTTGGTCCTTGCAAAAGCTTTACATTCCTCACCTTTGAGATAATATGCTGTGGTGATGTCAAAACCATTACCGCTGGCATCATTGTCATAGCAACAATTCCACTTTACCTTATCAGATGGGAATATACGGCTTATATTCTCTATTTGGGATTTGGTGACATATCCCCCCGTGCTTATGAATGCGCATGTGGTTTCTTTAGTATAATGGTTTATTTCGTAGAAACTCATTGCGTCAATAGCGGATTCAAAGAGATATATGTCTGTAACCTTGTCAAAAGGAACAAAATTGGCCATCCAACAGCTTTGTGCCTTGTCACCACCCGTGGCAAAGGCTTTATAATTGGTATTGGTCTCTGCAAAATAGTTCCTCATTTCAAAGTTAAGGATTTCCATCTGGGAGGGTTTGCGGAATGGAAAGCCGATATGATTGTTTTTTCCTACCTGGTAGATGAACAGTCTATTGGCGAAATCCTCCACAGTCTGTGGAGAGAGCTTCCTTTGGACGGTCAAATATGGATTATCCTTTTTGATAGGACGAGGATTCCAATAATTCAAATTGAATTCCTTAATGTAGTTCTGGGTGTGGTCTTTTGTACGGCTTTGTACGTTTCCGGTGACAATTCTTTCGCCAGTCATATATCTTGAAAGAACTTCATTGACTCCCCTATATCCCTGCTGAGTGCAATAAGAGAACATATGCAATCTTTTAAGGACGAACTTGGTCAGCTCTCCCTTATCGTCAAAGCTGCCTTTCCTTGAGAAATAGGTGTTCTTTTTAGGAAAGATGACTATTTCGTCTTCTGGATTTTTGGGGGTGCCAAGAACATAGGTCAAGTTCGTTGCTTGTCTGCCCGATATACGTGTATATCCGAGATCCTCTGCTATGTCTATGATTGATATTTTGGCCCTGCATTCATCGTAATCCATTTTCATATCTTTTAAAATTTAAAATTACACATTTTTTTGAACTGATAGGGAAAAAAGGGAGAAAAACTTTTTTTATTCTATATTTCTGCTGACGAATCTGTAGAGTTGGCGATTTGTTTTGCAATGGATAACCCCCACCCCGTCACCGTCTTATTCAGAGATACAAGACTATTTCCGCCGGACTTATTGGTCATTTCGACTTTGTGGCCGGACAGCAGTTTCTTGATTGTTTCCGGAGACTGCTTTTCCAGATTAATACTGCCTATGTTTAGAGGTTCTGTTTTACCGGTGGATTTATCTTTTATCTGGAAATCTGTAATCTGACTGACCGGTATATTTCCTTTTTGGGTAATTGTTATATTTCCTTTTAGTTGCCTGCTGTCTGTTTTACATATGGAAACACCTTCAATTATGTATTTTGATTGGGCATTGTTACAAAAGTTGTCTATGGCTGATGCATATTGTGTCAGGGCTTGGGATATATCATCGTATCCCATTTGATGGTAGTTTTCTATTACTGTAAATAGTTCGTTCTTTTCTTCTTTTAACGGGTGTCTGGACATTATGTCAGAAAAGCATGTTTTCAGACTGTTGTAGTCTCCTATTCGTTCCGGATAATTCGGATCGTCAGAAAAAACGAAGTAGCTTATCTGATTGCTTTCTTTGCTATAATTAATGGCAAAATCATAGTTTCCGTTATTTCCTGTGATACCTATATAGTCTTTTTCCTTTAATAAAAGATACTTGCCATAAGATGTTGTATTCTCATAGGTTCTGGTAAATCCGTAATCTTTTAAGTGTTGTTCAAAATCTTTTATATGAATAGGGAAATAGGCCTCTTCTTTCTCCTGAAGAATGTAGAACGCTTCTTTTTCACTTGTTGTCAGATCTGGGAGCTTGGTTGCTATAGAGTTTTCCAGTTGGTATGCTCTGAAATTTTCCACTACATTTTCATGGAAATCTATCAAAAACTCCGGACTGCAACCGTTCTTCCTATAAATGTTTTCCGCTGCTTGCAGAATTTCTACAGCACAGCTGTCGCTTCCCTGGAAAACAATGGCTGGAATATCGTTTACCAGACATTTCTTCAGTAGTTCTTTTTGATCTTTCATTTTATATCTTCGTTTTTGTTGCCAGAATAATTTAAATGCCGGCAGAGTTGTCAGCTGAGTTGAATACTTGTTTTACTGCGGATATTCCCCACCCCGTTATGGTTTTATTCAGAGTGACAAGACTGTTTGTGCCGGACTTATTGGTCATTTCTGTTTGTTGTCCGGATAACAACTTTTTGAGTGTTTCCGGAGACTGCTTTTCCAGGTCAATATCCCCCACATTTATAGATTCTGTCTTACCGGTGGATTTATCTAGAATGCGGTAATTGCCGATTTCTTCTTGGCCGGAAGAATGAGATACATCATAGATCAGAGTTTTACAACCGGAAGATTGCAATTCTATTTGCTTTGTTGATATGTTTGTTTTCATTTCCATATATTTATTGGTAACGGCTGCCCATTTATCCATACCCTCGGCTGATATATTTTCTTTATTGAGAGCTCCAAAAGGATTTTTAGCATATTCACGCATTATTTTATTACGTTCTTCTGATAAATATTGTTCTGGACTTATCGCTGCTTTTGTATTATTCGAGGAGTACCATTCTAAAGGATGTGGGTTATCTTCACCGTAAGCACCGTAAACTATGTCATCTACTGATTTTCTGATGTTGGCATCTGTGGTTAATGTTTCATATTTAAAGCCGTTTGGATTAGAATTTAATTCATCTTTTATACTTTTCAAATAGCTCTCAACAGTATTGTATTCAATAACTTCACATACTTTGCCATTAAAGTCATAATATGAAATGGTTCCTATGACTTCTTTATTGGAGAGTGCTTCAATATTATACTTATCTTGAGGTTTGTTTGAATAATCGATTCTTGTATTAACTTGTTTATGGCCATTCTCTTGTTGAATACCGGATTCTTCTATTTTGATATTAGGTTCTATCCCCCTTTCCTTTGCAATACCAATTTCATATTTATAATCATCTATAATCTGTTTCTGCTTTTGTATTTAGATAGGTGTAAATACCTGCAAATAACGAGTATTGTCTGCATTTAAATCACTGGAAACCAAAACTGTATAAAATTTAACACTTAGCACACCTTATTTGTTGTTCCGCCATTTTCCGCATATTTTTGTGACGTATTTCTATCGCGGTGAATGTACGGGACTTTTTTATTGCCACAAAATCGAAGCCTGTTGACATCGGTTTACAAGGGTTCACAAGTGGCAACAAACAGCAGGATATAATGCGAGGATTGCCACAGATATTTACCCCGTTGACAACAGGCAACAGCGGTTCACTTCCGTTCACTCCCCGATGGAATATACAAGAATGAGTGTTCAACATCAAACAAAGGGGAAATGAAAACAACCAAGAAATGTGCATTTTGCGGCAGAATGTTCACGCCCAACAGCGGTATGCAGAAATATTGCACCGTACATTGTGCTGATGAAGCTAAAAAAGCGAAGAAGAAGCGGCAGCAGGACTTGCTCAATGCCGTAGAGCCAGTTTTAGAGATACAGCGTCAGGAGTATCTTACCTTTTCTAAGGCAGCCATCCTCATGGGATGCTCACGCCAGTACATTTATAAACTTGTGGCACAAGGCAGGCTACGGGCCTCGCGTATCAGCAACCGTATGGCGTTCATCCGCAGAGCCGACATCGAGAAGATGCTGGAGGACAATCCTTATAACAGGGTGATACCCGGCTCACGTCCGAAGAAAGCCGCTTCCACCAGTCAAAAGAAGTCCGGCAAGGGGAGCAGAAACATTGTCCCGGTTACCGAAGAAATCCTCTCCTACATTTCCGGTGAGGAAGTCCTCTCCAGTTATAAGGTAAAGCGGTCATGGCTTTATACTACCGCCAAGCGCAATCTGATACCCATTTGTAAGATTGCGGGCAAGAACTACTACAGCAAAAGCCACGTGGAGGAATGTCTCGGACTGAACGCTGATATTGCCGCCATCACGGACTGGCTCACCACGGAACAGGTGTTTGAGGTGTTCGGCATGAAGCCGACCGCCATCCATGCCTATGCCTATCGACACCGCATCCCAACCAAAAAGGAATACGGCATCCTCTATTATTCAAAGACACACCTTGATGAATTGCGCCGGATTGATTTGATTGAGGACGCCAACTACTGCACAGTGGAGGACGTGTCGGAAAAATACGGACTTTCCAAGGCAAACGTCCACCACATCGCCAAAGTCCACGGTATCAAAAAGCGGAAAGTCGGTGTCAGAAATTTCCTGCTCCGCTGCGATGTGGAACGTGCGATGACGGAAAGAGCCGCCAAAGGGCTGTAGCCTTTAGCAATTTCCCATTGATAACACGTTTATCTGTCAATTACCGTCACTGACAAGCATCAACGGCATATCATTCAGTTCCTTTGCACCGTGGAGAAACACTCCACCAAGTAATATCCATCAATAATAAAGAAAAACTATGGCAAATATCTGTAAGACCGTGAACCTTTATACACGGAAAATCAAAGGCGGCAAAATGTTGTCCTTCTTCCTCGACTATTATCCCGGCTACCGTGACGAGACCACCAACAAGGTGATGCGCCATGAATCGCTCGGCATCTACATCTATGCCCATCCCAAGACCCAACGGGAAAAGGACTACAACGCACGGCTGACGGAAAAGGCGGAAGCTCTCCGTTGCCGGAGATACGAGGAAATCGTCAACGAGCGTTACGAGTTCTTCGACAGGAACAAACTGAACGGCAGTTTCATTGACTACTTCCGTACATACGCACGAAAGAAGAACTCCCGTTACGAGCAGGCTTTCCTGCACTTTGACCGCTTTGTAGGAGGAAAATGTACCTTCGGGGAAGTGACCGTGGAACTGTGTAACAAGTTTCTGGAGTATCTGCGCGACACAACGCAGGTCATCCACCAGAAACGCAAACTGCACCCCAATACCATCGTCAGTTACTGGTCGGCTTTCTTGGGAACACTCCACACCGCCCATCGAGACAAGAAAATAAAGGAAAATCCATGTCCGTATCTGGAACGGGTGAAAACCATTCCGTCCGATAAGGTGGGACTGTCCGCAGAGGAACTTGTCAGAGTGGCAGATACACCTTGCGAGATACCTGTCTTGAAAACCGCTTTTCTATTCTCTTGCCTGACCGGATTGAGAAAGAGCGATATAAAAACATTCTCGTGGGAAATGATACAACCCGAAGCTGACGGCACCCTCTATCTTACCACTCGTATGCAGAAGACACAAGAAATCATCCACAACCCTATCGGAGAGGAAGCCCTGCAGCTGATTGACGGATGCAGGGAGGGGCTGGTGTTTCCAGAGTTCAAGGACAGCATGACACAGGCACCGTTCAAGAAGTGGATGAAAGCGGCAGGCATTACAAAGAATATCACCTTCCACGGGTCGAGGCATACATTCTGTTCTCTGCAACTGGAAGCCGGGACGGACTCTAGAACCGTGCAGGTACTTGTCGGGCACAAGAACCTCGCCACTACCCAGTGCTATCTTGACAACGTGAGTAGCAGGAAGAAGGAGACGGCTAACCGAATCACCTTGAAACGCAAGACGGAATGAAAGACAGGCTTTTTATAGCACAGAGTATGATTTCAGAGTATGATATACATTCAGACTACTAATTTGTCGTAAATATCCGCCTTCATTTGCAAATATTTTTGGTGTCACAAAAAAATCCTGCATAACTTTGTCGTAAACAACCGCTGACAAGGCGCAATATCCATAGAACAATGAGGAATTTGAATATGATAGTCAATAGAGAGAACTGCCTTTATTACGGCTTGCCCGGCATTGTCATACTTGCCGTGTCATTGATGATGTCCACCCTTATTAGCACGGATTTCGGAGGGGACACATTTGTAAAAGCAATATCTTTTCTGGGATGCAACGGCCTGTTGTGGCTGCTGTACCTCATGCTGTTCCAATACCTGCCCATAGGATTATTGGAAGTATGGCAGTCAAGGAAGCATCCTGTCACCATCAGAGTACTGGAAACGGAAAACAAAACCGATAAGCCTTTGCCCGAACCGGTTACCGGGCATATTGTTCAGCCAACCGTTTCTGTACCCCCTTTAAGCGAAGAACAATACCAGTCCTATTGTGCGGATTTCGAGCGGCAAAAACAAGAAACCCGGGAAAAACTCGTCACGTCTATACTGGAATATGCCAGCAGAAAGATGGCACCATTCACCACAGAAGAAAATCTTGCCCTGCTCTGTGATGAGGTCAGGGCGTGGTGCGACAATCCCCTATATACCCCCAAAGCAATCAGCCTGAAACCTGTCTTTAACCCGAAAGACCGGCTAAGGACACGGGATTTCAAGCATCTTGTATGGAATATCGGTGCAAGGCTCGGGTTCGAGAACGGATATTCGGTACTGGTACAAGCCCAATTTATCAAGAAACTGTTCCCGAATGAACTTGCCGATATAGAAACCACCTCACTGGCCAGAAGCCTGACCAGCGAACCGGACAAGGGGCACATCAAGCTCGACAGGCCCTTGCATACCGACAATTACACCTTCCATTTTTAGAAAATCCGTCATCCTTTTTGGCAATCCATACAGGGAAGTCCGGCTTGGGCTTCCCTTTTTCGTTATATGCCGTTGTGTATAATTGATATGCGTTATCGGCCATCCGCAGACTTTTCCGGCTGTCTTTCTCCCTTCATACTGCCTGTCACTTCTTGATAATACGATTATACGGCGATTACCGACAACAGATTGAATCACATCCATATCATAGTTTTCCTTTGCGGCATCAAAAATTTTATGAGTATGGAAAACGGACTTACATTCAACGACCTTCCGCAGGTCGTGGCCGAACTTCGGGACGAGGTAATCGGCATGAGACAGATGCTCACCTGTCTGCAAGAAGAGAACGGACAACGCAAGGAGAACACCCACCGCCCCATGTCAGTGGACGAAGCGGCTGAATATTTGAAAATACCGCTACGTACCCTTTATATGAAATTAGGTAACGGTACTATTCCGGCCACCAAGCCCGGCAAACGGTATGTACTCTATCAGGACGAGCTGGACAAATGGCTGGAGTGCAACCGCAAGAATCCCGTACCGTTGACCGTGGAGGAGGAAAACGCAGCTGTCCTTGCCTCCAACAGGCGTAAACCCTCCAATCGAAATTGGTAGCCATGGAAACCGGAGAGAAGAACGACAATATCCGGCAGCCTTTCAATGCGATTACCGCCATCGGTGCGGAACTGGACAGCCAAAGGCAGCAGGCGGAAAACGTGCTGGAACAAAGCGGTATGTTTTCCGTCAAGACCGCCAACCTGACCATTCAGGAGGCGGCGAACCGCCCGGACCCTGTTCCGTTGTGGCTCACACTGTGGTATCAGGGCGAGGTGTGCTGTCTTTTTGCCGACAGCAACCTCGGCAAGTCCATCTATGCCGTGCAGATTGCGGCAGACATCGCGGAGAAACGGAAAGTCCTCTACTTTGACTTCGAGCTTTCGGACAAGCAGTTCCAGTTGCGCTATACCAATGAGGGCACAGGGCAATGCCACCGTTTCCCCGATGACCTGTACCGTGTGGAGATTGCGCGGGACTGCCTCTGTCCGCAGGATGATTTCGAGAACTCTTTGATTATGGGGATTGAGAAGCTGTCCGTAGATATGGATTGCAAGATTCTTATCATAGACAACCTGTCCTATCTCTGCATGACTTCGGAAAAGGGTGAGGATGCCGGCAGGCTGATGTCAAGGCTGATGGAACTGAAACGCAGGTACGGGCTTTCAATCCTGATACTGGCACACACGCCCAAGAGACAGCTGAATATGCCGATAACGCAGAACGACCTTGCGGGAAGCAAGAAACTCTACAACTTCTTTGACAGTGTGTTTGCCATCGGCAAAAGTGCTAAAGATGAGAACCTGCGGTACATCAAGCAGCTTAAGGTAAGGTACGGCAACTTCGAGTATGGCGGCAACAATGTGATTGTGTGCGCCATTGAGAAAGCGGACGATTTCCTGCGGTTCGTCACGCTCGGCCATGCCGCCGAATCCGCACATCTCAAGGAAATAACGGAAGAGGAACGTGGCAGGATGAAGAATGAAGCCCGAACACTTCACTCGCAGGGGATTTCCTACCGTGAAATCGGCGAGAAGCTCGGCATCTCCAAGACTACGGTCGAAAGATACTGCAAGGCATGATACGCGCGGCGTGTCCCGGTGTCCTACCTTTTCCCCTATGGGACGGCAGGACACAAGGGACGGTTAGGGACATATGGGGCAGTACGGGAAGGGTGGGACAATATGGGACAAGGAGGGACACTTGCCAAACTCCCCTTATAAACCGACAATAGAGTCGAAAAAGTCGTGGAAACGATGCGTAAATCCGGTAAATCTTACATCCGTGACTGTCCCGGAATGTCCCCCCTGTCCCGGCCATCCCACCCGGTACGGGACATAAAAGTGGGACACCGGGACAACAAGGTTCAATAACGAATAATAAAATGTGATATGATGTATCAGTTGGAAAAATACAAGAATCGGGGCAGCCGCCATACGTGTCCCCAATGCGGACAGTCAAAATGCTTCACCTACTATGTGGATGAGAACGGACATCCGCTTGACAAATCCGTGGGCAGGTGTGACCATGAGAGCGGATGCGGCTATCATTATCCGCCAAGGGATTATTTCAAAGACCATCCTGATAAGGATATGTCTGAAGCATTGCTATTCCCGAACAAGGTTATCAGAAAGTACAATCGTAGAAACAACCCCATTGATGCCATTCCCATGGAATATGTCACACGTTCACGGAGTGACAACAGCCATCTGGTCCAATTTCTCTTTTCCCTGCAAAAAGATAATGAGGCAGTCCTGAAACGTGTACTGGATGATTACCGTATGGGAGCTACCCGAAACGGAGAGAGCATCTTCTGGCAGATTGACAAGGACAACCGCATCCGTGGCGGAAAGATAATCCCCTACAATAAAGAGGACGGACACCGCATCAAGGACAAGGGCGTGAACTGGGTGCATAGCCTGTTGAAAAAGCAGGGAGTGTTCAATCAGGACTGGACACTCACCCAATGTCTGTTTGGCGAACACCTGTTATCGTTATCGGCAAACCGGGACAAGGTGGTGGCTGTGGTGGAATCGGAGAAGACTGCCATCATCTGCTCCGTACAATACCCCGATTGCATATGGCTGGCCACGGGAGGAAAGAGCCAGTTGTCCATTGATAAAATGAGGGTGCTTGCCAACCGTACCGTGATATTCTTTCCCGATGTGGACGGTTATCGTGAATGGACGGAATGTGCAAGGGCTTTCTCTTTCTGCCGCAGTGTCAAGGTTTCGGATGTGTTGGAGCAGAACGTGACAGAAGCCGACCGTTTGGCAAAGATAGACATTGCGGACTTGGTTCTCCGGGAATGGCAGTCGCTCCGGGAATACCGAGAGGACACCCCGCTTGCAAGGGCACAGCGGATAATCCGTGAAATGACGGAACGGAATCCCGCCCTGCAAACCTTGATAGACACCCTCGGGCTCGTTCCGGTCGTAGATGACGGGTGACATCCGGCTTGCCGGTTATAAAAGGCTTGCCTGTGATAAGCCCACTATAACTACACGCTTCGCTTCCGTAGTTGTGGGCTCTCCCGAGGGGATTAGGACGTTGCCCTAATGACCCACAAAGACGCTGCCCTTGACCCGGTCGGAGTTTTCATCCCCGACACCCCCGAGCAAAGAGTGACCCTCTCTTTGCAAACACCGCTTAGGGAACTGCCCTAAGAACCCTATCAATTCGTTTCACTCAAAAACAAAGAAGAATGGCACAGACATCAGACCATATCAAGCCTTGCAACATAGGTAGCAGCGAGGCGCATAACAGACGTACACCCGAATATCTCAAACGCATCAGCAAGGAACGGATCTATATCCGAACCGACCTTACACCGCAAAACTCCTCTTGGGAATCCTCGTTGATGGAGGGCAAGGACTTGACCGCTTATTATAATGACATCGCCCGGATGGTAAAAGAGAAAACGGGACGTGCGATGCAGACCAAGGAGCGGACAATCACCAACAAGAAGACCGGCAGGACAAAAGTTATCAGTGGCAGTTCTCCGCTCCGTGAAAGCGTGGTGGTGTGCAAGGCGGACACGACCATTGACCAGTTGAGGACTTATTGCGACCGTTGCCAGCGGCAGTGGGGAATCACAGCCTTACAGATATTCGTTCACAGGGATGAAGGGCATTATGACATACCGGGTGACAAAAACACATGGAAACCCAACTACCACGCCCACATCGTATGGGACTGGATGAACCACGAGACAGGCAAGTCCTGCAAATTGGGCAAAGAGGATATGAGCCGTATGCAGGATATGGTGGCAGAGTGTCTGGAGATGGAGCGTGGCACACGCAAGGAGGAAACAGGGAAGGTGCATCTGGAACGCACGGACTTCATCATTGCCAAGCAAAAACAGGAGATGGAAGAAGCCACCAACAAAAAGAAACGCCTTGAACACGAGAACCAAGTCCGTGAGAAAATCGGCGCGGAACTGGATGAAGAAATTGCCCGTAAGCAGGACAAAGTAAATCGGGAGAACGGCAATGCCATTCTTTCCAGCGCGGCAAAATTACTCGGCAAGGGTAAATATGCAAATATGGAAAAAGAGAACACTACCTTGAAAGAACGTTTGGCAAGTATGGCTCACAAGATGAAAACTATGGGACAGGAGTATCGCTCACAGTTAGAACAAACATCCGAAAGGCAGACAAGTCTTGAAGCCATCATCAAAAGACAGCAGTCTGAAATTACCCAGCTGCATAAAATGATTGAAGAGAAGGACAAACAGATGGTACAACTTGACAGGCTGGCTTACCCACAGCGCTACCGTCTTTCATCTGGAGCAGTGCTTGACCATATTTTCATACCAAACTACCTTAATCCGTCCCTGCATATTTGGACGAAAGTCGGGGATGAATGTTTTGAAAACATTAAATATGACATACCGGACGAAATTGCCAAGCGGCATTTCCGTGGGGAACTTACGGACGAGGAATTTGTCAATGCCATATTTGAACCACAGGAACAGGTGAACGAAATACAAGCCCAGCTGCTCGGTACGGCATTCATGCTGGCAAGTGGTGGTCCCGCACAGGCTCATGTTGGAACTGGTGGCGGTGGTTCGCAGTCGAACTTGCTGTGGGGAGAGAAGAAGAAATCAACACTACGACGATAGTCCATTTGTACACTTGACCTATTTGAACGTCGCCCCCGAATCGTGCATTTCGGGGGCGCACAGTCAATAATAACATTCATGATACACCTCGAAGTACATGATGCCCCACTCCGGTGAGAAGCGTATTTTGTCCTCCCTCGCCAGCCAGCCGATGGCAGCGGCCAGTTCCAGCGGGTTCAGCTCTGTGGCCTTTACAAGTTCTTCCCACGAGTATTTGTTATTGTGCAACACACGCCAGACGATGCCGGCGTTTTCTCCTATCCGTTCTTTGTTCATGCGTTCAAAAATTGAGAGTTGTTAATATAAGTTTCTCTATAATGCTTAGGGGACATGCCTTTCTGCGCCTTGAAATACTTACCGAAGAAGGAGGCGTTCGGAAAATTGAGCCGATAGACAATCTCCTTGATAGGCATCCTCGTATGACATAGCATCCGCTCGATTTCCTTGATGGTTTCCTCCTGTATCCATTTGGTCGGGGTTTTACCACTGGCAGCCTTTACCACGGCTGTCAGGTATTTGGAGGTAATGCACATCTTGGAAGCGTAGAATGCTACGCTTCTCTCCCAACGGTGATGCACGAACAGCAAGTCCATGAATCTTGCGTATAGGGCATCTTTCGAGGACTTATAGAGACAGGCACTTCCGGCGAAATGATTAACGCGCGCCAGCAGGCGGTTTTCTTTCATCAACTGCCCGATAATGTTGGAAAGTTCCACGAAGCTTAGTCCAGTGGATTTCTCCAATTCATTGAAGGAAAGGTTACCACCATTCCTTTCGATAGCGGCCAACACGATGGTTGTTGCAGAGTTTTTATCTTCCATATATCATATTTATGAGTTGTGGGATTCGTCTTTTATATCTGTTTTCAATACTCTTGCATGGGTAATCTACACATCCTTTTAGCCGTTTTTTCGGAAACTGACTATTGCCCATGTACTTGCCAATGCGCCATAGATGCAAAGAGGTACGAATTGAGGAAGAAGCTGGGCAAACGTGCTACCCTTGAGGTATGTCTCTCTCATCGCCGTTATGATATAGCGCAACGGATTCAGGCGTGTTGCCTCTTGCGCCCAGTGTGGCATCGAAGCTATGGGTGATATAAGTCCGCTGGTTAGAATGAATATCACGATGAAGAAAAACATCACAATCGCTGCCTGACGCATATTGTCGCTATAATTGGAAATGGTCAGTCCGAGGGAAGATATAGTGAAAATATACACTATATTGAACAAAAACACCAATCCTATGAATCCCGCAGGCGTCACACCGTGAATCTTCCATGCAAGCAACATGGAGAAACCGACGATAAACAGACCGACGGTCCAGTAAGGAACCATTTTGGAAAGAATGAACTCGATACGTGAAACCGGAGTGACATTTATTTGCTCTATTGTACCACGTTCTTTCTCGCCGACAACATTCAGTGCCGGCAGGAAGCCGACAAGCAATATAAGGGTCATAGCCATCAGAGCCGGAACCATATAGGGCTTATAGTCGAGAGCGGCATTAAACAGATACCGGGGTTCAACCGTGACAGGGCGGTGTGCGATTGCTCCGTTTTCATCACCCAATTCCTGAGCATATTGCATGACAATCTGGGTCAGATAGGAGTTGCCAAGGCCACCCTTCATACCGTTTACGGCATTGACGGTCACCATGACATCCGCTCCACCGGTACGATACAGGTTATGCTCAAATTCATTTTCGATAGTGACGATGAAATCCACGCTGCCTTTCTGAAGCAAATCGTATGCTGTCTGATAATTCGGACAGGTAGCATAGAGATTGAAAAAATCCGAAGCCTGCAATTTCTGTGTCAGACGGCTTGAAAGCGTCGAGTGGTCGCAGTCAATCACGGCGATATTAAGATTCTTGACTTCCTGTGTCGCTATGCGCGGCACAACATTCATCATGGCGATTGGCAGAAGAATGAACACAACAGGCAACAGCCAGTTGCGGAACATCTGCTTGTATTCTTTTGTAAGAAGATATGGTAATGCTTTCATATACAATATGTTTTATGTATTAGGCAAGTCTCGTTTTGAAAAATCTCCATGCAAGCAACATGAATACAAGTCCTTCTATAGCGAGGGCGCGTATTTCTGTAGCCACATATTCTATGCCTACACCTTCGACCATGATTTTACGCGAAGCGGATATGAACCATTTGGCCGGAACGATATTGGATACCACCTGTGCGGCAACCGGCATTGACTCAATGGCGAATACCATTCCCGAAAGATAGATGGTAGGAACTATCAGCAACAGCGAAATAAGCATTGCCGCAAGCTGGGTATTTACAACCGTTGATATGAGCAGCCCGAGCATCAGCGATGTAAATATATAAATGACAGCGGTAATGACATATACCAGAAGAGAACCGGCCATCGGAACGTGCATCACGAAATAGGACAGGCATAGAATTGTAGCCATGTCTATGAGGGATATAATCATGTACGGGACAAGTTTTGCCAGGACTATATCAATGGAAGGCAATGGCGATGCAAGCAGAATCTCCATTGTTCCCATTTCCCGTTCCCGCACAATGGCAATAGAAGTCATCATGCAGCAAATCAGCAAGATTACCATGCCGATAACACCCGGAACAAAATTGACTTCCGAACGCTGTTGCGGGTTATACAGCATTCTCGAATTTACCCGTATATTGAATTGCTGACCACCCTTCCCGGCTCCAGCTATCTGCTGGGCGAGTTCTTTTTGAAATCCGGCCACCACCTGCTGGGCGTATGCCACGCGGACACTTGCCTGATTCGGTTCACTGCCGTCAGACAGGAGCTGTATCGAGGCATCCTGCGAGTGCATGATGCGGTTGGCAAACTCTGGCCCGAAAACAACAACAAGGTCTATTTCTCCCTTTTTGAAAAGTTCTGCTGCCTCTTCTTCGGTCTTGACTTCCCCTTTTCCTATGAAATAGTCATTGGCATAGAGCCTCTGGGTCAGTTGTTCGGTGTAAATGTCGCGGCTTTGGTCAAGCACTGCGACACGGATATCCTTGACCTCATTCTTAATGACATAGCCCGGCAACAATACCATAATCTGCGGCATGACCAGTAATATCAACAGCGAACGTGGGTCGCGCAGGATATGTATAAATTCCTTGCGGACGAAACTTAGAAACTGTTTCATATCTCTTATCTTATTTAGTTTTTAATCTCCACGCTTGGCTGTTCGTGCCAGCGCATAGAATACATCGTACATGGAGTTGCCGTTAAACTGTCGTTTCAACTGCGCGGGTGATCCGAGAGCGTCAATGCGTCCGTCAACCATGATGCTGACCCGGTCGCAATATTCGGCTTCATCCATATAGTGCGTTGTTACAAACACGGTGATGCCGTTGTCGGCAGCCCTGTATATAAGTTCCCAAAACTGGCGGCGCGTCACAGGATCGACACCGCCCGTAGGCTCGTCAAGAAAAACGATACTCGGCTCGTGAAAGATGGCAAGAGAGAAGGCAAGTTTCTGTTTCCATCCTAATGGCAGGCTTTTTACCATCGTCTTGCGCTCGGTTTCAAAACCGAGTTCCTGTAACAGTTCCGTTATCTTATCCCGTACTTTTTTTCGGGGCATTCCATATATGCCGCCGAAAAGCACAAGGTTTTCTTCCACCGTCAGGTCGTCATATAAGGAAAACTTCTGCGACATATATCCGATATGGCGTTTTACCTGCTCGTATTCAGTAGCCACATCATAACCGGCTACAGAGGCTTTTCCTTCGCTTGGTTGTGAAAGCCCGCACAGCATACGCATGGCTGTTGTCTTCCCTGCACCGTTTGCACCGAGGAAACCGAAAATCTCTCCTTTGCGCACTTCAAAAGTCACATGGTCGGTAGCAGTGAAATTACCGAACTTTTTTGTAAGACCTTCCGCTTTGATTACAATTTCATCTGTCATGGATTCCTATTTTTGAAGGTTCATAAAACAGTCTTCGATGGTCGGTTCAACAACCTCTATGACGATATTCCGATGTCCCAGACCGACAAGTCGATTGCGAAGCGAATCAACTGTAAGTACCGAGGTGTCAATGGTGGCATGGTGGTTCTCGCCGAAAGCGAAAGCTGTCTTTACTCCATCGATACTGCGAAGGTCAGTGAGCAACCTGTGCATCTTATCGGAACGGAGAGACCACAGCGTCTGCGTATATGCCCTAATGATGTTTTCAGGCGTGTCGATGGTAAGAAACTGCCCGTCCTGTATGAGGGCGATACGGTCACATTGCAAAGCCTCGTCCATATAAGGGGTCGATACCACAATGCTCAGTTTGAAGTTCTTTTTTAGTTTCTGCAACATCTCCCAGAATTCCTTTCGGCTCACAGGATCGACACCGGTTGTCGGCTCATCAAGGAAAAGCACATGGGGAGCGTGTATAAGGGCGCACGACAAAGCGAGTTTCTGTTTCATACCACCTGAAAGTTTACCCGCCTTACGCTTTTTGAACGGCTCTATCTGACGGTATATATCCTCTACCAGATGATAGTTTTCTTCTATTGTGGTGTTGAACACGGTGGCAAAGAACGACAGGTTTTCCTCTACTGTCAAATCCTGATACAGTGAAAACCGTCCCGGCATATAGCCGATATGCCTGCGTATTTTCTTATAATCATTCACCACGTCCATGCCATCGACCACAGCTTTGCCGGAATCTGCAAGGAGCAGGGTTGTGAGAATACGGAACAGGGAGGTCTTGCCGGCTCCGTCAGGGCCTATCAGCCCGAATATTTCACCTTCTTCGACATCGAAGGTCACTCCTTTCAGAGCTTTAACCCTTCCTTTGTCGTAGGACATTTTAAGATTTTCCACACTTACTATTGCCATAACCGCATAGATTTATAGTTTTACATCTCCGTACATTCCCCGTTTGATAAGTCCGTCGTTCCGAACTGTTATCTTTATGGCATAGACGAGGTTCGAGCGTTCATCACGAGTCTGGATTGTCTTGGGCGTAAACTCGGCCTCACTGCTTATCCATGAAACCGTACCCTCATACTCTTTGCGTCCGTTTGCTCCCTGATCGGCATAAACTTTCACTTTCTGTCCGATTTTCAGTCCGGTCAACAGGTCTGCGGTTACATACGCCCTAAGCTTCATGTCCGACACGTCTGCAACCTTGAACAAGGCACGTCCCGGTACGGCAAATTCGCCTGCCTCGGCATATTTCGACAGAATGACACCATTGATGGGCGATGTTATCACAGCCTGCCGCATCATGTCGTCCACTTGCCCTATCTGTGCGTCAAAACCGGCAGACTGCCCGTCAATGCTCTGGTTGGCGGTGACTACCTGCTCGTTTGTAGCTGCAAGCTGCTTCTGCAGAGTGGCAATCTGATAACCTATATCATCGACTTGCTTCTGAGTAGCCGCACCGTCTTTGAGCAAAGCCTTGAAACGTGTTTGTTCCGACTGGAGATTGACTATCTGCTGGCGTAGAGAGGCTACCTGTTGGGTGGTGTTCAGTTTGCGGCTTGTAGCGGCATCTTTCCCGGCGTGGAGTTGTTGTTTTTTCAACACGAGCTGTGTCATGTCAAGTTCTCCGAGAGGCTGGTCCGCTTTTACTGTTTGTCCTTCTTCCACGTTAAGGTACTTGATTTCTCCCGTTCCTCTGGCTGACACGATGACTTCTGTCGTTTCGAATACACCGGCTGCATCATAATCACCGCTGTTGTTTCCACAGGCCGTCAATAAGGCGGCTGTCACGATTCCTGCTACTAATTGATAAGTCTTCATATTCCTGTCATTTTATTGGTTTATTGTATTCTTTAATTCGTAAATGTTCTTCAGCATTTCCACCTCGTGCGTGGAATGGTCGATGCGCGCCTGGTTCTCGCGGGTAATCTCTTGAAGCAGATCGTTCACGTTTATCACACCGTGTTCCAGCTTTGATTCCGCCGCCTGACGGATGGATGTGCGCAAGGTAATGATGTCCTTGTCCTCCTCCATCATCTGCCGGTATTGGCGGATGGCCTGCATTTCCTGCGTTGATTCCAGACTGTTGTTGAACAAGAATGCTTCTTGTGCAGTTTCTATCTGTCTGCGCGCCAAGTCCAGCTTGCGCTTGTCGTTCTTATGCGTATAGAGCCTGCCGATGTTCCACGAAAACTTGACACCGACAATGCCGTTCAGTGAGAGATTGTGGTCGAACATGTCGCCGAACATGTCAAATCCGGGATAGCCGTAATATCCTTGCGCAAACAGGCTTAGTTTCGGACAGATACCAGCATTGAGCTGTTTCTTCTGTGCGTCCGTCTTCGCCATTTGTGCGGCGAACAGGTTCAGTTCGGGGCGTTGGTTTTCATGCGAAGCGGGCATGGAAGCCTCCGGCTTCTGCAAATTGGTGATGTCCGATGCTTCCTTGCCTGTGAAAATGGCGAGCATCTGCTGATAGCTTGTTTTCATTGAGGCAAGCGCTGTCATGTCTTGCTTGGCTTTCAGGTATTCGGCCCACATCACGTTCACGTCGGCTTTCATGGCAGTTCCGTGTGCCAAACGGTTTTCGAGTTTGCGGCAGTTGTCTTGCAAGAGAGTTTGCAACTCTTGGTTCAGCTTTATTTTGTCCTCAATGAACAGGATGCCGAAGAAAAGTTCGTTCACACGTTCGCGTATGGCATACATGTCCACGTCAGTTTGTGCAGTCTGAACCTTGCCCTCCAGTTTGGTAACTTTCTTTTGGGCTTCCATGTTGCCGCCATCCCAAATGACTTGGTTCAGGTCAAGAGCCAGTTTGTATTGGTCTTTGCCCAATCCCTTGTAGTCATAGCCGTTGGATTCCAGCATGTCACTCAACACGTCCGGCAGGTTTGCCGCATCGGACTGGTAAGAAGCCTGACCGTTGAAAGACAACTGCGGTAGATACCCCCGGTTGATGTTCTTGATAGAATAACTGGTGGTCTGCTCAATCAGGTTGTACTTCTTCAAGAGCGGGTAGTTCGTCCAAGCCAGCCGTTGGCATTCTTCCAGGCTCAACCCCTGTGCCCCGACGGGAAGCGAAAGGAGTACCATTCCTACCGCAACCCACATCGTTCTAAATCGGTTCTGTTTCATGTTACTTTTTTTATTAAATTGATACTATGTCTGTAACCGTCTTGGTTACTGCTGCAAAGGTACGGTGGATAGTACCCCTAAATCAATGTCAGGATTCTGCGCTGATTGAGCAAATTCGACTTTTAAGCAATTTATTGCTGCTTTTATTTGCCATAAAAGGGTATTTTCCTACTTTTGTAGGTATGGAAAGAATAACTAATTACGGAATGGAAAACAATGCGGGCATGTCGCTCTGCACTGCCGGAAGCCGCGAAGTACTGATTAACGGGCAATTGTACCGTATCAAGAAAGATATGCTTTGCTTCTCATCGCCCATCATATCCATCTATGAACTGTCGCGAAGCGAAGATTACGACGAAACAACTATCTATGACAGCCCCGAAGTGTTCTATCAGGCCATCAAGCTCATGTTCGACATGATATTGAGTTTCCGGCTGCGCAACAATCCCTGCCTGCTGCTCGACGCAGTCCATGTGCGTTTCTTTGTGGAAAGGAAAAGCATGATTGACCGCAAAAGGGAGTATCTGGAGGGCATACAGAACAAAGAGGAACGCCAACTGGTGCAAAGCATCATCCACCTGCTTGAACAGGAAACCATGTTGGAATTTATCCATTTGTATTACCAGAACTGCATCGTGGAACCGGAACCGATGGAAAAGAACGAAGCCATAGCCTACAAGTTCATTTATTCTCTTCACCTACATGTGAAAACAGAGCGTAGCGTCAGTTTCTATGCAAATGAGGCTAATCTCTCATCCAGCCACTTCACTCGGATAGTGAAGGACAAGACAGGCAAGACCCCTTCCGAGTGGATTGCGGACATGACCGTTGTCAATGCAAAACTGCTGTTGGAGCAATCCGGCATGAGCATCAAAGAAATTGCTGCTGAACTGAACTTTCCCGAACAGTTCACCTTCCACAAGTTCTTCAAGCTACACGTGGGTGTCCCACCAAAGGAATATCGGTTGAAGAATAGAGCGAAGGAATAAAAGAGCAACGGAATGATACAACATATGGAAGCAAGTCGTTCTGATATATTACTCCAAACACCCCACACTCCACGAAATAAAGGTTAAAATCGTTAAATCTTCACTTTTTCAGTCTCTTCAGTCAAATGCACAGGACTTTTCTATCGTATTATCTGCAAGAATTTGGTAATCAATAGATACTGCATACAGCGGCTGTTTTTTCTTAAGAGAAGTTTCTTTGGGTAATTCAGTTAAGATTATTAAGGAGTTTGCTTTTAAAGATTGTAAAGCATTGCTGGAACTTAAACTACCTGAATCTTTAGAAGAAATAGGACTAATGGCTTTTTCATATACGAGTTTGAAAGAAATTGTACTTCCGAAATCTTTGTTAAAAATAACAGGAAATCCCATAGTATACAATAAAGTTAAATTTGTGAATAATTCTCCTAATTTTACTGTTGAAAATGAGAATTTGTTTACTAAGAATAAGCGTGTTCTTATTTCTTTTCAGTCTAATGTGACTTCTTATATTATTCCTAAAAGTGTAGTTGCAATAAGTGGTTATGCTTTTTGGTATTGCTCTGATTTGGAATTAATTACAATTTCGCCAACAGTCAAATGGATGGGAGAGAATCCTTTTGCATATACAAAAGCAATAATTGAGAATCTATCTGAAAATTTTATTCTTGAAAATAATCTGCTTCTGACTAAAGATGGGTCCTCGCTTATTGGTTGTTATTCTAATTATAAGATAATTAACGTACCTGCTTCTGTGAATGTTATAAAGAGGAATGCTTTTTTTAGAAGTGAGGTAGTTGAAGTAGTGTTGCCCGATTTTGTAGAAAGAATTGAGGATAATGCGTTTGAAAGTTGTATTACTTTGCAGAAAATAAATTTGCCTGAATCTATAAAATATTTAGGTAATGGAGTCTTTTATGGTTGTTCATCATTACAGAATATGAAGCTTCCTCAATATTTAATTTATTGTGGTAGCTCTGTTTTTTCTAAATGTAGTTCGTTACAAACTATTGAACTTCCTATATCAATGAAGTCCATTAATAAGAGTATGTTTTCTGGCTGTTCTAGCTTGAAAAATATTTTAATTCCTAGTTCTGTGACAAGAATAGGTAGGGCGGCTTTCTATCAATGTAAATCTTTCAAGGAAATTATAATTCCTAAATCAGTACAATACATAGACCGATTAGCATTTAGATACTGTAGGAATCTGAAAGCTGTATATATTCCAGATTCTGTTAAACGTATAGGGATGTACGCTTTTAGTGATTGTCAGGAAATTACAACAGTAAGGAGAGGAAGAAGTATTTATCGAGAATATGAATCAATGGGTCTTATAGCTACACCTCCGGGTAATAAAGAAAAAATTGAACGGATGTTGCCTAAATATTTGCATGATATTATTAAAGAGTTAACATATAAAGAATTTATTAATTGTAATATGCAGTTATACGAGAATATAAAGACAGAAAGGGAGTATGATTATAACTATTTAGATCGTGTAAAATGTCCAAGGTGTGGAGATTGGTATTATGTGGATGATGGAGTTTGTGATACTTGTGGCTATCCTTGGAATGAATGAATTTGTGAAATATTTGTATAGAAAAAGAGGTGAGCAATGCTTCACCTCTTTTGTTTTTTACTGGTAATAAAAAGTTATAAAGATGTCACGTAACTATTTTACTAGGGTGTCAATAGCTTCTTTATGTTCTATGTACCAAACCATTGCTTTGATTAGAGACTTCAACATAGCCTTGCAATGGGGAAGATGCTATGTGAGTCTTCTTTTTATATTCATATTTAAAGAATTTTTTAAACAGTAACATTACTGCTTACTCTACAGTAGCAAATGTAATACAAATAGAATAAATATTGTTGTTTTTACGGAAGAATTTGACAATAATGATAATCTGTTTTTTGTTTTTGATATAAAAAAACTATAGTTTACCCCCCTTTTTTAGTCTGTTTTCCTCTTTTTTGGGGTGGCTTACACCCAGATTTTCTTTAAGTTCCTGAAACTTCATTATAAACCATTCGAGTATGGGGGCGACATGGTCGTCGATTTATTGATGATGATGTTCTTACGGTTCAAGTAGATTTTAGGGAAAAACTTGTTTTAGAGCTTCAAAAGCTATTTTTTATTTCAATATGTGCCATTAAAATTCGTACTTTTGCATACGAAGAGTTTGAAGGTTACGCAACACACAGAAAAATAAAGTAGCTGATAATTAATTCGTAATCTATTACTACTATGAGTTGGTAACTGCAATTTATTTTCAATCACTTAAACATTTTGTAATTTTATATGACAACATATAAACAACCAGAGAAAGATAAATCTCGTGTCTTATTATGGAATCATGCTGTAGAATCGCTGACTTCTCTCAGGGATAGTAATCGCATCTTGAATACAACCTATATGGAGCATTTGTGGCTGTATTGTCAGCAGCAATTAAATGAAAAACTAGATATTGAAGCTTTTATTCAGTGGAAGCAATATGCAGATATTTGTTACCAGACCAAGAAGCCAGAAGAACTCAAGATTGCTTTCTTCTGCGGTAATGAACCAGAGAATGATGTAAAACATTTGCTTGGGTTAGGTGTAAGAATAGAGAATATCTATGCTTTTGAATGTGATTCAAATTTGTTTAATCTGGCTGTAAAATCACTCCATAATACATATCCTTTACTAAAAATTTACAAGGGTAAGATTGAAGTCTTTGCAGAATTACAGAATACGAAATTTGATATTGTTTATCTTGATTTTACTGGGAGTTTATTTAAAGAGTATAAGGTCGTATTAAAGATGTTGGACTTGAATGCTCTCAATGATATGAGTATTCTTGCTATCAATACAACATATCCAGATAAAACTGAAGAGAATATTGAAATACTTACCAATTTTTTCTATAATGATACTTTTTTCGAATCGTCTGTTCTGACAAGCAATGATACTGAGGAGGAAAATAGTAAGGTTCAAAGAGCGGAAGGTTGTGATGCGCTGGGTATCGATATTGAAAATTTAAGGTCAATTATTGATATGAATTTTGAAAATGCATATTCTGCATTTCAAACAGCTTTAATAATTGATTATGCCAATAGACATAAACCTGCGTATGAAGTTTTTAAGCAAGATATGCTTTCAAAAAGACTAATCAATAGTAAAGTAATAGCAAAAAAGGAGGATTTTTTTCGGAATTTTCATGATGTGCTTATTCAAGAGTCTTTTATGGATGGCCAACGTTTACCCTCTAATCAATATTTAGAAGATGAATTTATTGAAAAACTTAGTAATGGAACCAAAAGATCTCGACTAGAATGTATAAAAATAGCAGAGGTTTTCTTGCAGTCTCCATATAGCCATTCATTACCTGTTTGGAATAAAATAGAGGAACATATAAAGCATGGTGCCAGTAGTGATAATGATATTGATGATGAATATATAGATGTAGATTTTAAACAAGTTGTGACACCTGAGGTCAATCAGGTGATATCAGAGATTAATAACTGGTTCTATGGGCAATGTCGTTTTTGTGATGTACCAATGGCACATCTTTGGCTTGAATTACTTTTGTTTCATTATGGACACCCATATCATACAAATATCGGTAATCATAAACGCTATTCGTATACAGCGAAAAAAAGAAAAATGTGCTTAGATATATTTACATTAGATAAATGTCGTACCCTCTATGACTGGATTCCGATGCTTGAATACTTTATTTATGATATGCAGGATAATAACCGACAGATGATTACGCGAATGTGTATTGATGCAATTGGTAAGCAACTTTTGCATATTGTTGATGAGATTTTTGAGGGTTCTGCATTGGTTGGCATTAATGAATTTGAATGGTCAATCAATAAAGAGCTCCCCAATAGAGAAGAAATATCCGTTAAAAAGAATCAAGAAAATATTTTTTTACGTATGATAAAGACTCTTAGGGATAAATTTAGAAAAATCAGAATATTTTAATCTCAACATTAATGTATGAAAATGTGCGTTATAAAGTTATGCAGTGTGTATCCTTTGTCTCAGATTGGCATACTGTATCGGGACTAAACTGCTTTGGGACAAAAACAATAACTCTTTATAATAATACTTGAAGTAGCGAAAGCCACCGGAGTGGAACAGGATAAGAATCACCATGATTTCAACATCGCTAATGCCGTTTTGCTTGTTACGAAACTTTTCCTTTTGTATGTTTTTAACTATACAGGTTATAATATGCGGAAGGACTTCGAAGTAACAAAGAAAAGTTCTCGTAATGGAATAGAGTTTTTCAGAGCATTAGGTTGTAGTGACTTTGAGTTGGAACTTTTCAAAAATTTCTATTTCTCTCGAACACGAAAAAGTTTAGAGCATTATTATCCACAAGCCAAGGCTGGTGATAATATGCTAATTAATTTGCAAGATATAAATTGCTTTGGTAATTTTGCAATGATAGGTTCGGATGCAAACAGTTCTGGCTCCAACTGGAATCCCATTGATAAAAAGAATCGCTATCTTGATACAAAGTCAAACCAAGTAAGCGTTGCTTCTTTAAAGTTTAGAATCATGTTACAAATATGCCAAGATAATTACGATGCTGGTATTAAAGATGATACCTTAAAACGTTCATTTGGATTAGAATGGAATGTTGATGATATGGTTCAACATCAAGAGAAGATGCTTGAAATCATTATGAACTTATAATCACGCCTACGGGAAAATACATCGACAAGTAAAATATGATAATCTCGAAAGAACTTGCAGAATATGAATGATATAAAATCAGGTGTTTACACTTAGAAGGTTGAGTTGTTGCTCCGTCTCATCCCGATTGTAATGGATGAGCAGGTGTTTGCTATTCATGGTGGAGCACATACAGGATTTTCAATAGATAATGTGGGGAAATTGACATAAATGCTTATGACGGATACATGTCTTAATATAATAACACAGTTAACGGTTGAATTACATAAAGATGATATCTCAAAAGAAAAGTTGGGGACTGGCGTTCTTTATACCAATAGGAAATTGTCTGGGGTGGTATATGTTTTGACGGCTAAACATTGCCTTTCGAAGTTAGGGGAAAAAGGTAGGGTATCGTTAAGAATTTATAACCCCGATACCAGTACATACGAATACGTTACCCCTGTTAAGCAAAGCATTTTGCTCCATCCCGTAGATGATGCTGGTATAATTATTATTAATAAACGAGAGCTTGCATCGGTTGTCTCTGACCTTCCATCGGTGTACGTAGTTGATAAGAATTTTGGAACTGACGAAGCCGTGAGTAAAGGGTTCCCTGTGGCAACTCTTAATCAGACTAACGAAAATGGAGAGTCGTCCTTGGCAATGATCAGAATGACTTACCTTCATGAAGATATAACAGAGAATGTATTCCAGCTTTCTACAAATGACGATTATAGTGAAGATACAATTGTCGGAATGTCAGGTTCCGGTATTTTTATAGAAGCTTGTGAGGAGTTGTATATTAATGGGATCTTCATTAGGTACACTGACGAAGAGCGTGGAAAGGTAATAAGTGCTCAGAGGTTGATTTCCTTCAATAAACTGCTGGAAGAAGAGTATAAAAAGAAAATGTCATTGTCATTCCTCGGGCATCACGGTTTAGGACATAAGACATTAAAAAACAATGTTGAAGATTCCGTAGCAAACTTGGGTCCCAGATATTGTCAGAAAGTCAATGTGAGGACAGGAACTGCCAAGTATTTTAACTGCGTGGCAAAAACGCCTGCATATTTTGAACGGTTGTACAGGAATATAGATTCCTGGTTAACAGAGAAAAGCTATAGAACAAGAAAAGATTCCAATAGAATAGGTCAGTTGGAATCTCATCTAAAAGCGATTCGAGACGATTTTACTGTAGCATTGTCAAATTTGGATCAGCGTGTAGATGCTATCATTGATTTATCTAGTTTGATGAAGCGTGTTGAATCTCTCCAAAATGAATTAGAGGAAGTTAGACATAGATTTTATTCTGATTATTCCTCGACAAAAAAAGATGATAATGTAAGGAAAGAGCTCGAGGCTGATGAAGCCAGATTATTAGAAATATCTCAAGATTTGTATTCATTCACTGAAAACTTTGAAGATTTAAAGATTAATCTAGCAAACAATCCCTATTTGATAATTAAGGGTGAAGCTGGTTGTGGAAAGTCGCATTTGTTAGGTGATGTTGCCAGTAAGAGAATCGATGATGGTCTGCCCACTTTGTTGTTCTTAGGAACAGACTTTGCTGAGGAGACTTATGAAACAACCATTACTTCAAAAGTAGGCTTTGTGGGTACTTTCCGGGAATTCCTATCCAGTTTCAATCAGATAGGAACCCAAGTAGGTTCGAGGGCACTTCTGATGATTGATGCGCTGAATGAAGGACCTCAGGCCGTATTATGGAAAGACAGACTTTCTGGACTTATCAAGTCTCTTAAAGACTATCCTGCGATAGGTTTAGTGGTGTCAGTGCGTGATACATACTTTGATGATGTTATTCCCGATGGGGTGGAAACTGATTCGGGAGCTACAGTTATTGAGCATAAAGGATTTAAAGGTCTGGAATATGAGGCGGTAAGACAGTTCTGTTTGGCGTATGAGTTGAACTTACCCAATGTTCCCATCCTGACACCTGAGTTTTGTAACCCTTTATTCTTGAAGATAATTTGCGATACACTTGAAGCCTCTGGAGAGAAAGATTTTCCTAAAGGATTCAATGGCGTTTCATCACTATTTAATCAGTACTTCAAGAATTTGGATAAGAAGTTTGCTGAAAAGAAACCCGAATATAAATATAGGGATGTTGTCAGTGCAGCGGTTAAGCTGCTGGCATTTCCTATATTTGAGGCTAAATATAATCTTCTGAAGATAAAAGATGCAGATTCATTATTGCAACAACAATTTCCTTCTTGTCACAATTTGCTTGCAGATCTAATAGACAACAATTTGCTGCTTAAAACGAAGTATTCTTTTGATGAAGAAAATATCGACAGTGTTGTTTTCTCTTATCAGAGAATCAGTGATTTTATAATTGCACGTGAAATTGTCAATAAGTTTCAAGACTGGGAATCGTTTGCAGAAAACATAAATACAGACAAAACTTTACATTCCATTTTTGTAGACAAGCATTGGTCGTTCAAAGGAATTCTTGAAGCCATGGCTATCTTAATCCCCGAGAGATTTGCTCATGAGATGACAGATGTCATTCGTTTCATTCCAGAAGATGAGTATGAAAGAGTATATTATACATGTCTTAACACAATTTCTGAGGCCCAGATAAATAGTTTGTGTTGGCGCGCGATAGAATCCATTGACAAGGAAACTATAATTCAATTTCTAGGCTCCAAATATTGTCATATTAATCCTGATGATTGGTATAATAAACTGGTAGAGCTTTCAACAATCCCTAATCACTCTTTTAATGCTGATTATTTTCATGCATTAATGATGGGACTTACCATGCCAAAACGTGATAGCATATTCCAATTCTTTTTCAATGATTGCGCAGAATATGATAATGACAGATGTGCCAATCCTCTGCGGAGATTGATAGACTGGGCATGGTCTGAAGATGTATCTGTAAAAGCAGATTCCGAATCGACCAGATTAGCAGCCATTATACTTTGTTGGCTGCTGTCATCAACATATATCAAACACAGAGATGAGGCAACAAAGGCTCTTGTCAACCTTCTTTCTGAGCAGGTAGAAGTATTGATTGAAACACTACGCCAATTTGAGAATGTGGATGATATGTATATCTATGAACGGTTGTATGCTGTGGCTTACGGGGTCGCATTGCGGACTTCATCACGCGATGGGCTGATGAAACTTGCAAGATATGTATATGAGACCATCTTCAAACGCAATAACCCACCAAAAAATATTTTACTGCGAGATTATGCAAGAAATATTGTTGAATACGCTAAATATAAGGGGGTTATAACTGCTGTTGATATGAAAAAGGTTCGCCCGCCATATACGAGCACACTCCCTACATGGCCTGCCGATGATGAAGTTAACTACCTTCATATTGATTATGATGCACCAAACTTCAAGGAAAGAAAAGGTTCGGAGCAAAACCAGATTTGGGAATCGGTGAAAGGAGGGTTGGCGGATTTCTGGAATAAACTGACTAAGCCAACAATCGACCACTTTTATCCAGTACCAATTTCTGAAGAAAAAGAATTTGATAAAGCATTACGTCTGTTTAAGGGAAATATGAAGAAACTGGCCATAAATATATGTGAAAGGAAAGCTGTTTTAATCTTAAATAGGCAAAAAGGGCCAAGGAATGCTAGCATAAACGATACTATATTCGAATTTGTTTGTAATGAGGCTGAAAAGTTAATGTCGGAAGAGCAGAAAAAGGCTTTATACGATATCATGATTCCTTTTAAAGTAAGGGAATTACCTTTGATGCAACATCATTATGGCAGATTCCCAACTGAAGGGATTAGAAATTGGGTTGTTAAGAGAGCCTATGAATTAGGATTTGATGTGAATTTGCATGGTGCTTACGATCGTTTTGCAAAGAAATGGACGTTCCGTAATTCGGATAAAAGAATAGACCGCATAGGAAAGAAATATCAGTGGATAGCCTTCTATGAGATTATGGGAATTTTGGCAGACAATTACAAATATGAGGATGATTATGCAAACGAGGGCTCTGGGGGATACGAGTTGTTTCATGGAACGTGGCAATCTTTTCTGAGGAATATCAATCCTTCAATGATTGCAAGAGTAAAAAGCGTTGAAAGTGAGGAGGCGGATGATAGCAGGGTGGCAGAAGAACACGAATGGTATAATGAAGAACAGTTTGATAACTGGAAGTACTCTGGTACAAATGAATCATGGGCATCCATGATTAAAGATTTGCCAGATCCAGTTTCTTTAATCCAAAAGTTGGACGATGACGGCATAGAATGGTTGACCCTGAATAACTCCAGGAGTTGGGATGAACCCAAAGACATTGGTAAGGAAAAATATGAGTATAAACTCTTAAAGCATGATGTATATTTGGCTACAGATGCCATCCTCGTAAAGCAACAAGACAAAGAGAAGGCAATACAGTCTTTAGATGGTAGGGTTTTATGGGATGGTGTGGAATTACCGACCGACGACTGGCAATATCTGGTGAACAGGGAAAAATACTGGTCACCAGCATATAAAGACGTTTATAGGGACCGACAAGGTTGGGCAAATTCAATAGATGGGCTAGATGTACCCTATTATTATTCTTGTGAGCAGGCCTGCGGGCATATTGAAGATGATCAGTCTGGCACTATCAACAAATATAGCATTCCGTGTAGGTTATTATTCGAGGGTATGGGCATGGAGTATGATTCACATGACGGTCAATATCTGGATAAAGATGGCAACCTTGTGGCGTTAACATACGGGTACAACCAGATTTTGGTTAAAAAAGAGCCTCTTTTACGGTTCCTGAAGCAAAGTGAGCTGGCCATTTTGTGGATTGTGCGGGGGGAAAAGCGGGTATATATAAGTGGAGGAAAGGGATGTCAGTGCATATATGCCCCATGTGGAGTATATTATTTGGATAATAACAATGTTCCGGAAGGTGTTCTCAGAACATATAAGAGAGTGTGATATGAGACTATTCTGTTACAAGGCAAAGTGTGGAGATGCGTTTCATCTACAGTATGAGGGTGAAAGCGGTAGGTGTCGTAACATATTTCTTGACATGGGGTACTCTAAGACTTATACCCAAGTGTTGAAAGGTGTTATTTCAAATCTTATTAGGAGTTCAGAGCAGATAGATGCTTTGTTCTTGTCCCATATTCATGATGACCACATTGGCGGAGCTAGTAGATTCATAAAAGATATTCAAAAAGATTGTGCTTTGGGGAATGTTGTTAGTCAGTGGATATATAATCCGCCAAGAAGGTATGATGTTGAACAAGTCTCTGATAATAAGAATGGAGTGCTATGTGGCATAGTCTCAGGGGATAAGGTCTATGAATACATCCAGTCACATAGCCCATTAGATTGGGGGGATGTTATAGAAGGGATGTCTTTCAGTATTGACGGAATGACGGTAACAGTCCTTTCTCCTGATGAGGGCAAACTGAACCTGCTTAGGGAAAAATATTCAAACAATCGTCCACTGTGTAAGTCTGAAACAAATGAGGTTAGTGTTGAAGCGGGTAATGTTGTTGATGATTATGCAACATTACTTAATGATTTTAATATAGAATGTTTTCAAGAAGATACGAGTGTTGAGAACGCCAGTAGTATAGCCGCATTGTTTGAGTATGTGGGGAAAAGAGTTTTATGGCTTTCAGACTCAGTACCATCAGTTATAATGCACTCATTGTTTAAACTAGGATATAGTGAAGCGAACAAACTGCATTGCGATGCTGTTTTGCTTTCGCATCATGGAAGTGTAGCAAATAATAGCTTAGCTCTATTTAAGATGATACAATGTGGAAAGTATATTATTAGCGCTGATGGAATAAATCGCCATTGTCTACCAAACAAAGGAACTATAGCAAGAATTATTTCTGCTTCTTCGAAACTGCCTGTAACGCTGTATTTTAATTATGATGATGGCCGGTTGGTGAGAATGTTTAAACCAGATACTCAAGAGTATGTGAAATCAATTATTGACATTCATTATTTGCATGATATGGAGGCAATCGATTTTTGAAGGCTATTTGACAGCCCACATTAAACTTACTTATAGAAAACGATATGTTATTGCATTTCCATTTTGCTGTATTACTTCAGATGTCAAGAATTATAGGGGGCTGGCTTATTAATATCCTTTGAAAAAGGGATGATAAAAAGAATATATATGAACCATCTCCGATGAAATTTTTCCATCCCTTGAGGAAAAAGTATTACTTCGGGGATAGATGGGGGGATAAATTGGGCGAAAAACGTCAAATCTGCAAGTAAAAAACAAAATCTGCAAATTCTTATAGTTTGAAATAAAGCGAATTATGAACCATATTTGCAAATAGTATGCTTTTACTATTATGTATGTAAAATGGTGTGATTCCTAATTAAAATATGCCAGATTTTTTCCTATGATCCCTTTTTTATATTTTTTTGCACCAACAGACAAGTAGGTAAGGAATATGTGCCGGACGGCACTATCTAACATTTCAATAAGGAGTAAACGGCGCGTAAATGTTTGGCAAGACGTTCCGTATCCAGTCCACCGAGAAAAGACATTTCAAAGGACAGCCCCATGTAAACTTGTCGGAACATAACTACTGCATCTTCTACATCCACATCTTTTCTCAATTCTCCGGTATTTATCGCGCGCTGTATGGCGGTACGCCAATAAGCATAATCACCGACTATAAGATTATGGAGCTTTTCTTTGGCGTTAGGGTCATATTGGAGAAGTTGAAACAGAAAATGAAAATATTGGGCATGATATGAAAACTTTCCTTGTACCACCTTATCACTACCTGGGCCTATCAGATTACTCAGCATATCCATTGTTCGTTGTACGCCTTTCACGTATTCATCTATAAATTCGGCAAACGTACCGTTCGTTTCAGTGAATTTGTTTCGTGGGTTTTGCGCGCTAAAACAAAACTTATCCACTACGGCAATGAATAATTCCTGTTTGTTCTTGTAGTATTTGAATATTCCGGCTTTCGACATTCCGAGCATCTTTCCAAGTTCTGCAAAACTGGCTTTTTCATAGTTTACGGACATAAACAGCTTGAACGCTGCTATCAGCAATTCATCACGGGTAATTTTCATTTTGTGATAGTCTTTTATATTTTTCAATCCCGAAAATAGTATTTTATTCTCATACAAGCTACATAACAAGTCATAGATTAACAAAAATAAATCAGAGAGGTCCCTCTAAGATGCTTTAATATGGAATAAAAATCCTTTCACTCTTTCACCTCGTATCTGATTATTTATCAGCTTTTATAGCATTGGAAAGACACAGCAGTTGTTGGAAAAGATTGTGATTCGGTCAGCCGGCCTATATTAAAATGGTTACTGTAAACAATATAACTTATAGTGCGGGAAAAGATATAGGGAAGAATTTGCAGACAGGAAGATTCTCTGTATCTTTGCCGCCATGTCAGAAAGAAGCGAACTACATACAAGAAATAAACACAACGGGCAATACGACTTTTCTCTATTGACGGAGAATTATCCGCCTTTAAAGAAGTTTGTACAACTCAATCCCTATGGTACGCAAACAATTAACTTCTTCAATCCGCAAGCGGTGAAGGCGTTGAATAAAGCGTTGTTGATAAGCTACTACGGCATTCGATATTGGGATATTCCGAAGAACTATTTGTGTCCGCCTATTCCCGGACGAGCGGATTATATTCATTACATCGCAGATTTGATTGGTTCGGAAGCTGTAAGCAAAGATGTGAAAGTGGAAAATGGAGAGATACGGAAATCTGCATACAGATGTCTGGATATTGGAGTAGGTGCGAACTGCATTTATCCGATTATTGGGCATGTAGAATATGGTTGGATGTTTGTAGGTTCAGATATTGACCCCATATCAATAGAAAATGCACGAAAGATAGTTACTTGTAATCCGGTGCTGGCTCATAAAATAGAGTTACGGCTTCAGAAAGATAGCAGCAAGATTTTTGAAGGCATCATTGCTCCCGATGAATATTTTGATGTGACAATTTGTAACCCTCCGTTTCATCGTTCGAAAGAGGAAGCGGAAGAGGGAACGTTGCGCAAATTGAGTAGTTTGAAAGGGGAGATAGTAAAAAAGGCAAAGCTAAACTTTGGAGGGAATGCGAATGAACTTTGGTGTGAAGGTGGCGAATTGCGTTTCCTGCTGAATATGATTGTCGAAAGCCGGAAATACCGGAAAAATTGCGGGTGGTTCACTAGTTTGGTTTCCAAAGAGAAGAATCTGGATAAGCTATATGCCAAGTTGAAAGCTGTCGAGGTGTCGGAGTACAAGGTTATACGGATGCATCAGGGGACGAAAAGTAGTAGGATATTGGTTTGGAAGTTTTAGGTAATGAAAATTAGTTGAATATATTATTAACAAAATGAATTTGTTTTATGGAAATTTGCATGACATACAAATAAAACATGAAAGCTGTTAACCTGAAATATAAGTATATTTTTGCATCTCTTTGCTTGTTAGTTGCCTTTTTTTAGTGGCTATCACCTAAGATTGTACGGCTCAAATCATAGACGAAAAAATATATTTCTCTTGTCTATTCATTCTCTGAAGACGAAATAGGTCATGGAAAATTCGAAGAACTGATAAAACAGGAGTTCAGGAAGCAGAGAATAGAACCTATATTTGATCGGTTTTACAAGAGTGATGAGTTTGAACAGGGGAGTGGCTTAGGACTTCCTATCTGCAAGATCATTGTTGAAAAATTGTCGGGACGTTTGGGAGTAAGTTCGGAAGTCGGGGAAGGTAGTTGTTTTTCGGTTTATCTGCCTTTGGCGGATGCATAATGCTAATGTTTCTTATTTTTATTTCTTAAAATAGAATCCACTTTTGTATTTTATGAAATTATCATTTACCTTTGAATTGTAAATGATTAGACATAATATGAAATATATACATTTAGGGGTATGTATCTGCATATTTTTATTTGTGCATAACCAAATTCTGAGAGCTGACGAAACAGTAAGTGACGATTCGCTATATACCGCCGAGTATATAAATAGTATCTATATTGCACAGCCTAAACGTGCTTTGCAATTATTGGATGAGGCAGAAAATAGAAAAGCAATTCCTTTGCGGATTATCAATGAGTTGCGTAGTTTGTCATATAGCAATATGTATATGAATAAACTGGCGTTTATGTATGCAAGAAAAGCTTATTTGCTTGATTCTATATCTCAAAAAGATCCGAAGCATCTGTTGAAAATGACAGTTCATCTAGCGGAATTTTCGGCTATGATGAGCAAGTATAATGAAAGTATGCGTTATGCATACAGTGGGATTAAACTGGCACAGGAGTTGGAAGATCGAGAAGCCAAAGCCAGATTATTTTTCTGCATAGGTGAGAATAACTGGAGATTATCTTTTAAAGATAAAGCATATGATTATTTTGACCGTACTATTAAATTATTGCGCGGTTCAAATAAAATGCGGGAGATGATGTTGCTTTCTTACTATTATGGAGCAGAAATGAGCTTTTTAATGAACGATTCACGTGTTAAAGAGGCTTTGGAACTTGCTTTTGAGCGTGAAAAGCTTATAAAGCGGCTGGAGGCATTACCTCAAATACCCGAAGGTTATGTGGACGGACAATATAGTTATTTGTATGCAAAACTTGCCTATATTTATTATGTAGAGAAAAAGAATGCACAGGCGGAACAATATTATCAAAAATACTTGTCGAAGAAAGAATCTCATACACCGGACGGAAAAATGTACTCTGTTCCTTATTTGATGATTTCCGAACAGTATGAGAAAGCTCTTGAGAAATGTAAGGGTTTCAAGGAATGGATGAGAACTCAACAAGATACTTTGAATGAACAATATCTGACTGTTCTTCAACATGAGGTGAAAGCTTATCTGGGTATGCACCACTATAAAGAGGCTGCAGCGATCCGTGGGACTATCTTAGCTATAACAGACAGCATTAATTGTAGAGATAGAAACAATGCGGCATTGGAGTTGAACGCGATGTACGGTGCTTCTGAGAAAGAAGAATACATTGCCCAACAAGCTTTCCAATTAAGAATAAAGAATATCTCACTTGCTTTCATGGTCTGTATCGTTCTGCTGACCTTGTTTATCTTATGGCGTCTGTGGCGTTTCAATAAAACGATTAAATATAAAAACAGAATGTTGGCTAAGTTGATCAATGAGAAACTTGCCGATAAGGAAAAAAGGGATCAGCAGTCGGAGGAATATGAGCAATTCGCTATATCATCAGAAATAGAACTGGAAGACAGATTGCTCGAGAAGGAACAAGAAGAACAGTGTGAGTCTTCGGACGAAGATGACACAGAAGTAGCAAGCGGGGAAAAAGCCGAGAATAGACAGATTTTTAAAGAATTGAATCGCATCGTTGTTCAAGATCGTTTGTATCTTTCTCCTGAACTGTCGAGAGAAGACTTGGCGCAAATCGTTCATTTGAACAATGCGCGTTTTGCCCGGATGATAAAAGAATGTACCGGAACTAATTTTAACGGATATATCAACGAGTTGCGTATTGATTATGCTATTCAACTGCTAAAAACACATCCGCACTATACGATACGCGCGATAGCAGATGAAGCTGGGTTTAATAGTGCTCCGATATTATACAGTCTTTTTAAGAAGAAAACGGGAATGACTCCTTATGAATTTAAAAAAGCGCAAGAGTCGCTTTAAAAAACTTTATCGACATCCTTCGGTTAAACAATTTTCGTCTTTCTCGGTTTATTATTATGAGTAACTAAATAAACTAAGAATGATACAGGTTAGGATAAAACGAGTTTACGAAGATTTTTCAGAAGCAGATGGATATCGGGTGCTGGTAGATAAACTATGGCCGCGAGGAATGAAGAGAGAATGGCTGAAATACGATTATTGGGCGAAAGATATAACACCTTCCGCTAGTTTGCGCAAATGGTTTCACGAAGATATTCCCGGGCATTGGAACGACTTTGTCATGCAATATCAAAAAGAACTGGCCGCATCTCCCGCAATGGCTGATTTCCTGATTCTTATCAGACCTCATCCGGTGGTCACACTGCTGTATGCGTCTAAAGAACCTGTCTATAATCATGCCCGGATACTTCGGGATTATCTGGAAATGCATCTGAAAGAGTGAAATTAAAGTAATTTTTATCTGTTTACTCTTTCTGTCGTTCACTCAATTTCCTACCTTTGTAATCTAAATCAAAATCGTGTAATCATGAAGTATAAATTATTGGTTCTTGATGTAGACGGAACACTCCTTAATGACGCGAAAGAAATTAGTAAGCGTACATTAGCGGCTTTGTTGAAAGTTCAGCAAATGGGAGTGCGTATTGTATTGGCATCCGGCAGACCTACCTATGGATTAATGCCACTGGCCAAATCACTCGAACTTGGAAACTATGGAGGCTTTATTCTTTCATATAATGGTTGCCAGATTATAAATGCGCAGAACGGGGAAATCCTGTTCGAACGGCGGATTAATCCGGAGATGTTGCCGTATCTGGAAAAGAAAGCTCGGAAAAACGGTTTTGCCTTATTCACTTATCATGATGATACGATTATTACGGACTCTCCTGAAAATGAACATATTCAAAATGAAGCCCGGCTGAATAATCTGCGGATAATCGAGGAAACGGAATTTTCTGCCGCTGTTGATTTTGCACCCTGTAAGTGTATGTTGGTCAGCGATAATGAAGAAGCGTTGATCGGTCTGGAAGATCATTGGAAAAGAAGACTGAACGGAGCATTGGATGTTTTCCGTTCCGAGCCATATTTTCTGGAAGTCGTTCCTTGTGCCATAGATAAGGCCAACTCTTTGGGAGCTTTGTTGGAAGAACTGGACGTGAAGCGGGAAGAAGTGATTGCTATCGGCGACGGAGTATGTGATGTGACAATGATCCAACTGGCCGGACTCGGCGTAGCTATGGGACACTCGCAGGATTCCGTGAAGATTTGTGCTGACTATGTGACTGCTTCCAATGAAGAAGACGGAGTGGCAATTGCTGTTGAAAAGGCAATTATAGCTGAAGTGCGTGCGGCGGAGATACCTCTCGACCAACTGAATGCACAGGCGCGTCACGCTTTAATGGGAAATTTAGGAATCCAATATACGTATGCCGCTGAAGATCGTGTGGAAGCGACGATGCCGGTAGATCACCGTACCCGTCAGCCGTTCGGCATTCTGCATGGCGGAGCCAGTCTTGCATTGGCGGAGACAGTTGCCGGACTAGGTTCGATGATTCTTTGCCAGCCCGATGAGATTGTCGTGGGAATGCAGGTGAGCGGAAACCACATATCTTCTGCACACGAAGGAGACACGGTGCGTGCGGTAGCAACAATCGTGCATAAGGGACGTTCGTCCCATGTATGGAATGTGGACGTATTTACTTCAACCAACAAACTGGTGTCTTCCATACGGGTAGTCAACAGTGTGATGAAAAAAAGATAACCGACGAAGAAATAAGTAACTTGACAACTATTGATGCATTTATAGAACGGAAGCAACCGTTTGCCGTTTATCGTATTCCCGGGGAGAAAATTCCGTGCCTGGTGACACAGGAGGAGGGGGCAGTCCGTCTGATATACGATTTGCAGGAACTAAACGGGCAGAGAGGATTTGTGATTGCTCCGTTCCGACCTAACGAGACTTGCCCCATTTTGCTGATTCAATCGAATGGGCCGGGGCAACCTTTGCTTCTTGCAGATGATGCGGACGCCGTTCCGCGGGATATTCCGTCAACCGACTATCCCTCCTGTTCCGAGGAATATGCGGAGTGTTTTCGTACATTTATCAGTGCCTTACGTGATAAGACTTTTGAAAAGCTGGTACTTTCCCGTAAACTTATTATTGGAAAACCATCGGCATTTTCTCCTTCATTAGCCTTTCGCGCGGCTTGCCAACGCTATATCCATTCCTATATATACTTATGTTATACTCCCCAAACAGGTATCTGGTTGGGAAGTACGCCCGAAATCATCTTGTCGGGCGAAAAGGACGACTGGCATACGGTAGCATTGGCCGGAACCCAACCTCTGCAAGACGGCAAACTGCCGCAAGTCTGGGATGAGAAGAATCGGAAAGAACAGGAATACGTCTCCTCTTACATCCGTGGCCAACTCCTTTCATTAGGGATTCATTCGACGGAGAACGGACCCTATCCTGCTTATGCCGGCGCCTTGTCGCATCTGAAAACGGATTTCCGATTCTCTCTGCAAGACAATAAAGGTCTGGGTGACCTCCTGAAAGTGTTGCATCCTACGCCCGCCGTATGCGGACTGCCGAAGGATACAGCCTATCGGTTTATTCTGGAAAATGAGGGCTACGACCGCCGTTATTATTCCGGTTTTATCGGCTGGCTCGACCCGGATGGGCGTACGGACTTATACGTCAATCTTCGTTGTATGCACATCGAAGAAGAACAACTCACTCTCTATGCCGGTGGCGGACTGTTGGCCTCCTCGGAGCTGAACGATGAGTGGCTGGAAACGGAAAAGAAGTTGCAAACCATGAGACGGATTATTGTACCTTCTTCTCTGCACGACCCACAGCCTATCACCTCATAATATATAACTTTACAACTTATCACTGCACTATGTATACAGACAAGAAAAACATACTCCAACTGGTTGCGCTTCTCGAAGCACATGGAATAACGAAAGTCGTGTTATGTCCGGGTAGTCGTAATATCCCTCTCGTGCATACCTTGTCCAATCATCCGAACTTTACCTGTTATCCGGTGACGGATGAACGGAGTGCGGGCTATTTTGCCATTGGGCTGGCTTTGAATGGCGGCAAACCTGCTGCCGTCTGTTGTACTTCCGGCACGGCGTTGCTCAATCTTCATCCGGCTGTGGCGGAAGCATTTTATCAGAATGTTCCTCTGGTGGTTATTTCTGCCGACCGTCCTGCTGCCTGGATCGGACAAATGGATGGACAGACCTTGCCGCAACCCGGTGTTTTTCAGAATCTGGTCAAGAAGTCGGTCAACCTCCCGGAGATTCATACGGAAGAAGATGAATGGTATTGCAATCGTCTGGTGAACGAAGCCCTGTTGGAAACGAAACATCATGGGAAAGGACCGGTACATATCAACGTTCCTATTTCCGAACCTCTGTTTCAGTTTACGTCGGACGCATTGCCGGAAGTGCGTGTAATCACCCGTTATCAGGGGTTGAACGTGTATGACCGCGATTATAATGACCTCATTGACCGGATGAATAAATATCAGAAACGAATGATTATTGTCGGTCAGATGAATCTTATCTATCTGTTCGAGAAGAAACATACCAAATTATTATATAAACACTTTGCCTGGTTGACGGAACATATCGGTAATCAAACCGTACCCGGCATTCCGGTGAAAAACTTCGATGCGGCGATTTACGCAATGCCTGAGGAGAAGATAGACCAGATGACTCCTGAACTACTGATTACCTATGGCGGGCACGTTGTTTCCAAACGACTGAAGAAGTTCCTTCGTCAACATCCGCCCAAAGAACATTGGCACATCTCTCCTGACGGTGAGATAGTCGACCTCTACGGAGCATTGACAACAGTCATTGAAATGGACCCGTTTGAGTTTCTGGAGAAAATAGCAAGCTTGATGGACAACCGTACACCGGAATATCCCCGTGTGTGGGAAAACTATTGTAAGATTATCCCCGAACCCGATTTTGCGTATTCGGAAATGGCGGCTGTCGGTGCATTGATAAAAGGCCTGCCGGAATCATGTGCGCTTCATCTGGCGAACAGTTCCGTGATCCGCTATGCACAGTTGTATTCCGTTCCTTCCACTGTCGAAATCTGTTGTAACCGGGGGACGAGTGGTATCGAAGGATCGCTTTCTACTGCTGTCGGTTATGCGGCTGCTTCCGACAAGCTGAATTTTATAGCTATCGGGGATTTGAGCTTCTTCTATGACATGAATGCTTTGTGGAATGTGAATGTCCGTCCCAATCTGCGCATCCTTTTGCTGAATAACGGAGGAGGGGAAATCTTCCATACGTTGCGGGGATTGGATATGTCGGGGACATCCCATAAATTCATTGCTGCTGTTCATAAAACCTCTGCCAAAGGCTGGGCGGAAGAACGCGGATTTCTTTATCTGCAAGCAGAGAATGAGGTGGAACTGGCAGAAACCATGCAAATCTTCACCCAACCGGAAGAAAAGGAACGTCCTCTGCTGCTGGAAGTGTTTACCAACAAAAACAAAGATGCCCGCATGCTGAAAAATTATTATCATCAACTAAAACAAAAATAGATTATGTCTACACCAAGAAAATGGACTACCATTAGAGAATACGAGGATATTCTTTTTGATTACTATAATGGGATTGCACGTATCACTATCAACCGTGAACGTTATCGGAACGCTTTCACTCCGACCACAACTGCTGAAATGAGCGACGCACTGCGTATCTGTCGGGAAGAAGCGGACATTGATGTGATTGTAATTACCGGAGCCGGAGATAAAGCATTTTGTTCGGGAGGCGACCAGAATGTGAAAGGACGTGGCGGGTACATTGGTAAAGACGGTATTCCCCGTCTGAGCGTATTGGACGTACAGAAACAAATTCGCAGTATCCCGAAACCGGTGATTGCCGCCGTAAACGGATTTGCTATCGGTGGTGGCCATGTGCTTCACGTGGTTTGCGACTTGTCCATTGCTTCGGAAAATGCCATCTTCGGACAGACCGGTCCCCGTGTAGGCAGCTTTGACGCAGGATTCGGAGCCTCTTACCTGGCGCGGGTGGTAGGACAGAAAAAAGCGCGTGAGATTTGGTTCCTTTGCCGGAAGTATACTGCACAGGAGGCTCTGGATATGGGACTGGTCAATAAAGTAGTCCCGTTGGAACAACTGGAAGATGAATATGTGCAGTGGGCGGAAGAAATGATGTTGCTCAGCCCGTTGGCTCTGCGCATGATTAAAGCGGGACTGAATGCCGAACTGGATGGCCAGTCTGGTATTCAGGAACTGGCAGGTGACGCCACATTGCTTTATTATCTGACGGATGAAGCTCAGGAAGGAAAGAATGCGTTTCTGGAAAAACGCAAACCGAACTTTAAACAATATCCTAAGTTCCCCTGACATTCATAATGGACTGTAAAGTAGAAATTATTCCCCGGTTGCTTCATTTCAGGCAACCGGCAGGAACTTCCCGAGGCATATATACGACACGTAAAGTCTGGTATCTTCATCTGACGTCTCCTGATTTTCCGGGTAGGGTAGGGATAGGAGAGTGCGCGCCTTTGCCCGCATTGAGTTGTGACGACCTTCCCGATTATGAAGTTATCCTGGCTAAAGCCTGTTGTCGGTTGGAAGAACGGCAGGGAAGGCTGGATGTAGACTCTTTGTGTGATTATCCCTCTATCCTGTTTGGTTTGGAAACGGCTATCCGGCACTTCTTTGCAGGAAGTTGGGCATTATGCGATACGGCTTTCTCGCGTGGTGAGGCAGGGATTCCGATAAACGGGCTTATCTGGATGGGAGACTTTGATAAAATGCTTTCCCAGATAGAGAAGAAAATGGAGGCCGGATTCCGCTGTATCAAACTAAAGATCGGTGCTATCAACTTTGAAGAAGAATTGGCATTGCTTCGTCATATCCGTACCCGCTTTTCCTCTAAAGAAATCGAACTGCGTGTCGATGCCAACGGTGCTTTCTCTCCGGTGGATGCAATGGAAAAGCTGAAACGCCTGTCCGAACTTGACTTACATTCTATCGAACAACCTATCCGTGCCGGGCAATGGGAAGAAATGGCACGCCTCACTTCCGAATCTCCCTTACCGATTGCTTTGGACGAGGAACTCATAGGATGCAATACACTGGAAGGAAAACAAAAACTGCTTTCAGCAATTCGTCCGCAATACATTATCCTCAAACCTTCCCTTCATGGAGGAGTATGCGGAGGAAACGAATGGATATCCGAGGCGGAGAAACGGCAGATTGGCTGGTGGATTACTTCCGCTCTGGAGTCGAATATCGGGCTGAACGCTATCGCCCAGTGGTGTGCTACGTTTGATAATCCGTTACCGCAGGGCTTGGGAACAGGATTACTTTTTACGGATAATGTAGAAATGCCTCTTGAAATAAGAAAAGATTGCCTGTGGTTTTGTAATGATGCTATTTAATAATATCCGATGATATTCGACCGACAACAACAACATTTGCTATTGGAAGGAAAAGAATATACTCCTGAAGATATAGCCCGGTTTATAGCAGAAGGAGCAGAAAATACTCCTTCTGCTTTATGGGATTTATACCTTTTCCTGAATGAGTGGTTTAATGATTCTCCGGTCATAACAGTTCATACTTCCGGTTCCACAGGTACGCCCAAAGAACTGATTGTACGTAAAGACCAAATGATGCAAAGTGCACGCTTGACTTGTGAATTTCTGAACTTAAAGCAAGGAGAATCGGCATTGTTATGTATGAATCTCCGGTATATCGGCGCAATGATGTTGGTGGTGCGTGCTTTGGTTGCGGGACTGGATCTCATTGTGCGTCCCGCTTCCGGTCATCCGCTGTCGGATGTGAAACAGCCTTTGAGATTTGCAGCAATGGTTCCCTTGCAAGTTTATAATACCCTTCGGACTCCTGAAGAAAAAGAACGACTCAAGCAAACGGAGATTCTGATCATAGGTGGCGGAGCGATCGATGAGGCTTTGGAAACAAAAATAAAGTCACTTCCGGGAGCTGTCTATTCTACTTATGGCATGACCGAAACCTTGTCTCATATCGCCCTCCGTCGTCTCAACGGAACAGCTGCTTCCGAACGTTATTACCCGTTTTCTTCGGTAAATCTGTCTTTATCTCCTGAAAACACGTTGGTGATTGACGCCCCTTTAGTTTGTGACGGAGTATTACAGACGAATGATATCGCACGAATCTATCCCGATAAAGGTTTCATTATCCTGGGGCGCAAGGATAATGTTATCAATAGTGGCGGAATAAAAATCCAGGCGGAAGAAGTAGAGAAGCTGCTCCGTCCTTTTATTTCCGTACCGTTTGTCATTACTTCAGTGCCCGACCAACGATTGGGACAGGCTGTGACCTTATTGATAGAAGGACGGGCGGATACTGAAGAAATAGAAAACAAGTTACAGACAATATTGACACCCTATTATCGTCCCAAGTATATTCTGACAACGGATTGCATACCGCAAACGGGAAACGGAAAGGTCAATCGCGCGGAATGTTCCGACTTAGCCAGAAAAAAGTTAGTGACGTTTTTACCCTCATACCCTCACTAATTGGCACAATCTCTTTATTCATCCTACTTGTAGCTATGAGGGTAACTGTTGATAGCTGCCTGAGAGTATATATTTACCCTCATAGTACTTCGTCCAGATTCCGGTGGGATTGCCCTGTTTCCCTTTGTATATAATATGCAAATACTTAGGGATTCTTAGGCAAGTACTTCTTGTTTTGTAAAGGCTCACATTAGTGAATAAGATTGTTTACAGCCGTGAATTAATTTATTCATAGATGTTAGCCTATTTGCTTACATTAGTGAGCCTTTGCTAACTGTTAGGCAAAGTCGTATAAACAATAGGGATAATACATATCAGATGCGGGTGTTTCTCAGAAGATAAGCATATATCTGGAGTGAGGAGAAATCATGCACGTAATAACAACAGGAGGAACAACGGTAAGTAGTCTTTCAGTTCATTTCGCAAAAGTTCCATAGTTTTTTGTTTGTACCGGTTGATAGATTTCACGCTGAGATTCATATTTTCTGCGATCTGTGTGTGTGTTTATTTGACGATTTCTTATAATAAAGAAAGGGAGAATGCCTCTTGTTATGGAGGTTTTCTCTCTTTCTTACCTAAAACTTAAATCCTTATTATCAAGTTACTTGCTATTATAAGCCGTCAACATCCAAACTAATTTTTCCTGTTCTTGCAGATAATCGCTCATCATCGAAACGGTAACTTCGTCTCCGGATTGTGATGCAATAGAAAGAATTTTTCGTTCTTCACCGATCAGATAGCTGATAGACTGAAGGATGTTGTTTAGTGCCTGTTCGCCGTTGCTTATTTTATCTACTTCGTTGATATTGGCAACCTTCAGGTAGTCGCTGAACTTATTGGCAGGAGTGCCACCCAGCATGAGGATACGTTCTGCAATTTCATCTACTTTTTCAGCAGTGTCATCATACATTTTTTCGAATTGGCTGTGGAGAACAAAGAAGTCGTGTCCTTTGATGTTCCAGTGGAAACCACGGAGATTAGTGTAATACACTTGGAAGTCAGCTAAGAGTTGTTGCAAAGATACTACTACGTTGTTTGCTCCTGATTCATTCAATTTGATAAGTTCTAAAGTTTTCATATTCTTTTTATTTTTAATGATTTATACTTGTTTCCTTTTTTCTGTATTGCAAAGATAAGGCGGAAAATGCTTGTTGTCAAACTGAAAATTTCTATCTTTGCATAGAAGAAATCTATGACTTAATATGATTTGATAGATGACAATACAACAATTGGAGTATATATTGGCTGTTGATCAGTTCAGACATTTTGCACGGGCAGCCGAATATTGCCGTGTGACACAACCGACTTTGAGTGCAATGATTCAGAAGCTGGAAGATGAACTGGGCGTAAAGCTATTCGACCGGACAGTGCAACCTGTTTGCCCGACAACTATCGGACAGAAAGTAATAGACCAGGCTCGTGTGATTCTGGCGCAGGCAGCTCAAGTGAAAGATATTATCAGTGAAGATAAGCAGTCGTTGTCAGGTGTCTTTCGTTTGGGGGTATTACCTACTATTGCTCCATACCTACTTCCGCGTTTCTTTCCTCAATTAATGGAGAAATATCCCGAACTGGATATTCGCGTCACAGAGATGAAAACGCAGGATATTCAGCAGGCATTACACGCCGGAGATCTGGATGCGGGAATTATAGCCAGCAAATTGGAAGACTCATTTCTGACCGAAGAAACTCTTTTTTATGAGCAATTCTATGCTTATGTATCCCGCAAAGAACCGTCGTTCAAGCATGAAGTAATCCGTACTTCCGATATAACGGGCGAACGTCTCTGGCTTTTGGATGAAGGGCATTGCTTCCGTGACCAGCTTGTTCGTTTTTGCCAAATGGAAGCGGTGAAAGTCAGCCAAATGGCTTATCGGCTGGGAAGTATGGAAACGTTTATGCGAATGGTGGAAAGCGGGAAGGGGATTACCTTTATTCCCGAACTGGCAGTGACACAGTTGACAGAGGAACAACGGCAACTCGTCCGTCCGTTTGCCATTCCTCGGCCTACGAGGCAAGTGGTGCTGGCTACAAATAAAGATTTTATTCGCCACAGCCTTTTATCTGTTTTGAAAGAAGAAATAAAGGCGGCAGTTCCTAAAGAAATGTTGTCATTACAATCTATTCAATGTTTGTTGTGAACTGATACTGATATTTGTCGGACTATTATGTTTGCCGGAGTTTGTTCTATGCTCCGGCTTTTGTTTTCTTGAACCATTCACTTATTTCGGTCCCTTTGAAATAGATAATCAAGGAGCTGACGATCACGACCATTCCTGCAACGGTACTAAAAGTCGGATATTCGTCAGGGAGCATGATCCAGCTAAGGACTGCACCCAGAATCGGATTGATCAACCGGCACATATTGATGTCGCTGACTTTGGCGCCTTTGCTTTGTAAGGCGATAAACCAGAAGCTGAAGGCGAATACAGATATGAATACCAGTATCGCAAGGCTGGCATAAAATCCGCCGGGTTTTCCGATAAAAGAATGATAACCTTCCGTGCCCAAGCCCACCATATATATAAGCAGACCTCCGAAGAACATCTGCACCGCATTCAGGAAAATAGGATTCACCTTTCCTTTGTCTTCTGAAACGGAGATAGCAGAATACCCTTGAAAGATAATACTTAACAGTAAAAGTACGATTCCCGTAATTCCTTTCCAGTCGAGTGGTGCACCGTTGCTTCCCATTCCGATAATCAGGAACAGGCCGATGAGGCTGACAATAAGACTGATAATCTTATGAGTGTTCAGTCTGTCATTACTTGCGAGCAAGTGCGCTAACAGGACATTAATCAAAGGTGTCATTCCCATAATAATGGACGAGATAGCTCCGCTTACAAAGTCTACACCGAAGTAAAAAGCAGTATATCCCATAAACATATTGATAAGAATCAGATTCAGGAACAGTTTACTGTGTTGACGGATTTCCCGCCACATACCCTTGTGCCAGGTATAAGCGAAAAGAATAATCCCAACAGTGGTAAAGCGGATACCGGCGAAGTTCATAGGGGTGAAGTCATAGCTCAATCCTTGTTTGATAAACGGGTTTATAATAGCCCATAGGATAGAAGCCAATATGGCGTAAAAAAGTCCTTTCTTCATTTTATTTGCTAGTCTTTTATTCAAAAATGCTGCAAAGATACAAATAATTAGGTAGATGCGTTTTGTTTCTTTGGGATAATTCTTTATATTTGGCAAATCAACCATTTATATAATAGTTATGAAAAAGTACATTGCAGAAATGATTGGAACGATGGTACTCGTTCTTATGGGATGCGGAAGTGCTGTTTTTGCCGGTAGTGTAACAGGTACAGTAGGTGCTGGCGTGGGAACGGTCGGCGTAGCTTTGGCATTCGGTCTTTCAGTGGTAGCGATGGCGTATGCTATCGGAGGAATTTCGGGATGTCACATTAATCCTGCCATCACATTGGGAGTGTTCCTTACCGGGCGTATGAACGGAAAAGATGCAGGAATGTATATGATTTTCCAGGTGATTGGAGCCATTATCGGTTCGGCTGTTCTTTTTGCTTTGGTGTCTACCGGTGCGCATGATGGACCTACGGCTACGGGTTCGAACGGCTTTGGCGAAGGAGAGATGTTGCAGGCATTCATAGCAGAAGCTGTGTTTACTTTTATTTTTGTATTGGTGGTACTGGGTTCTACCGATCCTAAGAAGGGGGCAGGCAATTTAGCCGGACTGGCTATTGGTTTGTCTCTCGTATTGGTACATATCGTATGTATTCCTATCACAGGAACCTCTGTAAATCCGGCACGTAGCATTGCTCCGGCATTGTTCCAGGGCGGCGAAGCGTTGTCACAGTTGTGGTTGTTTATCATTGCACCTTTTGTGGGAGCTGCTTTGAGTGCGGTGGTGTGGAATTATTTTGGAGATAAGAAATAACTTGTTTATATAATAAAAGTAAGAGGGCGACAGTTTCACAACTACCGCCCTCTTTTTGCGTAATTAATATATTATATTAAAAAAGAGTGTTTTTCACGCAGAATTAATAAATCAGGGAAATTGTACTTTATAATTCTTTATTCCGTCATATAAAGTTCTGACACGGATATTCAGTCCCTTCTTTCCCTCTATCTGTTCTTCTATCTTATCCAGTTTGAAAGATACATATCCCTCGCCTAAATGGTCGGGAGAATCTCTTTCACTGTTGTGACGGAATTCCAGATTGATATATTCGTCATCGGTATTATCTTCGTTTTCGGCAGCGGAATCAGCTTCCTTATTGTTGATAACCAGATTCAGGAAATGCTTCTTGTCTTCACTATGGGTACCATAGTACTGGAATTCGATAGTCAGATACTTCTTATCTTTACTAATCCACATATAAGTAGCGTTTATTTTATCATCCCCGATCTTTTCTTCTGTATTTTCTTCATCGTCCATGGTGACGATCTCTTTTGTTAACACTTTCGTAATATCTCTCACTTGGATATTGTAGTCATATCCGTTTACGGGTTGCTCCAGCTCGTTGAATATAACAAAGGCACGTTGTCCGTTTTCAAATTTCTCGCCTCCCCATGCCTGCGAATTACTCGGGAACATCGTCTTTCCATTATCCAAAGTGAAATAAAATTCTTTGCTATCCTCACTGATTTGGTTGATAGTGCTGATAACCAATGAACGCGATTGATGATCATTGTCGTCCAGGCACGATTGCAGCATCGGTAAGGTGATTATGATAGCTAAAGTTAAGGTAATGAATTTTAATTTCTTCATATACATAATAGGTTATGGATTTTAATAATATAATTGCTTTTTATTTTGAAAATGCGGGGAGGCAGAAAATATTGCATTCGAATCTGTTAAAGAAACAAAAGTACTAAAAGAGTTGTTCTCTCTATGCAGTATTTCTATCTTTGCTGCATTTATAAGATAAACACGTGTATAAGAGAATGGAAGAATTAGAGTTGTCGGAACAATGCAGGCTGGGAAACAATCAGGCCCGCAAGGAACTGTATGAGCAGTATGCGGGGCGCATGCTTGGCATCTGTCTTCGTTATACCGGCGACCGTGATACGGCCCAGGATCTGCTTCACGACGGCTTTATAAAGATATTCGATTCTTTCGACAAGTTCACCTGGCGAGGTGAAGGCTCCTTACGAGCCTGGATGGAGCGGGTAATAGTCAATACGGCTTTGCAATATCTTCGGAAAAATGATGTAATGAATCAGTCGGCGCCTTTGGAAGAATTGCCCGAGAAGTACGAAGAACCGGATGTTTCGGATGTAGAAGCGATACCACAAAGAGTATTGATGCAGTTTATCGAAGAACTTCCCGCAGGATATCGTACAGTGTTTAACCTTTATACGTTTGAAGATAAATCACACAAAGAAATCGCTCAGGTATTAGGCATTAATGAAAAATCGTCGGCTTCGCAACTGTTTCGTGCGAAAAGCGTGTTAGCAAAAAGAGTAAAAGAATGGATAATGAATAATGGATAGATATGGAAGAGAAAGAATTATGGATGAATAAGTTGAAGGAGAAGCTCGAAGATTATTCGGAGCCGATACCGGCTTCCGGTTGGGAACAACTGGAGAAAGAGCTTATGCCTCCTGTGGAGAGGAAGATATATCCTTATCGGAAATGGATGATGGCGGCTGCGGCTGTTATATTACTGGCTTTGGTTTCTTCTGTAAGCCTGTATTTTCTGGGTACGCCTGCCGCTGACGAAATACGTCATACGCAAACCCCTGCATTGGCTTCCGTACCGGACGCATTGCCTGCGGTGCAACAGCCGGATGCGCAAGGTGCAACGGCAGATCCTGTGTCGCGTCCTATGCTAAAGACAGATAGACTGGCGAAAACAGAACACAATATTTCCGAACAAAATACGTATACTGATCAACCTGTTATTCAGAATGAAGATGAGTTTCCGGCAACAGATGATAAGATTGATAATGGAGAAAAAGAGGAGACAAAGCTAGTGAAAGACGCGAATGCTGGTCAAAAAAAGCAAGCGTTGGAAACGGAAGAACCTAGAAACAACAGACCCCGCCGTCCTTCGAGCAGAGATAAATATCATATCCCGACAGAAAAGAAATCTTCTCAAAAGGGAACTTGGTCAATGGGGTTTGCCGTCGGAAATTCCGGAGGTGCTTCGACGGAGGTAGGGGGAGGTACCCAATATCTGTCTCGAGTAAGTATGGCTGCTGTTTCTAACGGCTTGATGAATATACCGGAAGATAAGACATTGGTGTTTGAAGACGGTATACCTTATCTGCGCCAGGCAAAGCAGGTGATTGACATTAAGCATCATCAGCCTATTTCTGTGGGAGTGTCTGTTCGTAAAAGCTTGGGTAAAGGGTTTTCTGTTGAAAGTGGATTGACCTATACACTGCTTTCTTCGGATGTAAAACTGGCGGATGGCAATCAGGAAGTGGAGCAGAAACTACATTATGTCGGCATTCCGTTGCGTGCCAACTGGAACTTTTTGGATAAAAAACTGGTCACTCTCTACGTTTCCGGGGGCGGTATGATAGAAAAATGTGTGTATGGAAAACTAGGCTCCGAGAAGGAAACTGTTAAACCTTTACAATTCTCCGTATCTGGTGCAGTCGGCGTACAGTTAAATGCGACGAAACGTATAGGTATCTACATGGAACCCGGTGTTGCTTATTTCTTTGATGATGGTTCGAGCGTACAGACTATCCGCAAGGAAAATCCGTTTAATTTCAATATACAGGCAGGTATCCGATTTACATATTAATGAAAAACTTTTCTATAAACTTGTCGACATTGGTGGATATTGCTTGGGTTACTCTCGCTAAGTCGTCTTTATTATTCGGGTGGGTCCGACCAGTGGAAAGATAAGCGTAGTTCGGGCGGAAGTTAAGATGGGACGCTGAGTTTTGTGACTGTTGCTTTTGACGAACGTATTGCATTTCTTTCTGCATTCATTCTATCCCGCATTATGTGATATGACGGGATTTCTTCATGGACGTGCCGGAGGGTGGCCGAGACTTTTGTCTGCTTCCGAACGAAAAAAATGCCAGTATCTATTGACATTGCCTGTCGGACACTGGCTTATTATGATGTGGCTAATTTGGCTCAAAAGATTAAAGTACCGGGATTTTATTCGTATGGCTATAATGACAACACTTGTCCGCCTACCACGGTGACGGCCGCGTTGAATGTAATTACAGCCCCGAAAACGATTGTGGTAACTCCTGTTTCCGCTCATTGGCGTTTTGAGGAAACCAACCGTAAATCTATTGAATGGATGAAAAAGCGTATTAATTGACTACTACCGTAGTGAAATACTTTTTGAATACCTCCGTAGCTTTTTCAAGTTGTTCGGGGGTATTTTCTTTTACGTCTTTCAGCTTGTATTCCT
>OGFW01000303.1_pt1 | contig 54690 bp, 39 predicted proteins | sample 1570991 | NCBI WGS metagenome assembly OGFW01 (sample SAMEA2582074, study PRJEB24529) | metagenome | biome: Human gut stool | place: China | collected 2011
GGCACAGTATCTTTCAAGAATAGGTTTTTCCACTTGGATAGATAGGCAGATAATTTCTGTTGGGGATTTAATATATGATGATATTAGAAAAGCATTATCTGAAGTAAAATATGGCGTAGCTATTATTGATTCTTCCTATTTACGTAGTGATTGGACAATACAAGAACTAAATTTACTTCATGAACGTGAAATTGTAGAAAAAAAATTTTTGATTATTCCAATATTTGTTTCAATAGCTAAAATCGATGTGTACAAAGTTATTCCATGGCTAGATGGAAGAGCATTTGAAAAAGTGAATAATGAGTATTTTAACATGTCTCAAAATTTAGGATGTTTCAGTCGAATAATAGCTCGATTTTATAGTGATAATATTTCTATTAATTCGTTGGATACTATCATTCCCATTTTGAGTAAATGGCAATTTCCATGTAAAAATGCCTTAATCGAATTGATTAAGGCGAAATATTATCATTCTTCAGATTTAAGATTAGCAATTATTGAACTTTGTAATATTCAGGGACTGATATATGCAATATATACAAACTTAGGAAAAGAAAGTAAAAATATTCAAACCGCTAATTATTTTTCTAAATTGCTACAAGACTATTGCTATAATGATTCTTACACGTTAGACTATAATGTGTACTCGTCATTTTATAAAAGTGTATTGGCTTCTGCGACAGAATTAATAAATACGTTGAATCTCTTGTAAGATTTTTAAAATCGTATCAACTAAAAGTTCTATATTAGTTGAGTGACCTAAAATATCCATATAACCATCTAAATATGGATATTCTTCTAGATTATTGTTAATTTCATCATAAATTCTTTTTGCAACATACCCTGTTGAACCTACAGGAATGATATAGGCATTTGAGGATTGAGCAATTTCAAATTCCTTATATACGCCTTCTGTTAATATTGTTTTACCATGAGATTCCTTATTCCCAAATAGGAAAATAGTTATTCCAGCTTCCTCAAAGAAGCTTTCCCTATACTTAGACTTTATAATCTCATAGTCAGAACGTACTTTATCTTCATATGGAAATGCTTTTATTAAAAGATGTTTTTCTAATGCAGATACATTATTATGGCTCTCTTCTATTACAGTACTTATTATGTAACTTCCAATTCCTCTGGCATGTCCTGTAATTATTTTATAATTATTATTATAAATTGCTTTTGTAAGCATTCTAATAAAAAGTGGACCTGTTGCTTCCCATGATAGTCCATATTCATGTGCTGCTCCAGAAATAAAAATACATTTATTTTTTATTGCCCTTTTTATATCACGCAAAATGCCAGGTATTTCACTATAGCTATCAAGTATGACAGCATTAATGCCGTATCTTTGTAAATCATGCATTCGTAAAGTTTGTTTATTTAAATCATAATCATATTCTTCATCAGAAGCATATTTATTTCTATTTATTTTTTTCAAAAAACAGTAATGTGTACGTCTATTTTCATCAAGCAAATTACGAATTCTGCTTAAAATATATTTCATATTTGGATCTTCAAAACTAAAGCCGATAAAGAGAAATGTTTTTGAAACTAAGTCTCCTTGAAGTGCAGTTGTAAAAAGCTGCCTTTTTTCATTATATAGTTCATAATCATCTTTGGTAATAACACATGTGGCTGGAGTTAAGTAATCTCCATGCATCTTATACACTATTATATCTTTGTCAGATAGAGTTAATGCTAAATTCTGGGATGTAAGTTTGATATCTACTCTTTTTCCATTACTCTGTAAAGTCTCTTCAATGAGATGATCATAATTTGTTGTCCAATATGTATTTATTGGCATTTCAGCCAGAAGTGATAGGCTTTCATTAGATTGCGAATTACTGACAAAACGATTGAGTATTTTTTCATTAATCCCTGAACGACCACCTGACTCATTACAATAAAACTGTGCAACTTCAACTAAATCAGTTTCTCTATCTACATCGAGTGAAATTTCCTCTGCAATATCTCGAAGTAATTCCTTCCAATTTACGAATCCAGAAGCCCTAGAAAGTCCCGCACCTGCGAAAATGGCCGCATAGCCTTCTTGTATTGCTTTGATATAGTTTTTCTTAAATTCTTTTATTGTTGCCATAAGCTTCTCCATCTAATTAATAGATAATTCTCAATTATCCATTAAAATAAGAACAATCCATCATGAAAACGATGGATTGTAGAAGAAAATTATATATGAAAATTATATATGAAAATTCTTTCGAGGATGTTTGGTGGTTAAAATGTCTCTTTGTTTTGCTATAGTTACATGGGTATATATTTCTGTAACATTGATAGAACTGTGTCCAAGCATTTCTTGAATATAACGAATATCAACGTCCGCCTCTAATAAGCTGGTGGCAAAAGTATGTCGAAACATATGTGGTGTGATATGTAAATCGATACCGGCAAGAGCGGAGTATTTATTTATCATTCTGCGGACTGACTGATCGGATAACGTTTTGCCAGATTGATTTACAAAAAATGATTGCAGCTCTTGATTTCTGTTTTGAAATCGGTCTTATATTCTTCTAAGATGCTAATAACTGCATCGTTTCCAATCTGGATACGCCTTTCCTTATCTCCTTTGCCATATATGAGAATGGTTCCGTCGTAAAGATTTACATCTTCACTTTTCAGTGTGCAAAGTTCGGAAATTCTCATGCCGGTGGCAAATAGAAGCTCTGCAACTGCAGCATCTCTTAGAGCATTTCTTTTCTGATAATCAGTTTTGGCATTGTTGCGTTGCGCATAAATAGTAGTTAAAAATTCTTCAACAGTGTGTAGAGGTATTGTTTTGGGCAATATGACAGGTTCACGAAAGCGCACTTGTATTTTGTTGAAAGGAGTCCGGTTAATTATCTCTTTGTACTCAAGATGATGAAAAAGAGCTTTTAGTGAGGCTATTTTTCTCTTTACTGTCTTAGGCTCATATTGTTGGTGAAGTTTTGCAATGTAGTCTTCAAGTGTTTTTGATGTGATTTCTGTAACCTCGTGTGGAAATGTCTGTTCAGAGAATTGTCGTAAGTCAATTCTGTATGCCTTCAGTGTCTTTTTGTCTAAACATTTCTGTGTACTGCAGTATTCCAGATAGTTCTCAACAAGCGTTTCTAAGTTATCCATAATAATCTCCTTTGCTTTGAATTTAATTACTAAAGTTATATCGTACATTGATTTTGGTCATACCGCTACATGTTAAATAGTAAAAAGTTGTTTCTACCTTTACATCAGGAGGCGATATGAGTCTTATAGGACCAAGATCATTGCTCGTTGCGTATTTGCCAAGATATAACGAATTTCAACATCATAGACATGATGTAAGAACGGTGTTAACAGGCTATGCGTTACGGCAAAAGAGATGTATGCACACAGAAGAGGGTGAATTTTTGAGATCGAGTAAGGATGGCTAATGTGTTATAATTTAGAAAACATTTGAAAGGGGGGATACTATGAAAAAATTTGATACATATATGGTTAACAAAATTTTTACAGTACCGTATTTGGATAGAATGATAAGCGAAGATAGTATCCCTGACACTTTTTTTGAGTGCGTAAGGAGATATGTAAAAACGGATGATGCAACGATTGGTGAAGCAATAAGCGAAATATATCATTTCATGAATTATGAATATAGAAATGAGTATTATTATAAAAATACAATACTTAATCAGTTGCTTATAAAAAAACATGATTTGTATAACACGGCTGCACTTACTGAATCGCCTATTGGTGATTCAAAAGCAGATTTTATTATGATTAATGGTCGTGGAGTAGTATACGAAATAAAAACAGATTTAGATAATCTGATTCGATTAGAGAATCAACTAAAAGATTATTATAAAGTATTTAGTTATATTTATGTTGTGGTTGGAAAAAAACAATTACCACATAGGAAATATTTTTTTATGTGCTTTGAAATCGTAATCAGCTGGAAGAACTTCATCACGAGTCAGCTCTTGTTGAAGTATGTCCACAAAATTAAGCAGATTTTCAGGCTGATTGTTACCGATGTTACAGACTTTTCTTCATAGTTATTTAAACCTAACCACTTGTATGAAGACAAAAAATCTTAAAAAGCCAATATTTTATTTAGGTTTAAAATTTCTGGAAGTTCACAAATAACATATAAGTTTCCAGACTAAGATGCTTTTAGGGCTATTTTAGACTGGAAATTAAGGTTACAAGTTAATTAATTGTTGCATAAGTAACATGCACTATGGTACTATAGTTATATGGAACTATCAGAGCGCACAAGAAAGGATGAATAAATGAAGGGAAAGAGATTAATTGCCTTGTTAACATGTACGGCATTGTTAGCTACATCAGCATTTACAAGTGTTTGGGCTGATAATGAGGTTACTAGTGTTAATGAAAAAGAAAATAAAGTAGTAGGAGATTATATCGAGAGTAGCCTCGATAGCAATGTACCTGAATACGTACCTGAATTTGATTTGTATTCTAGTATTCCGGAAGCGTATCCGGTTCAAGGAGTACAGACACTTGATGATTACTATCCTGAGGTACGTGATCAGAATCCTTATGGTACATGTTGGGCATTTTCATCAATGGGACTTGCGGAATTTGACTTGATTAATAAGAATGAGGCAGATAAGAGTATTGACCTTAGTGAATTGCAATTAGCATATTTTACATACAATTCTCAAGTTGATCCACTTGGTGGAACGAGCGGCGATTATGCAATATATCATAATGAGAATGCAACAGAGAATTTTCTCAATGCAGGTGGTAATTATGAGTGGGCAGTGAGAAGACTTAGCCAGTGGGTAGGTGCAACAAATGATGCAGGTGAGGTTTCTTATACTAATGCAAGTAATGCATTAAATAATGGAATTAATTCATCATATGCATACAATAAGGATTTTGCGCATCTTCAGAATGCATATAGAATAAATATTAAATCACAGCCGAATGATGTTAAAAAAGCTATTATTGAGCATGGAGCAGTAGGTGTCATGTATACGCATTATTATAGTGGTGAGAATCATTTAAATAATTCTTATTATGATACAAAAAATATGTTTGGTCTTGGTGGTGGGCATGCTGTTATGGTAGTTGGCTGGGATGATAATTATTCTAAGGACAATTTCTCCGGTGATAATAAACCTGCAAATAATGGCGCATGGCTCGTAAGAAATAGTTGGGGAAGAAATACTCTGGGATATTTCTGGATGTCGTATGATACATATACATTGGAGAACGCAGCGTGGGTATTTGATTTTTCAACTGATAATGGTTACGATAACAACTATCAGTATGATGGCTCTCTTGATACAGCAATTGATTCTAATTATACATATGTTGCGAATGTCTATAATGTGAACAAAAAAGATGGAGTTGATTATGAGACATTAAAGGCAGTTTCCTTATCTTTTCTGAATACAGCAGATGTAGGATACACAATTGATATTTATACGGATTTAACGGACAGGTTAAATCCATTGAGTGGAACAAAGCAGACTAGCGTTTCAGGAAAAACCACATATGCCGGATATTATACAATTCCATTAGATGATGAGGTTAAGCTTACTCCTGGAAGCTATTATGCAGTAGTTCTAAAGACAGACAAGAAAGCGATAGAATTTGAGTGGACATATTCCACATCACAGAATCCGTCGGATAAGACATCGCCTATTATATGGGAGCGTAAGGCTAGTAATAATTTTGAAGATGATCAAGTGAGTTTTTATAATGGATATGGAAGCTTTGCTATTTCGCCAAATGGAAATTATCGTATAAAGGCTTTTACTACTAACAATACTAATACTACACCGGCAGAGGCAAAATATACTGTTACATTTGATGCTAATGGTGGAGCTGTTCCGATTGCGAGTAAAGAGGTTGTAAAAGGAAATACTTATGGAGAGCTGCCACAGCCTGTACGTGAGGGATATACTTTCTCAGGCTGGTTTACATCTGCTGACGGCGGAGAGCAGGTTAATGAGTCTACAGTTGTTGCTTTGACAGAGAATCAGACTTTGTATGCACATTGGACACAGAATCCTGTAGTGGAGCCTGAGAAAACTTCGGCAGAAAAAGTTACGGCAGTTAAAGATGCTATAAAGAAAGAGCTGGATAAGCTTGAAGCATCAAATAACATTACGGTGGATGATCTTAATAAAATTGCATCAGCAGCAATTACATCTATAGGATATAGTGATGTGACATTCAATGTAAATGGTTTTACAAAGACAGATGCTACATCTGCATCAGCAGGAAAAGTTAAAGCTAATATTGCAATAAAGTGTGAAAGCTCTAGCGAAAGTATAGTTTTTGAGAAGAATATAGCACAGCTGCCAAAGACTGATGCAGAGAAGCTTGCAGATGCAAAAGCTATTGTAGCGACAGCAATAGCCGGAATTGAAGGCTCTAATGATATTTCAAAGCAGAGTATTCAGAAGATTATAGATGATGCATTAAAGAATGCTAATATTACAGATGTATCGGTTACTGTTGGAGATTTGAATTTAAAGTCAGCAACATCAAAAGAAGCCGGTAGTGTAAAAGCTGTTATATCTATGAGCTGTGGCACAGCGACTGGTAGCATTAATTTTGAAAAGGCTATAGCAAAACTGCCAAAGACTGATTCAGAGAAGGTTGCAGATGCAAAGATTGTAGTGGAGGCTGCCATAAGTGCTGTAGATGCAACTAACGAACTGACGCAGGCAGATATACAAAAAGCAGTAGATGATGCACTTGTAAAGGCAGGAATTACAGAGGCAAAGGTTTCTGTTGGAGAGCTTACAAAGACAAATGCATCAACTAGTGCTGCAGGTAGGGCGAGTGCGGTAATAAGCATTAGTTCAGGCAAAGCCATGGACAGCGTGATATTTGATAAGATAATAGCGAAATTACCAAGTGTAGAGCCGAGTGAACCGGACAAACCAAGTGAACCGGACAAACCAAGTACACCGGACAAGCCAAGTGAACCGGATAAGCCTGACACACCGGGAGACAAGGTAGATGGTACAATCAAGTATAATCCATCAATTTCTACAGGTAGCACAAAGACAGATGTATCGGTAGACGAAGCAAAGCTTAAAGATACAGTGCTTAATGATGAGCAGAAACAGATTGTAGCTAATGGTGGATATGCTGATATCACTTTTGCGGTGACTGACATTTCAAAGGATGTTACAGATGCACAGAAGAAGCTGATTGAATCTGTTATTGATTCAAAATCAGAAATTGGTATGTATACTGATATTTCAGTATTATTAACGATTACAGATGCTGATGGAAACGTAATAACTGACAAAGCTTTAATTTCTGAGACTGAAACTAAGTTTACTGTAAAATTGAAGTTGACAGATGATTTTTTACTCAAAGACGGTTCAAAAACTCGTACATATAAGGTTGTTAGAATTCATAATGGTAAGCCTGAAATTGTTGAATCAAAATGGGATGAAGCAATAGGTACATTATCTTTTGGAACTGATAAGTTCTCTGTATATGCAGTTACCTACAGTGATTCTGATAAAGAAACTGTGAAAGATCCGGTGAAAGACCAGAATGGCAATAAAAAAGGTGATGTGGATAATAGCAAACCTAATATTAAAGAGAGTAAAGACACAAATACGCAGAACAGTGGCAGTGTAAAGCCAGAGCTTAAGGCTGCATCAAAGGATGCTGTAAAAACAAGTGATGATAATCAAGTTTTCTTAATGCTTGTAGTATTTTGTTTTACAGTTGCTTGCTCTATTGTAGGAGTAAAGAGACTAGCGAGAAAGAATTAAATAATTTGATAAATGGCGGACCTTTTTGAGTCCGCCATTGTGCGTATACTTAGCAACTGACTTTTCAATAGGGATTAAAGAAGTTATTTTGGGACCAAAGTTTGCAAAATCTCTGGAAACTCATATTTATAAATAACCTATCTGTCGTCTGCCACCTGCCAGCGTATGCCTTTTTTGTTATTTGTCTTTTATAAGAAATAAGCCATAAAATAATCACTCGCTTATATTATAACACCATAGCACCATAGCACCATGAATATAAGAGGGGGAATAATTTTTATGTCAAGGTTTTGAAAAAATAAAAAAGCCAGCAATTATGCTGGGGAGGGTGATTTTCTGGATGGGGTGAAATCAAAAATATACTGGTGCGAAATCTCAAAGACGAGGCTATTAAAACAAGTTGTTATATCATATATTTTTAGAAAGTCAATACTGTATTTTTTCATTAGAGCATATAATAATATCAAGGAGAGAAACATGTATCCTTTGGAGATTCACTGCCATTAAGTGTGACATAAAGGGTAAAGTGATTGCTTTACCCTTTTAGTATGTTTGGAGAAAATATGGAATTATATGAAGTTAGAGAAGAATACGTATCTTATTTAAGAAGATTTGAACCTAAAAAGATACTTTCAAATGCAGATCATAAAAACTCGAGAAAGTTTATAGGATTGATTATTAAAAAGGAAAAATTAACAGAATAATACATATGGCATCTATCTTGTTTATGATTCCTTATTTTGTCCATTACTTGACATCTTGATTGTCCAGCTATAGACCATTATACTGTGCTTATCGAGAAAGTGCGAGATAAGTAGCATTATTTTCGGAACTGCTTATAACAAGCAAATCAGACCTAGTTTGATAGGAACGTATTTGTTGATATCTGCTTGATATAATTAGGTATCGATTTTTACCATCAAATAAAAACGAAAGTCTTTTGCTATAAATGTTATTATCTAATTCTTCTATGATCAGTGAGACATGATATTTCTTTTTGAATGTCCAGGTATCCAGTAAACCGATACCGGTACCACCTTCATTTGTATGAGTAGAAGCTTCGGAAATACCAAACTTCATATATGTATCAATTTCGAAAGGAATTCCACTATCTGAAACAGAGATGGTTGGAGTTTCTTTTAGCATTTGAAGAGATAATTCAATAGAGCTGCCATGGGCATATTTAGTTGCTATTATTGCATTTTCCAATAGATCTGAAAAAAGGTGAACAAGATCCAATTCATTTGCGGTGGAATATATTGAATTAAAAAATGTACCATCAAAATTGAATTTCAAATTAATGTTATCAGCGGCAGCTTCTTTTGTCATAAAAGAAATAATTGCATCAATACCGGAATATCCTGTTTGCGGAATAGAGGTTATATTTGGTACACATTGATTTAAAAGCTCCTGCCTATATGTCTTGATTGAGTTTATTTCATCAGACAAAGATAAGCCCTTTAAACGCAGGGTATTAATATCCGATTTTTCAGTTGCCATAAGATAAGTGCATACCGAGTCGGACATAGCATTTACGATTCTATTATCTTTATGAACGATAGCACCTAGTCTCTTATTTTCTTCCTCAAGCTTAGCTATATAGGCTTTATCTTCTGACTTGGAAGTGCGTAAAGCCTGTATTTCGAGAAGGCGCAGCTTTTCCCTATAGTTTTTAGAAATTTGTGCTCTCCACCAGTATAGGATAATGATTAGACAAATTGGAATAATGGCAGCTCTGAACCTTCGTGTTGTGTATTGGTGATATGGAGACACCTGCTCGAAAGTCATTGTTCCTAATGATATTAAGCAAATGACAGTGTTGCAGTTTACCATTCCGTTGAATATTAATGCAGATATACTTTGATACACTGGTTTTATCTTTAATATGCACATGAGTATTAATGGGTATAATGCACAAATTGTAATAGTAATTCCGGGTACATGTGTAAATGACATATTCAAAAAAACGACAAATAACGAGCATAAAACTAGGGATACTACATTGAAAAACAGCAGATTAATAACGTATGAGGATAGTGATATACAAATCGTTGATAATGACCATTTCTTTTTGTTAAAGCATGTAAAAGCTGTAAAGCAAGCAACCGGCACAAAGTATGATATGTACGGAAAGCGAGCTTTGAAAAAGTACATAGTTAAAGAGAGAATAAGCGAAACGAATATATATTTTATGCAATTAAATATAAAATAGCTGGACGATTTATTTAATTTATCCATAAAATAGAAGCTTGTGAAAAATATGATCATGTTTTTAAAAATTGCTAATTGCATATATACTACTCTTTCCAATAAAAAACAACTGTACTAATAAAATAATAAAAAATGATTAAGTTTAGTAACCTCCTTATATAGAAGGGAGGCGTACTAATTATGCTTAAAACAATAGACAGAATATTAGAGCTATGGTCAATTATTGCAAAACTCTAATCTTAAAGCTCATTTCGGAATCTATTTGCATAATGGTAAATAAATTCAGTTAATGTGGGAACACCACGCTCGTAATTGATTACTGCCGTGTAATTGCGGGCTAGATCCTCAGGATTACCATTTGACCAGGCTCTGTTTATAGCATTTTGCATTGCTCTTTCAACACTTGCAGGCGTTTTGCCGGCATGTTTACTGGCTATTGCTCGTGAAAGATTGGGTACCGGTTCATTAGTCGCAATAATAATTGCTTCGGTTAAATATTCATAACCGATTGCCTTGGGGCTTATACCAATAACATCCAGTTCACGATGAATACGGATGGTAAGCTTGCGATTCTGCTCGGCAGGGGAGAGTGTGGGAACGGTTGTGTCTGGTGTGGAATGTCTTTGGATGGCATTCCGCATCATACGCAGTAATTCTACAGGTTTTTGAGCTGAATAATCTCTTTCATATTTCGTTATTATAAAATCGGCTCCAAGCTGTCGTGCTGCTTCGAGAGTAACATTACTTGTATTTTGTGTGGTGATAAGAATGTATGGCAGCTTTTCTAATCCCAAATCATGTAGCTTTGATAAGAAAAATAGTCCATTTCCTCCACCTTCATGTAATTCTAAATCTAAAATAATCGCATCCGGAATACAATATTGAACCATATCAAGGGCTTTATTAGAGTCATCAGTTATTCCTAAAAGATGCATATCATCAAGCTGATCTATATAATTTCTAATTTCTTCACAGGCAAATTGATCATCTTCAATAAGTAAAACTGTTAATTCGCGTTGGTTTTCCATATATATTCAGTCCTCCATATGTTTTTATTGTACATTAGGATATGACAAAATACAACATAAACCAACAAAATATAATAAAAAGTACAAATGATATATAAGTTTTATAGATGGATGTGCGTGGTATAATGGTACTAAACGATTTGCACAATAAACTATTATAAAAATAATTGTCAATGGTAGATGAAAAATAATTATTAGTGAAGATATTAGGGGATGTATTATATAAGGCATGGATACAGAACATTTAGAAATAAATTCAGAGTTTTTTAACGATATAGTAGTAGATATTAAGAAAAGAAATCTTTCAAGAAATAATATGCCAAAACTTATTGTGGGAACAGGACTTTCAGTGATTTACGGTGTGCCGGGGATGAAAGCACTAGCAGAACATTTGGCTAAGGAAATTGCTCTTTCCTCTGATGAGCATTTGAAAGAAGTCTGGAAAAAACATAGTGATGTAATAAAACGTAATGGTTTAGAGGCTGGATTAGCAAATCTTGCCCAGGATGAAAATGATTTAGTGGATGCAATTAAAGAGATAACAGCACACTTTATTCTGGATAGTGAGGAAAAACTACATAGGACAATTCGTGAAGAAAATACAGGATTTTGCAAGTTGCTGGATTATTTAAGAGGTACGGTTAGTGTTGATAAAAGGATAATTGATATTATGACTCCAAACTATGACCGTATTATAGAGATTATATGTGATAGGTTAGGTATAGGTGTTATCACTGGATTTAGTGGAAGTTTATATGGAAGATTCAACAGAAATTTGTTAAAACAACCAACAGAAATGTATAATTGTAGAAATTACGCATGGATTAGACTCTTTAAACCTCATGGTTCTATCAATTGGATTAGCGAAAATGGGCAAGAATACTTTACGAACGATTATGAGGTTCTAAAGGAGAAAGCAAAATATATTGATATAGTGACACCTGGCAGTTCAAAGTATAAGGTAGGAATGACAAATAATACATTTCGGTGTATGAGAGAAGAATTCAATGAGTTGTTGGATGAAAGGACTAATTATTCACTTTTGATATATGGATATGGATTTAATGATGATCATTTTGATACTGCTATAGTTGATAGCTTTCAGAAGGATGTTCTTATTCTATCAAGAGATGTTAAAAAAGATATAATAAATAAAGCACTGGAAAAAGAGAATATAACTATATTTTACCACGAAGATGACAATGAGTGTATGATTTATAAATCCAAAAAATATATAATAAACTTGCCTGTGTGGGATATTAATCAATTTGCGGATTTGTTTATAGGATAGAAGGAGTGATTTTATGGCAGGAAATATTAATGAATACCTAATAGATACAAATTGCATTGGTATAGTTGAGAATGTAGATACTAGAAAAGTTGTGGTACAAGTTGAGAATGAAAGTGTTTTAAATACATTAAAAATCAACGATATTGTTGTTTTAGGTGGTAGCAATTCTGATGAGAAACTTATTGGAATTTTGACTAAGGTTACAAAGAAGAAGATTGATTTTGATGAAACAGAGCAGGACGAGGGCATAGTTTATTCCAGTGATTATTGTATTATTAATTTAGTCGGAAGTTTTTACAATAAATATGGCGTTGTAAATGAAAATAAATTTAAAAGAGCTATTAATACATATCCTGAAATCAATAGCAAAGTATATCAGGCTAATGAAGCTACTATGAAAATGATAATGAATGCTATAAGTGGTAAGGGAACTGAGTATAAAAGCTTAGAAATTGGACATTTTGCAAGCAATAGGGATGTGGCGGCAATATTAGATGGTAACCGTTTCTTTCAAAGACATGCATGTATTGTTGGCAGTACGGGAAGTGGAAAATCATATACAGTTGCTGGTATATTGGAAAAAGCCAATGAATTACAATATGCCAATATGATTGTTTTTGATTTGCATGGAGAATATAATGCGTTGTCCTATGCGGATCAGATTAAGATTTGTGATGAACCGGGTGGCTTACATATTCCATTATGGTTTTTCAATTATGAGGAAATTCATTCGCTGTTTGTTGAATCTTCAGAAGGAACATCAACCAATCAAAGGGCTGCGGTAATCAATTATATTTTGCAGACGAAAAAGAAATATATCAAAAATAACATGAGTGATGTTTCAGAAGAAATCGTTACCGCTGATACACCGGTCCCATTTTCAGCAAAGGAATTGATAGAATATTTGGAGAATCAGAATATATTAGAAGTTGAGACAGGTGAAGTTTATAAAACAGGTGATAATAAGGGACAGGCCAAAACAAAGAAAGGGCAGTACTATGATAAGCTGACCAATTTGATAACTCGTTTGAGAACAAAGATGGATGATAAAAAATACGGATTTGTATTTAACGAAGATGCTACAAAAAAGGTTGATTATTTAAATCAATTTGCTGAAAGGATTATGGGAAATGATAAATATCGAATTAAGGTAATTGATTTATCGGAGGTTCCATCTGATATGTTAGCAATTATTATTGGAATTGTTACGCGTATTATATATGATATACAGTTTTGGATTACTCCGGCAAAAGATGAGGTACGTCATCCTTTGGTGTTGGTATGTGATGAAGCTCATATTTATATGTCTAATGACATGTCAAAAATGAAAGCGGTTGAGAAGAAGTCTCTTGAGATTTTTGAGAAGATTGCAAAAGAAGGAAGAAAATATGGGATTGGACTGTTGATTGTTTCTCAAAGACCAGCAGAATTAAATACAACAATTATGTCCCAGTGTAATAATATTGTCAGCCTAAAGGTGACAAATGACAGGGACAAATCAGCAGTGGCGGCAATGCTGACAGATTCATTAGTGGGAATTGTGGAAATGCTTCCGAATCTGGATGTTGGTGAATGTGTTGTTGTTGGTGATGCAATTATGTTGCCATCAAAGATTATCCTAGATAAGCCGAAAGAAAAGCCCAAGAGTGCAACTATAGATTTTTGGGATCGGTGGTACGATGGAAAACAGACTGTTTTTGATATTGATGTAGCTACAAAGAATCTGATAAAGCAGTCAAGAGATTAAGAACGTTGATAAATATGTGATGGATAATCATGTATTATCCTTTAAATATTGGGCAAATTTTAAATTGCAAGTGATAAAGGTGTTAAATGGTATGGGTAAACTCAAAGAATATTCTGATACGTTTGAAAATTTATCGGAAGCTATTGTAAAATATTTGTTAAGAGATGTCGATGCTGAAATTATCCAGACAAAATCAAAAAAAGATGGTGGATATGATATCGTTGTTAAATGTCAAGATGGGAATATTAGAAAATGTGCATTGTTTGAATGCAAATTGAGAAATGCAAATTTAAATCTTCGTGATATTGCAGCAAATGTAATAATTGCCTTTAATCATGGAGCTGTTTCTTTTATTGCTATTGCTAATTATAATTTTACAAAACAGACCGGCGAAGAATTGATTGCCTTCTGTCAAAATACAGTATTAAACATCAAAATAATAATTGGTGAAGAATTAAAGCAACTTCTACAAAAAAGTTGCATAGATGTTACTGATGAATTATATAATTGCATAAGTGAAAAGAAAACTATGCGAAGTGAAGAATTTAAGGCATTGCGCATAAATTTCAAGGAAGATATTGTTCAACAAATATTTCCACAAAAAAGAAATTATAACTTGGAAAGTAATCTACTAATCGAAAAATTATTTCCTGATGAAATCACCTATATTTCAGCAGCAGTACAAATGGGAAAATTAATAGCAGTAACTGGTTACATGGGAGTTGGTAAACATCAAATTATTCAAGAGGCATTTGAAAAAATAAATAAACGTATTATAGAAATTGATGCGACATTACATGCAACAAAAGATTTGCTTGTTTTAGACTTGCTAGCAAAAATTTGGGGATTGCCTACAACTAGAATGTTTAAGTTGTTTTCTGAACAAGATATTGACGCAATAGTCGAAATGGTTGGAGATAAAAACAACGAAAAAGATACCAAAGAATTACTTACAGCTATTCTTAACGAAAAATATGCAGTTAAACAAGTTTCTGAATGGAATAATATATTGTTATGTAATTATATTATTAATCTGCTAACATTGCATATAGAAAATGTCGGATTTGTAATTTATATAAGAAAACTTCAATTTGCAAGTGAAGAAATCTATGATTTTCTAATTTATTTCATCAAATATATAGCTGAAAAAAATATTGGATGTGTTATTAGTTATGATATTCCAGAATACACGTTGCAAGATGGAAAAAATCCCCTTGATCAATTGCGTTATATAGATCAATTTAATGAATACACTATAAAACTTTTGACAAAAGATAAGGCACTTCTATTTATACTGCAAATGTATCCAAAACTATCTGGTTATGTGGCAGAACTGATAGTGTCAAAGGTGGGAACAAGATTTTATAATTTATTCCATTTATTAAAAACGCTATTTCCTAATGGCAATACATATACATTAGATAACAGTACTATTATTCAAAAACTACAGTTTTGTTCGCCAAATAATGTGCCTAGTTTATTATCGCAAAGTTTAAAATATTACAATGACAAATATTCTGTTATTTTTAGAATATGCTATTTATTTGAATGTCAAGTACCACTTGAACTATTTGATTATATTGGTGAATCAGAACAGAACTTGGATCATTTAATTGATGCTGGATTATTTGTTTGTAATTCAGGTCTACTGATTGCACAGAACGAATTTGTAAAAGATTGGATTATGCATGCTTATACGTACAAAAGTCCGAGTATATATAATATTGCTAAGCAATTAAAAAATTGTTCTAAGGAGACTATGTATGATATAAGATATATCAATATGTATCATGTTCTTGACCGTAAGGAAGATGCAATTCGTTTAATTGAAAAAAATATTAATACATTGAAAAAGGAGAAGCAGTATTCATCCTTACGAAAAGGTTTACTACAAGCGATAGACATCGCAAATTCATCATGTGACAGAGCACTAGAAATTAAATATTTAATAGAACTGTTAGAAATAATAACTATTCAAAAGGAAGTTACTACAGATGAAGCTAAAATTTATATAGATCGTCTGGATTACTATTCACAAAGCAAAATTTTATCTTTAAAAGAGGAATGTGCTCTTTCTTTTTTTAAGATAAAGCGTGAATTCAAATTGGGAACATATACAAAGACTAGTAATTGTGCAATTGAATTGGCTAAAAGTTATTACGACAACTGTGTAAATAGGATTTATACTGACAATACCAACGATTGGCTTGGACGTATATGTAGTTGTTATGCACTGCTTATCAAATCTACGCAAGGAAATGAAAGTGCTTTAAAAATATTTGAAAGTGCTTTGAAAATTTTTCCAACATCTTTTGATTTGCGAAGAGAATATTGGAGCCATATTGGATGCATGCATTTGTTTGATGACCCACTTAAATCATATCAAAATTATCAACAAATACTTACTCTTTTTAAAGAAGCTCCTGATTCGGCTGCGTTTCCGTTTCACGAATATGGAGATTTAGCTTTGTGTCAATTGGTAGCACATGATTTTCCCATGGCTTACCTGCTTACAAAAGATGCTCTTAAAATTGGATATGCAAACGGGGTATTGGACGAAGAAGGGCGTTGTCTGAATATACGTGGATGTATAGAATGGTGCCAAGGAAACCTATCAGCGGCAGAAGCCAGTTTTCACGAAGCCATTACTATTATGCAATATTCAGAGTATAATCATTACTTGTGGCGGAGCCAACTGAATATACTTCAACTTAGTTTAATTACTGGTAACTATTCTGCTGAAAGATATTCAATATTGGAAATGGTATATACTAATTTTTTCGACCTACTTGCTGTTAAAATAAATGCTCTTTCCAAATTGGATTCAAATTTTTTTCGCAAAACAATAGAATATCACGCTTTGATAATATTAGGTGTCCTATTGGATCAAATAACAGATAATAAAAGAAAACATTTAAAAATATGTGATGAATTTAATTTGGGAAAGCATGACACATTATATCAAAAAGACGTTACGTCCTTTTTGATTGGTAATTACTATTTTATAGATTCTCCCTATATTCAAAATGGCTATATATTTTTTGTGGGTTAATATTATCTCTAAGCAAGAAAAAAATTTCTTCTTGCTTAGAGAAAGATATTAAAAAATTTTCAAGATCATCTTTTAGTTGAGTCGCAAATGATAATGTCGCATTATATTTATGTTCTTGTTCCTGATTCGTTAATGAGATGGAGATACGTTCACCCCACATCTTCGAATTACAAACAGGAGGACGTGTAAACTTTTGCGTATTGCGCGAAGGCCATAAAACATCATTTCCGCCATGTATGATATATGTTAAACAAATTGGTATTTGATGAAAAGCATTTGTATTTTGCAAAAGTTCAATTAGTGCTGCGTGATCACCATGTCTATCTGAAGAATCCGAAACAATGATTATGTCAGGAGAATAATGAACTAAAAACCAATTTAAATCTGACAAAAAATCTATTTTGGTTAGAAAAGATTCATTCCCCGTTCTCATTGCGTGTACAGTTTTCTTTCCTGCAGGATGATAGGTTGTACAAGAAACTAAGGATGTCAATAAAGTATCATTTTTCTCAAATTGCATACGCTTTAAAAAGCTATGTGATGGTTTCATCCCAGTATCTCCATAACCTAGGTAAAAGATGGATTCCTTTGCAAGTCCAAGAGATGCTAGTGCTTGTTCGCTTTCATAGTAACGCTTTTCTGCAATATCAAATCCATGATAATCACCATTTGTTGCAAAAAGAACTAGAAAATCATCCCCGTGTTTTATACATTTTTGAATTAATCCCCCCGCTGCTAAAATTTCATCATCTTGATGTGGGGCAATGAGCAATATTCTCATAGTCTACTCTCCATATGTAAAAGAACATTTAAAACATTTAAATAGTACGGATTTACTTCATTTTGCATTACACTTTCTAAAATTGTATTGAAAAACAGTTTGTAAGATACAGATTCTATAATCTGCTTTTTATTACAGTTTTGTGGGATATGTTGTTCTAACAAAGTAATCCAAGTATTTGATGAAACTTTTTTTTCACCAATTATTATGTCCAGGAGTAAATCTGCTATCATATATTCTACTTGTCCGATAGTTCGTTTTTCACGATCAATTAAATTTAAATTTCCGTTGTCAAGCATAATATGTTGCAGACTTATATCTGAGGTAATTTCATACCAATTTATGTTAAGCGGCAACTTCACTACGTGAGAAAATGAATTGCACAACCCATATAGGAAAGCTTTTTGCTCAAAATCAAAGGGCAAACTGTTGTAATCAAGTATATATTGAGCCATTTTCCATCCGACAAATGGTAGGAACGAGCCATTAGATTCAAAGTAATAATCCGGAAATTGCATAGACAGAGCGTCTAATAAAGAATCTATATCTTCTATAGTTTCCATTTTGTTACTAGATAGAATCTTCTTATATTGGCAAATATCTTCATCAGAAAGTCTTGTTTTTTGACTTGCTAAAAAATTGATAATGTTAGGATACTCTTCAATACTTGGAGTGAATGAATCTAACTTTCGAAGCAAAAGCAGTTGGTGAACGTCATCTTTTCCAATAAAAATGTCGTTGGAGGATTTTTCATATGCAGCAACTTCATATTTATAAAAATCCCAAGCATTTCTCACATAATTTGTCTTTTGAAAAGGCAGTACAAGTGGACTTAGAGCCAATCGAGTGTATGGATGTTTAATAACGTAGCTATTTTTTATACTTTGTACAAAATAAATATCTGATGTACCGAATGTTGTATTATAAACGAAATTAGAAATAGCTTTTTCGCCAGTTGTTTTTTCAAAGAAATCACCTAACAGATGGTCTGAAAGAGATAAATTCCTATATGGGAATAGATTGATTTCACGCTTGGCAAAATGATTGGAATTGTTAGAAGCAGTGTATTTTTTGCATGTTGTTTTTAATCCATATGCCATTAAATGATTACCAATAAAATTCCATTCTGATATCACTTGAGTTGCCGTTTGTCGTGCATTCTCACCTAATGCATTTGACAAAAATGGTTGACGAATAAAATGCTCCATTCTCATAGAAAGAGCATTTTCATCCCCATGATTAACTAAAAAACCATTATCCCAATCGTGAACTAAATCTAATGCGAAACCATTTGGTGATGCAATTACAGGAACGCCTTCGCTCATCGCTTCTGTTATAACACGTCCTCCAGGTTCGTAAAGAGAATTAGTTATCAGTACCAATGTTTTAAGCAGAAGCGTGCTTGCTCCAATTGCGTCAATACATCCCCACCAAATTATTTTTCCATCTTGTTCTGCTTGATGGATATAGTTTTCTATAGCTTGGCATTTATTACGTATTATATTGATTTCCTTAATACTTCCGCCTATTAACCACAAAGGAGGACATAACTCCTCATATTTTCGATAAAGAGAACACCATGCGTTTAAAATATGGTCTACGCCTTTACTTTCATCAATGCGTCCAAAATATGTAAATGCTTTATATACCCAAAATGAATCATTTACATTATTTTCAAAGGCATTATTATACTGTAAGGAAGCTGAAAGTTGTGCCTCTGTAGAAATTTTACTATTTAAACGAGGAAAACCATTAATGTCTCTAGAAGGAAGAATAAATGATGGATGGATATATTGGCCTGCCACAATAATTTTTTGGGGAGAAATGCTGTAATATTTTATCAAATCATTTTTTTCATCTTTGGAAACACAAAGTATCCATTGAGCATAATCATAAATAAGCTGTTCATAACTAGCTCTTTGAGGCAGCGGCTCATAGGCGCCTCTCGCTTGACGTCCATAAGAGTTCGAAATTACACTATGCACTAATGGAATATTATATTTTTTTGATAGTTCTACTCCTAATCTGCCACTGTTCCAATAAACACTATGAATTACCTGTGGAAGTTCACCTCTATCTTCAATAATCTGTTGTATAGCTGATAGATTATAATCATGGTATGTATATAGTATTGTTTTATCAATAGGTGCAGGATCTCCGTTTTTCAAACGATAAATTGTACAACAAGAGTTATATTGCTCTATATCAGGCAGTTCTTGCATAGCTTTTCGAGTAACGAGAATACAATTTAAATGAAGCAATCCAAAACAATCCAATAATTCTCGCATGTAGGTGTGTGTTCCACCCCATTCATCATATCCAGGTGGCATTGCAGGATCTGCATGAATAGTAATAAGTAATATGTATGACATAATCTAGCTCCTTTCACTTTGGTTTTCGATAAATAATACATGATTATCCATTAAAAAAAACAATCCATCAAAAACGATGGATTGTAAAGAAGTCTATATATGAAAATCCTTCCTAGGATGTTTTGATATTAGAATATCCCGCTGTTTAGAAGTGGTTACATGTGTGTATATCTCAGTGACATTGATGGAACTATGTCCTAGCATTTCCTGAATATACCGGATATCGACATCGGCTTCTAATAAGCTGGTAGCGAATGTATGCCTGAACATGTGAGGGGTGATATGTAAATCTATATCGGAGAGAGAGCAGTACTTATTTATCATCCTGCGAACGGCTTGGTCAGATAGAGGTTTGCCATTTTGGTTAGCAAAAAAATGATTGCAGCTTTTAATTTCAGCTTGGAATTCAGCCTTATATTCTTCCATTATTTGAGAAACAGAATCATTGCCAATATGAATACGCCGCTCTTTATCGCCTTTACCATATATGAGGATGCTCCCATCATGTAAATTTATATCTTCGTTTTTTAATGAGCAAAGCTCAGAAATTCTCATACCGGTAGCAAATAACAGCTCGGATACGGCTGCATCACGCAATGCATTTCTTCTCTGATAATTAGTTTTAGCGTTGTCCCGCTGTGCATAAATCATAGTAAGAAATTTTTCTACTGTATGTAGTGGGATAATTTTGGGTAATATGGTAGGTTCACGGAAGTGCACCTGTATTTTGGAGAATGGATTTATTGCGAGTAGTTCTTTGTATTCCAGATAATGGAAGAATGCTTTGATTGAGGCTATTTTTCTTTTTACGGTTTTGGGTTTATATTGTTGGTGGAGCGTGACAATATAATCCTCTAGATCGTTTGTTGTGATTTCCGTTATTTTCTCAAGACATGGTTCCTCAGAGAATTGTCGCAAGTCAATCCGATATGCTTTTAAAGTCTTTTCATCCAGACATTTTTGTGTCCTGCAGTATTCCAAATAGTTTTCAGTAAGTGTTTGTAAGTTTTCCATGATGTTCTCCTTTGTTTGGCGTTTTTAAAATAAATTGATAAAATTATATCGTATACAAAAGTTCTTTTCTTTACAAAAAGTACCTTTATGATACCAGTCTGAAATCCGATGAGCACGGACTTTTTCAGATATAGTTGTTGGAGCTGTACATAAAAATGCTGTAATGTCTTTAATGGGAGTTATAAACATAACATGATTGTATGAAAGAGTAAATATCTACTGTGCGAGAGTAAATTCCATCACCCATTGGGGCATGCGGAATTTAGAAATTCATTTTAGCAAAGTGTAAAACTTTCTTTGTGAACATCCATTCCTACGTAAACTGTGTTATAATTCATTACATATTGTCTAACTATATATTACGATGTGATTTCGAGCTATAAAGGAGAGGTAAAGAATGGATGAGCATGATGTAGTGGAAGCTGGAACTGATTTACTTTTGGGGGATCCTAAGTCAGCCTTAAAAAAAATAGGTTTATCAGTTTTTGATAAGAAACAGTTTGAGGCTATATTCGTATCAGCTGGGAAAACGGTTGCTGAATATGAAAAAGATAACACAGAGCAGAATGACATTAGGAAGATTTTGTTCTGTGAGGAAACTATGAGACTTTTAGCTAATGAAATAAGAAAGAGTAATAGTTTTGATTGGCTAAATGATTTGGATAGATGTGTTAATGATTTACTTTCTTTAAGTGAACTTGATAGCATCAATAAAGCTAGATGCAAGAAACATTTTGAGGATATAGTAATTTATCAAATTAAAAAGTTATTTCCGCAAAGGTATGGTTCTTATTGCCTGGGAGATATCCATGACAATGTTAATAGTTTGATGGCTTCAACGCAATCTAGTAACGAGACGCTCAATAAGATTCTTGAATTGATGAGTCAAAATGATGGTGAATACAATCAAAAGAGTCCAACGACACATGAAGACTGGCAGGATAAGAGTTCATATACATTACTTGAATGGCATTTGGAGAGGGTGGAAGTTGATGGTATATTTGCGCACAAAGATAGCTATACGGATGATATTATTAAACTAACAGAAACGTGGCAAAAGGAACGTGATGAATATCCGGGTTGGTATATTATTCCATATAATACGGCTGTAGAGTTAAGTATGTATACTGACGAGAATGGATTGTTACAAAAGCATGAGACGGAAGATATTGACGTAATGTTGGATTTTGCTTATGAATTGTGCTGGAGACGTATAAAAACAATGCTACCATATAGCGAGTATGAAGTATTTCACTTAAGGCAGATATGGGACAAGTATTATGTAAAAATTAAGGAAAATGCCGGTGGTTCAGACAAAATACGAAAGTGGTTCTATATAGGGCAGATACTGCTTTCTAATTATAGGGAGTCTATGAATTGGAACGAATGGCAGAGTCTTATGGACATTTTGACTGTCTATCAGGATAGTGGAAATAATGGTAAAGTCGACTTAATGATAGAAAGAGCTAAGGCATGTTATTTTAAATTAGATATACCGAGTTTGAGAAGGGAGTTGGATCAGTGCGATATTCCGGAGGAGTGTTATGAACAGAGACTGTTGGTAATAGGGCTCGATTTGGAATGTGGAAAATTGGAAGAATCACTTGAAAAGTTAAAGAAGCTCAGACAAGATTTAATTTGTAAAGTAGATGAGAATAATGAAAATTATTATCTAAAGAGTTTAGAGGCATCGGTATTACAATTACTTTCTATTTGTCAGCAGGCATATTCTTTACATAAAGGAAAATACGAATTTGAACAAATGGGAATCGATGAGATATTAGAAGAGATTGACCGGAAAAAAGAATTTTTTAACTGGGAATCATGGAAAAATAATGTTGCTAAAGAACTTTTTAACCATTGTGTTGATAATCAATTTGAAAAGGAAACATTTGAACTAAACAGGAGCACAATGCCCATATGCTCATATAGTCGTTCGGGTCATGCGGAAGGCTACCAGCTTTATAAAGTGTTAGAGAAACTTGGAATCCCATTTAAATGTGGATGCGTTACTGTTATTTCAGATATGGAATTGTCTTTGATATCTTCTATTTGCGATATTAATAATAGACTGGGTTTGTTACTGTTAGTTCGTTGTTCAAGTACAGGGACAATAGAAAAACTTGTTAATAGAAAATTTGTAATGGATTTAGAGAGTGGGTATATTGACGATGTTATAGATATTTTAATAAATGCTATTGAGGTTAATATCGGTGAAATAATTGCAATGGGAAATGGTTTCCCGGAATATTTAGCTGGGCATATAAGGGAAAATGTTCCTATATTATTGCAAAGATTTTCAAGCCGGGCATCTGAAAGGATGCAAAAAAAGGAATTACAGTTTATTCAGAAAATTATGAGTTATAGGAACATTCCACCTCGATTTGAAGTAACTCAATTAATGGATAAGCTATTACGGCAAATATCCGAACGTATGAAGGTTAAGCTACTTCCTCTAATGATGGAAACTGAGATTGTAGAGCAAGTAACAATGCATTCGAGAGTTGATGGTTCAAATGGAATAGATATTTTTGACTGTTATTTTAACAAGCAAGGATTGGATACTTTGTTTGAAGAATATAATGTGCTGATAGATGAAGATGTGATAAATTGGCTATTAAAAGATGATTGGAAGTCTGATTACGAATGGAAGACAAAAGTCGTAAGATTAAAGATTTTAGATGAATATCATCTTTTAAGTAATAAACAGCATGATGAATATGTGAAGTTAATTTGGGCAAATATTGATGAGAAAACTCAATTACCTAAATTGACTGGTTATTACTTATGGGTATATGAAACGCTGCCATACATTGATGAATCAATTCCAAAATTGTCGGTTAAGAATTATTTTATTACATATGATATTGCTACGGATAGCAATGATTTATATTTAAAACAATTGACACTTTTATGTGCGAATGTGGAGCTAGGCTATTGGAATGAAAAAGAGGTGCTTATTATTCTAAATAAGATAAGTAAATACTGGTACAAAATTGCAGAGAATACATCGAATATTATGTTTGAGGATAATTCTAGAAAGGCCGTATATGCAATAGCAGCTATGCTGGAAAATTGCAATGGTATGATTTCCGATGAAGCACGAGAGATTCTTATTAAATTGGCACATGAAATGAATGAAAAGGGGATTTATACAAAGTGTTTTGATATATTTATTTTACGGGATGAACAATGGGAACGTGATGTACAAGAGAATATTTTTGCAATGAATGAATCTCAATCAATAGATTCTCTTAGAGCTATGGAAAAGTATATTAAACGTTATCCTGATAGTGTTATTACTAGGGAAATGCTTGAAAAGATAGTCAAATTAATTGAGCTTAGGAAAGAACCGGGACTGCTTTCTGCTATATGGATATTACATAATCTGGTATATACGAAGAATACGGTTATAGATACTATTGGAATTGAAAGAATAGATAGATTACTGTTTTTTTTGGCAGAATTAATTAACTACGATAATACTGCTATGAAAGATATTAAGCATTGTATTGAGCTTCGACAGGCTTGTGCGGCTCTGGCTTTTAGACTATTTGATTGGAAGACAGTAAATTGCGGTAAGGGTGTGGAAAAATGGCATGAGATTTGTAAATCATCTGATGAGGCAAACGAGGTACGTAATCAGTGGATATGGTAAATTTTGCAGGAACTTACTAGTATTTTTGGGTTTTTAGCTATACTATTACTCATGGATATTTATCAGGTATGGGTATTTTACAATCCTGCATGGACCTGGCGGAATATTATATTTACTAAATACATTGGGAAGATAGCACAAGCATTTCAGATGATGAACTTCGTAAAATCAATACAGAGTATACTTTGGTAAGGATAATAATAAGACACAAAAATAGCCACCCCGACCTGCAAGTTGAGCGACTATTTTTAGTTAATTGATTTAATGGGGCAGCCGTCTATCGGTGGCCCCCCTTTTTGTATAATTAATATATCATGTATTGGGTTAAAATCCAACTCATAAATCGTAAGTAGGAAGGTAAGACAATGGAAGCCGATACATTAATTAGAAAAATTCGTATGTCCTGTCCATTATGTGGCAAAACACATGAAGTTGAAGAGAGAAAAAGAATCGCAACCATTAATTTAAAAGGCGAGGATGTAACCTACAAAGAAAGGTTTTATTTTTATGCAAATGCTGATGAGGATGAGAATGAATTTGAGACGGGAGCAATGACAAATGAAAATCTCCTTAATGCAAGAAATGCATATAGGGAAAAGAGGTAAAATATAAATTGTTTTTTTGATACAAATCCGTTATACTATAGAAAAGTGTAGCGGATTTTTGTTGAGGTGGAGATGTGAAAAAAAGTAAAACGAATATTTTGAATAATTTTTTCTCCAAAAACACCTTTTATCATTGTTATAGCGAAGGACAGGACAAGACATATATACAGGTTATTAATAGATATATTGATCAGCCGGTAGGAAAGAATAATAAGCAGCTTGTGAGTGAAATGTACCATGTTCTTAAGCAAGACTATAGAAATGAGTATTTTTATAAGAATACATTGTTAAATAAGCTGCTTTTGGGCGTGCATAGCGTAAATACAACAACGGCTCTGACAGAGATACCGATTGCGAGTTCCAAGGCAGATTTTGTGCTTATTAATGGAAAGGCTGTTGTTTATGAAATAAAGACAGAGTTAGATAATCTGGAGCGGTTAGAGAATCAGATTAATGATTATTATAAGGCATTTGATCATGTTGCTGTAGTTACATATAATGATAATGTAGAGGCTGTGAGAACAAGGATTCAGAATATCGGTAAACCGGTAGGTATATATGCTTTGCAAAAGTCAGGAGTGCTTAAGACTATACAACGGCCAGAGAGATATTGTGAAGCATTAGATACTGGTGTTTTATTTAGATTACTAAGAAAATCAGAGTATGAGAATGTCATTATGGACAAATATGGGGCGTTGCCGGAGACTTCTGATTTTAGATATTATAATGAATGCAGGAAGTTATTTGTACAGCTTCCTATAGATGAATCCTATAGTGAGGTTTTGAAGATATTAAAGAGAAGAAGTAATATAATCAAGGATGAGTATGATAATATTCCTTATGAATTGAAATTTTTGGCTTATTTTATGGGCTTAAAGGAAGAGGATTACGAAAAGATTGATGTTTTTTTAAATGAGGCATATGGAGGGGTGTAGAATGTATTTTCCTTATTTACGTGGACGGCAGTTTGAATTGATTGCCTTGAGGGAATTAATTGAAAATGATTGTATTAATAGTTCAATCATTCCTATTATTGAGCCGGTAAAGCCGACGGCTACTTTACTTAAGACGATAGAGGCTTTTGTGAGCAGAGACAGGGAAATAGCTGTAGTTATGAATCCGGAGGTTGGGGATTTTGTTGATAAACTATCGGGGCTGAGAACAGAAAATTCTAAACTGGCAAATAGTTTATTAGATTTACTTGAAAACTGCAATAAAGTGATTAAAGCTTATATCATGAATAAAGAAAGTGCTGTGTTTTTGGCGGGCAATAATGATAAAGAGAATAAACTGATAATAAATCGTGACAGGGATAGCCTAAATGATTTTTTGGATGTTTATGATGGTGTGTTGCCTAGATTTACTTTGATTCCGGATGATAGGGCATTTAAAAGAATGGTTCCGGATTCAAAAGTATTATTAGAGGATTGTTTTAACAAAAAGGTTCGCAACGTTGATTATCTGGATAATGAGGATGAATTCTTTACAGACAATAATATTTACTTTGAAGAAGATGATCTGGTTGGGTTTTCTGATTATTCAGTTGTGGGGGAAGAATTTAATGAGTCAGGATTTGCCCCGGTTGCTGTGGCAATACACATAATATATTTTGATGAGAATAAAGCATTACGAATCCATCATTTTGTCTCTGATTCAAATACCGGAATCGAGGATCCGGCAGGTAAATTCGGTGAAGCTCTTGAGAAGCTGGTGGAGTGGTGCAATAGGCATAATGTTCAAAGTACGTTGGGAATGAAGGGCTTTTATGATTGCTATAATAGCGGCAAATATCCTGGATTGGGAACTGTAAAGAAGTATTCTATAATGCATCATTTGGAGTTGGTTAGTGATTATTTAGGGGGAAAATAATAAATATGCAAATTGGTTCAGAGTGTTTTAAAGATGAACAGCTCTGCTATATGATTGAGAGCGCACAGAAACTGGGGAGATGTGATATAACAGGTAGGGACAACTGTTTTGTGTATGATACAGACAATGATTTCTATTTAAAGGAATACATTGAAGAGCTTATCGATGTATTCACTGTTGCCAAATATATGGGAGTTGATGAAGCTGATGACAGAGTTGCATACATTAGTACTTTTTTATGTAGCTGGAATGTATTTTCTGTTGATGCTGATAGGATACGGGAGATTATTCGTGCAATCTGTCAGCAAAGATATAATGATGAGCCTGAATTATTTGATGAGAAAGTGACTATTAGAGAGCTCTTTTCTTCCGATGAAATGGAACAGAAATGTATATTAAAGACATATAGCTGGTCTGATTTTTGTTATAACATTAAGCATGTCAACAGATTCCATTCTCAGCAATTCAACCTTAAGCAGCTTAAGATATTGCTTGAAAACATGGTTTTTGATTTTCAGGCAGGAGCGTTGAATTTATACCGCTCCAGAATATGTGACGAAAAAAGCTATGATGAAGGCTATCCTCAAAGAAAAATGGGAGCACCGCCGATTGCTTTTACAACGTCAGGAAGGACAAACTCAGAAGGAATTCAATGTTTGTATTTGGCTAGTGATACGGATACGTCATTTCACGAAGTCAGAGCTCGGGATAATGACCGTGTTTCTCTGGGAACGTTCAATCTGGTTAAAGATATTAGAATCGTTGATCTGACTATGTTTGATAAAATTGGACCATTTTCAGTTCCTGATTTTGACATGACATGGTTTGCCATTAATATAGATATTATCAGAAAAATCGGAAACGAGGTTGCTATGCCGATGAGGCGATTTGATAGTGTACTCGACTACATCCCTACACAGTACATTTGCGATTTTGTTAAGCATCTGGGATATGATGGCATTAGATATAAAAGTACCTTGTCAGAGGGCGGAGTTAATTATGCTATCTTTGATGAAAAGAAGTTTGAATGTGTTGATGTGAAAGTGGTACATATTGAAAATATGCAATATGAATGGCATTATCTTTCAAAATAAAAACCAATAAGGTATTGCAAAGATTAGAAGTAAAAGGGAATGAGACAAAAAGAATTTACACAGAAAACAGTATTATCAAAGGATGAGTTGAATCGTATATATAAATATAGAAACAATAAGATTATACAATGGGGTTTCCTATTAGTGGTAGTCTTATTGCTGTTAGTAATAATGATATCTTATTTGACAAAAGAGTTTATGAATAGTCTTTTTATAGATATAATTTGGGATATATTATTTGTAGTATTATTTATATATATAGCCATACTTTGTATGAAAAATATCAGAAAATTGAGAAATATTAAAATTGATTCGCTTAGTGTACGAAGAGCTGTAATTACAGAAAAACAGTCTGTGAAAAGTAAGGATTTAATTAATAGGTCAAGAAATAGATTTGTGGCTGCAAAAATTGATGATAATGTTACCTTATATGCTATGTGTTCTCAAAAAGAGTATGAAAGAACGATAGTTTACAAGTCTATTGGATTATTTTTTACTCTTGGAGATGATACTATAAGGGTTATTGTTCTGTAATGTGATTAATCTTAACTTTGAACTATAACTAAGAAAAGCAAGCAATATTCATGCACGGTGAAAGAGCTCGGTTGAAGTGGATTTTTATGCAATTTTACCACTTTACCGCATTAAAATTTAATATTTTTTTTACAAAATATGCAAAATATGACAAAAAGTACTGGACAAAATGTCCTATATAAGGTAAAATGCATATATGCAATCGAATAGCACATTTGAAGGTTGTGCAGATAGTATTGGGTATATTTTACGAATTGGGGGGATTTTTCATGAGAATATATCATGCTAAGGATTATGCAGATATGAGCAGAAAGGCTGCAAATATCGTATCGGCACAGGTGATTATGAAGCCTAACTGTGTATTGGGACTGGCTACAGGCTCTACACCTATTGGTTTATATAAGCAGCTCGTTGAGTGGTTCAAGAAGGGGGATTTGGACTTCTCAGAGGTTATGACGGTGAATCTTGATGAGTACAAGGGACTAAGCCGTGAGAATGACCAGAGCTACTATTATTTTATGCATCAGAATTTGTTTGATCATGTGAATATTCCGGTTGAGAATACTCACCTGCCAAACGGCATGGAGCCGGATTCACAGAAGGAGTGCAAGCGCTATACAGAGCTGATTCAGTCTCTTGGCGGTGTTGATTTACAGCTTCTTGGTATCGGGCACAATGGTCATATCGGCTTTAATGAGCCGGGCGAGTCTTTTGACAAGCAGGTACACTGTGTGAATCTGACAGAGTCTACTATTGAGGCCAATAAGCGCTTCTTTGCATCGGCTGATGATGTTCCAAAGCAGGCTTATACAATGGGCATCAAGACCATCATGCAGGCTAAGAAGATTCTTATTGTTGCAAGTGGTGAGGATAAGGCAGAGATTGTGCACAAGGCTTTCTTTGGACCGATTACACCACAGGTGCCGGCTTCTGTATTGCAGCTGCACAATGATGTTACGCTTGTAGCGGATGAGGCTGCACTGAGCAGCCTGTAAATGTTTTTTAGTTGAGAAGGTGCATGTATATGATAATAAAAAATGCAAGGGTATTTACAGAGGATGGCAGCTTTATGCAAGGCGATGTTGTCGTTAAGGATGGCCGTTTTGACAGTGCTTTGGAGAAAACAGCTGACACGGACGCGGCTAATGACAGCGCATCGCAGGAGATTATAGATGCATCAGGTCTTATCATGATACCGGGTCTTGTGGATATTCATTTTCATGGATGCAAGGGAGCTGATATGTGTGACGGCACCAAAGAGGCACTTGATGTGATTACAGCATATGAGGCTTCTGTAGGAGTGACGAGCGTGTGTCCGGCTACTATGACTATTCCAAGAGATGAGCTTTTGAGTGTCATGAAGAATGCCGGTGATTATAATTATCATGGTGGTGCACATCTTGTAGGTATCAATATGGAGGGGCCTTTTATCAGTCCTTCTAAAAAGGGCGCACAGGCGGCAGAGAATATCATGCGATGTGATTATGATTATTTCTGCGAGCTTCAGGATGCGGCCCATGGCTTGATAAAGCTTGTAGATATCGCTCCGGAGGAGCCGGGTGCGATTGAGTTTATAGACAAGGTAAGAGGAAGTGTTGTGGTTTCAATAGCACACACGGCAGCTGATTATGACACTGCGGTAGAGGCTATTGAGCATGGTGCAAGCCATGCCACACATTTGTATAATGCGATGCCACCGCTGCATCACAGGAATCCCGGAGTTATCGGGGCTGTGAGAGATTCAGAAAAGTGTCATGCAGAGCTCATTTGCGACGGAGTGCATATTCATCCGTCGGTTATCAGGGCAACATTTGCCATGTTTGGGGCTGAACGCATGATTTTAATAAGTGACAGCATGAGAGCCACAGGGCTTGAGGATGGCGAGTATACACTCGGTGGACAGGCAGTGACGGTCAGAGGTCCGCTTGCCACACTCCATGATGGGACAATTGCCGGCTCGGCAACCAATCTGATGGATTGTATGCGTTTCACAGTAAGGCAGGCAGGTATTCCGCTTGAGGAGGCAATTATGTGTGCTACAGCCAATCCGGCTAAGGAGATTGGCATCTATGATGAAGCAGGCAGCATTTCTGCAGGAAAGAGAGCAGATTTTGTGCTTCTCAATGATGATTTGGATATTGTGAGTGTGTATATCGACGGAAAGGAGATATCATGTTAGGTTTTTTTAAGAATAAGTCAAAGGGAAAGGTGATCTGTTCTCCGTGCAACGGCAGAGTGGTTCCTATTACAGAGGTTCCGGATCCTACCTTTTCTGAGAAGATATTGGGAGACGGCGTGGCCGTGATTCCTTCTGAGGGCAGGTTTTACGCTCCGGCGGATGGTGAGGTGACAGCTGTATTTGATACGCTTCATGCTTTTACCATGACGACCACTCAGGGAGTCGAGTTGCTTTTGCACATTGGTCTGGATACTGTGATACTAAAGGGTGCTCCTTTTACATCACATATTTCTGTTGGTGATCAGGTGAAGAAGGGTGACCTTTTGATGGAGGCTGACCTGGAGCAGATTAAGGCAGCAGATCTTAATATCATCACTCCGGTTTTAATTGGCAACACTGCTGATTATAGTGAGATAAAGATGCTCAAAGAGGGTGATGTATCCGTCGGTGATGAGATTTTAAGTCTTGCGTAGATTTGTGTAATAATAACGAACTATATTGGAGTATCTCCAGTTTAGTATATATAATGTAAAGGAGGGGAAATTTATGAAATTTCTTCAAAAACTGGGTAAAGCTTTAATGCTTCCCGTAGCAGTACTTCCTATATGTGGTATCCTCATGGGTATTGGATATTTTTTATGTCCTGCAACCATGCAGGGTGGTGACATCGAGGGTGTGCGAAATTTAATAGGCCTGTTTTTAGTTAAAGCAGGGGGCGCCTTGATCGATAACATGGCCATCCTTTTTGTAATCGGCGTTGGTGTCGGTATGTCAGAAAAGAACGACGGTACCGGCGGTATTGCAGCTTTAGCTTCATGGCTGATGATGACAACACTCCTGTCTACAGGCTTTGTTACCACAATTATGCCATCTATCGCTGACAGCGCTACAAAGACACTTGCATTCGACAAGATTGCAAACCCATTTATCGGTATCTTAGCCGGTATTATTGGTTCTTTGTGTTACAACAGATTTAAGGATACAAAGCTTCCTGACTGGCTGTCATTCTTCAGTGGCAAGCGTTGCGTAGCAATTATCGCAGGTGTTGTTTCAATCCTTGTATCTGTAGTATTACTGTTTGTATGGCCATTACTTTTCGGTGCTCTTGTAGCTATCGGTAAAGCAATCGTTGGTCTTGATGTAGTCGGCGCAGGTATCTATGCATTCCTGAACCGTCTGTTAATCCCTACAGGATTACACCACGCATTAAACAACGTATTCTGGTTCGATACTATCGGACTTGGAGACCTTTCTCATTTCTGGGCAGGCGAGACATCAAAGGATGTTTCATGGAGCCTCGGAATGTACATGTCAGGTTTCTTCCCATGTATGATGTTTGGTATTCCTGGTGCTGCACTTGCCATGGTTAAGTGTGCAAAGACTGCTAAGAAAAAGGCTGCCATCGGTATCCTTGCTTCTGCAGCTATCTGTGCATTCATCTGTGGTGTTACAGAGCCTTTCGAGTTTGCATTTATGTTCCTTGCTCCTGTTCTCTATGTGATTTATGCTTTACTTTATGGTATTTTCACAATGATTACAGTAGCTCTTGGATTTAGAGCAGGCTTCTCATTCTCAGCCGGTGCGATGGATTTATTATTCTCATCTTCACTTCCGGCTGCAGCAAAGACATGGCTCATCATTCCTCTTGGAATCGCAGCTTTTATCGTATTCTACATTGTATTCTATTTCGCTATCAAGAAATGGGATCTTAAGACACCAGGTAGAGAGGACGATGATGTTGAAGAAGAGAAGAAGGCAGTGCTTTCTAACAATGACTACACAGCAGTAGCCAAGACTATTCTTGAGGGCTGCGGTGGCAAAGACAATATTGCAAGCATTGACAACTGTATCACAAGACTCAGACTTGAGGTTAAGGATATCACTCAGGTTGATGATAAGAAGATTAAATCTGCAGGTGTTGCAGGCGTTATGAAGCCTGGCAAGAATTCTGTTCAGGTTATTATCGGAACCAAGGTTCAGTTTGTTGCGGATGAGTTTTCTAAGCTTTGCGAATAGATTTGTTCTGCAATATATCAGTGTTGATTCACCTTAGGTGATTCACAAAATTTAATAATACATGATTAAAAGCCACACCGGGTGTTATGCCTGGGTGGCTTTTTTAGTTGGTTCGGGCCGTAAGCTCCGCCCGGTTGTGGTGCACACGGACTCTCGTTTTCGCTACGCTGCGCTGTTAAGATACTGTACGGATTATGCCTTTGGGTTTTTATAGGCTTGACGAAAACGTCGAAACGCGCCTTCCATGGCGCGGTTCTCCTTGACTTGCCTTCCTTGGCAAGTCATTTCTGCTCTTCATGGGCATAATCCTACAGTATCTAAACAGCTTCGCTATGCGCTCTCACGAGAGTCCGTGTTCACCCCGCCGGGCGGGGCTTACGGCCCTTACGCTGTGGTGGAATCCGCTTAAGAGAGAGTTGCGAGTTGCACATTGTTGCAATCGGCAACGGTTTTATCTACGCCTTGATTCTACGAGGCTGCGATGGGGTAAAATAAGAAAGGATTGAAAAACGAACAATTGTTTGCTATAATAAATGAAGCGAGGAAATAAAAGTATATTAGGTTTAGTAATTTAAGTATTCATTGAATTTATTGTAACTAGGGAAAATCCAATATCAATCGATTGATAGAAAGAGTGATTTTATATGAACATATGGCTAAAGTTAAGGAAAACAGCAGCAATTACACTATGTGAGTTACTTGCAATTGCTACAATTTTTACAGGCTGTGCCTCCGCTGATTTATCCGGCACTGAAGGTGCCGGGCATGCCGCAGGAGCTGTAGTGGCAGGTGAGGATACTTCCGGTGCTTTAGGCAGCAAGGATAAAGCGGATGGTGCACAGAGTGGAAGTGACCCGGCGGAAGCTGATTCAGGTGCTAACGGTACAGGACAGGCGGATGCAGGGAAGCCGCAGGAGGATCTGGTAAATAACAATTCCTACGTTTCCCTCGATGCGATTCCTGCATATGATGGCAAGGCATATGTGGCTGTCAACAATAATGAGCCTTTTTTTACGGACAGTGATATGACTACCACTGCTTTTGAAAATTACAGTGATTTGGATTCACTTGGCAGATGCGGTGTGGCTTATGCCAATATATGCAAGGATATCATGCCGACTGAGAAGCGTGGCAAGATAGGCATGATAAAGCCATCAGGTTGGCATACGGTGAAGTATGATGTGATAAAGGACAGGTATTTATATAATCGCTGTCATCTTATTGGTTATCAGCTTGCCGGGGAGAATGCCAATCCGAAGAATCTTATTACCGGTACGAGATACCTGAATGTGGAGGGCATGCTGCCGTTTGAGAATCTGGTAGCGGATTATGTAAACAATACAGGAAATCATGTGCTTTACAGAGTGACTCCGATGTTCTCGGGCAGTAATCTAGTTGCAAACGGCGTTCTCATAGAGGCAAAGTCGGTTGAGGATAACGGTGGCGGCATACTTTTTAATGTCTATTGCTATAATGTGCAGCCCGGAGTCGGAATAAACTATGAGAATGGTGACAGCTGGCTGGATGGCACCACTCCGCAGCAGAGCGCTCAGACGGATACACCGCAGAATGAAGGCTCGCAGAGCAGCGCTGGAAGCGGAGCAGGAGAATCAGGCTCTTCAGGCAGTACAACAGGAAGTGCATCATCAGGCTCAGACAGCTCAGCAGCAGAAAATAGCGCTGCAGATTCCTCAAACAGCGAGACGATGGTCCATATCACAGCAACCGGCAAGAAATATCACCGGGCGGGCTGTCGAACCTTGAAAAAGAGTGACACAGAGGTAACGCTTGATGAAGCAAAATCCATGGGCTTGTCTCCGTGCGGAATTTGCAATCCGCCACAGTAGATGTGCATTAGCATTTGTAATTCACCGCAGTAGATGTGAATTAGCATCTGCAATTCAACGCAGTAGATGTGCATTAGCATCTGAAATCCACCACAGTAGATGAACATTTGCATTTGTAACCTTTCACCACAGATGCTCGTTATCTTTGCAGTACAACCAAGTTTATTGAAGAAACTAGGAAGAAACCGTGCAAATGAAAATACTGTCACAGAGTAAGGGCTGCAAGCCATGGCACCGCCAGGGCGCACGCATATGCATTTGATTGAGCGAATAGCGAAGCCGCTTAGATACTGTAGGATTATGCATATGAAGCACAGAAATGACTTGCCATGGAGGGCAAGTCAAGGAGAACCGCGCCACGGAAGGCGCGTTTCGACGGTTTCGTCAAGCATAGAAGCGCAAAAAGCATAATCCGTACAGTATCTTAGCAGCAAAGCGTAGCGAAAGCAAAGCATATGCGTGTGCCCTAACGGTGCCGTGGCTTGCAGCCCGTATAATTGCCATAAACCCTTGACGATTGCAAAACCGAAAAGTATAATAGAATAGCTAATGAATTCAATATTTTAATATAGATGGAGGAAACCAAATGGCACTGAGCAAAAAGCCGGTCAACGGCATGAAGGATATACTACCTGCAGAGATGGAAATCCGTGATTATGTGACAAGTGTGATCAAGGATACATACAGAAGCTTCGGATTTACACCGATAGAGACACCATGCATGGAGAATATAGCAAATCTCACAAGCAAGCAGGGCGGAGAAAATGAGAAGCTTATCTTCAAGGTAATGAAGAGAGGCGAGAAGCTGAATCTGGAGACAGCAAAGGAAGAGTCGGATGTAGTAGACTTTGGAATGCGCTACGACCTTACAGTGCCACTTTCAAGATATTATTCAAACAATGCAAACAACCTGCCATCGCCGTTTAAGGCACTTCAGATGGGCAGTGTGTGGAGAGCAGACAGACCTCAGAGAGGCCGCTACAGACAGTTTACGCAGTGTGATATAGATATACTCGGAGAGCCAAGCAATCTGGCAGAGATAGAGCTGATTACAGCAACCACTACCACAATCGGCAGGCTTGGCTTCGAGAACTTTGAGATAAGAATCAACGAGAGAAGAATCCTAAAGGCAATGGCTGCTTACAGTGGTTTCGCTGAGGAGGACTACGACAGCGTATTTATCACTCTCGATAAGATGGACAAGATAGGAGTGGACGGCGTTGCAAGTGAGCTTGCACAGGATGGCTATCCACAGGAAAATATTGACAAATATCTTGATTTGTTCAAGCTTTTGGAGCAGACAAGGGATGTCACTGAGGGTGTAAATTTACTTTCAGAAAAGCTGGGAGAATATTTAGACGAAGAAGTGGTTACAAATATGACAGAGATAGCTACTGCTGTTAATGCCACAAAGGGAGCAAAGTTTGAGCTCGTATTTGATCCTACACTTGTTCGTGGAATGAGCTACTACACAGGAACCATTTTTGAGATATCAATGCCTGAGCTTGGCGCAGCCTGTGGCGGTGGTGGACGATATGACAAGATGATTGGAAAGTTTACCGGAAATGATGTACCGGCCTGTGGTTTTTCAATCGGTTTTGAGAGAATTATCCTGCTTCTCATGGAGAGTGGCTTCAAGATTCCTGAGAGTCCAAAGAAGGTGGCTTATCTGGTTGAGAAGAAATATCCGGCAGACAAGCTTGTTGATGTCATGAACCAGGCAAAAGACGCAAGAGCAAACGGACAGCAGGTGCTTGTCGTGCGCATGAACAAGAACAAGAAATTCCAGAAGGAGCAGCTTATGAAAGAGGGCTACGAGGAGTTTGTTGAGTTCTTTAACAGATAGGAATCTGATAAGCAGCAGATTAGCTGTATAACAGCGGTACCAAACAGTTATTAGAATAAATATATAGTAAAAATATAAGGAGCGTAAAATGGCAGAATCAATGCAGGGCTTACATAGAACCCATAGATGTACAGAGGTATCAAATGCCAATATCGGTGAGAAGGTCACCGTGATGGGCTGGGTACAGAAGAGAAGAAATTTAGGAAGTCTCATTTTCGTAGATTTAAGAGACAGAAGCGGAATACTTCAGATTGTGTTCGGTGAGGAAAATGTAGGTGCAGAGGGCTTTGAAAAGGCAGGCACCTTAAGAAGTGAGTTCGTCATCGCAGTTGAGGGAACTGTCCAGAAGAGAACAGCCGCTGTCAATGAGAGCTTAAAGACAGGTGATATCGAGGTTATTGCTACATCAATCAGAGTGCTTTCAGAGGCGCAGACACCTCCATTCCATATTGAGGAGAATTCAAAGACCAGCGAGGACATCAGACTTAAATACCGTTATCTGGATCTTCGCCGCCCTGATATCCAGAGAAATCTTATGCTCAGAAGCAATGTGCTTCGCGTGATGCGTGACTTTATGGCAAACGAGGGCTTTTTGGAGATAGAGACACCAATCCTTTGCAAGTCTACACCGGAGGGTGCCAGAGACTATCTCGTGCCAAGCCGTATACATCACGGACATTTTTATGCGCTTCCTCAGTCACCACAGCTCTTTAAGCAGCTTCTGATGGCTTCAGGCTATGACAGATATTTCCAGATTGCACGATGCTTCCGTGACGAGGATCTGCGTGCAGACAGACAGCCGGAGTTTACACAGGCCGATATGGAGCTTTCATTTGTAGATATTGATGATGTAATCGAGGTAAATGAGAGACTCTTAAAGCACCTTTTCAAAGAGGTTATCAATGTGGATGTTGAGATTCCGTTTAAGCGTATGCCTTGGCAGGAGGCTATGGACAGATTTGGCTCTGACAAGCCTGATACACGTTTTGGTATGGAGCTTTGCGATGTTTCGGATGTGGTAAAGGGCTGTGGCTTTGGAGTATTCACCGGAGCTCTTGAAAACGGTGGCTCTGTCCGCGGTATCAATGTAGAGGGACAGGCAAAGATGCCTCGTAAGAAGATTGACAAGCTTGTAGAGCATGCAAAGGGCTGTGGAGCAAAGGGACTTGCTTATCTGTGCATCAATGAGGATGGCACATACAAGTCATCATTTGCAAAGTTTATGACAGAAGCTGAGCTTGATGCACTTGTTGCAAAGATGAACGGAAAGCCGGGAGATTTACTCCTTTTCGCAGCCGACAAGAATAAAATTGTATGGAATGTACTTGGAGCGCTTCGTCTCATGCTTGGAGCTGAGCTTGGCCTGATTGATGAGAACAAGTACAATTTCCTCTGGGTAACAGAGTTCCCACTCCTTGAGTGGTCTGATGAGGAAAACAGATTTATGGCAATGCATCATCCTTTCACCATGCCTATGGAGGAGGACTGGGACAAGATAGACTCAGATCCGGGCGCAGTTCGTGCAAAGGCATATGATATAGTACTCAATGGTACAGAGCTCGGTGGAGGCTCAGTGCGTATCCATCAGGATGACATCCAGGAGAAGATGTTTGAGGTGCTTGGCTTCACAAAGGAGCGTGCGCATGAGCAGTTTGGATTCCTGCTTGATGCATTCTCATATGGTGTACCGCCACACGCAGGACTTGCCTTTGGTGTTGACCGTATCTGCATGCATATGCTACATACAGACAATATCAAGGAGGTTATTGCATTCCCTAAGGTAAAGGACGCTTCGGACCTCATGTCAGAGGCACCCGGAACTGTAGATCCAAAGCAGCTTGAGGAGCTTGGAATAGCTATAGCTGCAGAGGAAGATGAGGAATAACACTATAATATGAATTTGAAAAAAAATATTTTCAATGCGATTACCATAATACTGCTCGCCGCACTTATTGCGGGGGCAGTATTGCTTAATAACAGAATAAAAAAGCTTGAGACACAGATGTCATACACCTCAGACAACACATCAGTGATACTTTCAGATGTGCAGACCATGCAGGATGATATCAAGTCAACTCTTGAGGAGGAGGCCAGCCTCATAACAGACTGGGATATTTCCTTAAAAAGTGCAGACTTTACCGATAAGACATACACAGTCTCTGTCTCGGTGGTGCCAAAGGAGTACACAGAGGATACAAAAACCAGTGTATTTTTCGGTACAAACGAGATACCGCTCGAACTAAACGGCATAAAGTATACGGGCGAGGCCACGCTTCCACTGTCTGAGGACTATGCAGGCAATGTGACATTTCTGTTTGTTGATGGAAATAAGAGAAGCACAGAGGTACTCGATGAGTTTGAAGGTGTGACATCAGTGTTCAAAAACGTAGCATCCGGCATACTTTCAGATAAACCGACCTTTGACAATGGTAGCATAAAGCTTGGCACAGATGTAGATGTAGCAGTTATGGGAAATGATTACTTTGACTTTAACAGTGTGCAGCTCGTGGTGGCAAGCTCAGATACAGAGCTAAAGACCTACGATATCAGACAGCTGTTGGCAGAAAACGGCACAGACAGTGCAGACTCTGCAGACACAGACTCCATCACATCAGCCTTAAGCCGGAAGGATGATGCCCAAAAAGATGGCTCAAAGAATAACACGGGAAATGATACCTCTGATGCCTCAAAAGAGGACGACGGTAAGCTCCATAGCCTCGAAGGCACAGTCAAAATCGAAGACTTAATCCCTGTCACAGCTGCAAGCAATATCAAAATATATGTCAAAGCAGTATCGGCACAGGGCTACACCTTCACATATGACCTGTTCGAGGGTACCGTAAATCAGGACATCACAGACTTTGAAACCACAGCCGACATATCCGGCGGAGACTACACAGTAACCGACCCGGCCGGCAGCAAATACGAGCCATAGAAATGTGATATAAGTGTAATTATTTAAAATCAGTTTTTCTTGTGTTTTCAAGGCGGCTCAGAATATTTATAAACAATATATAACTATTAAATAAGCTCATTTCGCATAAGTGAAATGAGCTTTAAATTTAAAAAGTAAAAAGTGCCGGACAAAATTTCACGCCAGTGAAATAAGTCCGGCACTGCCAGAATGCAAGGTAGCAAAGCGCCTCGCTCGTAAACCTGAATTAGCCGGAGAGTACACGGTGTGTTCCGAAGAAAAATGTGAACTGCCGCGGAGTTCCATAAAGTAAAAAAGAAAGAAAATGTAAATAAAACCATAACCTGACCGGACAAACAACCGCGGCTGACTTCACATTTTTTTGAGGAATATACTGTGTGCTATGCCGGCAGCTTCACAACCTAAAAAGCGAGGCGCCCACCACAACCAATCATTTGATGAGCTGCGCCTCACCCTTCTTTTTTGCTGAGTGGCAGCGTAAATATAAACTCAGTTCCCACACCCTCAGTACTTATCACATTTATATTCTCACCATGCGCCTGCACGATTTCTTTGACTATAGACAGGCCAAGTCCCGTACCGCGCTTATCCTTTCCGCGGGACAAATCACTCTTGTAGAAGCGCTCCCAGATTTTTGAAAGGCTGTCCTTCGGTATACCGATACCGTGGTCCTTTACAGATATAAACACCTTTTCATTTCTGATACTCGTCTCAATCTTGATACTCGAATCATTATTTGAAAACTTCACAGCGTTGTCAATCAGGTTGTAAAGAATCTGCTGGATTTTGACCATATCACCGCGCACGAAAAGCTCTTTTCCGGTGAGCACCAGGTCAAAGCTTAAGCCCTTTTCACTGCATTTACCCTCGAAGGTGAGGATTGTCGTGCGGATCATCGTATTGATGTCAAAATCAGCAATATCCAGGTGTATGCCGTGATGACCGAACTGGTTCAGATCGATAAGACTCTTGGTGAGCTTATTAAGCCTCTCCGTCTCAAAAAGTATGATATTTAAATACTTATCCTGCATCTCAACAGGAATGGTTCCGTCCAGCATAGCCTCCACGTAGCCCTTTATCGAGGTAAGAGGGGAGCGGAAGTCGTGTGATACGTTGGAAACAAACTTGCGCTGATCATCCTCAAGCGTATCAAGCTCCGTTGCCATGTAGTTTAGTGTGTTTGCCAGATAGCCGATTTCGTCATTGGAATGTACATCAATCTGGGCAGTGAAATCGCCCTTTGCATACTTCTTTGCGGTCTTTGTGATTCGTGTGATTGGCCGGTAAATGGAGCGGCTCATCATGACAAGCATAATAAATGCCACTGCAAAAATGAGCGCTACAGTGTAAAATGAGATATTCATAAAACCGTTTACACCTGCCGTGATATGGCTCATTGTCTTGTGAATGACTATGTAGCCGATATTCTGGTACGAGACATTTACCGGGGAAAATACGGATAGCATCTTATGCTTGAAGGAGCCGTAAAAATCTCCAATCATATAGTTGTTGCTGCCAAAATCGGTGACATCAAAGCCATTTATCACTACAGGCTTAGAACTGTCATTTTGGGTATCAATGCCTATTGACGGATCATCTGAGTCCATGAGCAGCTCACCGTCAGGGCTGACCACCCATACCTTGGCATCCATATAGTCGGCTACGATTTTCATGTGATTCTGGAAATCGCTAAGCGACATGGATGAGCCAAAGTATTCGGCGGCGTAATCACCTGCAATGATGGATGCTTCCCTGTAGAGATTGGAAGCATCCTGTTTTTCGATATAGTCTGTGGTGAGATGCTGTGTAAAGGTGCATATAATGAAAAAAGCGATGACACCGTAAATCAGGTAGCTGATTAACAGCTTAGAGTAGATGGTATGCTTCATTATTATTTTACCTCAAACTTGTATCCGATACCCCAGACAGTTGCGATGCGCCAGGTCGGCTTGTCCTTGATTTTTTCGCGCAGACGCTTCACATGTACATCGACAGTGCGGGTGTCACCGACATATTCATAGCCCCATATGTTGTCCAAAAGCTGCTCCCTTGTAAACACCTGATTGGGAGATGAGGCAAGGAAATATAAAAGCTCAAGCTCCTTTGGCGGCATATCAATCTGCTGTCCGTCATAAGTGACAGAGTAGTTGGACAGATTTACAATGAGCCCCGGATACTCCACACACTTGATATCTACGGAAGTATAGGCCTCCGGCTTTGCAGGATGGAAACGTCTGAGCACGGCCTTGACTCTTGCAACAAGCTCCTTTGAGTCAAAAGGCTTGAGTATATAGTCGTCGGCGCCAAGTTCGAGACCTAAAACCTTGTCAAATACCTCGCCCTTTGCGGAGAGCATGATAATCGGCACATCGGACTTTGCACGTATCTCACGGCATACCTGATAGCCGTCTATGCCCGGAAGCATGAGGTCCAAAAGAAGCATGTTTGGCTTGTAGTGCTCAAACGCGATAAGAGCCTGCTCACCATCATTTACGATTTTGGTATCATAGCATTCCTTGGTCAGATATAGAGATATAAGCTCTGCTATATTGTTGTCGTCGTCTACTATCAGTATTTTCTGTTTAACAGCCATTTCTAATCTCCTTCTTGAAAATTATTTATATTCCGTAAAAGTAAATTGTCGTTATTTAAAGGTTGCGATGGTTACTCCGGCATCGCCCTCACCAAACTCACCGAGATGGTATTCCGCAATAGTTTTTGACCTTTTCAGAAGCCCATGCACAGCCTTTCGCAGTGCACCGGTGCCTTTTCCATGGACAATGCGCACAGATGAAAGATGAGCGATATATGCATCGTCTAAGTATTTATCTAAGAGAGCAAGTGCCTCATCCGTAGTCTTTCCTATCAGGTTGATTTCTGATGAAACTGACATCGATTTACTCATCTTTATCTTGCTTCCGCTGCCGCCGTACTTCTTGGCAGGAGAGACATCATCGTTTAATAGCACGAGGTCATTAATATTAACCAGCGAGCGCAGTATACCCATCTGCACATACAAATCGCCCTTGGCATTTGGCAGAGTGTGGACAGTTCCCTTCAGATTGAGGGAGAGCACAAGCACAGAATCACCGATGCGCAGCTTCTTAGGCGCCTTGTGATTTGCCTTGGCAGTGTTTTTCCTGATGTCTGACAGCTTCTTTTCCTTGTCATTCATCTTGTCACGAAGGGCAGAGCGCTCCTTCTCCATCTGGCTCATAGGAGCCTGACCCTGTCCGTATTTGTTGAAATTGCGTATGGTCTTGTCGGCGAGATCCTTTGCATCCTGCAGTATTTTGTAGGCTTCCTCATTTGCCTCGCGTAAAATCTTGTCCTTGCTCTTATCTATGCGCTCGTTTTTCTCCTCGAGCTGTTTCTTGAGCTTTTCAATCTCGGCCTTGTAGCTGTTGATTTCAAGCTGTTCCTTTTCGATAGTTTGTCGCTGTGACTCGAGGCTTGCAATCAGATCCTCAAAATCAAGGTCGTTATCATTAATTCTGCTTTTTGCATCCTCGATGATGTTTTCGTCCAGACCAAGCTTTGATGAGATTGCAAAAGCGTTACTCTTTCCCGGAATACCGATTAACAGGCGGTAGGTAGGGCTTAGGGTCTCAACGTTGAACTCACAGCAGGCATTTTCCACACCGTCTGTGGAAAGTGCATATACCTTAAGCTCACTGTAATGCGTGGTGGCCATAGTGATGGCACCATACTGGTGCAGCCTGTTTAAAATTGAGATGGCAAGCGCCGCACCCTCTGTCGGGTCGGTTCCCGAGCATAGCTCATCGAACAGGCAAAGGCTTCTGTCATCGGCTTTTTCAAGAATTTTTACGATATTGGTCATGTGAGACGAGAAGGTACTGAGACTTTGCTCAATACTCTGCTCATCGCCTATATCCGCAAAGACATCCTCAAAGATGGCGAGCTTTGACCTGTCAGCCGCAGGAATGTGAAGACCTGCCTGACCCATGAGAGTCAAAAGTCCGACAGTCTTTAGTGAAACAGTTTTACCGCCGGTATTTGGTCCGGTGATGATAAGCTGCTTATATTCCTCGCCGAGCCGTACATCTATAGGGACCACCTTTTTAGCATCCAAAAGCGGATGACGGCCCTTTCTGATATTGATATGCCCCTCGGTGTTGAACTCCGGTGCCACACCGTTATATGATTTAGCCAGATTTGCCTTTGCGAAAATGAAGTCAAGCTCTGAAAGAACCTCATAGTCCTGCTCCAAAGCAGCCGCATTCATGGCAACCTTGTCGCTGAGAGCCGCAAGGATTTTTTCAATTTCCTCATGCTCCTTTATGAAAAGCTCCTTGAGCTCATTGTTCAAATTGACGACAGCCATCGGCTCAATAAAAAGAGTAGAGCCTGTAGAGGACTGGTCATGCATCATGCCGGGTACATTGCCCTTTGCCTCAGCCTTTACAGGCAGACAATATCTGCCGTCGCGCATGGTCACAACCGCATCCTGCAGATATGTCCTCGTTGTGCTGTTGTTCATGAGCTTGGTGAGCTGCGCATGGATTCTGTCGTTCATGCCGCGTATGCTCTTTCTTATCTTAAAAAGCTCAGGACTCGCATCATCGGCAATCTCTTCCTCAGATAAAATGCACCTCTTAATCTCATCGCAGAGCGCAGAAACCGGTTCAATCCCTGCAAACAGACTGGAGAGTGAATCCTGCTTCTCATTGTCCATGCCGCTTCTGCCATAAGCCTTAACACGCTTTGCAACCTCTAACAGACTGCAGATGCGAAGAAGCTCGGTCGTATTCAGCGCACCACCGATATCGAGTCTCTTTAGGGAAGCGTGTACATTGTGTATGCCAACGAAGGACACTCCGCTGTCTTTGTACAGGCGGCTTAGTGCATCGGCAGTGGTGGTCTGCAGATGTCTGATTTCGTATAAATCGGTGACCGGCTCAAGAGAAAGACACCTTTTCTTTGTCTCATCACATGCTGCATAGCTGCTTAACATGGTGAGGATTTTGTTATATTCCAATGTTTTGTAAACTTTTTTATTCATTTCTATATCCTTATATTTCGGTAGTTGAATATTAAATTCATATTTACTGTATAGCTTATCATATTATAGCTGAAAATCTTCAAAAAAACCATAATAAATATGTATTAAATGATAATTACAAGATGATAACATAAAGTTTAATACATAACAAACCAGTTTGTTAAACGAGCCAAAAAGTAAGGGCTTGCGACATGTACCCGCCGGACTGCTGCACTGCTCCCAACGGTGCTACGCTGCGTGACTAAGATTCTGTATGGATTATGCATTTACTTTTTCTATACATGACGAAACCGTCGCTACTCGCCTTCCATGGCTCGATAGCTCCTTGCCCCGGCATCCATGCCGTGGCATTTCTGTGTTATGAGCATAATCCTACAGTATCTAAGCCACTGCGCTATTCGCACCGTTGGGAGCAGTGCAGCAGTCCGGCGGATACATGCCGCAAGCCCGTACTCAAAGCCTGTACTCAAAGAAAAAATATGGTTGCAACGCAATATAATTCAGAATATAATGTAAGATAGTAACTAAAGACATCTAATCAGGGTGACAATATGGAGCAATTTATCAGAGAAAAGATAAAGGATAAACCGCTGAATAAAAAAAGACTTGCAAAAAAAGCAGGCACAGCAGCACTCTGCGGAGTGGCATTTGCAGTGGCTGCAAGCATTGTTTTTGCTATATTTCTGCCGGTTATCAACAGACAATCAAAAAAAGCTTCAGATGGAAAAAATAATAATGATGTGCAGACAGCCACACAGCAGTCAGGCATAGATGACAGCAGTGATGCATATAGTGAAAATGGTACACAAAGCACAGAGTCCGGCACTTCTTCGGAGCCGTCTTCGCAGACCTATCAGCCTACACTCGCAGATTATCAGGCAGTGCAGAACCAGCTTTACAGAGTAGGAGCCACAGCTACGAAATTTGTAGTAGGAGTCACGGGTGTGACAGATGCCACTGATATTTTCAATAATTCCTATGAGACCGAGGGTCAGGGAGTGGGAGTGATACTGAGGGACAATGGAAAGCAGCTAATCATTCTGACAGAGAAAAATGTAGTGGATAAGGCGGATAAGCTTAGTGTAACCTTTGTAAACGACATGGTGGCTGATGCTGCGCTGGTCAAGTATGACAGCAATACAGGTATAGCAATCATTTCCGTGGATAAGTCACTTCTAGACAACGCCACAATAGGGGCTATAGCGGTTGCGGAGCTTGGTAATTCAAATATTGTTTCAAGAGGAGCATCTGTCATTGCGCTTGAGGCAAACTATGCCATTCTCACAGGTCTTGTAACGTCAACAACCAACGAGCTGTCGGCGCAGGACAACAATTACTCGGTGATCACCACAGATATCGCAAGCAACAAGTTACAGAGCGGTATACTGATTAATACAGATGGTCAGGTCATAGGGCTTTCGCTGCAGGATTTCAATCCGGCGGAGGAAAACAATACGCTCACGGCTGTCAGCATAAGCGACTTGTCACCTGCCATTGAAAAGCTCGAGAGCGGCGCAGATGTGCCGTACATAGGCATCACCTGTACTACAGTTACAGAAAAAATAGCAAACAGATATAACATCCCAAAGGGTGTTTATATAAAGCAGGTTACCATGGATTCACCGGCATTTGTCTCGGGGCTTCAAAGCGGAGATGTGATAGTTGCGGTAAACAATACAGAGGTGTCGAATGTGTCCGCGTACAACACACAGCTTATGAAGCAAAAGCCTGAGGATACCTGCAATCTGAAAGTAAAGAGAAAAGGAAGCAACGGCTACACGGAGATTACCTGTCAGGTGAAAATCGGTGTGATGAATTAGCCGAAATTAGGAGGATATATGAAGTATATTTCAACTCTCCGCGAGGGAGAGAGAATCAATGAGATTTTTTTATGCAAGAGCAAGCAGACAGCAATGACCAAAAGCGGAAAGCCTTATGACAATGTCATCCTGCAGGACAAGACAGGCACGCTGGATGCCAAGATATGGGATGTGGGCTCAGTAGGCATTGAGGAATTTGACGCAATGGATTACATAGCCATAACCGGTGATATCACAAGCTTTCAGGGTAATTTACAGTGCTCCATAAAGCGTGCGAGAAAGGTAAACGAGGGAGAATATGACCCCGCGGATTATCTGCCGGTCAGCGATAAGGATGTCGAGGTCATGTATAAGGAACTCATGGGCTTTATCGGCTCTGTAAAGAATCAGTATCTGTCACAGCTCTTACATAGCTTTTTTGACAATAATGAGTTTGAGCGCCGTTTCAAGTTCCATTCAGCCGCAAAGAGCGTGCACCACGGCTTTGTAGGAGGTCTTTTGGAGCATACACTCGGTGTGACGAAGAACTGTGATTATTTTGCAAAAATGTATCCGGTTTTAAACCGTGACCTGCTTCTTACAGCAGCTATTTTCCATGATATCGGAAAATTAAAGGAGCTTTCTACTTTCCCGGAGAATGACTATACAGACGCTGGTCAGCTCCTCGGACATATCATGATTGGTGCAGAGTGGGTAGGCGATGCGATTAAGAGCATCAACGGCTTCCCGGTAGTGCTTGCAAATGAGCTGAAGCACTGTATACTTGCCCATCACGGCGAGCTTGAGTTTGGCTCTCCTAAAAAACCGGCACTTGTCGAGGCACTTGCACTCAGCTTTGCAGACAATATAGATGCCAAGATGGAGACTTTCAGGGAGCTGCTTGTAAATGTGCCTGAAAACGATACAAAGTGGCAAGGCTACAACAGATTTATGGAGACAAATTTCCGCAGAACAAGTGTGTAAAAAGGTGGACAATATTAAATATAGCTATGGTGTGATTTTGGTGTGAAAGCTTGCACCGGATACAAACATTATAAAGAGTAATTATATATATAATAAAGAAGAGAAAAGCATGAAAAAAAATGACATATTTGAACTTGAAATAACAGATATGGGAACAGATGGCGAGGGTATCGGACATTATGATGGCATGACCTTTTTCGTAAAGGATGCACTGATTGGTGACGTCATAACAGCCCGCGCAACAAAATTAAAGAAAAACTATGGCTACGCAAGAGTGGAAGAGATTAGGACCCCTTCCACTTTTCGCGTTGAGCCGGAATGTGAGCTGCACAAGAGGTGCGGAGGCTGCCAGATACAGGCGCTCTCCTATGAAAAACAGCTTGAATTTAAAAATGATAAGGTGCGTAACAATCTCATGCGCATAGGTGGATTTTCCGAGGCAGAGCTGGACAGTAAAATGCAGCCGCCTGTAGGCGCAGACAATCCATACCGCTACCGCAACAAGGCACAGTTTCCGGTGGGATATGACAGGGATGGCAATATAGTGACAGGCTTTTATGCATCGCGAAGCCACAATATCATCCCGGTCGAGGACTGCAAGCTTGGGGTGCCGCAAAACAAAGAGATACTCGACATCATAAAGGAATGGATGAATGAGTGCGGCATTACGCCGTATGACGAGAACACACACAAAGGGCTCGTGCGCCACGTGCTTATCAGATATGGATTTACATCAAAGCAGATTATGGTGTGTCTTGTGATAAATGGGGACAGTCTTGAAGCAAAACGCCGAGCCGGGAATGCAGCAGATTCACTGTGCGAACGACTCTCAAAAATCGATGGAATGACTTCCATTTCCTACAATATCAACAAGGAAAACACAAATGTCATCCTCGGCAAAAAGACGGTCTGCATATGGGGCAGACCATATATTGAGGACACCATCCATTTGCTTTCTTACCCTGATTTCACACCACAGGGGACTGGCATCACATATCAGATTTCTCCACAGTCGTTCTATCAGGTAAACCCGAAGCAGACAGAAAAGCTCTACAGCACGGCACTTGCATTTGCAGGGCTCACAGGAAATGAAAATGTCTGGGATCTCTACTGTGGTATCGGTACCATATCGCTCTTTTTGTCACAGAAGGCAAAGCAGGTGTACGGAGTGGAAATAGTGCCTCAGGCAATCGAGGATGCCAAAAACAATGCGAAGCTCAATGGCATCACAAATGCACAGTTTTTCGTAGGAAAGGCTGAGGAGGTGCTGCCACAGTTTTATGAGAATGCAAAGAAAAAAGAGAATATCACTGATGATACAGCATCCACCGGACATACAGATATGCTTCGCCCGGATGTGATAGTCGTTGACCCGCCAAGAAAGGGCTGTGATGAGAAGTGCCTGGACACAATGCTTGCGATGTCACCGGAGAGGATTGTATATGTGAGCTGCGATTCGGCAACATTGGCAAGGGATTTGAAGATACTCTGTGAAGAGAAGTATGAACTCATGAAGTGGCAGGCATTTGACCAGTTTAGTCATACTGGGCATGTGGAGACGGTTGTCAAATTATCCCTCAAAAAAGATACACCGAAAATTGAGGTGACAATGGAGCCTGAGGAAGAGAGTAATTATACACCACAAGAAAAGGCTACTTATTCAAAGATTAAGGAATATGTGAAGGAAAAGTACGGTGTGAATGTGCATACTTCTTATATTGCACAGGTAAAGCGGATGTGTGGTCTGGACATGGGCGAGAACTACAATAAGTCTAAGAAAGGGAATCCTGAGGTAAAGCAGTGCCCGCAGGAGAAGGTGGAGTATATTAAGGATGCGTTGAAGCATTTTAAGCTGATTTAGCTTTGGGAGGTTGGTATGCAGAGATATTTAGCAACAATGTGTTATGAGCATGAAAATTATGTTAATGATATAGAACGAAAAAAACAGTATAAAAAGGATATTGTGTCGGCAATACATAAAATGAAGCTTCCTTTTTTTAAAAAACGGAAGGTATTGAAGTTAGTACAATCTTTATGTGATTTACAATTTTTATTAGATGAATCGGAGCAAACAGAGTTAATGTTAAATGAAGAAGTTTGGAGTTCAGATTGTTTAGAATATAATGTAAATCAAGTTTATGAGTTCATATTACAGAATTCTATAGAATCACAAAGTGTGGACACGCAAGTAATTTGTAAGTGCTGTCAAGTTGAATCGGATATGGATATAAAGTATATAAAAATGAATGATACTTTACGAAAGAGCAAGGAAGATAATCCTATCATTGTTTTGGTGAATGATATGTTTGTTCAACCATTTGTGATTAATGGAAATCACAGGATAAAAAAGGCGTTTAATTCAGGTATTGATAAAATAGAAGTATATATTCTGGATGCGGATAATGTTAATCATTGTTTAATATCAGAGGACTATAGAACTGCTTATGAGATTTACAAGAAATTGCATCAACTAGTAGGAATGCTGTTGAACTGCTAACTTAATAAATTTGAATAGGTTCAAAGTTTGTAAGTATTGACTTAGCCTCACTTATGATGAAAATTAAGGAGAGTAGTGTCATTTCAGAGAAGAAGGTTGAGATACACCTTCTTTTTTTATACCCATTTTTAAGGAGGTGGTGCCCAAAAGCATACATAAATACTGGGACGTTCCGTAAAGGGAGGTCTATATATTTAGGGACTGTTTATCAGTCCTTTTTTAGTAGTTTCAAAAAGTACACATTTCAGGACTAAGGAAGGAGCAAATAATCATGAAGAGATATGGTTATCACAGAACAAGTACAAGAGAACAGCATTTAGACAGAGGCATCAAGGAGATTACAGCTTATTGTGAGCAGAACAATCTGGAACTGGAAAAGATATTTACTGACCAGCAGACAGGAAAGAATTTTAATCGTCCAAGATATCAGGTATTAAAAGAGGATGTATTAAGAGTAGGTGACGAGCTGATTATTACTGAGGTAGACAGGCTTGGTAGAAATAAGCAGGAGACATTAAAGGAGTTGCAGTATTACATGGATAATGGCATCCGTGTAAAGATACTGGAACTTCCAACTACACTTATGGATTTATCAAAGCTGGATAATGCTATGGCTCGTATGCTGATGGAAACCATCAATAATATGCTTATAGAACTATATGCAGCTATGGCTCAGGCAGAGATTGAGAAGAAAGAGAAACGACAGCGTGAAGGTATAGATTCTAAAAAGGCTCGTGGTGAATGGGATGATTACGGCAGACCAGCAGTGATGCCGATTGATGAATTTTCAGAGCATTATCAGAAAGTGGTGTCAGGAGAAATCCGTCCGTTTGAACTGATGAAACAGCTTGGCATGAGTAAGAGTACATATTACAGATATGTCAAAAGAATAAAGGAATAGGCAGTTTATAAGACTTTTGCAATTCTTAGAAGCTGCTCTTTCTTTGAAGAGTCAAGTTTATCAACAGTGTTGAGCAGTTCTGTTTCAAAAGCAGTAGTAGGAGCGTTGTATTCATTGCCGAGAATATAATCAACGGTAACATTCATAGCATTGCAGATAGAAACCAGAAGTGTCAAAGATACCTTGACTTTGTTCGTCTCGATATTGCTGATGTGGCTGACATTAACATCGGTTACTTTAGCAAGATATTCCTGTGTCAGTTGTCGGTCTGTACGGACTTCTTTAATTCGTTTTCCGATAAGGGCAAAATCCAAATTATCCATTGCACCATTCCTCCTTAAAGCGTTGTAAAAATTATAAAGAAATTATAGTTACAGAGTAATAATCTGGTGCTATAATCTATATAGTTACAGACTAAATAACAAAGCAAAAGTACCGATATACATATTAGATTGGATTATAAGGAAAGGTGGGATGGATATGTTAGGAGAACAATCATTTCAGCCATATGCAATAAACACATTCAGCCATAGGGGAAAGAATTTTGAGGAAATAACACCAATTCATTACGTCAGACCCCATGAAGTCAGACAATATTCTCGAAGAGATGGTACGTTAGTATCTGGATATTGGAGAGATGGTGATGGAGATACCACTATAAACAGGCAGACAGGATACTATTCAAGAAATCCTAATGCAGTATCTCAGATAATCAGAATTGGCGGTAAGATATTATGAGACATAAAGAGAGAATTGATGTCAAGAACATCAAGGAGAAGGAAATTGTCAAGGTTGTATCTATAGGACAAAAAGATGTACGTTTTCGTCTGCAAAATGCTTATGTGGGACAGGTAGGAGAGAATACGGAATTACTGGATGAAACACTTGTTGACAATATGCTGGAGTTGATGGCGAAAGCTGTAAAGACAAACTATTCTAAATATAATCCTGTTCCGAATGAGATAATCATAAGGAATACCATGTCTGAGAAGAAAGAAGATAAGCCTGCGGATAATAAAGAAAGTCAGGATATGATAGAAAGCTATGAGCCAAGGTTTGCTCTTGAACAAGTAGCACTGAATGAAAAGGTAAAAGAGCAGATACAGACTGCTATTGCTGCGGTTCGGTATAAGACTAAGATGACCGAAGAGTGGGGAATGTCAGAATATTTTTCTGGGAATAGAGCAGTCATCCTGAATTTCTATGGAAAAGCTGGTACAGGCAAGAGTATGACAGCGGAAGCAGTTGCAAAAGCCTTAAATAAAAAAGTCTATCATATCAACTATTCTGAACTGGAATCCAAGTATGTAGGAGAGGCACCAAAAAATATCCGCAGAGCATTTGAGTGTGCCACAAGGGATGATGCAGTGCTGATTTTTGATGAAGCGGATTCATTTTTGGGAAAGAGGCTGTCATCGGTAACACAGTCTGCGGACTATGGTGTAAACATTACAAGAAGTGTGTTGCTCATGGAACTGGAAAAGTTTTCTGGAGTAGTTGTGTTTACTACTAATCTTATAAGCAACTATGACGAAGCATTTAAGAGACGTATCCTTTTGAGCGTGTATTTTGATATGCCTGATGAAAAAGCAAGGTTACAGATTTGGAAATTACACCTAAGCGATAAGATGCCGCTTGCAGATGACGTAACCGCTGAAAGTCTTGCAGGCAGATATGACAAGGTATCAGGAGCAGATATTAAAGACATGGTATTTTATGCTGCTTTATATACGCTGGAAAAAGAAAAAGAATGTATGGATTTTTCAGTATTTGATTACGCTTATGTAACAATACAGGGCAGATATCAGAATAAAGAGGAGCAAGATGTACAGATTAATTCTGATAAGTTAATTACAGAGGAGCAGTATCGGAAAGAAATTGAAAAAGTGGAGGAGTAATTCATGGGAGATAATTTTATTACACTTTATCGGAAAGCAAAAATGTCGATTATGGGTGGATTATCAGGTGCTGTAGATGGAGTGCTTGATGAAACCTGTTATTATGATGTTGGATATATGCAGTCTCAGATAAAGCGTATTCAAAAGGTATATTCAGAAGTATCGAATGAATTGGAGATAAACATTGATTTAAAAGAAAAATCAGATGCAGCGAATAATAAGAAATATGAACTGGTTAAGCAAAGAGAACAGTTGCTTGTGCATTTAATATTTCTTGCTTCAAATAGTTTTGAAAATTTGGATGATTGTGTAAAGATGGCTGAAGGATACAGTATTCCATTTATGGATTGTGTGCAGGGGTTGATTGCATATAAAAATGGAAATAGGAGTGAAGCCTTTGATATTTTAGAAAAATATTATAAAAAATATAAAAGTGTTGAAAATCATTTTCTTATAAATAAAGTATTTGGATTGCTTTTGAAAGAAAGACAGCAATATCAAAAAGCTGTGTCTTTTTTGACTTATGCTTTGCAGTTTACACCAGACGATATTGAAACTTTAGAGGCATTAAGAATATGTTATGAAAAATTAAATGATTGCAAAAAGCTGAATATAATGAATGATTTAATGTCATTATTTGCATGAATGGAGGCGAAATACATGGAACGTTCTTGTTACATTAATGAAAAGCAGGATGAAGCATTTGCAGCATATCAAGATGGAGTGACTTTTCAGAAAAGTGTGGAGAGTGTATATGACGAAATAGACTATAAGATAAAACTGCCTGATTTTCTGGGAAAGACAGTAAAGGTAACTCACAAACAATTTCCAGAAGTATACAGAATTGTTTGTGAATTATCGTCTGATATGAATATAGAGAATCCGACTGTTTATGTATATGAGGATTATTATTATGGAGCAGAGAGTTATGGAATCAGCCATTATTGGATAGAATTGTCGGCAAAGACTATACAGGATTTTTCGGAGACTGAGTTGCGTTTCCTGCTTGCCCGCGAAATTTATAAGATAGCAGATGGAGTTACGAAGCAGAAAACCATGATGGAAGAAAGATTTAAGATGATTCGTCAGGCAGCTCCGAATGAGCTTGAGGAAATGTCAAAGCTGTCATTTTATCATTGGTATAGGTTGGCTAATTTTAGTGCTGATAATTATGGATATCTAATGTGCGGAAGCATGAAAACAGCAGTAGAGACGATATTAAAGCTTGTGCTTAATAGTGTCATGCTGGCAGAACAGGTGGATATTAAAGAATTTATAGGACAGGCATCAGAAATAAATAAGCTGGATGATACTGTATATAATTATACAAAAGCAGATGAATCCGCTCCGTATGCACCACACAGAATACAAAGTTTATTAGCATATGCAGTATCAGAGCGTAGAATGGAGGTTGCATAGATTTGAATTGGGATTATGAGATAGTAAGTGAACAGGTTGTTTTGGATTTGAGTTACAGAACCGTTAAAGATATATTGGAAAAGGATGTTAAGGTAAATGGCTTTAGAAATGCAATGATAAAGGCGTCAAAGAATATGGATGTGGCGGTGAATCATTTAAGAGAATGTAATGCAAGCAATTACCTAGATAAATGTGATGAAGCATACAGAATAATATTGTCAACATATTCTGCTATGTCGCATGTTGTATTGAAATATGCTCATAGCGAAATTAGGAATGACAGAGAGGATAAGACAATGGAAAATGTAACTTTTGATTATAAGTTTTACAGGATAC
>OGFW01000324.1_pt1 | contig 52754 bp, 45 predicted proteins | sample 1570991 | NCBI WGS metagenome assembly OGFW01 (sample SAMEA2582074, study PRJEB24529) | metagenome | biome: Human gut stool | place: China | collected 2011
GCTCCCCAGTGTTTTCTCAAGCTTTTGTTAATTTTTCACAATTCAATTTAGGTTTCTATGAGTTTCGCAATTGTCTATTTTACTTTACACTGCGGATCAAAAACTTGATCTCTGCAAGATATTCCCGCAGCATATTGTTTGGAAGATAGAATTTCGTCGAATCTGCTGCAATTCCACATGCATCAGAGAGCCCCTGTTTTTTTGCAATCTGCAAAGCGCGGAACATATGAAAATCATTCGTGATGATTCCCACTTTTGCACCTTCTGGCAAAAATTTCCGGCTGTACCGCAGGTTTTCTTCGGTCGTTTTCGATTGATCTTCCAACAGGATCCGGTCTTTGTCAATTCCATTCTGCATCAGATACTGTGCCATTCCATACGCTTCGGAATAAGGTTCATTTTTTCCCTGACCGCCCGATACAATACAGACTGTCTCCGGATTCTCATTCAAATACAAAATCGCCTCATCCAGCCGGTATTTCAACACCACACTCGGTTTATCCGCGTGCACCTGTGCACCCAGCACGATCACATAGTCCAGATTATCTTCTCCCTGCGCATGCATCTGGCGGATCACCATGCCCTCGATCACAAGAAACGACAGAAAAAATACGCCGCATAATATCCCTAATATCCATCTGATCATCTGCGGTATTCTGTCCCATATTCCCATATGAAACAGTCCTGCCAGCGCAAAGAGGATCACTGCAATGCCAATCCATACAATAAAAAATTTTGTTCCACCGGAGCCTGCAATCGCCACAGTCAACCCATAAACCAGACAAAGCAGTCCCAAAATCAGACAGATGTTCATATATTTTCTCCTCATCCTTCCACCTTTCCTTCTTTTTTCTCATACAGTAAATAAAACTGTTTTTTATCCATAATGTTGAGTGTCACCGCCAAAACGATGGTTGCAACACCAAACGCCCCCACTGCAAGCCACGCTCGGTCATATCCACTGTTATCAACGATTTTTCCGATCAGAATATTGCCCCAGGCAGAAAATGCACCGCTTACCGTATAAATGAACGAATTGACACGTCCCCAGTGCGTGGACGGCATCCGTCTGGTCATATACGGCTGGTTTCCCAGCGTATTAAACACTTCGCCAACTGTAAAAATAACCATCAGCACAAAATAAAGCGGCATGATTCCCTGCACAAACCGATACCCGGATAATCCTAAAATAATCAGGCTTTCTCCAAGCAGAATTTTTCGGACATCTATTATTCTTCCTGCAAAAGTAGTTATAATTGGTGTCGCAATGATCACTACCAATGCGTTTGTGCTTGTCAGCATGCCAAAAATAGCAGCTCCTTTTGCTCCGTATAATGTTTCCATGTTGAGTGGCAGAAGATAATTAAACTGTGCATAGACCAGCCCTCCGAAACCTGCCACCAAAGCATAAATCAGGATTGGCCTGCGTTCCCATAAAATCTTAAATACATGTTCATTCTCCCGTTTTTCCTCGTACTCGCTCACTTTTTTCTTCTCTACCCGAAGCTGTTTTACAAATAAAATAATCAAAAGCGTGGAGGAAAATGTTGCAATTCCGGTAATTATAAATGCCAGTCCCAGATAATTTTCAAATAAAAATCCGGCAATTGTCGGGGAAAGCACAAGTCCTAAATTCATTCCGAGATATTGCAGACTATACGCCTTTTCCCTGCTCTCGCTGTCACTCAGATCTGCAACCAGCGCATCATAGGATGGACCTTCAATTGTCGCAAACACTCCGGCAAGATAAAAAAGTGCAATGCTATATCCAGACAACGGCAGCAGACCGCAGATAATATAAGAAATGACTGTAACCATATCACAGCATACGATAATTTTTTTACGGTTCATCGTATCTGCCAGTTTTCCGCCAAGCAGCAGCATTGGAAACTGCAAAATGGACATTGCCATTGTGATGGTGGCAATCGTTGTCGCATTATATCCTAATTTATTTTTCAAAATCAAAGTGAGAAGCGGCCAGATCAGGGAACCCATACTGGTCACAACTCTGCCAAAGAACAGAATGTAAATCTCCTTGCTCAGATTTTTATATTGCTGTATAAATTTCATTTTCCAAACTCCATCCCATTTCTTTTGTAAATCCATTACTTTCCAAATTCCCAGAAAGCAACCGCACTCGCCGCCGCTACGTTTAAAGAATCCACTCCGTGGCTCATTGGGATTTTTACTGTATAGTCACAGTCTGCCATAGTCTCTGCAGCCAGACCGTCTCCCTCAGTTCCTAAAATAATTGCAAGCTTTTCTTCTGCATGTAATTTTTCATCATCAATACGGACAGAATCATTCCGAAGTGCCATGGCAACCGTCTTAAATCCGTACTCATGCAATAAATCCATGCCGCCCTGTGGCCAGGAGACATTTTTATTTTCAATGTAAGTCCACGGCACCTGAAATACTGTTCCCATGCTCACGCGGATTGACCTGCGGTAAAGGGGATCGCTGCACGCAGACGTCAACAGTACCGCATCCATGTTCAGTGCCGCCGCCGACCGGAAAATCGCCCCAACATTTGTTGGATTTACAACATTTTCCAACACTGCGATGCGCCTTGCCTTTTTACAGATTTCCTCTACCGAAGGCATTGCAGGGCGGTGCATGGCACACAGCATTCCCCTTGCAAGTTTATATCCTGTAATCTGTTCTAACACCTCAAGTTTTGCCGTGTAAACCGGTGTGTTTTGGCATTTTGCAAGGATATTTTTTCCACGAGTGTCAAAATCCTTTTGCTCCATCAAAAGGGAGATTGGCTCACATCCGAACTCTAGGGCTCTCTCGATCACCTTTGGGCTTTCGGCAATAAAAATTCCCGGTGCCGGTTCATAATAATGTAATAACTGCGCCTCATTGAGGCTTGTATACACCTGTAATTCAGGTAAAGTTAAATCTGTAATTTCTATCTTGTTCATTTTCTTATGGATTGCAGTTTTTACATGGATCATATCCATATGCAATCGCTTCCTCTCTCGTTCCTGTAAATTCCGCATAATTTTCCGGTTTGATTTTCTCTACACTGTAACATCCTGGCTTATGGAATTTATGTGTGTTCGTGTTCAACACATATGTCTGCGTTTCCTCGGACAGTGAAGTTTCTTCCTGCGCACTGGTATCATTTACAATGGTTCCGTCCGCAGAGCTTTCCCCGGTCGCATAGTCAATCGACACTCCCGGCTGCATATTATATGCAAAAACGCAGAATAAAACACCTTCTCCGTTGTCTTCAACAGATTTTCCCTCCATCAGCACACCTGCCGCCAGAAGGTTGTCACCCTCAAAAACCGGCGTCACACGATACATAACGTGTTGATCTGTCTCTTTCACATAGTCCGCTACCATATTTTCAAACGGAAGCATTCCCTCTATGTTCAAATATCTGGTTCCAGTAATGAGATTTTTTTCATTTGCATTTTCTCCTGTAAGCTGATAACCTATCAGATGACAGCGGTTATACAAATATTTTCCATCGATAAAATCATATTTCACAGTATGCCAGCCGGTCGGCTTTACCGCACCAATATTCCCACGCTCCTCCGCCGGCATCAGATCCTGTCCCACGCTTGCCACACAGACCGTGCATCTTCCAAGCGGATCCAATTCTCCATACGTCTCATAGGAAGCACTGCTCAACTCTTCCTCTGTAAAAAAAGGAACGTTATCATTGACTGCAACATATGCCTTTCCATCATATGCCGGAACGGCTGCAAAATCAAATGTTTCTGCGATTGTCGTTGCATTTTCCTGTGTACTCTGTGCTGATTCTGTCGTTCCACATCCAGAAGCAAACTGCATCGTCAATGCGAGACAAATTACCATCGCCAGTGCTCTCATATTATTTTTCCATTTTAAAATTTCTCTGTTCTTCCTCATTGCCTTACTCTTACAAAACACTTTTCGTTCTGCTTTTTCTCCTTCTACTCTCTGCAATAAATTTCTTTTGTAATTTTTTCATGTGAAAAACCAGAAAACTCTTCTGTTTCTGTCAGTTTCCATTCGGCTCCTATCTCAACAGAAACATCTGCGGGATACACTCTGTTCCACCGATAGATTATGAACTGCTCAATTCGCTCGTCACCTGTATCCAATGTTTCCAACTCCTGAAAAACATATTCTCCTTCTTTCGCTTCCTCTTTTGGATTTTCACTGATTTCTAAATTCGAAACAGCTTGAAACAACTTCCGGCTGTAATCAGTTATCCAAAGTTTCTTTTCTCCAACTGTTTTTCTGATATCTTCCGCTACTATGCGGTCCTGCGACTGCCTTCTGTGATTGAAGGCAAGTCCGTTATTGTCGTCTAAGCATATGATGATGTACATTGCGGTGCTCCTTATATTTGTTTAATACTCAAGTTCTATCATATCGTTTTTTTGTTCTTTTTCCAATATAATTTTATCATTTTCCACTGCTTGATACGTTCCACTTGACCACTGCTGAATAAAAATAGCACCTGACAGATTTTTATTTCCGTCAGATGCTATATGAACACTACACTTTTATTTCATTACACTGATTTCTTTTCTTTCTTTTAAAACATTTGCTAATTTAAAATAAACTATTATTATAGTTTATCACCTCAATATTATATTCTCCATTTTAACAGAAAAGGAACTGCCTTACGACAATTCCAATTCATTAATTAAAATAAATCACTATGCGTTCCAGTTCTAGTAAGATATAAAATTAATTCGTCTTCTATATACTTATATACTAACAACCAATCTGGTAATATGTGACATTCTCTATATCCTTCCCAGTTTCCGTGCAAATCGTGATCCTTATTTTTCTCTTCTAGCTTTTCTCCATTAGCAAGTTTTTTGATAATCTGATTAATTAACTCAATGTCATAACCTCTGCTTTTGCATAATTTTAAATCTTTTTTAAACTTTGTTGTCGGTTGTACTTCATATTTCATCCAAGAATATCCTCCATCATTTTATCAACGTCATCATACGTTTTTCTCACTTCTGGATGATTAATTAAATACTCCGTTTCTGCCATTGCTTTTAAGGTTTCAATATTAGGTGTTTCATTCATATCTGGCTTAAATGGCAACGCTTGTTCTCTTACCGCCTGTTTTGCAGCCATTGTAAAGAAAGTTGTCATATCAAGACCTAAATTAGACATAAGTTCCTGTAATTGAGCCTTTAAAGTTTCATCAATTCTCATAGTTACATTCGTATTTGCCATATATATCACCTTCCTTTAATTATATTATAGTTCCCATTTTATCCATTGTCAATACAATGTTATAACATCGCACATGTAAATCTATTATTTACATATTTCCATTTTACACAATATCACCCAACAACTCAATTACTTCGTCAAGTTTCTCACTCGTTTCTTCCATATTATCAATTGCATCTTCAGAACACATTCCTCTATAGCTGCTCTGTAATCCTTCTGGCATATTATCAAATGCGTCCTGTTCTTCACTTAATATAGAAGATAACTCAATGTTACGGTAAAGGTATTCAAATCCACAGAAAACGCATATATGGATCTAAGGACAGTGCTTTAAAAGCTATCGGTAAGCAATTTGAAAATAAAATTGTCCCAAGCAAGGATAAATTAAAATGGAACGCACAAATGTTATAAAAGTTATAGGGTATACACCAATCTTAATTGAACTGTGTATACCCTATTTTTTTACGATTTTGCAAAAGTTCTTTGCAGTTGAATTATTTTCCCACAATCTCATCTGTATTAATGAACTGGAACGGTGTCGTCTGATACACGTAATAGTTCAGCCAGTTTGAATATAGAATGTTTCCATGTGATCTCCACTGCAGTCTCGGTTTCTGTGTGTCATCATCATTCGGATAATAATTGACAGGCATTTTGATGTCCAGACCTTTATCCTTATCACGTTTGTACTCCTTATCGAGGGTAACCCGGTCATATTCTGGATGTCCCATCACAAAAATTTTACGTCCCTCATCTGCAATGGCAAGGAACACGCCGGCTTCCTCTGATTCTGCTAAAATCGTCAGTTCCTTCACGGCACGGATATCCTCTGCACGCACTTCAGTATGTCTCGAATGCGGTGCCATAAAATAGTCATCAAAGCCTCGGACAAGCGGTACTTTACGGTTCATCACATGATGCTCATACACACCGAATTTTTTCTCCGGAAGCAGATATTTCTTCAAACCGTAATGATAATAGAGCCCTGCCTGCGCACCCCAGCAGAGATGTAAGGTAGAGGTGGCATGTGTCTTGCTCCACTCAAAGATCTCACACATTTCCTTCCAGTAATCCACCTCTTCATATTCCATCTGTTCCACCGGCGCTCCGGTAATGATCAGACCATCAAAATAACGATTTTTAATGTCTGCAAATGTCTCATAAAACTTATTCAGATGACTCATTGATGTGTTTTTTGACTCATGGGAAGACACTGCTACAAACGTCACATCTACCTGTAACGGTGTGTTTGAAAGCGAGCGTAAAAGCTGAAGCTCCGTATCTTCCTTTAACGGCATCAGGTTTAAGATTGCAATGTTGATTGCTCTGATATCCTGATGTGTCGCACGATTTTCGTCCATAACAAATATATTTTCCTTTTCCAATATTTCCTTTGCCGGCAAATCACTCTGTGTCTTAATTGGCATATCTTCTTACAAACCCTTCCTCGCGATCAGAATCGCTCTCCTATTTTCGACAGTATGTCCTGCTACATCTTCCAGTACAGTGAAAACTAAATTCCAAGCATTTCTTTCAACTGTTCTTCTGAAATAACAGGAATTCCAAGTTCCTGTGCTTTGGTCAGCTTGCTTCCTGCATTTTCTCCCGCAAGCACGTAATCTGTTTTTTTTGAGACGGAACCGGAAGCCTTTCCACCATATTTTTCGATCAGCTCAGACGCTTCTTTTCGTCCTAATGTCGGCAGTGTTCCTGTTACTACAACCGTCTTTCCTGTCAGAACAGATTCCACCGTCTCTGTCTCTTCCGCCCGCATATTCACGCCATACTCTTTCAAGCGGTCTAAAATTTCGATATTTTTTTCATCTGTAAAGAAATTCCGGATACAAAGCGCACTCACTTCTCCGATATCATTGACCTCTGTGAGCTGTTCAACGGAAGCTTCCTTTAAAAAATCCATATCTTTAAAATACTTCATGATCGCTTTTGCAGCTGCCTTTCCCACGTTTGGAATCCCAAGTCCGGTGAGAAGCTTATAGGCATCGTTCTCTTTTGATTTCTCGATCGCATCCAAAAGCTTATCCGTATTTTTTTCTTTTCCGATAATTCCCTGCTCGATCAATTCATCACGATGTGTCTTTAGCACAAAAACATCCGCGACATTATTAATATACCCTAAACGGACAAGTTCTTCAATATAAACCGTACCAAAACCTTTGATATCCATCGCATCACGCCCTACAAAGTTGATAATATGGCGTTCCAACTGTGCCGGACAGTTTGGCGATGTACATTTAATATCCGCAGTGTCTTTCTCCCTCTCTGTCTTTGCACCACAAACAGGACAGACATCCGGGATCACAAACCTTTTCCAGTCAGAAGGTCTTTTCTCTTTTTTCACTTCCTTGATTTTCGGAATGATCTCCCCTGACTTATAAACTACAATCGTATCTCCAATTCCGATATCCAGATCATCAATAAAATCCTGATTGTGCAAAGTTGCCCTCGAAACAGAAGTTCCGCAGAGGCGCATCGGCTCAAACACAGCTGTCGGTGTGATTCTTCCGGTTCTTCCTACCGAAAGTTCAATATTTAACAGTCTGGACTCTTTCTCCTCCGGTGGATATTTGTATGCGATTGCCCAGCGCGGTACTTTGGATGTTTCTCCTAACTGCTCACGATCAGAAAAACGATTGATTTTCACCACGGCGCCGTCAATATCATATGCCAGATTTCCGCGGTTTTCACCGATTGCCGTGATCGCATCCCACACTTCCTCCGCAGTCGTGCAGACTTTATAATCGTCGATGACATGGATCCCCTGTTTTTTCAAAAATTCATATCCTTCGGTATGAGTTGCAAACTCCATGCCGCGCACCTGCTGGATATTAAAAATAAACATGGAAAGATCCCGCTCTTTCGTCACTTTGCTGTCTAACTGGCGGAGTGTTCCCGCTGCACAGTTTCTTGGATTGGCAAATACTTTTTTTCCAAGAAGCTCCTGTGTCTCATTTACCTTTTCAAATGCAGCGTTTTTCATATATACTTCGCCACGGATCTCCAGATACTCCGGTTTGTCCTTTAACTTTTGTTTTACATCTTTGATCACTTTCGCATTCGCAGTGACATCTTCACCGAAATTAATTCCATCCCCTCTGGTTTCCGCCAGTATTAATTCTCCGTTCTCATAACGCAGTGACATGGAAAGTCCGTCAATTTTATACTCCACAACAAATTCCGGATGATCTAACTGTTTCTGCATTTCCTCCACGAAGTTAAATACTTCCTCTTTGGAAAAAACATCCTGAAGGCTCAACATCGGAACATTGTGGCGCACAAGCACACCCGCTTCTCTTTTTGCTGTTCCACCAACACGCTGTGTCGGAGAATCCGGCGTAACAAGCTCCGGGTGCTCTTTTTCCAGATTCTTCAGTTCCTGCATCATCATGTCGTATTCATAATCTGAAATCTCAGGACTGTCCTGATTATAATAGCGCTCAATATGATATTCGAGTGTTTTCTTTAACTCGGCAATTCTCTCTTCTGCTGACATTTTCTTCATCCATTTCTACTTTTTTGATTTTTCTTTCATACGCTCACTTTTGGAATATTTATTCGGGATGACCGTCTCATTGGAGGAATCTTTCATTAATGATAAAAGCTGTCTGTACTCCTCCGGTGTAACATCCCGGTAGGTTCCAACCGGCAGGTCTCCAAGTTCAATATTCATGATTCTTGTACGAACAAGTTTCTCCACACGATAACCGAAATATTCACACATCCGTCTGATCTGGCGGTTTAGTCCCTGTGTCAAAATAATCTTAAACTGTTTCTTTCCAATCTGTTTTACATGACATTTTCTGGTCATTGTATTCAGTTCAGCAAGCGGCACTCCGTTTGCCAGACCGTGGATAAAACTCTCGGTAACTGGTCTGTTGACTGTAACAATATACTCTTTTTCATGCATATTCCCGGAGCGCATCATTTTATTGACAATATCACCGTTGTTCGTCAGTAACAGCAGCCCTTCTGAATCTTTATCCAGACGTCCGATCGGATAGATGCGCTTCGGGTAATTAATATAATCGATCACATTGTTTTTTTCGCGCTTTTCTGCGGTACAGACAATGCCAACCGGTTTGTGGAACGCAATTAAGATCATTTCCTCTTCTTTTGAAACTTTCTTTCCCTGAAACAAAACTGTCTGTCCTGGCAGCACTCTTGCGCCTGTTTCCGCAACTTTTCCATCAATGGTAATATTTCCAAGTTCTACCTGACGGTCTGCCTCGCGTCTGGAACATACCCCTGCTTCGCTCAAAAATTTATTGATACGGATTCCGTTTTCTTCCATACTTTTCCTTTTCCTGTCATTATTCCATATGATTCTATTTTGTACAGCTTCAAATAACTACAAAAACGGAGACTTCAATTTGCTGGAAGCCTCCGTAGCATTCTGTTACTTTTTTATTTTAATAAATCGGTCTTGACATAACCTGTCTTATTCTTCCAGGTTACTTTTGTCCAGCCCTCTGCATAACTCATCACAACCGTTACCTTCTCTCCGGCATAGGCAACTCCGACTTTGTCTGCTGTCTCGCTCATGGAAGACCGGATGTTCGTTGTGTTGGAGAGCATGATCGTTGTGCCCTCTGTCAATCCGTCTGATGCCGCTGTCTCAGAAACATTCTCCGGTGCTGATGCTGATAAAAATTCACTCTTAATGTAACCTGTTGTACCGTTGTAATCGACAATACTCCAGTCTCCTTCTGTACCGGTTCTGGTAAGTGCCGTTCCTTTTTCAACAGAGCCAAGCTTGTCTGCTGAGGTATCTGCACCTGACCGGACATTTACTTTGTCTGTTGTGTATACAGTTTCTGTTGCAGGTTCTGCAGGTGTTTCCTCTGCAGGTGTTTCTTCCGCCGGTGTTTCCTCAGCAGGAGTCTCTGTTACAGGAACTTCCTCCGTTGCAGGTACTTCTTCTGTACTCTCGGTTGCGTCTGCCACAATGGTATTACGCCACTCGGTGATCGCATTTGGAATAGTCGTTGCACAGAGATTCAACAGGTTCTCGTCTGTTGACAATGCAGCTTCGTATTTCTGCTGGATATCATTCTGTAATTCAATGACATCATCGCTGTTGTAGAAGTTCGTGATGAGGTTGCGGATGCTTGTATCCAACGCGCTCTCCTGTCTGGACAGGTTGTACTCACTGTAAAGATTATCAATGTAAAGACTTCCATCGTCATTCGTTCTGACATAGAAGAAATAAAGTCCTGGTGCAGGTGTGTCCACTCCCATAAACTTCACATTCAGGCTGACATTTACCATATAAGAATTGCTGTCAAGTCCGGACTTTGTATAGCAGTTAATGTCCTGATACTGCTCAATGTACTGACTGATCAGCGTAATATAACTCTGTTCATTCTGTGTGATTGGTGTTGCCAATGTCTGTAATGTAACAAGATCTCCTGATGCATAAGCTGTAAAGTAGTTGTTGATCAACTCGTTGACTGCCGGGATTGCATTTTCCTCATATGCTTCTTCTGTCACAACCGTCTCAGTAACTGCCACGTTATTGTTGTTTGCATTTCCGGTTCCATTTCCCGTGAATTTCACTAAAATAAGTAAAATCACAACAAACAGTGCACCTGCCACAAAATATCTTGCATTCTTTTTTACAAATTCTACCATTTTCTGAATATCTATGTTATTTGATTTATTATCTTTATTATCCTGATTCGTTGAAGCCATTTTTACCAAACCTTTCTGTCACAGACCCGAATTTGTCTGTGCTATCTATTATAAAAAAATATTATTTCATACATTCTGATTACAAAAAGTTACTCTAACAAACATTTTACATAATAGCATTATCTCTGTTTATTGTCAACGAATGGCAGGCTTTTCCAATTCTTAATATTTATTTTAGAGTTAAAAAAAAGATGCCACTACTGACATCTTTTTACTGCGCCTGGCGGGAATCGAACCCGCAGCGTCGGAGTCGGAGTCCGATGTTTTATCCATTAAACTACAGCCGCATATTCTCTCCTATCTGTTTCACAAACAGCCTATTTATCATAGCAGATAAAAGTGTAAATTTCAAGAGATTTTTATGCATTCAAATCTTTTAATATTTTAGTTTCCAGCTTCTCTTTCTGCTCCGCTGTAACTGGCAGAATAAAAACACCGACTTTTACCGCCAGCGTCTCGCACATTTTATCTTATGGTACTTCAAATTTTTATATGTGTCAGTGCAAAATTTTTTATCTTCATGTGAAACATCTATCTTTAAAGCATGTTACCGGAAACTTCCAACACTTATTTTACACCATGTTCGTTTTTTATCATAGTGTTTAATTCTTTTAAAAGCTCAGCAGATTTTTTTAACTGCTCCTGTTCCTCCTCATCAAGTTCGATCGGCACAACTGCCTCCACACCATCTTTTCCGACGATCGCAGGCATACTGATGACCACATCTTCCATACCGTAAATTCCGTGCATAATGGACGACACCGGGAGAATGGACTGCTCATTTCTTATGATACACTCACAGATTCGTTTTACCGCCATCGCAATTCCATAGTAAGTTGCCTGTTTTCTCTGAATGATCTCATAGGCACTGTTTTTCACTTCCTCATAAATTTTATCCTCGGATTCCTCATGGAAATAGTGTCCTCTCATCTCACAGAACGCATCGAGCCGCACACCGGAAACATTTGCATTTGACCATGCCGCCAGCTCGCTGTCCCCATGCTCACCGATGATAAACGCATGCACACTACGGTTGTCGACCTTCAAATGTTCCCCGATCAGATATTTTAATCTTGCCGTATCAAGCACCGTTCCAGAACCAAGCACTCTGTTTTCGGGGAAACCGGACAATTTTAACGCTGTATAAGTCAGAATATCCACCGGGTTTGACACGATAAGCAGCATGCCTTCGCAGTTTCGTTTTGCGATCTCCGGAATGATTGTTTTATAAATTTCCGCATTTTTGTGGATGAGATCAAGCCTCGTCTCGTCCGGCTTCTGGTTTGCCCCCGCCGTAATGATGATGATTGCCGCATCGACAATGTCATCGTAAGTTCCGGCATACAGCTGGATCGGTCTTGCAAACGGAAGTCCATGTGCGATATCCATTGCCTCACCTTCCGCTTTTTCCCTGTTTACATCGATCATTACCATCTCGGAAAAAATGCCGCTCTGCATTAATGCAAACGCAGAGGACGAACCTACAAATCCACAGCCGATCATTGCGGCTTTTCGAATATTTACCATAATAAAATCACCTCATCGTTGTTTATAATGTTTACGATAATGGTGATAATATCACCATTATCTCACACTATCATTCCCGATTCGGCGGATTTTATGTGTCACAACTCACAGGTTTGCAGTCATTATTCGACATCGAATAAATGAAACCTCTTATTTTCGAATGCTCACTAAAAACGCTTCCTCCATTGGTAATATTTTAAAGTTCCGGATATTTTCATCTTTATATCACTCTTTGCCAAGTGTTGTGTAATGTTTTTCATTTTTTTCAACAGAAATCAAAGAATCTTGTATTGTTTCTACCATTTGCATAGTTTTTCAAGAATTTGTATTATCACTATTTATCAAACAATATGTTTAATAAAATTTGTTCCCTTTGCTCTCTAACTTTTTTATCATTTACGCCTTGTCTTGATGCCTCATTATACTTTTCCCATTCTACTTCATCTGATTTTTGAAATTCTTCCAAAATTTGTTTTATTTTATCCACTGAAACCCTTTTAACATCTTCCAAATTACGTGCAAAAAGAACAGATAATGTAAAGAAACTTGTTTTATTTTTCCAATATGAATCTATCCCCTTATCATACAATTCTAAAAGTATTCCACATGCCTCATTACATTTTGATAATTCCTTGCTCAAGATATTTTTATCAATTTCTGATAATTCTATAATTAGTTTTTCTGGTACATTTCTATTAATTATTTCATTCTTTATTATGCATGCAAAAATATTTAAGAAATATTGTAAAGCAATCTGCCTTTGCCTATCATAGTGTGTAAAAACTATATCTGTCGTTAACAACTTGTTTATATTGCCAATTTTTTCATATTTGCATAACTCTTTTATTTCACTTGGAATATTATCTCCTGCATCATCTTCTAAGCTATAATCATCTATTTCGCCATCGTCCTCTTCAGTAAACAACTCCCTTATCTCATCCAAATAGCCTTCAATTTTTTCAATCTGTACTATACCTGACACAATCTTGGCTATAATCATATAATCATATTCTACCAACTGAGTCGATTGTTTTTCCATCTTATTTAAATTATATGAATTTTTATTTAATCTCTTAAAAATCTCCTTAATCTTTTCGGTATCATCTGGTTCCAAATACATTTGTATTAATGTAATATTATAATTCAAAATACTTTTTTTCTCATCTTCATCCAACTGATTAAATTTTTTCCCTTTATATTCATATTTATTATCCAAAAACTCAAATATACTTTCTAAACGCTGCCTACCATCTAAAACATTATATGTTTTAGATAATGTCGTATAATTTGTCTTTGCATCACATATAAAAATTGCAGGAATAGGATAGCCTTTCATGATTGTATCTATTAAATCTTTTTTATCTTTCTCTTTCCATACAAATTGTCTTTGAAAATATGTTTCATACACTAATTTACCATTTGTATGCCATTCATACAAATCAACAATATCAAGCCTTCCTAATGAGAAACTTTTTTCTTCATTTCTTTTTTCCATTTTTAATCCTCCAATTTTTCTAATTCTCCGATTGCTGTTTTCACTTCAGTTTCAATGTATGATCTGTTTTCTTCCATCTCTTTTAACTTCGCTAAATATAATTTTTTGCTATATTCAACTAGTCCATTTATAAAATCATATTCCGATAAATAAAAACATACCGTTATATGTCTTCTGACAGATAACTCATTTTGTATATCATTATTTATTACTTCTAACTCATTGAGGAAATCTTTATCAGCATATAAAGGATGTAATTTTCCATTCATAATATTCCCCATATATGCATTTCTTTGCCTACTAGTTATACTATTAAGATTAACTTTATGAAAATACTTTACAAAAATTTCTGAACCAATAATTCCAAAATCATAGTCTTTAGGATCATCTCTTATTTGAAGTTTTCCTTCTTTATAAGTATATCCTGTATGTGATGAACCTATCAACTTTACATCATTTAAATTACATCCGTATTTTTCTGAAATTTTCTTTCTGATACGATATACCTCATCAACATCTATTGCCGCAGAATAATTCAAATAAAGATTTTCGGTAATTTCTCCAAATGTATATCCTTCTTTTAACATATACATCATTTTATCTATGTAATTCATCGCCTACTCCTATTTCAACAAATCATATGTCTTAGGCTCTGGAAACAGCAAAACCAAATCTTTCGGAAATATTTTAAACGGAAAACCATGATCTCTCACTGTTCCATTTGCTTTCCTGTGCATTATATAATCTACTGTAATTATTCCTTCGTCTATTAACTGTGGAAATAAACTTGCATTTGGATTCTTAGTATGAATAATCTTATCATATCTAAAATATTCCTGTCCGTTTTCTATCTTGCTAGTAGCTTTTACCCAAAATGTTTCCTTATGCTTTTCCAACAATCTCTGCTTCAATAATAAGAAACTCCATTGTGCCACATAACGTCTTACTACATCATCTTTAGTATAATAATTTATCAACAAATCATTATCTACATCCACTTCTAAATATAACCCCTGAGAATTCGGTACATTGGCACGCAAAGTACAATTCAAATCAAATCTTTGAGAACCATCTTTTTGCTCCGCCCAATAACCATATGTATCAAGTAGTTTTACTCTATCCATACCCCTACTGTTAACCCAATCCGGTACCTGCGTAAACAAATTCACTCTGTTGTTTGTCTTTGGCTTGTTATATTTTGCTGTCCTACTTGCCTTTAGTTCTATTCCCTTGTAATCTGGTAATTTTGAGGGATTTCGTGATATCCCCAAAGCATTTTCAAGAGTATCACCCACACCTGGGTCTCCTACTGTAATACTTGGCAAAAATCCACAATTATGAATTTCCTGAATCTTGGTCAACAACTCTTTCGCAATAGCATTATCATCATCAACAAACTGCTGAATAATTTGACTAATAAAACCAGCATTCATTGATTCCACAATTTCTTTATTGGACAAATTCAGCACATATAGATTTCCTTTATTAACTAATACTGCCAACAAATTACATGGCACACAATACTGTTTCAGGTTATAAAACCATATTCTAGGATCACCCTGCTTCGTTATGGGTCTATATAAAGAAGCTTCTGTTTCTATCATCCTGTATGGGGTTAAAAAATAGGTTTTTACCAACTCTTTAAATTCAGGTCCTTGTTTTTGATCTACATAATTATGAATCCCCGTTTTCCTTAACATTTCTCTTAATGGTATCGTCGCATCCATAATAGATTTTTGATATCCTGTTGGTGTTGGTACCAAAAACGCCACTTGCAATCCTACATTAGCAAAGAATTGTAAAAAACCTCTAATAGGTGTATCTGACATTTTCAACATATTGTCCACTCTTCTTTCTCTCAAAACAGCACAAGGCAACCCGAATAATTCGGATTGCCTCATAAATGTATAAAAATTATAAAACTCTCATTATTTCAGTTGCTACTGCCTTAGCTAATAGTGGTGGTACAGCATTGCCAACTTGTGAATACTGAGGGATTTCTACACGTCTCCGCAATCCGCCAGTTGTTCTTTTTCCCAAAAACTCAAAACTATCATCAAACGATTGCATCCGTGCCAACTCTCTAACTGTAAATGTTCTCGGTTCAAATGGCGAAATATAATCATCCGCAATAGTCATAACTGTAGCTGATGGTCTAGTTCTATCCAACCTGGTGCGGATATTTTTCTTAGTCAATAGAATATCTGTATTTTCTTTACTAACATTTCCTGATCTAAATAATTCAATAACTGCTTCGGCATCAATCCCCATCTTTTCTACACAATGTGCTATCAATGCAGGAGAATTTGCAATATCTATTCCTTCAGACATAATACGATTTTTTAATGCAGCTCCATCTTCTCCTTCTCTAAATAGCGCGAACCGTTCAGAAATGATTTGCTGATGTGTAGATACTTCATTATTGTGTATAATTCCATTACTGCTAATTGTATTTCCATTAATATCTGGTGTACGTCCTTCTCTTGACCTCATTTGAAATTCATTATCACCTATATGTACCTGATTACGTACATTGTCATCCCGAATCAAATCGCTTATAGCATCTGTAATAGTTAAAACTGTTTCATCTGTATGTGTTGCTTCTGGATATACAGGTGCAACCATATCATTCCTATATGCCATAACAATTATTCGATTTCTCCTCTGGGGCACACCATAATGAGCCGCATTTAAAATTCTTGGTTCTAATGTATGATATCCTATTAAATCAAGTTCATTACGGAGTATATTGGGCACTAATTCTCCATCCTCATATTGATATCCTGTTGCCCCAACAAAGCCATAAAATCTTGTGTCTGTGAATCCTGTTACATTCTCTAAAACAACATACTTTGGACGCACTTCACTAATTACTCTAACATACTCTCTAAATAACATATTTCTTGGATCATTAGGATCTCTTCTCCCGGCCCTACTAAATCCTTGACAAGGTGGTCCTCCAAATATTGCATCTATCTCTGGAATATCCTGTCCCCTAAATATCTCCAAATTCTTAATAGATTCTCTAATCATATCTCCATTCAGTTCCCTTATATCTCCTCTATGGAAATAAGTATTTACACCTTGATGTAAGCCCAACTGTTCATGTCTATTCATGTATGTTCGCTGAACATCAGAATTAATGTCACTAGAGAAAAGAATATGAAATCCTGCTTGAATAAGCCCTTCGCTCATTCCACCAGCACCACAAAACAAATCTATTGCATAAGCCATTATATCATTCCTCCTTCTTCTTAATTCTATCATCTACATTACAAAATATTCAGGACTTTATGTTCTGTTATTTTAGAACATATGTTCTATTTTGTCAATCTTAGTTTCACCTGTATTCATAAATAAACTCATGTATTTGTGTGCAAACATACAAAGATATTTTAGCATAATTCCTTTCTATTTTCCATACACAAAAAAATTAATTTTCTTCTTGTGCTCATCTCCCGCTCCTAACATCCTTCGCCTTCTCCCCAATCCATTCCAAAAATATCTCCAACAGATTCATTCACCAAGCACAAACTAATCCATAAACCTATATGCTTTTTCAAGCTTATCCATCAAGCTCTGTTTTTCTCCCGAAGCATCCTGAGTCTGATATCTCAACTCTATTACCAGCTCCTTCAGATAACATATTTAATCAGTTTAAACAATTAGCGTTATCAGCAAAAATGCTGAAACAACACATTGATACTGTCCATTAAAAACTGCTGAAGACTACTGTTAACGAACCTTGACAACCTAATAATTGGTCAAAAATTGATTATAGAGATTTTATGCCCTTTTTTCCAGCGCATTGAGAGAAGTTATGATTGTATGAATTTTTTGATTCATGGTGCAATCTTCAAGTTAGATGTTGATCCGTGAATAATTCAGGATTATATCCTTTGTTCCCTGAATATCATGATACACCTTCATTTTTTATATTACTTATCTTCGTAATCCCAAATAGCCATTTCAGAATGCACCCTTTATCTTTATAATTAATAATTGCCCCCTCCATTCTCAATATGTCCATATATCTTTTTACACTTCGTTCACTAAGTTTCTCACATTCTGCCAGTTTTTTCATCGTAATAACGAGATGCATACAAATTTTTCTTATGATATCCAACGTAATAACGATTCTTCTTAAAAAATCGACATCTCTCAGTGTATCGTACAATGAACTCAATATAGTCGTTCTATCTGTAGTTTCGGATTCAAACAGATTTTCCACATATCTTACGCCCTTAATCTTCTATTTATTCTTAATTAACACTCGTAATTATAATTTGTTTCTGGAAAGGTTCGATTCCCGGCAAAAACCATAAATTGCATCTATTGAATCTTAATCTAACCCCTGTAACAATGTAGCACAAGCGTTACTGTTCTCTCTTACCTTGTTCCAGTAACGATTCGCAGACTCATTTTAAGTTTTTGCTTCGCAAAAGGAGTCTGCTCACTCCTGAATCACTTTCTTACGTAGCAAAACAACAAGTGTTTTACTGTTAAGTGAACAGAATGTACAAGCCCGTACAGTCGAACATATATTCGTTTTTAGTTTACAGATTTCCTCGAGTTTGCTATAATTGATGTAATGTAAAGCTCGAAACTCGTACATAATGTAGAAAAATTGAGAAAAACAAATAAAACGCAACAAAGACATTGGGGAGCCGTCGGTTCTTAGAATTCAAGTGTGTCTGGTAGACTGAACTTGTTTCAGTCTGACAGGCGCACTCGAATTCTTAGTACCGCTACGAGCGACACATAGCGAGAGCGTGTCTTTGTTGATTTTATTTATTTTTCTCAATCTAGATAACGTACATACGAGTTTCGCACAAACCATTATGATACCAGGAGGAATCTGTATGCGCTCTCTCATTTTTCATGTCGATGTGAACTCTGCCTTTTTGAGCTGGGAATCGGCGAAACGCCTGCGTGATAACCCGGATGCACTAGATTTAAGAACCATCAACGCCGTAATCGGCGGCGATGAAAAGATGCGCCACGGAGTCGTCCTCGCAAAATCTCCTTCTGCAAAGAAATACGGTATTATGACCGGCGAACCGTTATCCCATGCCAGACAAAAATGCCCGGATCTTGTCATTGTTCCGCCGGATCATGAACTGTATGCTGCTTCCTCCCGAAAATTTATCGGCATTCTGGAAGAGGTTGCCCCGGTGATCGAGCAATGCAGCATTGATGAGGCATTCTGCGACATGACCGGAACGGAAAAACTCTACGGTGATCCCGTTGTTTTCGCAACAAAATTAAAAGACCGGATTTATAAGGAGCTTGGCTTTACCGTCAATATCGGTATCTCGACAAATAAACTTTTAGCAAAGATGGCATCTGATTTTGAGAAGCCGGACCGCGTGCATACTCTTTTCCCGGAAGAGATGGCGGAAAAGTTCTGGCCGCTCCCGGTGGAATCGTTATACGGCTGTGGAAAAACCACCGCAAAAAGACTGCGCTCTCTTGGGATCACAACCATCGGCGCACTTGCAAAAGCAGACCGCCAGATGTTACTCTCTAATTTTAAATCCCAGGGCGATTATCTGTGGGAATCCGCCAATGGGATCTCCTCCTCTGCCGTGACTGCAGAATCTCCTGCCAACAAGGGTTATGGCAACTCGGTCACTCTGCCTTACGATGTCACAGATACAGAAAACGCGCACCACATTCTGTTATCTCTCTGTGAGACTGTGGGTGCGCGCATCCGTTATGATAAAGCCTACATCAGCGTGGTGCAGGTTCAGATTGTGGACAATGAATTTCATCACCGCTGTAAGCAGTTATCCCTACCTTCTGCCACTAACGTGACCGAAAAGATTTATGAGGCAGCCTGCAAGGCATTTGACCAGGGATGGGATCACGCTCCCATCCGGCTGCTCGGTGTCTCTACGAGCAAAGCAACCGACGAGAGCTATGAGCAGTATAATCTTTTCGATCAGGATAAGTTTGAGCGGCTGTCCAGATTAAATTCTGCCATCGATAAAATCCGTGATAAGTATGGGGATGATGCAATCGTGCGTGCCTGCTTTGCGGAAACGCCAAAAAATTAAGCTACAACATCCTCAAACTGGGAATTATAAAGGTTCGCATAGAAACCTCCTGCTGCGAGAAGTTCCTCATGTCTGCCCTGCTCAATGATATCTCCGTCCTTCATGACAAGAATTAAATCTGCGTCACGGATCGTGGAAAGTCTGTGTGCAATGACAAAGCTGGTTCTTCCCCTCATCAGGTTATCCATTGCCCTCTGGATCTCAATCTCGGTTCTCGTATCTACCGAGGAAGTTGCCTCATCCAGAATCAGGATCTTATTGTCTGCAAGGATTGCACGCGCAATAGTCAGAAGCTGTTTCTGTCCCTGCGATACATTGCTTGCATCCTCGTTTAATTCCATCTGGTAACCACCCGGCAGCGTCTTGATGAAATGATCTGCTCTCGCTGCCTTCGCTGCTGCAATCACTTCCTCATCCGTTGCGTCAAGCCGACCATATCGGATATTTTCCATGATTGTTCCCTTGAACAGCCAGGTATCCTGCAATACCATTCCGAATGCATCACGCAGTTCCCTGCGGTTGAAATCCTTGATATTATGTCCATCAAGACAGATTGCTCCGCTGTTTACATCATAGAAACGCATAAGCAGTTTTACCATCGTCGTTTTTCCGGCTCCGGTTGGTCCTACGATTGCGATTTTCTGTCCCGGTTTTACACTGGCACTGAAATCATTGATGATGATCTGCTCTGGATTGTATCCAAAATGGACATGATCAAATGTCACTGCACCTGTAATTTTCGAAACATCCGCCGGATGTTCTACGATCTGCTCTTCCTCCTCTTCCTCCAAAAACTCAAATACACGCTCGGATGCTGCAGACATAGACTGTACCTGATTGATCACCTGCGCGATCTGCTGGATCGGCTGTGTGAAGTTTTTCACATACTGGATGAACGCCTGGATATCACCGATTGTGATCGTGCCACGGATTGCAAGCAGTCCACCTGTCAGGGCAACACAGGCATAACCTAAGTTTCCGACAAACATCATGATTGGCTGCATCATACCGGACAAAAACTGTGATTTCCATGCGGAATCATAGAGAATATCATTCGTTTTCTCAAACTCTTCAATCGTATCTTTCTCGCGGTTAAATGCCTTGATGACAAGGTGACCACCGTATACCTCTTCCACCTGTCCATTGATGTGTCCTAAATATTCCTGCTGCGCACGGAAATATTTCTGCGATTTTTTTGTCACAAATCCAATCAGTCCCATGGAGATTGGTAAGATCACAAGTGCAATAAGTGTCATAAGCGGTGAAATACTGAGCATCATCACAAGCACGCCGATCAGTGTTGCAACGGATGTAATGATCGTGGTAATACTCTGGTTCAGTCCCTGTCCCAACGTATCTACATCGTTGGTAATACGGGACAATACCTCGCCGTAAGTACGGCTCTCGAAGTATTTCATCGGCATGCGGTTGATTTTTTCTGAGATTTCTTTTCTGAGCTGGTAGCACACTTTCTGTGTGATCCCGGTCATGATCCATCCCTGGATAAAGTTGAAAACCGCACTGCACAGATACAGACCAAGCACAAACAAAAGAATGCTTCCAATCTTTCCAAAATCAATGCTTCCGGTTCCCTGAATTTTCGCCATCAGACCTTCCGATAATGCAGTGGTCGCTTTTCCTAAAATTTTCGGTCCTGCAACATTAAATATGGTAGAGCACGCTGCAAAAAACATGACAACAAAAATTGCGACTTTATATTTTCCGATATAACTCATCAGCTTTTTAATGGATTTTTTGAAGTCCTTCGGTTTCTCACCCGGCTGCATGCCATGTCCCATCGGACCTCTTCTCCGTGGCTGATGTGTTTTAACTTCCTGTTCTCTACTCATTCAAAGCCACCTCACTTTCCTCAAGTCCAAGTTCTTTCGCGGATAACTGTGATTTTGCGATCTGCTGGTAAACCTCGCATGATTTTAACAGTTCTTCATGTGTACCCTTGCCGACAATTTTTCCGTCATCGAGCACTAAAATCTGCTCTGCATGTAAAATGGTACTGATACGCTGTGCCACGATGATCACAGTACTGTCTTTTACATTCTCAGCAAGCGCTTTTCGCAGTGCCGCATCGGTCTTTAGATCGAGCGCCGAGAAACTGTCATCGAAAATAAAGATTTTCGGATCTTTTGCAATCGCCCTTGCAATCGCAAGACGCTGTTTCTGTCCACCAGAAACATTGCTTCCGCCCTGCGCGATTGCACTCTCATACTTGTCATCCTTCGCCTCGATAAACTCTGTTGCCTGTGCAATCTCTGCCGCTTTCTTAATCTCCTCGTCTGTCGCATCATCTTTTCCAAAACGAAGATTCGAAGCGATCGTTCCAGAGAATAAAACACCTTTCTGTGGAACGAAACCGATCTCATCACGAAGATCAGACATCGTAATGTTACGGATATCTTTTCCATCGAGTGTAATACTTCCGTCTGTCACATCATATAAACGTGGGATCAGATTGACCAGTGTGGATTTACCACAACCGGTACTTCCAATGATTGCGGTGGTCTGTCCCGGTTCCGCTGTAAAATCAATATCATGAAGCACATCTTCCTCCGCACCCGGATATTTGAAATTCACATGGAAGAATTTCACAACTCCATTGTGTGTTGTCACTTTTTCCGGCTCTTTTGCATCGTGAATTGAGGATTCTGTCTGAATAACCTCATCGATACGGTCTGCTGCAACGGCTGCACGGGGAAGCATGATCGACATCATCGTGAGCATTAAGAATGACATTACGATCATCATCGCATAAGTGATAAACGCTGTCATTGCGCCGACCTGCATCGTTCCTGCATCAATTTTGTGGGCACCCACCCAAACGATACCAACAGAAAGAACATTCATGATCATCATCATTCCCGGCATCATAAAAGTCATGACACGGTTAGTAAATAACATTGTTTTTGTCAGGTCTTTGTTTGCCACATCAAAACGTTCTTCCTCTTTTTTCTCCCTGCCGAAAGCACGGATGACCGAAAGACCGGTCAGAATTTCTCTGGATACCAGGTTGATATTATCCACTAACTTCTGCATTAACTGGAACTTTGGCATAGTGACTGCCATCAATACCATCACATAACCAAGGATCACAAGGATTGCAAGGACAATGATCCATCCCATTCCGGCTCCGGTCTGCATGACTTTTAAAACACCACCCACGCCAAGGATCGGTGCATACGCTACCATACGGAGCAGCATAACTGAAACCATCTGGATCTGCTGAATATCATTCGTGCTTCTTGTAATTAAGGAAGCGGTAGAAAATTTATCCATCTCTGCATTGGAAAATCCAACAACCTGTTTAAATACTTTCTCTCTTAACGTTCTTCCGATACCTGCACCGACACGGGAGGCAAAGAAGCCTACTAAAACCGTCACGATTCCGATCATCAGCGCCATGCCGACCATTTTCAGTCCGGCTGTGACAAGATAACTTTTCTGAATCTTTTCCACGTCAATTCCTGCCGCTTTATCGCAGGATACCGCATAGGCTGCGCCCATGGATTTCACAAGGGAACTTCCCATTGTATCAATGGTCTCTTCCATGCTGTCTCTCATGGAAAGTAAGGTGTCTTTTTCCAGAGTACCGGCATCTGCTCCGGTCGGTTTTGCAACATGCTCTTTTACTTCAGAGTCTTCCATCACACTCATCTGATAATTCATAATGAGCGGAACTGCCAGTGTATCATCGATCTCATTTAATTCTGACTCAGATGTCACCTGCAGCCGGTAAATATCATCGTCTTGCTCATAGATACTCTCCCAGAGATCTGCCTCCTCATCCGTCATGAACAACTCTGCCATCTCAAATGCTTCCGCTGTCAATGCCTCAGGCACTATGTGCTCCACCCCATTGTTCTGGATACCGACATCGATGATGTCCGAGGTGTAAGACGGTAATGCCAGATCACACCATGCCTGCACAAAAAGCAGTGCAAAGATGATAATGATCGACTTCCAATACGGAATCATATTCTTAAAAATCTTACTCATCTTCCTTTTCCTTTCTTCTGCCTTGCCCTTTTCTAGCTTCAATCTCTTTTTCCGCAATATGATAAATGTTATCCAAATAAGAAATCAGGCGTTTCATATCTGCCTCATCCACCTGTGACATCACTGACTTTCCAAAATCCGACATTGTCTGCCTGGCTTCCTCTGTCAGTTGTCTTCCTGCTTCCGTCAGTTCCACATAGGTGTTGCGCCTGTCATTTTTGTTGACATTCCGCTCCACGTATCCACGCTCCTCTAACCCTTTTAACGTTCTGGAAATTGCCGGAGGCAGCATCTTCGCCCGCGCAGCCAGTTCCGAAATCGTAATCTGACCGTTCTCTCCTTTATCCATGATCGTACACAGCACAAAATAGTCTGTCTTACACACTTCTGGAAACATCTCGGAAAACTTCAGCTTTCGGAATTGATTCATCGACCGAAAAAGTTCTTCATATAATTTATCCATAATTCACTCACCGCCCGTTATTAGTTAACATTGTTATGTATTAAACGTGTTAAATAATAACGCCGGCAAATATCTGTGTCAAGATATCTGTCGGTGTTTATAATAATTTTATAATTTGGTAATTATGAAGTGCCAAGGCAATTTCATAAATTTGCAAAACCTGTTGGCGCGAATGAGCGCATTTTACATGATTTTATGGATTCTCTCCAAAATATCAGCCACCTCATGCATCTCCATCTGACCTGGTGCACTCGCCTTTTTGTGTGCCGCAAAAGTGACCGCTGCGCCAAAACTCTCGCCGCACAGCCTGCTGATCATTCCCATCTTTCCCATGGACATTGTGATGACCGGCGTGTCCGGATTCTCTTCCTTAAACTCATTCGTCACAGATAAAAGTTTTAAAACATCCTCCATATTCTGTGGCATAACTGCAAGTTTTACAATATCTGCACCTCCTGCACACATCTGTTCTAACAGCATCTTCATAACTTCTCTGTCCGGCGTCTCATAAAAATCATGGTGGGAGGCAATGACTTTCAAGCCCTGCTTATGAAGCTTTCTGATTTTTCTTGCCGGATGCTCCTCCTCAAAAAATTCCAGATCAAGCAGATCCACGCATCCTGACTCTGCCGCAAGATCATGAAGGTCATTCAGTTCATCCGGTGCGAGTTCTCCCATGCCGCCCTGTTTTTTGGTTCGGAATGTATATAAGAAGATCTTCTCTTTCATGCACTCTGCCGCAGCCGCAAACACTTCGCGCACTGCGTTGTAATTCTTATAATCCACGAAAGTATCTATACGCCATTCCACTATATCTGCTTCACTTTTTGCAAGTGTCCGTAATTCGTCTATGATCTCTTCTTTATTGCTTTCCATAACCGGAACGCATAAAAGTGGTTTTCCTGTTCCAATTGTTTTTCCTTTAATCTCCATATGCCTGTCCTGCTCCTTTTTTATCCATCCTAAACCGGATTTGCGAAACTCTGCCTGATTTATGTTCCACGATCATTTCTATTTTAAAACACCAGACTCTAATATTCAATGCATGCAATATAAATAGTATTCATGGAGACTATAAAAAATTGGAACATCTGTGAATTTGACAATTTATTCACAATCTATTAGAATGACTGTTAATATAACCTATTAAAGGAGAATTTCACATGAGTTTCACATTTTTAAACGAATTACCTTCTCCTGCCCAGATTCAAGAAAGATATCCTCTGTCAGAGAAATTGCAGGAGTTAAAAAAACAGCGTGATGCAGAGATCAGCAATGTGATCAAAGGTCTTGACAACCGTTTTCTTGTCATCATCGGACCGTGTTCTGCAGACAACGAAGATTCTGTATGCGATTATGTCAGCCGTCTCACTTCCATCCAGGAAGATGTGAAGGACAAGCTGATCATCATCCCGCGTGTGTATACAAATAAACCACGTACCACCGGCGAAGGCTACAAGGGAATCGCTTCCCAGCCTGACCCTGAAAAAGCACCGGATATGGTGGAAGGTCTGATCGCCATGCGCAAAATGCACATCCGTGCAATTGAAGAAAGCGGTCTTACCTGTGCAGACGAAATGCTTTACCCGGAAAACTGGGGATATGTAGAAGACCTGCTCTCCTACGTTGCGATCGGTGCACGTTCGGTTGAAGACCAGCAGCACCGTCTTACCGTCAGCGGTTTTGATGTTGCATCCGGAATGAAAAATCCAACCAGCGGTGACTTTGCCGTTATGCTCAACTCCGTTTATGCTGCCCAGCATCCACACCATTTTGTTTACCGTGGCTATGAAGTAGAGACAACCGGAAATCCATTAACCCACGTTGTACTCCGCGGTGCCGTCAGTAAACACGGCAACAGCACGCAGAACTATCACTATGAGGATCTGATCCGTCTCTGCGATATGTATGCCAAAATGGATCTTGTGAACCCGGCTGCCATTATTGATGCTAACCACTCCAATTCCGGCAAGCAGTTCAAAGAACAGATCCGAATTGTCAAGGAAGTCATGCATAACCGTCAGTTATCGCAAGACATCCATAACATGGTAAAAGGTGTGATGATTGAGAGTTACATTGAAGAAGGTTCCCAGAAGATCCACGATCATATTTATGGTAAATCCATTACCGATCCTTGTCTTGGTTGGGAAGATTCCAGAAAACTGATTTATGATATTGCGGAGATGTGTAAATAAAACATCGCTTTTTATTTTGTTCTATAGTAAAAAAGTCTGCTGACAGGTACTACCTGCCAGCAGACTTTTTTCATGCACCATAGAGTACTCATTTTTCATTACAGATCTGATGAAGATTATTCTGCACGGGACATAGCTTCTTCGAAGTCTTTTGTACCTTTCCAGATTTCCTCTTTGTAAGGATTCTTCTTTAATTTTGCAGAACGTTTTACGATTGCAGCGAATACAACAACGTTGACCACAATTGAAAGAACAGAGATCACACCCTGTGCTGTTGGATCTGCTGCTGTTGGATGTGTTGCTGCATCCATGAATCCGTCTGCGTAAAGCCTTGGGATAACTGCGAATTTACCCTGATCCTGGAATAATGGAAATACCTGGGCGAACATGCACCATAATGCTAATGTGTTTGCACGGTTCTGAATCCAGCCACCTTTGTTCCAGAATACTGCTGCAAATGTAGGTGCAAGTAATAAAGCAACACCACAATACCAGGAATGAGTTGGAAGGTTCAAGTATGTATACTGGAAGTTCCATACATCATAAGCTAAAATGAACATCCATGTCATATCCGGCCATAACATATCATCTTTTTTCTTGGAAGTGTAGATTCCCCACCAGCCTGTCATACATAAGATATTGATAATACCTGCAAGACCGTTGAGAATATTCCACCATCCGCCGTATAACCATACGCCTTCAGATGATAACCACCAGCTTGTTCCTGTCTCTGCAAGTGCATGTGCACCTCTGATTGCAGATTCGAAATCACTGCATACTGCGATCAAAATGTTGATTGCTACGATAACAAATGGGAAAGCCTTAAACCACTGTGTTTTACCAACACCCCATTTGTATTTGAGCATCATAAAACCAATACATCCAGCTGTAGCTGCATATAACTTCGCATAGTGGAACCAGCTTGTCATATGTACATATGTATTGTTATTAAGCGCCCATTCAGCTCCCGCTGCTGCTGAAACGTAAATTGCAATAAAGTAAACTGTCAGAATGATTGGAAGAACAACGAAACATAACATTCCGCCGACTTTTGTACGTCTGGCAATTTCATTTGCAAGTACGAGACAACCAAAAACTAAAATCCAACCAAGAAACTGCCATGCAGCTCCCTCGCCGTAAACCTGAAACAACAGTCCATGATTTAACATATTGTTTCCTCCCTTATAATTTTTTCTTTCCTGGTCATACCAGTGATTGTTATTATTTTAACACTTATTTTATAAAGTTTCAACATTATTTACATTTTCATATACTTTTTGACAAAATTGTATATCATTTCCAATTGATTATTTCCCTTTTTTATGGGATTTCCGGAAAAACTCTTCAAAAATGTTCTCAAGGATATTCTTATTTTACCTGTTTTTGCATAAAAAAAGATGTTCTGTGGTACAACCAGAGCCACGAACATCTTTTTCCTTATATTATCCATTTGTACAAGCTTATAGATATCAATCTCTCAATGGTTATTTTTCATCCTCGATCACAAGTTTTCCTGCTGACACTTCCATAAATACACTCTCCGGATCTGCCTTTTTCATCGCAAGCAGTAATTCCCACAAATTGTGGATCTGATTTGCCAGCACACCGGACGCCTGAATCGCATATGGCAACAGCATTGGAAGTTGGAACACGCGGATTCCAAGCGGTGGGAGGAAGATCATGTTGGTCGTATGCACCTTATCTCCGGCAGTTTTGATCATCTCATAGGTGATCATCAGAAAATCCTGTCCCTTATATTTACAGTAATAAGAAACATAACATTCATCGATCGTCCAGGATACACCGTCCTCCACTTCGACCGGTTTCTCAGATACTTCATTATTTTCCGTTGTCTGCACACTGATGTTCCAGTGAATTTTTCCATCCTTCGTATCATTGTACATCTCTGTCAGCATATGACTCAATTCTTCTGGTCTTTTCATTGTTTTTCTCCTTATGTTGTTCTTTTTCTATTTCTCCAACGCATGTTCCCCGATGCGTACTGCATGCACTACAAAACGTTTTCCCGTGGTGGAACAGGTCGACAGTGTCATAATATGATCGTCTTTCGTCACGTTCACTCCTGTATCATCATAGGACTTTTGCTTCATCTTATCAATAAATTTTTGAAAAGTCTCACCCGGTGCAAAGCCAACCGTGTAAACTTCGTCGGTTTCCGGCACATCATAGTAGGCAAAAATCTGATAACGGTACGCACACTCTGATGTATAGATTGTAAAAAACTGATGATCTTTATAAAAATCCTCTGTTTTATATTTTTTCAGGCTGCCAAACATGCTTAAGTTTTTCATGTTGTGCCCATATAGGATTGTATGGTAATCCTGAAAATCCGGTGTGTTCATCCCCTCCATAAAAATACATCCGGCAATCGTCTGATTTCCGTAAATATCCGTGCGAAGATACTTCTCATCATCCCCGGAATATAAAACCGGATAACTGAGCTGCTCCAGATTGTCAAACCGTATCCAGCCGATAATATCCGCATTGACCTGCTGAAGTTCTTCCAGATTCACATCCACATCTGTGTACCACCACGAATCATCCCCGCCTGTCTCCTCTGCCACTTCCGTATTCTCCGGTTTCTCTGAAACATAGGTGTCCTTTAATGCCTCATAGGTGTCGTTGGACTGTTTGTAATTTAAAAGATCCGGCACCAGCATAATGAGTGCTGCCACGATCATCGCTGCGCCAAGAAAAAAAAGAAGAACTGTTGACCGGCTGCTTTTATTTTGTTTCATGCCCGTTTCTCTCCCACTTTACTCTGCTGTGCACGAAAAAATGTCTGCACTGTTTTTATTGTACCACAAAATGAGCAGACCTCATAGTCCCTATGAAAGTCTGCTCCGATGTTTTAACTTTTATTTAGTTGAAAGAAACCTGTGCAAGTGCGTCTGTGTAACTTGCAAAGCCGGCTGCCTGAACTGCACATGCAGAAACTTTAATATCGGTAAATGTGGTATCCTCTGTCACATTGTTTCCGACCGTTACTTCTTCAAAGATGGTAGAATGAGCGGATTTGGAAATCACATCTTTTTTCGCATATACTTTGTAGTCAATGTTGTTTAAGTTCTGTGCTGTTTTATAAGCGTCTGTCACGTCTACCCAGTCAGAAGCATATGCGATCGTAAGTTCCGGGTTGTCATTCACGATTTTGGCAAATACCCATGCGTCCTGTGAATCATCTGCCATGTGTACGGTCGGATCTTTGTATACCACTTCTCCTGCAACCAGATCCTCGTACTTATTTTCTTTTACCGTCCACTCTCCGTTGCCATCAGCATCCACATACAGACCGCTGTTTTCATCTCTTGCCACTTTGGACTCGGATAAACCGCCTGTCAGCGGATCATCATCAAAGTTTACATTGCCGACGGTAAAGGTGTTGGTGACAGTTCCTGTTGTGCTCGTTAAGTAAGCGAAAGTGCTGCCTGCGCCGATTGCTCCGATCAGGCTGATTGCTCCAAGCATTGTGACTAATTTTGTTTTCTTCATAATTGCTGATCTCCTTTTTCATTTCATGATAATCTTTTTCACTCTTATGTATTTTTTCATTTTGCAACCTACAATTCCTGCCTTATCAGAAACCGTTTCGTTACGATACTGTTTTATCACTCAATGGTCACACGGCGGTCATATATCAGAAATTTCAGTAACGTTTCTTCATTCCGTATCTGAAATTTTCTTCTTATCCTCCTCTAAAATATCCGGGATGAAGTTTAAGAGGATCAGCACGATCAAAACACCGCACACCACCGCAATACCGAGCGGTGTCTTTGCATAAATGGAAATATATCCAAGATACGGGATATGAAACGCATACACCCCGACAATCTGCTGCCATGCAACGGGAGCCGCATCTGCAATATTATTGGCGTCTCCCTGCGTGACAACGGTCTGTTCTTCCTCATCCACCGAAATGATTCTGTGCGTCACCAGCGTTCCCGCCGGAAGCTGATAAGTGACGACTGCTCCTTCCCTCGCCTCACTCTCAGAAAAATTTTTATCGTAGACGATCGCCCCGACCGGGATCTTGGGTTCCATGCTGCCACTTAAGACCGCATACTCATCATATCCAAGCATTTTCGGGACAAACAGAAAGCCTGCGATCACAAGCAGTCCGAGAAATACCACCATTGATAATACATTGCAAATTTTCTTTGTCATTTTCTTTTGCGCCTTTCTGACTTATTTGGTTACTTCTGCAAAAAATCCCTTCAAAACCGGAAGCCCTACTTTATCTCCGGCCTCATAACTTCCGGCAAACACTGCCTCCTGATAAACCGTGATATCGAAATTTTTTGTCACATTTCCAATTTTCACTGCATCAAATAAATTATCCGTGTTCTGCCCCGGCGCAACCGGACTGTTGTAGTAAAACCAGCCGTCCGTGCCCTGATACCAGCCGGTTCCGTCACCATCGGGATCATACAGCGTACTCTCGGTCGCAATGCTGTCCGCTGCCTTGCCTTTCTCCGTAAAAGCAGTTCCGTTCCAGGTGCCGTTTAACAGCGTCACTTCTGTCTGTTCCGGTGAGATTGTGATCCTTGCCCGAACAAATGCATCCGAAATTCCAGTGTTTTTTACACTCGGATTCTTTTTCACGGTGCTTCCTGCTTTGATTTTGCCCTCAAACTCTTCCTCAATCTCAGTCGCCACTTTTGCCGCCTGAAACGTATTGGTCACCGTTCCTGCTGTTGCTGTGATAATTGCAAATGTTGCTGCTGTTCCAATAATTCCAACCATCAGTGCAATTGTGATCACAAATATTTTTTTCTTTTTCCATATTTCTTTCATACACACTGCCTCCGATTATTTGCGCACATCTGTTGTGAAATTATTATCAACATCTGTCGTGCTATTTGCTTTTTCATGGATCACAAATTGATTTTTCACGGCATCCGTATCCGTGAGTTTTCCATCACTTCTGGTCTTATTGTTTTTGGCTGTGACGTTCACACAGTCTGCCTGCAAGTGTGAATCTGCCGCTGTTGTGACAAAGTCCTCTACGTCAAAGCTGCAGGCCTCGTCTCTGCTGCGGATACCAACTGCAAATTGTGCGCTGTTTCCGGCAATCTGTGACGCACAGTTTGTGTCTGCGGTAAACTCTTTTAACGTAAAGCCCATCGTGTCAAGTTCCTCTACTTTATAGATTCCCTGCGCAAGTCCTTCCAGCGTCGTCTGCGCTTTCACATTGAACATTCCGGCTGTCGTGGTCTGATCCTCTGCGCTGTTCTCACCAAACCTTAACGTCTTATAATAAACATCGCCTGTCGTCTGATTGGTGATCTTAAAAGTAAAGATCGGATCCCCCTCACACGCTCTGATATCTTTTTTACTGATTTTCTTTGTGAGTATCAGCGTTCCTGTTTTCACTTTTACATCATATTTTCCTGCATAGGCTTCCCCATCCACATGTGCTGCCTCCACCTGTGCCTCGTTTTTATAGATCACACCGTTTAACGTGGAGTTTGCGTTGGAATCGTCTGTCGCTTCCTCCACCGGCAAAAATGCTTTTGCGTAATACGTGGTATCCTGTTTTGGGATCTCTTTTTTCAGGTTCTCCTGCGTAATCTCCTCTTTACAGTTTTTGTCTGTGTAGAACGTCAGGTTCACCTGTGACAGTCCAGCACTATCCGCATTTTTCATGCGTACTTCCGCATCGTCTGCATAGTTTTCCAGATTTTCCCCGAGAAAAATCGTATCTGCTGTGTCTGTGATCTGATACGCAATTCTCACATTCACGGTCGGCTGCGGCAATTCCAGCTGTGTGCCGCCAAAGCTTAAAAAGGAATTCTGATTTACATTTGTAGTCATATTATTTCCACCCAGACAGGATTCTTTTGCCACGATATGGATCGTTTTCTGCCAGCCGGAGGCGCCGTTTTCCTTCGGCTTTACTTCCTGATCAAGCCAGCTGACCGTCGTTGTGCCATCCTCATTGACCGTTACCTGTGCGCCATCCGCTCTCAGACGTTGGATCTCGGCATCTGTCAGCTCAAATTCCGCATCAATAATGTCCGTCACCTGCACTCCGGTCAGGGATCTTGACTGTGTGATCGTGCTCTGGATGTTCTGAAAGATTTTGTTTAACTCCTCCGCAGTATCCGCCGTAAATGCACAGCCGGCTGACGCCACTTTCTCTCCCAGCCATGTGGCAGTCTCGTTATTTAAACCAAGCCCGACTGTGATGACTGTATAGCCTGCCTCTTTCAATTTCACCGCTGATGCTTCTGTCTCCGTTTTGTCATTGCTGTCCGAAGGCTCTCCGTCGGAGAACAGGATCACATATTTTTTGTTGTCATCTTCTGCCTTCTGCAATTCGCTATACGCATGTTCCAGACCTTTCTGTGGAGAGGTTCCGCCATCCGCAAAAAGAGCATTGATGGACTTTAACATCTCGTCTTTGTTCACCTTTGAAAGACCGTGGTTTAATTTTCCCTCGGTACTGCTGTTCCACCCATTGCCAATGCCATAAAAGGTGGCGATTCCGACCAGACTGTCCGGTGATGTATCGGAAATACCTGTCACAAATCCGCTGGCGGCGTCTTTTAACGCAGAAATCTTAGACGTCCATGCTGCGATCACATCACTGTCTGAAATGCTCTGATAACTGCCGTCCACATATTTTTTCCATTGTCCGTCGATATATTTTACCGGATACTTCGCATACACATTACCGGATACAGCCGCCGTTCCCATTCCGACACTCTCATCGTACGTCCATGGCCACCAGCCACTCTTTTCATATTTATTCCAGTAATATACTTTATTGATATCCAGATGATTCTTCACACTGCTGAATTCTCCGATATCCTTTAATTGATTTTCACCGGACAAAATTTCATTCATCGAGCCGGACAGATCAAATACCATCATGGCATCCACTGTCTGTATTTTTTCAACTGTGCTCTGCGAGGTTGCAAGTGAACTTGCGTCAAGATCGATCTGATACTCTCTGTTCTCCCAGTCAGTCAGTTTCGCTGTCTTATGATATTCCACATCCTTCTCCGTAAAATCAACCGGCTTCTCCGGTGGGATATCCGGCACGTCATCGTCCACCACTTTGATCACGTCCGCATTTGGAAGCGTAAACTTCATGTTACAGTTTGCCTTTCCTGCACCGCGCTCCATATATAAAATGGTCAGATGATGTTCTTTGTTTTTGTCTGTCCTGTCAATATAGTTCCAGAGATCGGCCGTATCTGTCAGAGCGTCATGGATACCGCCAAGATCAATGACCACCTGTTTTCCATCCAGAATTACCCAGAGATCATCATCCCCGGTAAAAGAATAGTTCAGTTCCCCGATATAATCTCCAAGTGTAAAGGTTACATCATAGCGGATTCCAAAATAAAAATTATTATTTCCAAATGGCAGGAAATCCGCCCCCGCAGTTGCTGCCACGTTGTCCTCTTTGTCTAAAACTTCTTTCAGTTCGTAAGTGTCACCACTTTGTGAAAATTTTAACCTGTATCCTTCTTTCACTGTCAGACCTTTTGTCTCTGCCGCAGCTGCTCCGTCTTTCGGAAAAACGCCCGGTTCATTCACACTGAAAAGAACTTCTTTGTAATCATCACTTAACCCGGTAACGATCCCTGTTTTTTTCGCATTTTCTCCATTTCCTCCGGTATACACGTTGATATGCTGGTCGTCTGTGGTTCCGTTTTGACCTGTTTTTTTCGTGACGGTGTCATATTGATTTTCACTTAAATTCTGAGATACCGTTCCGACCGTGAAACGGTTGTCTTTTTGTTCAGACGGATAGTTGGAATCCGCATTGATACTCAGATCCGCCCTCTGCTGTCCGGCTTTGTCATAAGGGATCACCTCGTAGTCATAAAACGATGCCTCACCGATATAGTCCGTATTTTTTGCCTGATAAAAAACCTTTACAACACTGTCCTCATGGATCTCAATGTTTTCAAGTTCACTTTTGGAAAATGCTTCTCCATTTACCTGCACATGATCCACATCCCAGTTTAACGCCTTATTGTAGTCGTTGATCTTTGCTCCCGGTGCCATCGTGCAGACATCATCGCTGTAAATTTTTGCACTCTGCTCATCCTGCGCCTGATATTTATAATTGTCATAATGTTCGATCGTCACAGTCACGTTGTTGTCTCCGTGATTGACGATGACATATTTTGAAAAATGATCGGTGCCAAATATCACCTCGCCATCGGCAGAAGTGTTCGCATTCATATCCACCATCTTGGTTTTTAATTCCGGTTGTTCTGTCTCCTCTGTTTCCTCCGTCTCCTCGACTGCCTCTGTCGTCTCAGTGCTCTCCGTGTCATCGGTCACTTCTGTGTTCTCGATTGCTTCGGTGCCTTCGACTGCTTCGGTGCCTTCGACTGCTTCCGTGCCTATTGCATTCCCGATGTTGTTGGTCACTTTCGTACTCTCGCTGTTCTCTGTATTCCTGACTTTTTCTGTATCTCCTGTTCCATCTGGATCTGACACATTTCCTTCCTGCCCGGTACTTTCCTGCCCTGCATTTTTCGTCTCATTCAACATCTCTGTGGAAATTTCCGCAAAAACATCCGTGGTGTCTACGCTTGTCGCATTGGTGACGGTCACATCGGATGTCAGCAAAGCCAAACATAACAGGAATGCTATCACTTTTTTTACACTCGCTGCAAATTTCATAGAATCCTCCTTACTTTTGCCCTTTGATCTACTGTTTTCTCTTCCAAAGATCTCATCCACTGTATTTATTTAAAATATTTTCCGCTGTTTTCACTTTCTCTATATGGATCTTGATTTTAAGATTCCGGTAAACTTTATGATCCTGATAAAATTTTGAAATGATCCGGTTTGCGGCCAGCATTCCACCCTCATAAGTGCATGCAGAAAGCAAAATCACATACTGTGAATCGCTGAACTGCGCCACTGCATCCCCGGGACGGAGCGATTTTTTCAATGTCTCCGCCAGATGCGGCATCGCATTGCGGATGCGGAACAGATCTACATCACTGACCCTGCTTCCGGTATGCTCCCCCGCCTTTAAAGTCAGAAGGAGGATATATTCATTTTCATCAAAACGGGCTGTCTTTCTTACCTGCAGCCTGTAAATTTCCCGGAAAACCGGATACCCGCACAAAAATGCTCCCACCGGATCCTGTTCTGCAATATCCTGATGTACCTGTGCGATCCCCTGCACATTTCCTCTTTTATTCTGTCTCAGTAATTTGTCATAAACGCCCTTTAATTTTGACAGTCCACAAATTCCAAGCTGCTGCTGCAACGTCCGACAGGCATTCTCATAAACTTCCAGGGCGGAACCAATTTTATTTTTTCCTGCCAATGCTCTGATCAGATAACAATATAACTCTTCATCAAGACTTTCCCATTGAAGTGCCTGACTGCAAAGCTGTTCTAACTCTTCAAATTTTTCTGTGCTGACATAATATTCGCACAGATACCGGACGCAGTTTAAATACAAAGAGTGATAATAAGTATTCAGCGTCATCACCCAGTGCATATCTGCAACTTTTGTCATGAAATCACCCTGATAGAGTGCAAGCGCCGCTTTTAATTTCCGGATTGCCTCCCCCTCTGAAATAGTTTTCTGCTTTGCAGATTCAAACATTTGTTCGAACTGTTCTGCATCCACCGCCACCTCCTGTCTGGGATTCCAGCGGTAGGAACCATGATCGGTCAGGATAAAATCCTCATCTCCAAAGTTTTTCTTCAGAAAGACTCTCAGACGATACATCAGATTTTTCAATGCACCTGCCGGATTTCCCGTTTCTTCCTCCTGCCACAGTGCATCTGCCATGTCATAAAAAGTCAGTGTCTGATTTCTGTGAATAATCAGATAAGCCAGCAGATTTATCATTTTGGGAGACCGTATCTCTTCCTCATTCACAATATGTTCTTCATCCCTGATCTGAAATTTTCCCAGAGTCCGAATCGTCAGCATGCAGTTCTCCTCCTCTTTTCCAGCTCTGACTGCCAGATTTTTCCTGTAAGTCTAACATGCATGCATTGCCATAAAAGTCGAATACTGTACCTAAAAATCCTGCTTACTTCGACCTTTTTCTATTTTTATATACAAGGAAAGCCATCAGTCCCGCAATAAAAACTGCTGCGATACCGCCGATCACCGGCACAGCCACAGGTACAGATGCTGCATCGATCTCCTGCGCTGCAAGGTCTGCATCTTTCCCGTCCACATCGCCGGAAACAGTGCTCTCATCCTCTGCTGTGTTTGACAATGGTGTCTCGCTCTCTTCGATGTCGACAACTCCATCGTTCTCATCTCCATCTACCAACGGTGTCTGCTCCTCTGGAATTTCAACATTGCCATTGTCTACGTTCTGGTCTGCGTTATTCGCACTATTATCTGCCACGTTATTTGCTGTATTCGTTGCCGCTGTATTTGCTGCATTACCGCCACCATTTACGCGGTTGTCTGCTGTATCGGACGCATTATTTACCACATTTACAGTAACACCGGACGGCTGGGCAGCTCCGGGAACGATGACCGTCTCCTCAACCTCGTTCACAACTGTCTCTGTCCGTGTTGTGCCCGGAACCACATTTGTCACCGTGCTGGTGATTGTCTCCACAGCCCCGGTGTAGCGGTATTCAAACGTTGCTGTGTTCTCTTTCCCTTTTTCCAGTTTTATAATTTTACTGCTCTCTGTCGGTGTATAATCCGGAACAGTCACCGGAATGACCGTGATTGTTTCCTCTGCATTTCCATAGGTGATCTGCGGAGCCGCAATCTGTTCCTTTGTCTGACTGTCTATGAAACTCACCGTATAGGAAACCGGATCGATCAGACGTTTATAATCCAAAACATACTCTGTATTCCGCTCCACCGCAGTTCCCACAACACCGTTAAAAGCTTTCAACCCATATGCTGCCTCTTTTTCATAGTGCAGGCAGTTAGAAAACCATGATGTCAGCCTTGCATCACTTTCCCAGCCAGGCACTGTGAAAGCAAGTGTATCTCCCTTTGCAACTTTTACCTTAATATAATTTTTTGTCACTTCCATCCCTTCGGAAACAGTGATCTTATCTATATCAAAACAAGCAATATTTCCTGCACGGAATGTCACTGTATACATTCTTTTTTCCACCACTTCTTTCTCTTCCGAAGCTTTCACCGTTGTCATTGGAAGCACCAGCGCCATGAAGATAAAAACCGTAAGAAAGCCCGTAATTATTTTTTTTACTTTTTTCATGACTTGCGCTCCACCTTTCTTTTTTTCACTGCTATACTAACAATCACTATACCTGCCACCAGAACTCCTGCAGATACTGTCACTGTCAGAGTATCTCCTGTCCTGACACCGTTTGCCAGTGGAACCAGCTGTTCTGTAACTGTCTTTGGGATCACTTTCTTTACAATCTTTGTCACCACATTGTCTTCTCCGTGCTCCGTCACATAATTTGTGATTACAACCGGCTTTCTGTCGTCTGCATAGTACGCCCGGAATTCAAATTCCATCGCACCTGCTGCACGCGAATAATCAATTTCATCTGCGCTGTCCATGCCCTCGCCGTCTAAGGTCAATGTCACATAGACATCCGCCGACTCCCCCGGATCCAGTGTTGTCATATAACGATACTCATTCAATTCCGTAATTTCAGCTAAACCTTCGGCACTTGCCACATTTTCCGCATATCCACCGGCATCTGCATCCAGCAAAGATATCCTTCCGGTATCATTGCCGATCTCCACCTGAAACTCATATGCTCCGCCAGACGCTTTTCCTGCTTCTTCCAAAGCATCCGTTGTCTTCTGCGAAATAAAAAAAGATGCCTTATGACTGTTTTGATTCTCAATTTTAATGACAACGGTCCTGCTGTCTCCGGGTGCCATGCCATCAAAAGCACCGGCAAGCTCTGTCTTATCTTTTGTATACACAAGCTGATTTTCCTCTGTCAGCTGCACAGTCTGAATTTCCGCCGCACTGACCACCGATGAAAATCCACAAGTCCAAATAAGCAACAGAACGGCTGCTATGTTTTTTATTTTCATATGCTCCAATCTCCTTCAACCGTTATCTTGTTTCTGAAACAGACAAAATCGTTCCATTTTCATCAAACTCCGGGAACACGCCAAGCTCTGCTGCGATCGCATCTTTTGCGTTATTCGCCTGAACTGCCGTAACTTCGTATTCTAACGTATAGACTGCATCTGCAAATCCATTTCCCATAGATTCCTTAAAATGAATTCCGTCCATAAAGTTTGTTGTCGTCTGTTCTGGAGCCAGCGGCTTTGTGTAGTACATCACCATCTGCTCATCATCCTCATACCCGATGATCCAGTCCTGATTATGTACATAGATATCATCCGCCTCCCCTGCACTCACAAGTCCGCCGCTTTTTGTATCCCATGCGTGATAAATGACTACTTTTACATACACATCATAACCATCCGGGATATCGTTTTGTACTGCCTTCGGCATGATAATCGTTTCCCCCGGCACGATCATAACCGGTTCTTTTTCCCCGCCGTCTGCCAGTGCCACAGGTTGATCCCCGATCACCGTGACTCCCACACTCTTAATGGAAATATTTGCCACTGCCTTTTCACTTTTTGTATTCAGAGCTGCAAGCGTTCCGCCAACCATCGTTGCCAGGATCAATACTGCAGCGATTCCCATAAGCATGTATTTTTTCTTCACTCTCCATCTCCTCCGCTCATCCATTGAATTTTTTATAAATCCTTGTGTTATTATAGGTATCCCCGGTCACACAATGGTCACACGAATATTTTATGCAGCAGACCGCACGAAAAATGCACTTTGTTTCTTCAATTACGGAACAAAGAGTTGCTTCGCAACTCTTTGTGCGCTGATGCGCGCAAGCTTTAGCTTGCATAATTCTTCTGCGCATCAGTCGCATCCTTGCGGAGCATTTTTATTACATAGGAAGTAATTTCCTATGTAATAAAAATACCTCCCGGCAGATTCGGGGTTGTCACCCGTATCTGCTCAGGAGGTATCCTGTCATTTCAAAAATATTAATTTTTCTTCACACTTTAAGCAATCATTTTACATCCACTATCTCACATAGATATTGGAAAGATTCTCTAAAATCTCTCCTGCAACATCCGGTTTATTCATCGTGTAAATATGTACATGATTGACGCCGTTGGCGATCAGATCAATGATCTGCTCTGTTGCATATGCAATTCCTGCCTGACGCATTGCTGCCGGGTTGTCTCCAAACCTGTCTACGATCGCAAGAAATCTCGGTGGAACCATATTGCCGGACAAAGATGTGATACGCTTGATCTGGCTTGCATTGGTGACAGGCATAATACCTGCTACAATCGGAACATCTATTCCTTTTTTTAATGCCTTGAACATAAAATTGTATAAAATGTTATTGTCAAAAAACATCTGTGTGGTGAGGAACTCGCATCCTGCGTCCACCTTCTCTTTCAAATGGTCAAGATCTTCAAAAATCGTTGCTGCTTCCGGGTGTCCTTCCGGGTAGCATGCACCACCGATACAGAAATCACCCTGTGCTTTAATATCTGCGATCAGTTCACTTGCGTGCTTGTACTGATCCGGCAGCGGAAAATCTGCATTTGCAGGAATATCGCCACGGAGTGCAAGGATATTCTCGATATTTGCTGCCTTTAACTCCTCAATGACAGATGCCACCTTTTCTCTGGTGGAAGAGGCACAGGTCAGATGTGCCAACGCCGGAATGTTATTGTTACGTACTTCCTCTGCAAGCTTTACCGTATAATCAGATGTTCCACCTGTTGCGCCGTAAGTGACACTCATATATGCCGGCTTTAATGCCGCCATATCTTTTACGATATTTTTATAATTTTCCAACTGCGCACCCTGTTTTGGTGGAAAAAGCTCGCAGGAAATCGTCACTTCATCTTTGTTTAATAATTCTGTTAATCTCATCTTTTTGTTCCTCAATCTTCTTTCTTATATATTAAAAACTTCTCAGTTTATCCGTTCCATCATCCACCGTATTCTCGATTTTTCGTATCTCCACAAAATAGGAATAGTTATCGTTTACTTTTACTTCACAGCGGTCACCTATTTTGTGTCCCAACAATGCTTTTCCGAGCGGCGATTCGTTACTGATCAGATTTTTCAGGGAATTGCCGCGGATGGTTGTGACAATTTTATAGGTTTCTTCCTCGTCATCATCCTCAAAATAGACCGTAACGGTATTGTTCATTCCGACTTCATCATCCGCAGAATCCGTAGAAATAATCTTTGCTGTCCTGATCATTTTCTCCAGATAACGGATACGGCTCTCATTCTGATTTTTGTCTTTTTTTGCTGCATGGTATTCAAAATTTTCACTGAGGTCGCCATGTGCACGTGCCTCTTTGACTGCTTCCAGCGCATTTTTTCTCACAACCAGCTTCCGATACTCAATCTCTTCTTCCATTTTTTTTATGTCCTGTTCGGTCAACTCGTCATACATGAATCCCAACCTCCATTTTCCATCTCTATCGGTACTGACCCTGTACCATTCTCATTATGATCTGCAGATCTGTCTCTTATAAAAACACCTGTTCTAATGCGATTTTCTCCGGCAGACAGCGTCCGATCGCACTCCCTTTCCGGCAGACAGACAGCCAGACATCCCGTTCGACATTCCATGTTTTCAGATAATATTCTCCCACCTGTTCTTCCATCGTGGAAAAAGAATCCAAAGACATTGCGATCCCTGTTCCAACCGCCTTGATGTAGGCTTCCTTCCTCGTCCATATTCCGGTAAAAGCCTCATCCGTCCAATATTTCTCCAGATATTTTCTCTCATCTTCTGCAAAAAAACGCTGTGCGATCTTCTGTTTTCCGGTGCGTATCAGCTCCACATCCACACCTATATCCTCTGTGCCAAAAGCTGCTGCCACATACATGCCCGAATGGCTGAGGTTAAACGTAAGCGGAAGCCGTTCTCCCTGCCCTGTCCCAAGATACGGCTTCCCATTTTTACCATAAACGAATCTTACCTGTTGCAAAGACCGTGTCTGTCCGGTCTGCTCCCACTCTGCTGCAGCAGGCGATCCCACAGGTATTGTCTGCGTGTAACCATACTGCCGCAGACCGTATTCCAATAACAGACCTGCCCCAAAGGCACGAAGCCTGTCATCTTCATTTTTACATTGTTTTATTTTCTGTTGTCTGGCGCAGCACAAAAACTCCCACAGCTGTGGTTGATCTGATCTGTCGCGCAAGGCACTGATATCTGAATAAAACACGCGCAGTTTTTTTTGATTATCCACTACTTCTGATGCTCCTGCAGAACTTCTTTTTTTCGCCTTGTGGAATCCCAGACATTCTGCACACGTCTGGTCACGATCTCCGGAATAAACGGTTTTACAATATAATCGCTTGCTCCTAATTCCATCGTCAACACCTGTTGTTCTGTTGTATCATCCGCCGTGATGATCACCACCGGAATATTTAAGATCCTTGGATCATTCTTCCTTTCCTGCATAAAAGTCTGTCCATTCATGCCAGGCATCATCAGATCTAACAGGATCATATCCACTTTATAATTCTGTTCCTCTAAAATACGAAGTGCCTCTTCCCCATCTCCTGCCTGCAGGATACGGTAATCTGTTTCAAAAATACTCTCCAGCGATGCCCGGTTAATCTCCATATCATCCACGACAAGCATGGTTTTCTCGTTTACCTCTTCTTCCATCAGTGCAAGACGGTACTTTGCAAGTTCATTGTCCATCTCCCGCTGAACCGTGATATCGTCAATACAGCCAAAAATAATATGGCGTTCCCCTACCCTGTCAATATACTTCAGACGGAGCTTGATCCAGATCTCCCTGCCAGACTCGAGAAAACGTTTCACTTCACATTCCGCAGTACTTTGATTCTCCACAACCTGTGCAAAAGTATCCATAAACCTTTCTCTGTCAAAGTGATCAATGGATCCCTCAATCTCCTTATGCACACGGTCTGTGTCATGATAACCAAACATGTCAAAATAAGCGTCATTTACACGCACCACTTCAATATTTCCGTCGCTGTACTCATAAATTGCGGCTGCCTGCATCATGTTGGAGAAAATCATTTCCATCTGCATATTCGCCGTCCAGATGGCATTTGTATCGTTGGATGTTCTTCTTGTCTCATCATCTTCAAAGTATGGCTGTTCATACAACAGCTTTTCATATTCTTTTACCGGCATTGGTCTTGCAAAATAAAATCCCTGCACATATTCGCATCCGATGCTGTGCAGAAACGATACCTGCTCTTTGCGCTCCGCACCCTCAGCTACGACCGGCATGTTCAGCCACTTTGCCATGCGGACTACCGATGCCAGAATGTTTTCACTCCTGCCATCATCTCCGGAGCCATCCAAAAACTTCATATCAATTTTCAGGACGTCAACCGCAATATCTTTTAGTACATTCAGCGAGGAATAACCACTTCCAAAATCGTCCATCAAAATAGAAAAACCTTTTTTCTGAAGCTGTTCCATCATCTCTTTGATTGCTTTTGGGTTTCCTGTATATGCACTCTCTGTCAGTTCTAACTGCAGCCATTCCGGTGGAATATTGTATTTTTCTGTCAGTCCACAGATCACATCCACAATTTTTGGATTATAAAGACTTACACGCGAAATATTGACGGAAACCGGAAATATTTTTCTTCCCTCATCTCTCCATCCCGCAAGCAGCTGGCATGTCTTTTCCCAGACATACTGATCCAGCTTCAGGATAAAACCGTTCCTCTCAAATACCGGGATAAATTCTCCCGGCGATATCATCCTGCCATCTGCTGTGATCCATCGCACCAAAACCTCTGCTCCTGCAATGGAATTTCGCTGAAGTTCATATTTGGGCTGCAAATACAGCACAAACTCTTCGTTCTTCAGCGCATTCTTCATATTGTTGATGATGTGCTGCTCCTTGATGATCTCCTCGCTCATCTCTTTTGTGTAAAAGAAATAGTTCTGGATATAATTTCCCTTACAGTTTTTGGATGCAAGATTGGCTTTGTCATACATTTCGTTGATGGAAAGATCACGGTTTTTCACAAGATATATCCCAAAGAAAGGCGTGATATCAAAATCCAGAGGATATTTTTCCATCTGATTCGTGAATTTCTTCACAAAGTCTGTGATCTCTTTCTCATTATCATAAGAAAAGCATACCGCAAAAATATCTGCCTCAATTCTTCCATAAGTAATATAACGATATTCTTTTTCCACATTCTGCAGATAATCTGCCATATACTTTAATAAATGATCACCCTCATCCATTCCAAAAAAGGAATTGATCAGCTGGAATTTTTCAATATCGATCCTGATGAATGCAAAATCTTCCGTACCGAAAATATTCAGCATATTTCTCGTATTATAAAAGAACTTTGATTTGTTCAAAATGCCGGTGAGCACATCATACTCTGCACGGTACTTTAATTCATCATCCACTCTCATCTGACTGCGCTCGATCACATTCTTTACACGAAAACGCACGATCGTCGGATCATAAGGTTTCCCCATAAAATCCCATACTCCGTATTCCAGACACTTGCACTCGATCTCATCATTGATGCCTCTCAACATTGCGATCACAGGTATATTCTGATATCTTACATCTTTGTGAAAAATTTCTAAGAGTTCCAGTCCGCTCATGTCCGGCATGATCAGGTCAAGAATGATCACAGTTACCGCCTGATACTTCTCCTCTAAAACTGTTAATGCAGTCTGTCCATTTTCTGCTTCAAGCACGATATAATTGTCATTTAAAATGTCCCGCAATGCAGTCCTGTTATGTCTTGCATCGTCCACAATTAATATTGTATGTTTTCTTGTCATATGCCCTTGTGCCAGTCCTTCTCCATTTGTAGTGGTTTCAGCCACCTGTCAAATTCTTTTTTCTTCCGTACAAACCATATACTCATATGATAACAGACTTATTTTTTCTTTTCAATACAAGAATTTTTATCTGTCGTTTACTTAAAAATCCATGTAAGAGAGATACAGCTCCTCAAAATCATTTTCTTCTGCCAGATTGATGACATCTGCCATGGTCTGGATCTTTTCAAGTTCGTCTTTTGAAATTCTGCCAAGTAAAACCTCTTTTGTCCCTGCAAGAACGGTATTTCCGACCGGGATTGTTTTCATCTCAAGTTCTTTTGGAATCAGTCCAATCCCTGCGGCCTTTGTGATATCTATCTTTGTTCCAAATCCACCTGCAAGATAACAGTTGTCCACTTCGTCAAACGCAATACCCGCTTTTTTTACTAAAATATCCACTCCTGCACGGATCGCCGCTTTTGCCATCTGAATTTCCCGAATGTCATTCTGCGTGAATTTTACTTTTCCTGCCAGCTCATATCCGGTGTCAAAATAAAGATCCGAATATGTTCCATGTTCATCGATCATCTGATGTTTCCGGAGTTCATACACCAGATCGATCATACCAGTTCCGCAGATTCCGATTGCCTGCTGCTTCTTCTTATTTTCTCCATCTGCTTCACCGATCACCTGAAATCCGGTCTTCCCTGTCTCCTCCATGAAAACATGTGAGATCACTCCCGGAATGCTCGCCATGCCACAGGAAATATTTCCACCTTCAAACGCCGGTCCCGCAGACGTGGACGTCACATACATATGATGGCAATTTCCAAGCACCATCTCCCCATTCGTTCCAATGTCCAGCAGCAAATGATATCCTTCAGATCTGTGCATACTCATTTTTGCAATGCCAGCCATGATATCCGCCCCTACAAATGATGAGATTCCAGGCAAAATCACAACTTTTGCATCCCATTCCTTCATTCCAGAAAATTCTGCAGCACTGCCTTCCATCCATGAGATATCCACTGGTTCAAACGGAGCCACGCCAAGTGTCTCGCACGAAAATCCGCAAAGCAGATGACACATCGTTGTGTTTCCTGCAATCACGATCCTTTGTATCTGTTGTTCCGTTATCTTTTCTTTTTGAAGGAGCTCCCGGATCAGTTTCTGAAGATCCTGTCGGATACACCGCTGTATCTCCCACTTTTTTCCACTATTAGATGCAGAAATTCTTGAAAGCACATCCGAGCCATAAGTTCTCTGGTGATTAACGGAAACAGCAGTCTGGCAGTCTGCCTCTGTTTCCAGATTCACAAGCAGTGCCGCCAGAGTCGTTGTTCCGATGTCGATGCAGATTCCATAAATTGCATTTTCTGTTTTCTCTGCCGTTCCTTCTGCTGTATTTTTGTCCTGTATGCCGCCGCTTGTTTTCGCTTCTGCTGGTGTTTGGGTATAAGCTTCTGTAAGTCCTTCTGTGTCCGGTTTCTGCTGCTTCTCCCACTCTGAAAGAACTTCTATCGTTTCTTCTGACTCTGGGAGTTCCACTTCATATGCACCTACCGGATGAGATTGACAGGCAAGACGGTATCCATCCTCCAATTGTTTTTCCGAAAAAACTTCTCTATCCCGCCTTGTCGGTTCTGTTGCGCCACGTTTGTACTGCACAATACATTTTCCGCAGGTTCCATTGCCATTGCATGGCGCACTGATGTATTCATTTTTTTCCTGTAACATTTCCAGAAGATTTTTCTGTTGTTTTGATCTGTCTATAATCATTTTTTCCTTCACCCTGAAAAATCAACAAATCAGCACAGCTTCCTCGATGGAAACAGTGCTGATTTTTGTATTTTATAGTTTTTCAACTACGACTTTGCAACGTTTTTTACAGAATGCAATTCCGTATGCAAGAAGATCGTTTCGTCCATCCTCACGGAGTTCTGCATCATATCTGTGATTCTTAATCTGCTCCATAGCTCGTTCACACGCCTTGTCAAGTTCATTCATGGAATGTGCGTATTTCAGTTCTATCACGATTCCCACATCTGGATTCTTAGGCTTAAGCAAAATATCTGCATATCCATCACCAGATTCTCTATTCGATTTAACCGCCCAGCCCGAATAATTTTTTAAAATACCAATCAGAATACCATGATAAAAAATCTCTTTTTCTTCGTTTCTTGCTTTCGTATCTAAAACGCTGATTGTTTCGCCAAGAAACATCGTAAGTTCCCGCTGGATATCATCTGTCTTTCCTTCAAGAAAACCCCTGTTGATTTTTTCCGTAGATGCGTGGTCATTCGCAACTACCTGGTCAAACCAGTCACGGATTTGTAAAAGAAAGACTTCCCTGACTTCCTTGTTTGGAATGATCAATCTATACATCCCATTTTCTACATCACCATTTTTTGTGAGATATCCGGTTGTAAAAAGAACACTCCACAAATTATCAATGCTGTTATCAATCTCATCGTAGGTCAGATCCAAACGGATTCTCTTTTCGACTGCCTCTCCCACAACCAATTGTTCGATTTCATCCTTTGTAGTTTTATCTGCCATGTCGATAAAGCGTTTTACGAGATCATTTCCACTACTGTTAATCCAATATGCCTTTGGCTGCGATTTAGCCTCACTTACCAAATCGTCAACATAATTGATTACATCCCATGGGCAATAAATATCTGCATTACCAAAACGATAGCCATCATACCATTCCTTCACTTCTGTGAAATGCTTCTGCAGATTGTAGTCTTCCAGCAATTTTTTTACTTCTTCATTCGTAAAGCCGAATTCTTCATCATATCGAACATCGTCTGCCGAATAAACCTTAAAATTATTCAAGCCAGTAAAGATGCTCTCTTTGGAAACCCGAAGGCATCCTGTTAATACAGCAAACTGTAGAAAATCATTTGTTTTAAGTGCTTCACCGAACAATCCACGAATAAGTGCCACCATTTCTCTATAATAGCCATGCTGAAAGGACTTATCAAGTGGAACATCATACTCGTCGATCAAAACAATCGTTTTCTGACCATAGTGTTGATATAAAAGTTCTGAAATTTTCTTAAGTGAGAATTTCAGCTTCGTTGCAAGAGTAGTTTCCTGTTCCCCTTGAAGTGAAATCAAATCACGATATATATTCTTTTCGTCATGGTCCAGTCTGCTACTGTTCAGCAAGAACTTAAATCGTCTCACCTCGCCAGCAATCAACTCACACAGGGCAGACCGTGCTTCTTCAAATGTTAGTCCATCTACACCTTTGAGAGACAGAAATATAACAGGATACTTTCCCATATATTCCTTACAAAGTTCTTCATTCTGCGAAATATAAAGACCATCAAATAATGCTGTGTCTGTTCCAATCTCGAAAAAGCTCTTAAGCATACTCATATTTAAGGTTTTTCCAAATCGGCGTGGTCTGGTGAATAAATTCACTTTACTCCAATTTTCAAGAAGCTGCTCTACCAATTTTGTTTTATCTACATAATAAAAGTCTAACTTCCGAATTTCCTGAAAGTTCTCAAAACCGACTGGAAGCTTTTTTAATTCCTGCATATTTTACACGCTCCTTTCCGAAGCTTTCGTCTTAGGATAGGGTTACATACAGCAAGGTATACCTGTCCTAGTGTGGTTTAATTTTACCATTTAGTTTGACAAGTATCAAGCCGCTAGCAGTCGTTGCTAAACAAAAATAACAACGATTTTCATATGTTAGTTTCTTTATGAACAAAAGCAAACGGGGCATTTAAATGAATATTCAAAGAAGCCGAGATTTGAGAGAAGATTGCGATTATACACAGGAATATATTGCAAAGCTGCTGAATGTAAACCAGCGCACTTATTCCAGATATGAAAATGGAGCACATGCAATTCCACTTACAATACTTTCTTTTCTGCAGACACCCAAAAAACCTTCTCCAAAGAATGAGTACTCTTATTTATTGCTGATAGCTGCCTGTGCAGAGTACACATTACATGGTGTTACCCTAACCCTTATTTGTAGTGCACAGCTGTATTGCAGGTGCCATAGTTGAAGGGGGTAATGCTGAGATTTAAACTCTCTTCTAAACTGAAAGTTGTCAGTCTTTCATCTTTTTTATCACTCACTAATTAACTGTAATCCATTAGGATTTAGCTGATATATTTTATCACACACCTCTTCAATGTACTTTCTATCGTGAGAAATGCTAATGACAGCCCCTGGAAATTCTCGGAGCATTTTTCTTATTACCGGGCCGGATAATGGTGAAAAATTTCTTGTAGGCTCATCCAGAATAAGAACATTCGCACCACTTAAACTCATCCTCAAAAGAAGCACTTTCGCCTTTTGTCCACCAGACAACTCCCGAATAGGATGCTCCATTTCATCTGGCGTGTATTTAAGTGAACCTAGGTATGTTCTAATTCTTGTACGCTCTTCTTTATCTCCTGTTTTATCAAGGTAATCAACCGGTGTAACATCCAAATCCAGCAGGTCTTCATAAGTTTGAGGCATATATTCTGCTTTAATGTCATTCCGATTTAGGAGTTCTTCCGCTATCTTTTTTAGAAGAGTCGTTTTTCCTGCCCCGTTGGCTCCTATAATACAGATTTTCTCTGATCCTTTTATTTTCAAATAAATTCCTTCTGCCAAAAATCTTTCGCCTTCTGGAGTCATTAGCTTTGAAAGTTCATATTCTATGACCGTTTTCCCTGTTGGAATGTATGCGTTTTTATCTCCTAATTTAAAAAAGATTGCTTCTTCCTGCTCCGGCATTTGCGTCATATTTTTGTCTTCTCTTTCAATTCTTCGCCCCATAGCCTTAACTGTGTGCATTTTGTCCTTCAAATTCTTTGCCACCGACGGCGCTTGTCTGGAACAATTTGCTAATGCGCTTTGCACACTCTGAGACACTCTTTGATATTTCTCATCTCGAATCTTTTTTTCCCTACGGTCACATAGTGCCCTCTGTTCTTGAAGTTCAAATTTATGAAGCCGTTCCTCCACATAGTTTCTATAGGGAAGCTTGGCCACGGTATATCTCGCTTCTGTTTTTCGCTTAATCTGCTCGATATGTATTACCATGTTGGCGGTACGCTCTATCAATGTTTCATCGTGTGAAATAAAAAGCACAATATGCTTCCATTCATTTATGGTTTTTTCCAGTAATGTAAGCGTCGCAATGTCAATATCATTTGAAGGTTCGTCTAACAATAGCACAGAAACATCGCGAATAAAAAGCCGCATGAGTTGTACCTTGACTTTTTCTCCTCCTGAAAGGCTCCCCATCATCTGACTACTGTAGAAAAAATCATTTTTTATTCCAAATTTCCCTGCAATAACAGACAGTTCTTTTGGCGTTTTCTCCCAGAATATTTCTTCCTCAGAAAAATATTCGTATACGGTTTTTTTCTTATCTTCATCGGGCATCTCTTGCGGAAGGTAACCAAGACGTTCATTTCCCATTACTCTTTCCCCATCCGCTTCTATATAGTTTTCTATAAGCGATGGATCATATATCCACTTCATTAATGTTGATTTTCCGTTCCCTTCTTCTCCAATGATAACTGCTTTATCTCCATCATTTAGCACAAGGTTGAAATCATCAAGAATTACTCTCAGATCTTTTTTATGTGTTAAATTTAATTTCTTTATCTGTAACATAAAGTTCCTCCTTTTCGAAACACGAGTCAATTATTTTTGTACACACAAAAACGAGCCTTTTTTGCATACGCAAAAATAGACTCGCTAAATAGACCTTTATTACTTTCCCTAAGGAAAAGCAAAGGAAATGCCTCTTGCGATAATCCAACTTAAGCGTACACAAAAATAAACCTATTTTCTACAGGTTCAATAACTATATGTGTCTTACTTAAATTAAATTATCTATTAATCATTTCCTCACCTTACACGAAATGTGCCTTCCTTTTTTCTAATGACAATACTATCATACTGTATTTTTTGTGTCAACACATTCCACCTTATAGAAGCGCAAATTCAAATTCATGCGCGCTTTCAATCTCACCGGAAGACTGAAATTTTAAAGTGTGCGTGTTTACAATAACAATCTTTCTGCTTCACATATATTTTCGACAGTTAAACCAATACTTGCATCTGTAAGTATTTGATGTTTTCTAATTTCTTCATTATGCAAATCAAGGTCATCAATCACTATCCACTTTTCAATATTGTCGTACTGTGATACCCATGCAAGTATTTCTCTCGCTTTGACAAGACTAAATTTTTTGCTTTTTCTTATCTCCTCCGTTGTATGGTCTGGAGTTACACCATTGACTTTTATACCTTCCTTTTCAAGCATACTTATCAAGCGTTCTGCTTCTCTACGCAATGGCTTTACTTCACTATCAAACCAAAACTTCCAACCGGAATGTAATATAACCTTTGCACTTGTGTTTCTTATAAGTTGCCCCAATAACATTACTTTTTCTTCATCAATAAGTGTTCCATCACTTATTTCTCTTTGATGTGTATCATTCCAGAAATTAGAGTTAAGAACACCATCAATATCTAAAAATATTACTTTCATAATATATAATTCCTCGCTAAATTCACAGTTTTTATCTTGTAGTAATCATATTACATCTTCCCCAAGATTCATCCTTAAAACTAAACGCATTCTCTGTTAACGTTCTTTCCTTAAATCCCGCTTTTTCATAACATTTCTTCGCACTAGGATTTTCCGGAAAAACATTCAAATGTACTGCATCTGCTTTCGCTATTTCAAATGCATATTTAATAAAAAGATTACTAGAATTAAAAGAGAATTTACCACTAAGAAAAAAAACCTCGCTACTGATAGAAATACCGGTAGTGAGGTTCTTTTTATTATATTCATTCCTGCCATTGAATTAAGTTATTAATTCTCACAGAAATATATCCATATTCAGCAATACCTTCTCAAAGTTTTGCTTCTTAATTTAGTGATAAATCACTCGCCTACTTCTGAGAGATAGCTGCCTGAGCTGCTGCTAAACGAGCGATCGGTACACGGAATGGTGAGCAGGAAACATAGTCCAAACCAATCTTGTGGCAGAACTCTACGGAAGATGGATCTCCACCGTGCTCTCCACAGATACCAACATGAAGTTTTGGATTAACTGGTTTGCCAAGCTTAATAGCTGTCTCCATTAATTTACCAACACCGTTCTGGTCAAGTTTTGCAAATGGATCATTCTCGAAGATCTTTGTATCATAGTAAGCATTTAAGAACTTACCAGCATCATCACGGGAGAATCCAAATGTCATCTGTGTTAAGTCGTTAGTACCGAAGCAGAAGAAATCAGCTTCTGTAGCGATCTCATCAGCAGTAAGAGCTGCTCTTGGGATCTCGATCATTGTACCAACTTCGTACTCTAAGTTAACGCCTGCTGCTGCGATCTCAGCGTCAGCTGTCTCAACAACTACATTCTTAACGAATTTTAATTCTTTTACTTCACATACAAGTGGAATCATGATTTCTGGTTTTACTGTCCATTCTGGATGTTTCTTCTGTACGTTGATTGCTGCACGGATAACAGCTTTTGTCTGCATCTTAGCAATTTCTGGATAAGTAACTGCAAGACGGCATCCACGATGACCCATCATCGGGTTGAATTCATGGAGAGAATCAATGATTGTCTTGATTTCTTCAACAGTTTTGCCCTGAGCATCTGCAAGTTTCTTGATGTCAGCTTCTTCTGTAGGAACGAACTCATGAAGCGGCGGATCCAGGAAACGGATAGTAACCGGGTTACCTTCCAGAGCTTCAAACAGTCCTTCGAAGTCTCCCTGCTGATATGGAAGAACTTTTGCAAGAGCTTTTTCTCTTTCTTCCTCGCTTAAGTTCGGCGGATAGCAGCTGTACCAGTTTTCCGTATACTGCCAGAAATAACTAATATCCTGATAGTGCTGATATATGATTCGATTTTTCGGCTCTTTGGCTGCAATATGCTCTAATCGTTTCCAAAACCTGTCTTCTGCTTGTGGTCCGCCGCCATGCTCTGCTAAATCCTTGATGCTTTCCTGCAGTGCTTGTTCCACATCTTTTCTTAACTGATTTTGCTGTTTCTTATCTGGAAGCTGTATGCCTTCCACAATTCTTTTCTGCATTTGCTTTATTACTTCATTCAACGGCTACACCTCCTTTGCAATTTTTTCTGCCTGCGTCTTAGAAAGTCTTCCATTAATATAGATGAGGTCATAGTCATCAAGATCTGGTAGTGCATCGGTTCCTTCTTCTGTCTCATTTTTATTGATAACTTTTGTATCTACTTTTATAGATAAGTTTTTAAATTGCTGCTGGATGGTTTGATCTGTACTGCCC
>OGFW01000354.1_pt1 | contig 49862 bp, 77 predicted proteins | sample 1570991 | NCBI WGS metagenome assembly OGFW01 (sample SAMEA2582074, study PRJEB24529) | metagenome | biome: Human gut stool | place: China | collected 2011
TAATCACGCAATGCATAAATTACATCTTGCATATCTTCCGCATCACCAAACATAACCGATTTTTCAAATGCATCTGCGTCAATTAGTCTCATTCTTCATCGCTCCAATCTAATTTCTGACCGCAATGGTAACACCATTTTGCAATACCTGTTCCAGTAAATTTCAAATTACAAATCGGACAACAATATGTATTAACATACCTAACTGCTTGTTTTTTGCTCTTAATAGGTTTCTTCGGTATCTGCTTTTCAAGCGCTTGTATTGCCATTTCGTTAGCCTTGTAATCATCTTCTGTAAACTTGCAGTCGTTGTTCTTGTCTGTAATCTGCATAAACAATCTCATATTTTTCAGTTTTTCTATTGCTTCACTCTCTGTCATACTCACACCTCTTTAATTGAATGGTAATCCCTCGTCAGCTACACCATCTGGAATAGCCATAAAGCCATCATTACTGCTGTTACCGCCCATAATTCCATTATTGCCACTCTGCTGGTTAGTACGGCTTTCGCAGAACTCGTGTCTTTCAACAACGCAATCATTAGTGTAAACTTTCTGCCCGTCCTTGTTGGTATAATTGCCTGTCTGCCATCTACCCTCAACGATAATCTTAGTGCCTTGATGAAGATACTTCTCTGCAAACTCTCCATTCTTGCCAAATGCGATACAGCTAATAAAGTCTGCTGCCTGTTCGCCCTCTTTCTTAAAAGTTCTGTCAACAGCTAATGTGTATCTTGCAACTGCCATATTTCCACTTGCTGTCTGCGAATATCTAATCTCTGGCTCTCTAACAACTCTTCCACATAAAATTACACGATTCATTACTTTTCCTCACTTTCTACCTTTTCAAATCTATATTTCTGTGTTGCGTTCGGGTATTTTCCCTTATCAACTTCGCTCATAAACATTTCAAGAGGTCTATTCCAAATATGTCCCTCATATTCATACACAACCGACATTTCCTCTGTTTCTGTATGCCTTGAAATACCGATAACAGTAACAATCTTGCCTAACTTGAAATGTCTGTATTTCTCACCTTTCTTAGGTAAAGGTCTGTCAAATTCTGTGCTGATATTGTCTTTCTTAAAATGCCTTGTGAGCAATGCGAGGTCACAGTTCGGCACATCTTCGCCATCAAGATTAAATTCTTCCGACTGTTCGATATGTAACTGTTGCCAATTTTCGGCATATCCTGTATAGCTTATGTCATCATACACATCTTTAATTAAAGGGTTCTCACGCTTAGAAACTAAATAGCCACTAATTCTAAATATTCTCGCCATATTGTTCCTCACTTTCTAATAACTCTGGATTGTCAAATATATTGCCGATAACTTCACATTTCCAATCATCTTCATTAGTCCAAAAATGTAAATCCTTTCGCCATATAGTATCTTTAATCCACTTAATTCTCCATTCTGCCCTATCCCAGATAACAACAGCTTTGTCAGTTTCAAGATTGACGATATCATTCTCCCAAATCAGCTTGCCGTTCTTATCTTTCAAGCCTGTGCATTGGCAAAGAGTTTTAGCGTCACACGCCCATTTGCTTCCGTCACTTTCTTCAATTGCACATCTATTACCTTTTAAAGCTATAAGTAAGCCTGTACGCCATACAGAATTGGTATCTATTGCTTTAAATAAATATCTATCGTTAATCTTCATACATATACACTCCATTCTCCTGGTATATTTTTATATCGCGGTTTTCTTCGCACTCTAAATCACAGTTAGTATGGAAATCGCAAGAGGTACAACTTATAAATCCACATTCCATAGGAGATACACTGCTATTTTTAGAGTTTTTGGACAATCTACCATTTAATTTAATCTGATAATCTTTAGAAAACTGCATTAAATCCGAGTATTCTAATCTTGCACCACAAATAGGGCATTTATTTAATATCTTAGCCATCTATTCCACCTGCCTTTACTATTTCGATTGCTAAATCCATTGCTTTTTCTTTTGCTATGAACCGCCTAACAAGTTGAGCATTAGTAGCTGTCATACGCTTTACAGTTGAATAGTTATCCCTCACCATTTCCAGATGTTCCACAACCTTATCTACATCATAGGCAGTTGGAGTTTGTGTTTCATCATTGATAATACTCTTTATGATATTCAGACCAGCATTTATGCCTTTTGCGTATGCTCCTATCTCTCTTTCTTTCTGGTCTTTTATCAGTTCTAATAATTTATCTGCATCAATTAATCTCATTGTTTGCTCTCCTATTCCGCTTCTGATTGAAGCCATTCCATACAACTAGCTTCTCCCTCGTATTCCTCGCCGAATGCGTTTTTAAATCCGACAAGAAATTCTGCTAACTCTTCATCCGACATATTTCTTATTCTGTCAGTGTTAGTCATTCTGCTGTCACATCTGCAACAAGGCTCATTGTCTCTTGGATTGCTGTTGTGCTGGCAGTTGCAGTCGTGTGTCTTTTCCTTTATGGCTAAGTCAAGGTAATATTTCAAATCTTTTATCAGACTGATAGTTCCGTAGAGTTGTTTTTCCTCAAGCATTCCAACAACTTCTGATATTCTTCTATCAAAGTCACGCTTGTTTACACTTTCAAGGAATTTACTCATTTTCTTTACCTCTCAATTCTTCCAGTTTTGCTTCGGCTTCGGATTTTGTGAAGAATACTGTCTTGCCAATTTCACCTACTTCTGCATCGATTGCATTTGTACACCAATCTGTAGGGTCTAAATCGTATTCAGGAACAGGTCTTCTGTATGGGAAAATATCTTCATCTGTCACAAGCGCAATATATGCTTTTCCGTCAACAGGATTTATACCTAAGCCGCAATGGGTGCACTCAACCACTTCATCATCATAAATAAGATATACTATGTCTCCTGATTGCGTGTACGCTTCTTTACAAGGCAACTTGATAAGTCTGCCCTGCTCTTCTAACTGTTGATATCCCTTTATCCGTTCTCTGTAATTCTCTGCAAAATCTCTTAAATGCCTTAACACATCCCACTTAAATATATTCTTTTCAGCTTTCATAAAGCTTTCAGCAGTCTTAATAGTTTCTTCAAAAGTCCAGCCATTGATTATATCTGTTAATCTCTCCATTACTGCTCCTTTCTGCCGACGTGTAATAGCCAGCTGATAAAATGTACTATATAGAACAAAGGATTTAACAAAAAGCCTATTATGATTACTAAAGTGCAGGCAAACATATTTAGGTCTGTACATTCATATACCTGCTTTGGGGTTACTGCAATATTTTCATAGTCTCCAATTGTTGCAATGAATATTCCAATAATCCAAATAATATAAACAACTAACATTGCCTTACTCCTCTCTAAAACGGACATTCACTAGGATTTTTCAAATCCCAACTTTTCCCTGCAACCGCAGCGTCCACATTCGCCCCATTTACAGCATTTTTCATCTTGGCAATAAAACTATCCTTATCAGCATTTTCACTTGATAAATGGCACATAATCACGTTCTGCAAGATATCCGAATGATTTGCCTTAACAAAATCGCAAGCGGTATCAATGGATAAGTGACCTCTGAAAACGTGATTAGCTTTCGGATTGTCAGTATCAACTAAATCCTTGTCATAATTCACACCTAAGAGGATGTGATTTATGCCCTTAAAACGCCACTTAATAAGCTCTGTGTCGGTTATATAAAGTAATCTACCCATTTCGGGATGCGTAATCAAAAATCCGTAACAATGGCATTCCGTTCCATCTGCGTTAGTATGTGTCCACCTGCCATCTACTGTTGTTAGGTCAAACGATTGTATTCTGAAAGCACCACTACCGATTGCCATTGGTTTTTGGCTTATATATGGTGCATAAATCGGTATTCCCATAGCCTTAAATTCGTTTAATGACTTGCTATGGTCTAGAGGTGGGCGTGACTTATAATCACGCCCTTTATCCCCCTTATATCCCAGTTCAAGCCTTTCTTAATCTCCTTAATGCCGATTCCGCAATCAAGGATAAGTGTTTCTCCGTTGTTGGAAGTTAGCAGATAGCAATTACCGGCTGACGATGAGCCTAAACATTTTAACCTCATACTCACACCTCGATTTCATCATCCTGTGGGAATTGAAAAACTAAATTTCTATGATAAATTCTATCTTCAAATTCTACTGACTCCATTTTCTGCGTTTCCGTCAACATTTTTATAGCTTTAATTGCTTTTTCCACACTTAAATATTCAGCTAACTTTGCACCACTATCTGACGAAAAATTTCGACAATAGATACTCGCTACTTCTAAAGCTCCATGTTTCTCATCAGCTGTAGCTAATGTAAAATAATCATATGGAATATCAATTCTTCCGTCCTGTGAAATTATTCTCATACTCAATCTCCTATTCTGCCTGCATAAATGGCGGTAATGTGCTGTCTTCTGTCTGTTCTTCGGTTGCTTCTGTTGCCGTGGTGTCAACTACATCTGCCTTATCTTCTATAAACTCAACAAAATTAGCATTTTCGGCAATTTCAGCCTGTGCAACTTGATATACCTCGTCCATTTCAATCTGTGCCTGTCTAGCCATAGGGTCATAGTTCTTAGGGTATTTCCTTGTAGCGTTGTTGCACATTTTTCTCTGAATCATACTCTCTGGCGTATCAAGCCAAGCACCGCTGATGAATGGTCTTGCAATTTCACATTCAAGCATTTCATCTACTGTCTTGCATGCTCTTAAAGCATTAAGTATCTCGTCTTTTTTAGCCTTAATTTCTGCTTTCTGCTTTGGCGTAGCCTTATATCTATCCTCGCATACTCCAAAGGTACTGTTCATCATATTCTGCTTTACATGAGCCAACAGATTAACCTTAACACTATCCCTGTCAGCAGAAAGATATGTAACCGTTCCGTCTAATAACTTAACAGGATATACAACCCTTACCGCCTTATCGGATAACCCTTTTTCTTCCCATTCTGGTTCTGTAATCGAAAGCCCTTTGTGTTTAGGTGGAATATACACATCCCCCTCTTTGATAACCCAATATGGATAAACTGTGTCAACATTCTTTCCATAGTTGGATAAGAGAGAATCGTAGCCGTTTCCCTCAATTCCCATTTCAACCTGTTTCTGCCATATATCTTTTCCTGTCTGTGGGTCAGTTCCTACCTTTACATTTCTTAGCTGAAAATAACACTCCCTTGGGTATGCGCTAGCATTGAGTTTAAGACTTGCACAACGCTTGACAATGCCCCTTAAATTACTTGTATCAAGGTTTCTCATATCAATCTTAGGGTCATTCTTAACAAGATTAAATATGCTTGTCATAGCTTCCATAGCACACTCTTTTGCGTAATCGTCCATATCCATTCCAACAGCCTTATAATCATTGATAATAAGTCCTGTCATTGTATTACTCCACTCACTTAATGAGGTGGTAAATGCTTTCTTTTCCGCAACTGCTGTATTCTCTGCCATAATTATTCCTCGCTTTCCTCAATTATCTTTAATTCCTTTTCTTCTCTTTCAAGTTTTTCTTTTGCCTGCGCAATCCTTGATTCTGCACGCTTCTTAAATTTATCCTTGACATACTCAAAGTTAGGTTCTGTAAGAAACATGCGGTCAAAATCAGTTATTCGCCCAACATCATCTTTTCTTGCTGTACTTAAGTAGTTTGGAAAAATTCTATCAACAGACTTGTATGTCTTAGGTTTCTCTTCTGCTTCGCAAACCTGCACTGTAATTCCTACTTTTCCGTGTCTTTCATCTGTATTCAATTTGTAAAAATAAAGTTTCATATTATCCCTCCACAATCTCTAATTTCTCGCTATCATTAACAATCAGCATGATTAACTGGCTATTTACCATTTCGGCAACTTTCTTCTGATTATCCGTACTAAGGCTTTCAGAATCATCTAAGATAATAGGCACTGATATGTCACTAATCTTCTGAATTGAATTACAAATGTCTACTCTGCCTAAAATCCTGTTACCCTTGTTGCTCATAGTTGTTAAAATACTCTTTCCGTCAACTGTTGGTATACAGCAACTTTTGTAACCACCAGACTTTGTATAAGTAAACAACTGCCACTTAACTAACCCAAAGTGGCTGTTTACGGCTTCTGTTAAGGCTTCGTTCTTTGCTTTATCCAGTTCGTCAAGTAAATCAAGGATTTTCTCGGCATTAGCCTTATTCTGTTCAGAATCAATCCTTGTCTGCTTTAATTCTTCAAGTCGCTGTTCGTCTGCTGCCGTATCAGACTTTGCAATCTCGGATTCACATTCTGCTAACTGCTGCCTTAAAGCTGTTTCCTGTGCCTTTAATTCTGCCTTAACTGCTGAAATATCATTAGCCTTGTGCATAGCCTCTTCTTTTTCTGCAATCTGCTGTTCAATTGCCTTGTATTCTTCTGTAGCTGATACATCAATCTCCTGTGGAAGTTCTGATAACTGCTTTTCAAGGTCTGCAATAGCTGTGTTCAGCATTTCAAGGCTTTCTTTATGTTGCGGCAACTCTTTCTGTAAATCTTTAAGAATCTTCTTATTCTTATCAAGTTTGTCTTTAAAAAGGTTGCCATTGCTTGTGATAATCTTTAATTCTTCTGCCTTGTGACTATCAAAATCAGCTCTTAACTGTTCTTTCTTATCCTCGGGATATTCCTGTCCGCAATAGCTACAAATAAGGCTTGTTTCGTCAAATTTACGCTCATTCTCTGCTTTCCATTTATCCCTTATATTCTGCAAATTCCTATTTATGCTATCAATGGCATTCTGCTGATACTCGATGTTCTTTTCTGTATCAGTAATAGTCTTTTCTGTCTGCCTAACAAGAAACTGCTTATCAGAAATCTTGTTCTCAATATCTCTTCTAGCCTTAATATTTTCCTCATTGGCTTTACGGCGAATATCGTCAAGCTCAAACTTTAAGCTGAGAATATTAGCACTAGCATTGTCATATTCAGCCATCAGCTTGTCATTGTCGGTCTGTTTTGCCACGCAATCAGCAATCTGCTCTTTAAGGCTGTTCTTCTGTAATTCAAGGTCAGATACTTCAATAGCCTGTTTAAGCTGTATATCCCTTTCCTTTTCCTTAATTTGTCCGTCAAGAATAGGCAAATCCTTTGTAATCTTGGTCTTGGCAGCCTTACTCATAGCGGATAACTCTTCAACTGTATACTTATTAAGCAAAGGAACTAACTCCGCTAATTCGGCTTTCTGTGAAGCTATATCAAAGTCTGTAACATCTCCTGCTAAACCAAATAAGTATTCTCTCATTTCAGCCGGTTTCTGATTAAGAAATGCGTTCACATTACTACACATCTTAAATACATTCATATCCACATCAAGATATGCGTTGAAATCCTTTAATGTCTTAGGCACATCATTAATAAAGTACTTGTTATCGTCCTTATAACTGCTGCCATCTTTGCTGTAAGTACGCTTCTGTACTTTCTTCATAGTTATTTCTTTTCCGTCAACATCAAGTGTAAGTTCAACGCTTGTGTCCATATCATCAACGGACTTTCCGCCAACCTCTCTTCTTACAACCGGATTATCCTTTAGCTCATAATCACAGTTAAACAGACACCACAGATAAGCTGTCGCAATAGTCGACTTACCCTTGCCATTCTTAGCCGTAATCTTTGTAATGGCATAAAAATCAAACTCTGCGTGTGCGTAGCACATAAAGTTTTCAAGTACTACCTTTTTTAAAACTGCTCTTTTCATAAACATATCCTTTCCTTATTTATATATTCATAACGAACACATCATCTTCTATTGAGAAGTTATCAACTGTCTTATCCGCAAGATAATGCCGTCTGTCAAGTTCATCAAATGTGCCGTCAAATATAACACCTTGGACTGGATGTCATACTTGACAACGCTTTTCATTGTCTGCTGCCATACTAGCTAATTCTGAAACTGTAACATCACTATTCATCAGCATTCTCCTCTTCCTCTATAATCTCAACTCTGCCTACTGATACCTCATAAGCTACTCTGTTTTCAATTTCATCTTCGCTTATCTTCTTTGTATAAGGCCTTGACTGAAACCTACCTGTCATTTCTATATGTGTTCCTGCTGGCAAGTGACCTACGAACTTAGCTGTTCTGCCCCAAACTATGCAAGGTATATAGTCCGACTTGCCATATGCTCTGTTAATAGCTATGAGAACATCTGTTATTTCTCTTCCAAGTGGCGTTACCCTGTATATAGGTTCTTTGCAAATAAAACCTCTAAGAACTACATCATTATTAAAAGGTAGTTCTGCCTCGTTTTCATATATCTCTATAACTTCGGTAAAGATTGCTAATATCAGCTTGCTTTTTTCACCTATATGCTCATTGTAGCTTCTTATTTTTCCTGTAATCATTACGCAAGCACCTGTTTTTAATTCTTTCATATCTACAATTCTTTCAGATATAAGAACAGGAAGTGTATCTACTGTTCCACTAACTCTATTAACCGAAACCATCATCTTAAAGAATTTTTCTCCGAAAACTTCGTGATTAAAAGCTGGCTCTTCTGCAACTAACCCAAAAACTGTAATATTGTTATCTCTCTCTTTCATCTTTAGTTCTCCTCTCTTTTTTCTACAAATCCAACAACTTTACCGCCGTCAATAACTGTATACATATCCTTTTTCTCGTACATATCAATGCAATCCTGTACTGTTATTACTTTCTCGTTTACCTGTTTCATATTGTTCTTTCCTTTCTTTTGCTTTAATCTTTAATGTTGTAACTACAATACATATAGTTTCTAGTATCATTCCGACAACAACACCCAACATAAAACCCTGTATCATAGCTTATATCTCTCTTTCATTATTGTAGGCAGTTCGTAGCAGTCGATATAATCGTGAGTGTCTGCTATGTACTTCTTTTTCAGTTCATTTAACTCACACCCGTATTCGTGCTTTAACTGCCCTAAAATGTCCTTTACAACTACTCTTCTTAAGAGTTCACAATTCTTATTTCTTCCTAAGAGGTAACTTGTTCTTCTGCCAATGTGTGCCAGGATTTCAAGTTTTTCTACCTCATTAATCTGTTCGCCTTTTTCAGAAATAATAAATATCAATCTGCTAAAACTCCTTTCTAATTAATAAGCTGAAATATCATTTGCGCAATAAATAATATTGCTGATAAAATCCATAAATATTCAGCTATCTTGCTGTCTCTCTTAGCTTTCTTGTATGCTGCAATAGAGACTTCTAAATTGTTTCTTTCCGCAATCAGTTCTTCTACTGATATGCTATACTGTGGTGTTGCCTGTACTTCCTTTTCCATAAAACAATCCTCCGCTTAATCATCAGCTCTCTAAGTTTATCTGTGCATTGCAATCTTTTATTAACATCATTGTGTTAGTGCTTGGCATCCAGTTTTTAATATATTCAACTGCCTGTTCATTCTTAAGCCTTGGTGTGTTGGCTCTTGAATTAACATTGAAATAATCCTTGTAATCGTGATTAATTTCTGCAAATACTTTTCTGCTTATTTCCTTATAAGCGTTACTGTTTTTACCGCCTAAGATTTTTATTACCCTTGCTGATACTAAGTCATTAAGTACTTTCTGCTGTCCGTAATCAATGTTCATTGTATTTTCTAACTTAGACACTCTGTCTGACACATCATCTAACATACCTAGCTGTATTCTCATCATTTCCTGTGGGGATAACTTTTTCTGATAACTGCCTGTCTTTCTGATTGACGGAAGCACCTCTCCTGTAACCCAATCTGTAAATCTCTCTGCACTTTCTTTACGGCTCTGAAAGATTGTCTTGTAAAGATTAGCCTCGCTAATAAATATCATCTTCTGCATTCCGCCATTTGTAAGGGTATCCGCAGTATGGATACCCTTTTCAGATAACCTCTGCTTAACATTTCCTACATTTGATATTTCTAATGCCTTGCATACATCAGCTAAGCAAAACATAGGTTCATCATCTTTAGTAATGGTTCGGATTTCTCCAAACTCTGAATTGTTAAAAATCTGTAACTCCATAAACATTCCTTTCTAACAATGTGTGATATATTCCTTTTAAGGCACATTTGAGCAATTTTGCTCATTTCTATCTGTTGTAGCTTGTAGAACTTTATGTTTATTGATACAATAGAGAAGTGATGGTAGACATTTTCCAAAAAGGAGATTGTATGGATACTGTCATAGCATTGTGCGTATCAGTGGTCGGCTCATACTTCTGTGACGTAGACTTCTGCACCCTGTACGCTCTTATTTCTATATCAATAGAATTAAATAAATATGCTAAAGACAAAACTGCCAATCGGTAGGTAATTCACACTTGATACGAACAGGGCGCTATCCCTGCCAAAAAGAACTAATGATGTTTGAATAAAAGTTTGTAACTATTTACCGCTACCATCACTTCTCTATTGTATCAATATCAAAAATTCTAATTCTTATGTGTCTTGTGGTAACTTATGAAGTTACTTTCTTTGCAAAAAAAATCTCCATAGGATTTTCAATATTCAAATTATCAATCATAATCTGAATTTCGTTACTGCCAAAAACTCCCTTGTGCATTCGTAAATAGAAAGTCTTGGGTGTTACACCTATCATTTGTGCAACTTCTGTCTGCGTTTTTCCGTTTTCAGCAATAATCCCACGAAGCTTATTTGTATCAACCATCTTCTCATCTCCTTTCCAACTTCGTAACTTTTGAAGTTACTCTTATTATACACCGCAAAAGTAACTTGTCAAGTTATTTTTTTCTTGACTTGTAACTTTTTTGTGCTATAATCAAGTTACCGATAGGAAAGGAGGAAACACTAATGATTAAAACTGTTGGAGATAGGATTAAGGAACAAAGAGAGCTTAACAATATGTCACAAGTAGAGTTAGCTAAAAAGATGGGCGTTTCTAAACAGACATTATATAAGTATGAAAACAATGCCGTAACAAACATACCAAGTGATAAAATTCAGATTGCTGCACAGATTCTTGATATTTCTCCATCGTATTTAATGGGATGGGAAGATAATTTATCTACTGATAATGCTGATATTATTCCCGACTTAATGTCAGATAAGAAAATGTTGGATAGTGTTAAGAAGTTAATGAAACTTAATAAAGAACATCAACAAACTATATTTGACAATATAGCCTATTGGTATGAGAAAGAGGGGCATTAAATGCCCCATTTCTTTTTGAATGATATAATTAATTCATATAAAAACTTTAAAAATCTTTTATTATTACAGCTATTGACTGTTTCTATTATTATTCGCCTGTATTCCTCATTACTCATAAACCTGCACTCCCCTCTCTTGCCCTTGCACGTTTGATAGCGATACGATTATTATAGAACACACGTTCTATCGTGTCAAGTGTAGCGGCGATATTGCCAACGCCAATCAAACAATATCGCCTGCCAGAACTTGAAAATGTTTAAGGGTCTTTTCTCAAAGACAAGTTTATTATACATTTATCGTTAGTATATTTCAAATACTTTCGGTCGTGTTATTTCGACTTTATTCGACAACTAACTGGAACTTGTCGATTGCATTACCCATAACGCCTGCATATCCGTCCATTCCGTTAGATGTTTCATCATCTACCTGTTCTGGATAGAAGTTGCGGTTGTTAAATACAGATACCATATACTTAGCATACTTCCAAGGCTCGCCCTCTGGTGTATAGTAAATGATTTCTATTGCGTCAATCTCGTGCTTCTTGTCACCTGCATAGCCATTATCGTAATCGTCATAATTAAAGCCAGTAACATAAGGAAGCCAATCTCCGCCCTTTAAGTGAACTCTGTACTTAACTGAACCTCTGCTAACCTTGATAATAAGTGCCGTGATAGCTTTATTGTCGCCTGCACCAGCCCAATCTTCTCTATCTTCTACTTCACCCCACCATCTATCGGTATAAGCGGCGTATGTAGCATATACGTGTTCATCTGTGCTATCCTCTGTGTTATCTTCTTCGCTGTTATCTTCTGTATTATCTTCTTCATTATGAAAGCCATAGAATTCTGATAAGTCGCAAACTCCGTCTACACCGTCAATTCTTGCGCTAGAAGTATACTGCCACCCCGCAAGATAATGGTCGATACTGGGTGTCTTATCTGCGTTAACATCATCATTTAACTGCATTTCATCATAGCCTAAGTAGTAACGTGCTATCCAGAACGGACAATCTAAGTCGCTAGGGTTTGTGTATGGTTTGATATAACTGCCATAGAATGATAAGCCAGTATATACACCGAAGTCATATCCTGCACCCTCAATAACCTCTTTGTAAGCCTTGATAATGTCGATAAGCTCTGAACCTAAGTTTCGCATACAAGTATCTTCAACGTCCATCCAGACAGTTACCTTACGTCCGTCAAGCACTTCAAGCACTCTCTTAGCCGCCGCAATAGCTTCTTCTACTGTCGGTGTGTAAACATAGTTGTATACACCGCAAATATGCACGCCTGCTAACTGACAGCCTTTCCAGTTGTTTTCAAACTGCTTATCTGGGCCAAAATCACGTCTGATAACCTTAAGAATAGCGTGAGTAAGTCCTGCCGCCTTAACTCTGTTCCAGTCAACTACACCATTCCACGCTGAAAAATCTCCACATTTAATCATAATTAAAATACCTCACTTTCTACTGTTTCTGTTGCATCTGAACTAACTGTGTTATCTTCTGTGCTGTATGTTGCCTTGTAAGTATTTTTAACGCCATCAAGAAAGCTCTTAAGCTCGTTGTCTAGTGCTATATCATTCGCCAAGTATGCCGCAAAATCATTAAAGCTGGCTGACATACTAACTGTACCGCTTTCGCTGATTGTAGCTGACAGATAAGCCACCTGTTTAAGTGTTCCGTCTGAATTTTGAACAGATAATGTTCCGTTCTTCTGAATTGATGAGTTAATGTCTAACATTGTGTTTTACCTCCTAATTCGCATTAAAAAAGGACACCCGAAGATGTCCTTAATTGCTTAATTGCTTTTCCAATTTTTTAATACGCATATTCTGCGATTGTACAGTCGCAACTAAATCCGCTATTAATTCATCATAGCGTAATGCGTATCTTGCTGTTAGTTCTTTAGTTGTATTTCCGTTTTCGTCTGAGACTTGTGTTTCGTAGTTATCATTATTAATCTTTTTATCGATAAATAATCCCCAGTCATCTTTCATAGTTTCTTTAACCTGCTGTGCAATAAATCCGTGATGATAGCGATTAGAAGTACCGTTAATCATTTTAAATTCGCAAGGTTTTAAATTGTAGATAAATTCAGAAGAGTCTTCTGAATTCAATAAATGAACGTCTTTTTTTACGTTCTCGTCTGAATCAGAAGCAATTGTTCCATAAATTGACCCGAAACATCGCAAATCATATCCTATGTATGTACTTCCATATACTGACAGTTCGCAGTTCTCGTAGTGTCTGTCCTCTGTATTTGTAATTCTGACATTTTGTGTGTCTTTTCCCGAATTTGGATTATAGCAATATACTGTAAGTGTCGTTGGTTTTTTAATATTGTCTTGGTAACCGCCATTCATCGAAATATTGGGCGAAAAAAACTCTAATGATTTGTTTAAATCGTTGTTTATTCTTATAACGAATTCGTATTCCGTATTTTCTGTTTTCTCTTTGGTACAATTTATTCCGACAACATCTCCATAATCTGCATTGAGCACTAAAGCTCTTCTTACTTCATTATTGCTAGTATAGTATCTTGTTGTAGTTATCGAACCTACATAATTTTCGTAATCGTCGACCCAAGAATAGAATTTTATGTAATTTTGGTCTATTGACATTCCTTTAATTCCATTATTTTGATATGTCGACAATATACCATTATCAATTGAGAAATTGCCAATTTGACCTTTAGAAGCATACATATATCCATCCGCACGAACGTACCAATTGCCATAATATGCCCCATCTCTTTCTTCTTGGCAAGAGAATGCCCAAGCTTCGGAATTAGCGGGTGCCTGTATATAAGTTCTATATTTGCCATAATCTTTATAAATAGAAGACTTACTGATGTCCCAGCCTCCAATCGTGCCAGATGAAAAATAGCCGCTTCCTGTAATTTGTGCGTTAGTTGCATACAGTTTACCAGTTTGACTTATATAAAAATTAGGACTTTTGCTGTATCCCTCATCTTCAGTTCCGTGAAAAACTGAAAAAACATATGGTGTAACATCGCCAGGTATTTGTAATGCAATTTTAAATAAGTCATTATTCTGCTTAAATATTGTACTTATTGAATCCTTAGACACTTTCCAACCGCCAATATTTCCGCCGTTTGCAATCAAATTGCTACAAGTTATTGTTCCGTCTGCCGTAATGCTGGTATTTGTGCTACTTAACGTAAACCTGTTGCCACTTAAATTAAGCCCGCCCCTTGCGGTAATATTGATAGTATCCGCAATAGCTTCTATAGCACTCTTAAGCTCACCTGTTGCTGGGTCTTTCTTAATATAAGCTGCAAGGCTAGCTGTGGTTGCGTAGCTCTTAAGCGTATTAGCTACGCTATCCTTAGTTGCATAAGTTCCCGACACCTCTAGTTTGATGCTGTTGCTTTCGCTTGTTATAGCCTGTGTAATAGCATTATTCATAGCTGTAGTCGTGCTATAATTATTCTTTAAGTTTGTCTGCACGCTTGAAAGTGATGATGATATGTTATCTAAATTTATTCTGAAACTAGCGTTTTGATTAAGCATATAGGCTAATTGCGTGTTAGATACCTCTTTCCAGCTCCAATTACCTTTATCATCTTTAGCCCAACGCCAAGTTTTTTGAGCTGTTTCGTTGTATGCTATTGCTCCGTAATGTTTAGCATATTCATCATTGCTGTAAGTCCAAGTAAGATTATCGCTTGGAAATAAATCATCTGACGGATAAATAGGTATAAACCAATCAACAGCAGGGTAATTATCTTTTGTAGGCGTTGCTGTTACTGTATACACCATAAAATTATCATTCGTTTGTTTGTATAAGTCAGATAACGTAATTTCGTAGCTATCTAGCTTCTGATTAACAGTAGAAAACTTAGTCTTAATGCTTTCATTGTCAACATTTTCAGTCCACCACAACTTGTTAGTGATAAAATCACTAGCAACTTTCATCATACCGCCCCATTGCGTGTAATCTTTACCAGCACTACTTGTTATAGCTTGCATAATGACATTAAGTGTCTGCTTTTCGTTATCAAGATAAATCTTGTTACTCTTAAGTGTATGGGTGCTATCGTTATTGATGACATTAAATAGTGTTTCAATATCCAGCTTGCTTGCATTAATATTAGCGTCATCTTTAACAACTTCATCACGAACAACTTTTCTCGTAACGCCTTTTTCGGTAAGTCCTAAGGCATCAAACATAAGATTTCCAGCCTTATCCCAGACATACATATTGTAGTCTGAATTAGCGTCTTTACCTATTTGAACTCTTATTCTGTCAGTATCTTTGATGATAATTGTATTGTCTTGCCAATAAGACATTCCATTTTCACTATGAACCTTAAACTTAGTTGTATTAAGGTCAAGTGCTGTAATCTTGCTCGCAGCTATGCTGTCAATCATAGCATCTTTAATCTGTGCATTGCCGATAACACTTACAACTGCATTAGCGAATTCTGTTGTTAAGCTTTTGCCTGTCGCCGAACCAAACATTAAAACCTTAATGTTTGCTACATCTGCATTTAACACGCCTACCTGTGCATAATCTGCTTGCAACTTAGCAATATTAGCTTCATTAATTGTAGCTTTACTCGCTGTCAAATTAACAATATCTGCTGTGACAGTTTCAATCTTATTAGTCTTTAGTTGGTCGATATACGCTTGATGCGCCTTTAAATTCTCAACATTAGCATTAGTTATATCAGCATTTTCAATAACCGCCTTGTTGATTAAGACTAAATCGGCGTAGTATCGTTCCATTTGCTTGGTTATCGGACCGCTAGCTATATTGCTGTTCTCTGTGTCAGATTGACCTATAGATGTAACAGTATCCATTAAGCCGCCGTCACATTCGTGTGTAATCTGCATAATAGGCACTTTGTAATCAACGCCGCCCTTATTAACAGTAATAATGTCGCCTACTTCAAGCCGCCAGTCACCGACAAACTTAACTGTAAGCGGTCTGAATTGAAAGCCACCTATCTTTTCATAGACTTCATCAAGAATTGCCTGCGTCATAAATGGGTTAGCAAAGCTAAGCCCAGTTGCACCGCTACCGCTAGTGATTGTGCTAGTTTCCTTATCGCCGGACTTTGTATTATTACAAGTCAGCTTTCTTATCGTAAAATCCTTGCTAGTAGTAAAAGTAACCCCCTGTTGATAGTATTGATGTCCGCCAAGCACATATCCGCTATCCTTGTACCATTTAATTTCAAGGTTTCCGTCGGAATTGATAGCCGCATTACCGCCTTGTAGCATAGCCATATAACCGATAATTTCACGCATTGTATAGCCTTGTGGCTTTTCTGGGATTGTATGTGGGGTTGTTATGCTAGTTGCTAACTTTATGCCTAACTTTGTACAAATTTCCTTTAAAATAGCCTTATCCGTACTAGGATAAGTCAATTCAGAAAAATAACCTTTTTCAGCCTTGTACAGCTTGTCATAAGCTGCGTACTTAGTGTACTCGCCATTGCTTTCTTCTTTAGTTACAGTAAATATGCCTATTTGCACATATTTAATCCCATTATTATCCTTAACGCCCTCAAAAATAGTTATATCCTTATTTTCAAGCGTAATTTCTGGCTTAAAAATAGAAAAGGTAACACTGCTACTGCAAGTGTTACCTATAGAAATGTTATTATTCGGATTAATTATATTACTGTACTTAAACTCATTAAGTGTCTGATTGTATTCTTTTCCGTCAACTAAATATTTACTGTAATATCTTGCATACAGTAAGTTGAAGTTCGCACCCCAATTGATATTTTTCATTAGGTTGCTCCTTTCTGCTGATTAATCGTTAATCATAAAGCTAAGTGCAATAATCTGTGCTGGCTCAATAGCTTCACAGCTATCAAATGCACTTATGTCAACTTTTGTGTATTCAGATACTTCTATTTCTTGTTCTGCTAGTTCTTCAAGTTCTGATTTTATCTTATCGTTATTTTCCTTATTTTCTTTGCGTATCTTTTCTATCGTTTCTACAACCGCTTTAAAGTGTGGTTCTAATGCCTTAATGTCAGACATAATGACAACTGCTAACTTGCCACCCATTTTAAGCTGTGCTACGTTTCTTAATGCTTCATAATGTGCTAAAACTTCATTTCCTGTTATTTTCATAGCTAATCTCCTTATTTCTGAATTAAACTTAATTTTGCTCCGACTATTAATCCGTCCTCATTCTTTGCTCTTGTGAGATACGGATATGTCACATCTCCTGTGTATATTGTCATTTCTTTTTGTTGACCGCCTAAAAATAGGACTTGTGCTGTTGGGAATGGGTTATTTTCATCACTAATCACATTATCAAGCAACAACGCCTGTTCTCCTGTGAGTGGCGGTAATTGAAGCTCTACTTTGTCTTTAATAGCTACGATTGTGCCTACCATTTCACCATAATCATTTCTTCCTGTATTCTTAGACCATATCTTATTTCTGCTATATGTGTAGCCGTTGTAAGCTACTGGGAATGTTACTCCCTCAATAATCACAGCACTTATCATTCAATTACCTCTTTTCTATATATTTACTCCCAGACAGACTTAATTATATCGAGGGCGGAATCAAGAATAATAACAATATAATAAGCGAGCTAAACAATAATATCTTCAATAAACATATAACTAATATTCCAATAGGAAAAAATTGAATTTTCACTTGTATAATATTAAACAAGTACACAACTATCTTGCGCATATTCCGTTGCCTTTGTAGTGCCTGTTGCGGAGGCATTTAATACTCCATTATTATAAATAAATTTAATTGCTATATTACTTGTGTTGCATATTATATGTCCATATCCTTTATATACAATGTTTTCAATAGTTCCTATTGTTGTCCATTGAGTAGGAAATGCTTGTGTCAATCTGCCGCTTGAATGCAGATAACGTATTCCGTTTTTACGATAAATAACAAATTCAAGCCCAAGATAATTGAAAACACCCTCAATGTCTTCATTACCGATATTACTGTTTAGCTCGCTTATCATATTGTTATTATTCTTAATTCCGTCCTCCATATGATTAAGTCTGTCTGGGCTAAATGGAGTACCGCCACTAGTGCCAGCTTTCCACACTTGCTTTATGTATTGAATAAAATTCATAGTAAAACCTCACTTTCTAAGCGCACAAAAAGGACACCTCACAATTAAGTGAAATGTCCTTGTCATTTTGCTGTTATTTTGTTATTATTGGTATGAGTTAATTTACATTCACTCATACGTGCTAATCAGAACAGGTCTACCCAACTTGTTCTGATTTTTTTATTCTAGTAGAGCCAAGATTTCGGCGCTACTTTTCAGAGGAAAGATATTTCCCTTCCCCTATTCAGTTAATTGGCACGAAATTGTGCTGATTGAAACTTACTTCAACAATCTCCCTACATAAGCATATATAACTTTCAGCCAATGTATGTTGTCACATTTATCTATAAGTTCCTTTATTTCTTCTTTGTACACCTCTTTTGCCATTCTTGTATCTCCTTAGTTTATCAAACATAATCGACTGCACCATTTCGTGCAGTCAGTAATTCGTTCCATTAATCATCATTTTAAAAACTCAAAATTGAGTTCTCTGTTAAGTGTCCAGTTTTAGACAGTCGGCTAAAAATTGAGCCGATTAATAAAATATAGCTGTAAATTTCTTACAGCTATTGAATTTTCTTTCTGTTTGAGCTATTATATCCCACAAGAGAACTTATGCAACATTATTGAATAATTGCAGTATAAATTCTCTTCCAAGTTGGGTAATTCGTCTATGATAGATTACTTTACCACTGTCAAGAATTTCTTGTTTAATTTCCTCATATCCCATACTGCTGTATGGTGAGTAAAGAACCCAAGTTCCATTGACATTGTACTGAATTTTTCTATCAGCAAGCAACTTGTTAAGTTGAATAGCAGAATTTAAGTTCAACTCTTTAGCAATCTCCGTCATTGTATATGTTTTATTGACGTGTGTTAAGATAGCGTTCTTTCTTTCTGCTTCAACTCTTGCTTGCCTTTCTTTTTTTAACTTTGTTAATAATTCTATTCCAAAGTCTGGATTATTCAGTATTTCATCAATAACATTATCAGTAGCATATATTCCATTCTTGCGAATTGACGGAATAATCTCATCAGCTACTAATGCTTGAAATTTCTCTGCTGTTTCATTTTTGGCTTTCATTGCTAGTCGGTAGAAGATGTTTTCCGGGATAAAATCGTCGTGCCCACAAGTGGGTACGCCGGTTTTTGCAGCTTCCTGCAAAAAACCAATATCTCTTAGATACTGTTCTACTCTTTCCCACCTAACAACTTCATTGCCACTTGCGGCAATTCTTGTGAAACCAAGTCCTCTAGCAACATTTTCCAATCTTAAGTAAGCAACGCCATTCTGCTCATAGCAGTCTACGCCGCAAATATTCTTAGTGTTCATTGGTGCGTTAATCTCATTGTGAGTGTTATCTTTTGTAGTCAGATTATTATAACTCATTATTTTACCTCCTACAAAATTTCATTATTAGCTCAAAACAGAACTTATTGCGTAGTGGGAGTATATGCCCACAATGCCTCACGCAATAATATTATGCCACTTCCTTTGTAGACTTGCCCTGTCCCTTTAAATCAAAATTATTAACATTGTCCTGAATAGTTTCTAATTGCTGTAAAACTCCTATGAGAACATATCCTATTCTTTCATTATCCATATTTGCTAAAACTTCTGTTACTGTTGCGTGTGCAATTTCTGACGCTATGTCAATATTTGTTACGATTTCTACATTACTCATTTGTTTTTCCTCCGAAAATATTCTTGAATTTTCCGAAAGAAACTGATATAATTGTATTTATCAATTCCTTTCGGATTGGTGGTTTTAAAGTGTTGTGTTCGTTGGTAGCGGTGCAACACTTTATTTTTTTTGCCCTTTTACTTTTTCAATGCCTTTTTTAATCAAATCAAGTATTGTATATCCGCTTTTATCAGAAAAATTCATTATTTCTTCCTTTTCCTCTTTGGTGACACGAATATATATTCTTTCATTTTTAGGATTGTCGAGTTTAGGTCTACCTTTTTTATTGGACATATACTCACCTCTTTTCTGTCCGCACATTTAATATAAACCGTACGCACAAAAAAGTCAAGCACTTTTTCAATAAAAAATGGAACGTACCTTTCAATACGCTCCATTAAAGGGATTATTTTTCTATAAAACGTGGTATAAAGCTAATACTGTTATAACTGCCAGCTCCATTGTTTTTGCAATTAACAATCAAGCCATATGCAGTTATTTTATCGCCGGCTTTATAGTTTCCGCTTTTTAAATTAAAATCTTTTGAAAAATATATGTATATTTTTTCTTTGCCGTATTCGCTTTTATTCTTAACAACACCTGTAAAAAATCCTGCCTGTAAGCTATTTACTTTTTATTCTTAAAGTTCTATTAACTAACACTTTCCATGTATTGTAATCATCAATAAACTTATAAATATCCTTATGCTGATTTAAAAAGGCGTATACTGCAAAATAATTAAATCCTCTAATATATTCTGGTGGTGGATTATCTTTCGTTTTTCCATAATCACATATTGCAAAAAAATTTCCATAATTTCTAACAGTAGTGTCGAAAACGTCTTGCTGTTTCACCATTTTTTCTGTGCAACTATTGTAATAATTAATTAACTTGTCTGTTGTTTCTTTTTTAATCGCTGGGTAATCATATTTTTCATTGTACTTCAATATTTCTGTCATTGAAATGTACGTTGCATGAAATTCAGACCAAAGCCTTATATAATCATTTTCGGTCAATTCTCTTTTGTTCTTTATCCCGAATTTTTCTCCAATGATAGTAAAGTCATCAATATGAGTTAATTCATGATGTGTTGTTGATATCATATTTACTAAATCATTGCCATACTTAATGTATACTTCAAATTGATTATTAATCGTTGGGTACACTAGCCCAAATTCTTTCCCACTAAGCATTTTAGCATAGTCACTGTCAATTTTATTAATAGCCTCATATATATTATCAACAATTAATATTGAGTTATTCCAATCTTGAATATCACTTTGTATATTACGTTCTTGCACCGTTATAAGTGTATGAGCTTTAATTCCTGCTTTGCTTATCTCCATATTACTTTTCCCTTTCCTTTTTATTTCCAAAATAGCAACATACCATTGTTCCACTAACGTATATCACTATAACGAATCCAAGGGATAAATCTTCTCTCCGAAACCATTCAGACATATTATAAAGCTCTTCATTTATAAAGTTTCGTGTTGATACTTCCGCGCTTGTTTCTGTACCTTTTTCATTTTTCTCTGTGCAAAACTCCAAATAATCTTGAATTTTACTGCCTGTTCTTCTGCCACTATCTTGTAGATACCATATAAAAGTCGCAGATAATAACACCCAAATAATTAAGCATATCGCTTTCCTTTTCATTGTGATACACCCCCTTGCTATCCTAATGGTTAGAGTGTATCACAACATTGTATTAAATTCAATTATATGTTATATGCAGGCAACCCAGTCATTGCTGTGTACATATTTGCTTGCTTTTGTGTAACTCTGAATATCTCTTGTCCGTCAATTTCTATTGTTCTTCCATTTTCAACAGCGTATATTAGTTGCCTTAATAACATATTAGTTTCTGTCGTGGCGCTATTATCCATATTAATCTGTGGCATTGTAGGTATACTAGTATTTGCATTAAATTTACTTGCTTTTGTGCTTTGAATAATATCGCTAGTAAAGTCGCCTAAAGAAACCTCAACAGGTTTGTAATTAAGCTCCATACCTTGTTTGAAGCCCTCTATCGTGTATTCACCTATCTGTTTCATAACTCTTGATGGACTATGAATGTCTAAGGCATCTCTTATTGTATCAGATACGTTATCTGCGATGTATCTAGCTTCGCTGAAAATACTGTTTTCCATACTTTCTAAGCCATCATAGAAACCTCTGCCTGCATAATGACCTATATCCCATAATGAATCATATATGCCATCAAAGCCGGATTTAACATTGTTAACGTAATCATCAATCGTACTATACGTGCTACCTAAATTGTCAGATAAACCATTGTTAAAGCCCTCAACAACCCATCTTCCGTATTCTTCCGCACGCCTTGATGGTGAACCAAAATTCATTGCACTATCGTGAATATTTCTATCTAATTCATCCATCCAATCTCTTACAGCATTGTTGCTTCTATCAACATTATCAACAATTCCGTTAACAAAGCCATCTACTGTATTTCTTCCATAGCCCTCTACGTCTACTGCTTCTCCTGCTTCATTTAAAGCAGAATCAAGCATTTCTTGCCAATCTTCCTTAAGTTTAGGCTTTGTGTTGTTAACACCAACATTGGAATAAACTCTAATACTATCAAATAGCGATGTTGTGAGCTTGTCTGCCGCTTCATCAGCGTACACGCTTCCGTCTATTCCTAACTGATTAAAGCCATCTTTAACAGAATCAAGTGCTGGGTCTAATGTGCTTTTACGCCATTTCTCAATAACACTTTTAATATAGTTTTCTTTTGTTGTGAATATTTTAGCTATTGGGTTTAGGTTTTCATAGTCTTTTGTTGCTTCTTCAACTACTGATGGAAGTTGATTGAGTAAGTTATACTGTACTTGATTAGCATATTGCATATATGCCGCGTCTATTCTCTCTGTGCCTTGTTGTACTTGCGTATCACTAGCACCATATAAACTTGACCAATCAAATTGACTTGCATCTATTCCTAAAGCTGTAAGCCTATCTCTCATATCCGTTATAGCTTGTGACGATTCCGTTCCCAATGTAGATAGGTTATCTTTTCCGTTTTGTGCCGCTGTTACAACTTCATTTACAGCCTCACTAAATCTTTGAACATCAAGTCCGGATTCTGTCATATACTGTGATATATCTAATGCGCCGCCAAATCCTTGAATAGCAAGTGTCGCATTATCAACCGACTTGTCACTATTAATAGAAGATATTTTATCTATTAAAGGCGTAGCCGCATTTAAGAACTCTTCTTCTGATATTTTCCCATCATTAAACTGCTGTATAAGTGTTTCTAAATCTGAACTCATACTTGTAAACGATTCATTTCCTTTGTCGCGTAAACTTGCTAATTGTGCCACATACTCTGGAATTGCAACGCCTTGCGCTTCAAGAATATCTTTCCAAGCACCTACAACATTACCAACGATAACATCATATTCATCATTGAATACATTTTTAGATTCACTTAATAAGTTTTGGAATTGTTCTATAATTTCCGGCATTTTTTCATTAGTTGTGTATGCTCCATCTTCAACCGCTGTTTTTAAAAGATTTACATTATCTGTTGTTTCTTCAAGATTTTCTTTTGCTTCTGATATATTTTTAAGTTTGTCTGTGGTTTCAGTTATACCATCTGTTATTTTCCCAAAAGAGTCTTTGGCTACATCGCCTAATTCTTTCATTGTAACAGTTCCAGTATTTTGCAATGCTGTAAACATGCTATTAAATTCTGCTTCTTTTACAGCTTGTGAGATACCCACTATTGACGATATTAAGCCCATAGCACCTACTATTAATGCTGTAAATGGGTTTGATAAGCCTATAAGTTTTAATGCCGCTGTTGCCACACCTACGCCGCCTGCTATTTTAGCAATAGAAGCTACAAGGTTGTCGCTCCCTACCGCCAGTTCATAAAAGCCGCTCTTAACAAGTGAAAACTCTGCAAATACACCTATAACACCTACTGCACCTTTCTGCAATACTGACATTTTACCTCTAATAGTTTCAATTCCCTCATTAAATGTAGCAAAAAAGCCATTGTCATTTAAAGATGTTTTAAGGGTATTAAAGGTTTTATTAACATCAGTTACAGTTTTGGCTGTCTTTGGGTACATAAATGTTAGTGCCGAAGCCGCCGCCTTATTTCCATTAAGTGCGCCTGTTGCCGCCGCTACTGTTGTTGCAAATTTATCAAGTGTCTTGTACGTTTTTACTATACTAGCTACAACTGCTGAACCGCCTATCGCCTTAAGCACTTTAGGAACTGCTACAAGCGATATAAGAAGTGTTTCTATAGGTGCTTTAGATAGCATACCTAGGTATAATTCAATAGCCGCTTTTAAGCCTTGCACAAGCACTTTAGCCGCCGATTTAAACACCTTAGTCCAATTAATTCCTGCAAGGAAGTCTCCCATTTTCTGACCGATTTTAAACCAAGGAACATCATCTATAGCCTTTGCAAACCAATCGAAAATTCCTGCCACAAGGTTAGATGTATCTTGCCCTGCCTTAAAGAAATCACCAACCGCAAAATCTTTAAAAATCTGTTTAACAGGTTCAAGTGCTTTATCAATCCTATCAGCCCACGCAATAGCCGAATTTTCCATATTGGCAAATGCTTTATTCCAAGCCGCTTCATAATCAGCCGCTGCCTTAGTAATATCATCTGTTAAGTCAATACTGCTACTACCGCCGCCACTTGAACCCTTGCTCGAGCTTGTATCGTCCTGCAATTTATTTATTTCATCAAATCCCATAAGGGATAGCGTAGCTTTCTTAGCTGAATCAGCTACATCTTGGTAGCCATCTGAAATATCTTCTAAGCCGTCAGATGTGTCTTTATAGCCGCTTTGTCCGAAGCTCTCAAAGTCAATCTTAACACCCATAAGGCTTGCAAGGTTTACTAGAAGTCGCTTAATTGCAATAGTAACGCCGTTTACAACTGGCATAACCTTTGAAAGAATTGGGATAAACAGCTGTCCTGCTACCATTCCGACTTCTTTCATATTGTTGCTGAACTGGCGTAACATATTACTTGGACTGTTAATCGTATTGGCTAAATCACCCCAAGATACTTTTGATTGGTCTAGTATAGCCAATACTCTTAACTGCTGTTTTTCCATCTGTGTCATTTCTGATACAGACTTGGAAATGCCTAAATTATAAGCGTATGTTGCTAATGTAGCATTAGTAATATCAATACCATACTTGTATAATGCCCTTGATTGACCAATTAAGCCGCTTTGTAAGTTCTGTGCTACTGTTGAATAGTCCACATTAAAAAGCGAGCTTATATCGCCTGCAAGCATTGTCATTGACTTTGTTATAGCCGTTGTTGCTTCGCCTGTCTGTCCTAATGAGTTAGTAACAGAAGCTAGCTGTGAAGCGTATTGCGTTATCTCTTGTATGTTAAGTCCTAAGTTCTTTGCTCCACTTTCTTCAAGCAAGCCACCTTGAACATTAACCTTAAGTCCAGATAGCTTTCCAAGAGTATCATTAACTCTGTTCTGAAAGCTTTCTGCGTATGCTGTTGCGTTATCATATCCGTACTTTTCGTAATCCTTATCCCATTCTGAACCGATTTTACCAAATGCAACTGCTTGATAGTTAAACGCTTCAATGTAATCTGTTGTTGATTTTATAGCTTCTATAAGTTTCTTACTGCCACGAATTACCATAAAATAAGTGGCATAAAACTTACCTATTGCACTTGCCAAGTTCCAACTGCTTTTAGTTGCTGTCCTAGCACTTGTAGAAACACCATACAGCGACTTTTGAAGTGAGTTTGAAGAAGTACCCACCTTGCTACCTTGACTAGCAAGATTAGCTAATGCGTTAGTCATTTGAATGACATTTTGACTTACTGTTGGTGCTCTTGATAGCGTTGTCATTAAGCCATTTAAAGCATTGCCTAGCTTTGGAATGTTTACAACGGCGCTTTCTATACTCTTACTGCCTAGCTTACCAAGCGACTTTGCAAATTCTGTGACCTGTGTTGCATTTTGTGGAATAGCTGATATGCTTGCAACTGCCTTTGTGACAGCTTGAAGTGATGTAGCTGTGTTAGCAAGTGCGGCTGAATCAACAGAGCCTATCTTTGTGATGTTCTTAGCAAGTCGGGTAAAATCAGTTGTTTTTACATTCATATTCTGCATAGCAGAACCTAACTGACTAACGCCGTTTGCAAGGTTGCTTAGTGATGAGCCATTCACAGTTGCAAGTGATGTTGACAGCCTTGTAAGCTGATTTATCAGTTTATCAACAGAATTAATTGCTTTAGTGGCAGTACCGGTAATTTTGACTTCTAAACTGTCTAATTCCACGCTTTAACCCCCTTTTATAGGATTGTTGGCGGTAGCCCTCTCTTTTCAGTCTGTGCCGCCCATTTTTGCTCATTGAGTAACATCAGCTGTAACTCCTTATCGTATGTATCTCCTTCACTTTCTTCTGTTTTTTCTGATAAAATAGCTTGCTTAGGATATTCAATGTGTACATCTTTATTAAATGCCGCACCTATTCCGCAAGAAATAGCTGGAATTGCGTAAGCCAAAAACCAGTTATACATTTCTGCGTCTCGATTTTGTCTATCAATTTTTTTGCCTTTTGCATATAGTAATAATTTTGTAGGTGTCATTTTTAAAAAGTCCGAATAACTAACGCCTAGTGAACTAGCTAAGACAAAGTATTCTTCCCAGATTATTTTGTGGAAGTCTGCTTTTTCTTGTGGTCTTGTGGAACTACTGTTGGCTTCTTCTGCTCTTTTGTTGCTTCTTCCACATTGTCCGCCAATTCCTCTAACATCGCTGTTATTCCGCTCAACTCGAAAAAACCATCATCTTTCATCGCTTTCTTAATTTCTTCAAACAATGTTCTATATCCGTAACTCTTATCTGTCTTTCTCTTCTCTGTAATATATGCTCTAGTGAGTTCCTTTGCTTCATCCATAGTTACAGGATTGTTGTCAATACAGCCTGCATAAATGGCTGTGACGCAAATTTCCGATGCTTTTGATACAGTTTCGCCAAGAACACCAAACGCAAGCTTTGCCGCTTCACTTTCACTCTTTGCTGTTTTGGTGGAAATCGTAGACAAGCAAGAAGAGGTTATACATTCAAACATCTTCTGCACAATGCTTTCACACTCTGCCGCACCGAAAGAAAACTCAACTTTGTATTCTTTTCCGTTTACATTAATATTCATCATAATTTTTACCCTTTCCCACCCTATCGTCCATATAGGGAAAGGTGCGGATTTTACACCGCACCTACCTTTTAAAATAATTATTCTGTTACATCATCAAGATATGATGTGTAGTCGGCTGTTTTGGCGTTTGTACCACCAATCGACACAGCCTTTGATTTAGTCGATTGGCTTATTATTCCCCCACCTTTGTTACTGTGAATGTGCCACCAGCACCCTCGACAACTTGAAGCTTGTCTGTGCATTCGATAGGTGAAGTGTTAGGAACTGCTGTTACTGTCATTTCAAGTACCGAATCAGTACCAGAAACATCATTAGGCGTTGCTGTTACCTGCCCCACAAATGCGTACTTAGCAACCGCACCTAATCCGTCAGAACCATATAACTGAATAATATCTAACTGCTTGCCCTCTGCTTTGATTAAGTCCTGCAAATAAGCCTTTTCAAGGTTTCCTGTGTAAGTCTTAGCGTCAGATGTTTTGATACCCATTAAGAATGTCTGTGAATCATCTTCAAATGTTGTACTTTCAACTGTGTTAGGTGCTGATACTGGTGCTGAAATCGACTTAGCCGCAACCATTAGCTTGTATGAGCCTGCAAAACCATCTTCGCTATGCTCCTTGTAGATAACCCTAGCTTTATAACTTGTACTTGCCATCGCTTTGTCTACCTCCTAAAAATTCGCAAAAAAATAAGAGCATTTCTGCTCTTTGTTACATCAATCTGTCATTTGCCGCTATCATTCGTCTGAATCTAGCGGTACTCTTATGTACTTTATTGCTGATTGAAAATTCCGGCATTGATGTGCCTTGGAATCTCATTATCTTGAATGCATCTGTAATTATCGCCATAACCTTGCGACAGTCAGACTTGCTTGTGTTAGTGGTAACATCTACTTGGAATGTTGCTAACAATGCGTTAATTGTCTGTCCGTCAAGCGTTTGTCCTTGTTCAACTGCCGGTAGTAAATGAATGTATACTGTTGGGAATACTGCTTGACCGCTGTTTTCTCCCTCATTTGTTATAACTATTTTGGGATATGTTTTCTTGAGCTGTGTTAGGGTTTTAGCCTTGACAAGTGCTGTAACTGTGTTTTCAAGGTCTATTGCCCAATCGTTTGCATTTGCCATTAACTAAACACCCTCCTTGCTACCTCAACATATTTCTGTATAATTTCCATATCAGCCTTATAAACAGGCATTTGTGCTTCTACGCCGTGTGTAAGAACTAAGCTTCCGTCATCATCATAGTAACCCCACACTTTTTGTATGCCGTGATGTTCGCCGTATGAGCCTATAACCATACCATTAACAACGCCTTTATCGTGTGGACTACTTCCAGCCGCTCCATTATAGAATACACCAGCTCCAAACTCTATAAACATAAGTTCTTTGCCCTCTACAATTAATTTTGCTTCAACATATTCTCCTGCGGATTTTATTTCAACATAACTGTGATGGCTTGTATCTGAACCGCTACGAACACCTTTTTCATCATATGTATAACTTGCTTTTGCCATATTTTCATCAATGACAGGAATTCCGACTTCTGCAAGTTCTTTGACAAGCTGTGAAGTTTTTTTGATAAGCCAGTTCTTATACTGTTGTAGCTGTCTGATAGCTTCATTTACGGACTTTTCAGACAAGGATATATTAATTGTATGTCTTGCCATAATGCACCTACTTTACAACCGCTTTAAGCATATACTTAGTTGAACACAATGCTGGTTTCGTGCCTACAACCGTGAAGTCTGCTGATGTTTCATCAATAAGGCTGTCAGATGTGTATGTAGGCTTGCTATCAAGCCAGATAAGGTCGCCTTTTTGAACAGGCAACATATTCCTATCTGTCAACAAAATAGCATCAAAATCAGCGGTATCAAAGCCGTATTCTTTACTCTGCGCTTCTCCACCGCTAAATGATATGTTAGCTTTAAAATCAACCGGCTCTGAAAAGCCTGTTTTCTCTTCAAGAACTTTAGGTATCTTATTTCCCTCATCATCAAGATAAGGAATAAAATTACCTTCTGTGTCGGTATATCCCTCATAAAGGATATTGCCCTCATCATCTCTTTCGTAAATAGTTACTGTCTGTCCTTGAAGTGAATACTTCATAGCCCGCTTATTAATATCAAGCATTGTTCTTTACCTGCTTATAAATCTGATTTACGCCAGTACTTGATAATCCCGACACGATACCTACAGCTATTGCATTAAGAATGTCATTAGCTGGATAATCTGGGATTACATACATACCGATAACGCCTAAGATAGCACCTGCAACGCCTACGATTATAGGAATGTAATTGTCCTTAACCTGTGGTATCTGCTTAGCCGCATAACCAATCAAATAAGTGATAACAACGATTGCAACTACTGTTGATACTGATGTTATATCCATTAGTCTTTACCTCCATTCTTTAAGTGAATTTCCTGTATTTCGTTATACATTTTGGTTACCATACCATTCCCGCCCAATGCGTGATATACGTTATACATTTCAACAAAATTATCATAAGCATAGGATGGTATTTCACCGAGTTTCATATACTTATCGTGGTATTCGATAAGCTGTACACGCAAAAGTAACATTGTACCTTTGCTATTGGCGTCTTTGTCCTTTTTTTGCTGTTTAAGGAGCCAGACAATATAACCTAATACGATAGGTAATATTATTGTATATGTCTGTAATAAAAATTCTTTCATTTTATATCTCCTGTAATTATTAATAGGCACACCGCCCACCACCCTTAATGTGTGCCGCCTGCTAACATATTGCTGACATCAGCAAAATGCTAACGCACAGTCTTCTATAACACTTTAGCAAACGGAAATACCCCAACAAATAAGCTATCTCTATCTTTCCAAGTTCTGTTTACGCCATTCTCATTGTAACTTGCCATAAATGCTTCGCCTGCCTGTGAATGGTCATAGACAGCCAAATTAACGATAACACTCTCAAATTTCTTCAAATCATCGGTTATCATTTCATCTGTGTAGCTGTCGGGGTAGTTTCTTCTTGCCTTTACATCTTCTGTAGCCTGCTTAATGAGCTGTTCGATTATCGGATTATCTTCTTTGTTATCGAACACTACCACATCAGATGTTGTTTCATCATCATTTGTGACTGTATCAATATGAAATTGTTTAAGTCTGATTTTGACCTGTTCTAATGTGGTGTATTCCATAATTCAGCTCCTATAATCCTAATTTCTCAATTAACAGCTTCTTTAATTCTGCTCCTGTAAGTTCTTCTGCATTGTCTATACCTTGCCCTGCGGCAAATGCCTGCAAATCAGATGTAGACATACGATTTATAGCTGTCTTATTCAAATCCTTGCTATGTTCATTCGGCAAATCTACAGGTTTTACAGAACTATTATTATTCTGCATACCTTTTATTAGCGGTTTGCCGATTTTATTTTCTGTGGTTGCAAGTTCTCTGATTCTTGACGGAGTTGTTTCTGAACCATTTCTAGGGTATTCATCTCCAACTTCGTATATGTGATTAAAGTCTTGTAAATCCATAAACCTGTAAATTACCTTATAACTCATAACAATTCTCCTTACGCCGCTTCTGCCTCTGTGATTGTAGACTTAATAATTCCGTCAAGTCTTTCAGCAAAAAGTACAATGCCGGAAACCACTGTGTCAGAAGCTGTCATATTGCTGTAGTCCGGTGTTTCGTGAATACCAATAAGGCCTGTCTGGTCTGATGTGAAATCAAACGCTTCTCCGAGGTCTGCACCATTAACAGGAATGTAATACAGTACGATATTGTCTTTTGCTGTTGCGTAGATGGTTCCCTTTGGTACTTTGCTGTCAAAAATAACAGTTCCAAGACCGAGGAAGTTCTCTACATAAGTCATACCGAATGCTGTCTGTAATGTAATCTGTGCTTTAGCAAGATAATCAGCTACATCAAGTGGATTCATAAAATACACAGCTTCGATTGAATCGTCTTCAAACTTGACCTGTAACTGTCCCCAAGCCTGTGCAAGTGCTGCCTGAAAATCTACGCCTGTTGCTGTTCCTGTGCCTGTTGCAAGGAATGTGAAAAAGTCGCCTCTAATGCCTTTCTGAACATCAAGTAACATTCTGTCAGTTGTCATCTGTACCGCCTGGTCATAGCCTCCACTGATAATCGCCTCTGCCGATGTGGCTTTTCTCCACTTCTTCAAAGTAATTTCCTTGTAGTTTACTGCAACTGTCTGATACTTAGAGAGTGGGATTGTTTCGCCCTCTGCGACTTCTCCGTTTTCAAGTGTTCCTGTAGCCTTGTAGGACTTTAATGTGTAGCCTGCCTGCTTTGGAATCTTTCTTGTTACTCCAAGTGCCTCAATTAACTTCTTGATGTTTTCACTAAAAATGTTTACAAACTCAACCTCTCTTGCTCTTACAAGGTCAGCTTTCTTAATTAAATTTTCTTCTGCCGCCATATTTACCTCCTAATTAAATAAATCCATATTCATAGCAATAGCTTTTCTACGCTCATTTCTGTCCGGAATAGCCATAATCTGTTCCTTTGTCATGCCGGAATATTCTCCGCCTGTATTAACTCTAGGTCTTGATTTCATCCATTCGGTCTGTGCTTCTGCGACTGCTGCTTTCTTTTCAGCTTCTATAATTGCTGCAATAGTGTTATGGTCTGCGTCCGAAACTGCATCAATCAGTTTTTCTACAGACTTTTCAGATACGCTCTTGTAAGCATTAACCGCTTTAATATGATTAAGTTCTTTTACAGCTTCCTCATACTTCTCATTCTGTAAGCGTTCCGCTTCTGCCTTAGCTTCCGCTTCCTGCTCCTCGGTTGTCTGCTTTGCTCTTAAAGCCTTGGTAAGCTCTCCTTTTTCCCTTAAAGCCTTATCAAGTGCCTGCTTTTCCTTGGCTCTGTCTGCCTTTTCTGTAGCAAGCTGTGCCATCAGTTCTTCAACTGTGGGTGTATTTGGCTTTACTTCGGTTGTCTGTGTATCTGTTGGGTTTTCGGTTGCTGTTGATTTAGCTTCATCTGCCATTTTCGTTACCTCACTTTTCTGTGTTTTCTTGACTTCTCTGTCTCATTGTGTTTTATCCACTTCTCTGTGCATATAAAAAGCCACTAGGATAATTCCCAGTGGCTATATACCTTGATTATTTATTTGTTCTGCTCTTATCAATCAGAGGGCTGTTGCTAACTTGGTCGCTCAAATCTTGCATTATGCGGTCATTGTTAGTTGCATCATCTTTAATGTTGCTCTTTTGTATTTTTTCGACTGTTTCCTTGCTTGCTTCCCAAACTTCGTTAGGGTCGTCAAATACAGGAATTGCATTAAGTACTTTTCCTCCATTAATGCCTGCATTAATAAGTGTTGCTATACTGTTGACTTTTGTTGATAACTCATATAGCTTTTGTCTCTTAATGTTAATTTCAATATCCTCAAGGCTTATAAGTCTTAATGGGCTATCTTGTGGGACATACGGACTTTTATCAATAGCCGCAAGAACTACTTCTAGTTCATCCATTTTGCAGCTTTCGGTTATCATCTGTAACTTTGTTGCTGCTGCCTCTGCGTGGTCCCATCCACTTGCATTACTAGCCGCAACACCTGTTATGTTAGATGCATTGTCATTAGTAAGTGGCACGTTGCATTTTTCAAGTATCTTATTTCTACGATATTGGATGTTATTGAGCATCCCTGTGTAATCGTAATTAATTGCAAGAGATTCAACAATTGGTGTCTTTCCGTCCGCCGATGTATAAGTCTGCATCCACTCGCCAGATTTTGGTTTCCTTACAGTTTCTTCAATAGTCTGCGTGCCATCCTCATTGTCTGTAACTTTTCTCTCTACAGGGAAATCAACATCATTTGTATGCCAAACTGCCTGTGTATTCTGTTCAACATCGTTAGTAAAATCAGAAATAAGCAAGTTAAGATTGTCTAATTCTGATTTCTGATGTTCCCAAACTCCCATTCTGTCATATGACCGGAAATACTCAATGATTGGCACAATTCCAAGTGGATTCACTTCCCCGCTTCTTTGTTGATGCCTCCACGCTTCTTTTTTCGTATAATCTCCGTTCGCAATCTTATTGAGATTAACCACTTCAAAGCGGAAATCTTTTGTAAAGCAAGTGTAGTAGTTGTTCCCGGTTATTCTATCGTGTCTGTAAGTAACGCCCATCATTGTTCGCTTATCGGAATAATAGCTTGACTTCACTACAAATGATGTTCGTGGGTCTAATATGTCTAATGTAAAATATGGTTTATTCTTTTTCCATTCCATATTCACGTCTACAAGAACATTACATATTGCCCCGATTGTTACATATCTTCCCAAGTCTTGTGTCTTTGCTTTAATCTTTGCAAGTTCGTACTGTTTATTAAGCTCTGATATTCCGTCTGCGACGAATTTCTCTTTTCCATCACCATTCTGCACAAGTGAAATAGGATTTCCCCAAGCGAATGAAGTCCAAAATTCTGATGCTTGATGAGCGACATTATCTATACACTCACAATCAATGTCCGGTCTGTAAGTCTTAGGGTTCTTCCTAATTATCGGCTGTATTCCTGCATCGTAATCAAGAAGATACTGTATTCTGTTGGCGTTTTGTATGTGTGTTGAAAAGACATCTCTTAATACATCTAACACATTTTCATATGTTATTTCCGGAACATCCGTTGTTAATACAATTCTTCCTGTCTGCATTTCTTACACCTCTAATAAAATGTCATACCACTTGAGCTTCTACTCCGTGGAATTTCTTTAATTTGAAAATTGTCATCATCATTCGGCACATACCAAATCCATTTGCCGCAATGTTTGCAAGCTAGTTTGTGTGTGCGTGGGTCTTTCTTATCTGCCTTAGTTAGAAACTTATGGCAGTTTGGACACATAATTGACTTATCTTTATTTTTATAAAATTCCATATATTACCTCTTTGCATAACAAAAGCACCGCCACAATTAAGTAACGGTGCTTTCGATAAGGAATGTGTTTATGAAGAAACATCTTTGTGACTTCTTACAGATATACTATACCACGCCGGCAATGTGACATTCTATGACATCTTTTACAGATATTCACTCCCATATTTGTCTTCAAAGGCTTGTAATGCTTTAGCGTGTATCCTGTGTACCTGTCGCCAACACCAGTCTGTTTCATTTGCAATTTTTTCAAATGTAAATTTTCTAATATATCTTAGAAACAATACTGTATAATAGTCTTCATTGTTTATCTGCTCTATCTGCTCTATTATTTTGTTTTTTACATCAATATATTTATCTATAAGCTTATCAAGGCTTTCTTCCATTTGTTCAAGTCTGACATATCCGCAGCCTGTTTTGTCTGGATCTGATGATGACATAACTCTTTCTTCATTTACAGCCGCTGATATGCTGTATGATAATTCTTTATACTGTGTTATTTCTATCAATTTATTATCAATTATCTTGCTGTAATAACTTATCTGATTCAGATAATCCTTAGTTGTCATAATAGATTAACCTCCTATATTGGGCTTGACATAATGATTGTTTTTTTAACCCGATTTCCTTTTGTCATTCTCAATGCAAAATTTGAAAATACATCTGGAACATCATCAAGCTGTTTCTTTCCTGATACTGAATACTGTTTTAGCAACGACATCATTACTCCGTATGGTTCATTAGGTTTGTAAAGCGATGCGTCTTTAAAAATAATGTGTTGCAAAATCCAGTTGGAACATTGAAAAATCCTTGCCTCTTTGTTTGTTTCTGTAGGCGTATCTGTAATATTACATATCCAACCTACACTCTCAACACGCTTATTAACTTCCATTGCAACCCTGTCGCCACCGGCATTACGCTCAAATTCGCACTCTTGCACTTTGTTATTTACAAGTACACCTGCAGCATTTCTGTATTGTTCTTCATAATCTGCTGTGTTGTCGCACACACAATCAACGCAGTAATAATCTTCTCCGTATTTTTGCAATACAGGCAGTACAAAATAATCTGTACCTTTTCCTTTTGTGTCGCATTGAGCTGTGATAATTTCTGGCTCTCCGTGTGGCAAATTAAGGTATCTTCGGATTTTATCATCTGGAAACAGCAATCCCTCACGCTCTATAGGCTCCTGCTTGTACAAGCACCGATATGATATCTCATCCATTAATAACTGCTGGTCCGCGAAAAATTCTTTCGTAAATCCACTATATTCATAATCAAAGTTGCTCTCGCCTGTCACTGGGTCAACATCCGGCACAGCGATAGTCTTAACTCTTTTATTCCCTGCGTACATATTTTGTATTCTGCCAATAACATCGTGTACGCTCCAGCGTGTAGCAATATGTATTTCTTTGCAGTTATGTCCGTCCGTATCTTGAATTTTTCTTTGTCTGGCATCTACCGCATATTTATCCCATAGCTTATCAAGTACCATAGGATTAAGTGCTTCTTCAATACCGCCTATCATATCGTCTACAAGCAAAAATTTGCTTGCACGAACTTTACCAGCATTTTTACTGCCAACAGATGTACATTGTATGCTAGGGAATGGCTTGTATTTACCTACATTGAACTGTTCCAGCTTTGCATTGGTGCTTGTAACTGTAAGATTAGGGAAAATTTCATTCCACGCATATTCGTCAGAATTTGTAACAATGTCATACACGCCATCGTAGTACATTCGTGTAATGTCGCCCGAATGAGAGTAAAAAAGGCAAAAGTCATTAGGAAACCAGCCGGCCACTAAAGCATTGAACATTTTTTCAATGGTTGTTTTCCCTGCTCCTGGTATTAATGACACGCATAATATATCGTATTTATCATCAATCATACCTTGTAATGCTTCTGTTAGCCCCATTTTTATAAATTGTTTGCGGCGTGGCATATAAAATCGCTCTTTAGGCTCTCTTTTCTTTTCAAGATACCTAAATCCGCTGTCAACAACCTTGTTTTGCGCTTCAATCAGTAAAATATCGTAAAACCAATTAATCAGCTCATATTCCGTTTTATTTGCAAACGCATACTTCTCTAAATCCCATATCGTTCCACCTGTCTTATCCTTGCAGAAACGCTCTATAAGCTCTTTTGTCCTTTCTGTAAGTTGTAGTCCATACTCAATATCTTTCTCGCCGTTTATGGCTACACTGCAAGCGTCTACATAGGCATTAATTACCTGTTCATCAACGCCTTTTCTCTGTATGTAGTTTTCATATCCATTTACCGCATTGATTAACTGCTTTGAAGCCAAATAAAAGCACCTCCGCCTTTTAGCAGAAGTGCCTTATAGACTTCTGCCTATAATTGTTTTAGGGTAGCGACTAACTCCGTTTGTTAGCCGGTAAATATATTGTTAGATTGTTGGCATTTCGTCATTGCAAATCGGATGTAATTTCTGCACAAGTGCATTATAATCGTCAATTACATAGTTTGCAGGAATCACATATATTTTAATGTCATATCTTTTTGCTGTTTCAATTTCAATGCAGCATCCATTCCAATCCCAAGCATCGTTTATTCCAATAAATACATCAGCCTGCGCCAGTTTCTTAAGGCTTTCTCCAAGATACCATACAGCTTCGTTGCTGTCTTTAGGTGGGTTATCCTCAATGTAGCTGTCGATAAGCTCTAACTCCTCACCCTCGTATATTTCAGCAATCTTTTTCATTTTCTGAATACTTTCTTTGATCTCTTCCTCTGTTCTGCCTTTCATTGGCACGCTTACAAATAATTTTTTCATAATATTTTCCTTTCTGCTGATAATCAGCAATCATCGTTCTAATTTATCAATTCTGCTTTCAAGTACATTTATGTACTCTCTCATTTTTTGTCCGTCCTTTTCTGAAAGATACTCAACACCAGTAGTTCCTATTTCCCACGATATATCCTTTAAGTATTGGATTGCTTTTTCAACTTTGTTATCGTCACGATTAAGCTCTTCGCATAAACACTTGGCAATGTCTTTGAATGGCTGTGGATGTTCTACTCTGCCTAATGCCGTTTCAAAGGTGTAATTTCCCTTGTAATCCATAATAATTCCGACAGCTTCATATTTCCCAAGATTAACTCCTAAAAATCGGTCTGTAGCTGTATTCCATATAGCATACAGATTGTCTGCATCATCTTGTAATGCAACTATTAACATAATCTCACTCCTTGTCCAGTTCATCCGCATACCTTGTCATTTCAATTTGTGTTCCGTTTTCGTCCTTTGTGTATACATTTACACATCTTGCAGATTTGCTTGTCATATTTCCAAGCATTATTTCCGTCTTATCGTCATCAAAGTTATAACATTTACGCATTTTTTCAATGCAGTTATTCATTTCTGATATTTTCATAACTTTACTCCTTAAATCCTTACAACTATGTGTTCTTTTGAAAATTCTTTTTTAGCTTCATCGTAAATAGTTGAACCATTTTTATCAGTTTTCAGTCTATCAAATTCGCAAGTAACCTTTATGCCATCCTTGTTACTGCATTCTGCGCGATAGTCAATAACACATACTCTCTTCTGCCATTTCCCATTGGCATAAATTTTTGTGTAACCGCCAGCTCTTGTTTTAATGATTATTTTACTTCTTGTTTTCTTCATTTATGCACAACACCTTTCCTGACACTTCGACACATTCTTCTCTTTTTTCTTGATTGGTACATTTACCATCTGTGTTGTATCGGCAGGTGGTTAAGTTGCAATCATTCATTTTTAATACACCCCATTCTGCCAGCTATATAATGACTTCTTGTATCGCAAACTGTCCTACAATCAATAACATTGCCCTTGTCAAGGCAAATCTCAAGATGCTCACATTTATCGCACTTTGTATCTTTCTCTTTATATTTCTTCGGCTTGTATTCCTTAAAATCCTTACACTCATAGTCTAAGCTTGTGTCATTTCCTTTGCTACAAGTATAAATGGGATATTCTTCTCCTATTTCTTCATCGAAAATATAATCTTCTTCGCTGAATTTGCATTTTGAACAATCATTCATTCCTCCACCAACTTTCTACCGCAGATAGGGCAATAGTTTATTTCAAAATACCCTTTAGTTATGCCACCCTGAAAAATAACAACACCTGGTTTATTATCATTCGTGTTTTTCATAATCTGTGCAGTTGTCAATTCAGTTTCATTCGCACATTTATAAATTTTTATGTCTGCTCCGCAAATTGTATTTTTGTCATACCAGTTTTTGCAAAATTCACACATATTACTTCTTCCCCCATAAGTTATCCGGTAATTCCTCGCCGCCATAAATCTTGTTAGCGTATTTCTTAAATGTCGGTACGCTACAACCTGCTACTTTTGCCGCCTTTACCTGTGAAGCTCGCCCCGATATGTACAGATTAATTGCTTCATAAAACTTATCTTTGTTTAGTGGGTGCACACCTGCTGCCATAATAATCACTCCTTACTTTGATTTTCAACTTGATGATTATATTTTCTTACATCACTACGCATTTTAGATGGCATATTCTTATAACCTGTATTTTGAACTTCTGCTTTGAAAGCGTTAAAATCATCATCATTTTTAACAAATATACTGACATATTTATCAATCTGCGGTCTTGTCATAAGTACACCATTTTCAGTAAATACCTTTTTGATGTAATTTGTATAATAACAATATCCTTTAACTTTTTCGTGGTATAATCCCCAAAAATAATCAGCGTTTTCTTTTGTTTCAAACTTTGCCCTAATCTCATTGTTAGAAATATGATTGTAACAATGTCTGCATAATGTAATTAAATTGCTCTCTCTCTATCGTCACCGCACATTGAAGCTGTTCTTATATGTGACATTACCAACGTCCTGTATTCTCTGCTACTCTTTCCACAATATCTGCAAGTATAATTATCTCTTTCAAAAATCTTAGCCTGTAAATCTTTATATGAACTCATAATGAATACCTCCTACCATTCTTTACTTTCGCACCAACTGCTCTTACAAGTGTGGTTCATAATGTTAATCAAAACCTTTTCAGAAGAAAAGTGAACTAAGCTGTAATCACATTGTGCTGAAAACTTTGTATTGAAATATTCATCAACCAACATCTTGTAGTCTGTATTATCGTCCATATCACTTATAGCCGCATAATAGGTATCTGTATATCCGTCACGCTCTATGTCAGTTTCTTTTGTTAAATTATCTACTACTCTTGATAAAACCTTATCTGTTAATGGGTAGTGATATTCTCCGGTACATTCTCCGTGTTTATCTAAAAAGTATTTAAAGAATGCTTCTGTATTTTCTTTGAGCGTTTTATCGTTAGTCCAATCATAAGCTATCTTGCCAGCTCTGCTTATCATTCTTTCTTCGGCAACTTCCCAATCACTTTGAGAGTATTCGCTTATCGGCTTAAACTCTTTCGCTTTTTTATCTTTGGGTAAAAAAGAATTACATTGTTCTCTGTTAAGAGAATTACATTCTGTACTATTTGATTTGTAATCTTTGTTTAAGTAATCTATGTTAGTACTCTTTGGTATTGCTTCGTCACTAGCTTGTGTTTGATTTTTCATTGGCTCATTATTGATTACGCACTCGTGCGTAATGGTTTTTTCATTTTCTGGAATTTCAATTTTATAATCGCTTAATGGATAGCCATTCTTTTTAAGGTCCTTTGCAATATTTACAAGATTTACCCTATATTGTAATGTTCTATCCCACTTATATTTAGGGTTATTTCGTTTTGAGATATAACCCATATTCACCAAATCGCTGATATATCTTCTTATCTGGCTTGCAGATAAACCTAACATAACCTCATCAGCTAATTCCTCGGCGGTTTTATATATCCAACCATAGAAAAGCTCTCTTTCTTCTTCTCCATTGTTCTTCGCAATCTCATTTTCTTTCTTGATAAACTTATCGGCATCTGAAACTCTTTCAGACCAATAGATAAACTGATTGAGAATGATTGCTTTTCTATAATCGTTTGTTATTGATAATAAATCTTCTCTAATTACTGCTTTTTTAATTTTTATGTCTGCCATATTTTACCTCCTACGATAGATAACCCTACGATTTATATAAAAACAGTTACCAGGAGTTCGTAGGTTACTCTTTTCGTGTTGCAATCACTAGGCAACTGATTTTACCAAATTAAATTAAAATACTTTTTTCTTCCATTCTTCTTTATTTTTAACCCCATTACTTGTTTCTTTCACAAAAGTAAACATTTTATTAAAATCTTCTGCGTTTATATAAATGCTCCCATTGAAAATATAAGTTTTCAATCCAAGTTTTGTCACAAGCTTTCTTACATCATACACATTAAAGCTGTGAATATTCGTTTGACTTTTGATTATTGTTTTTATTCTAGTGTATGAATAATCACTATTTCCGGCTTTCTTGTTATATTTCGGCTTATATTTTTTGATAAATTCTGTTTCTTTATCATCCAATTCACTTTCTTTACAATTAATAATTGCTATTTTGGTGAATTTTTTATCTTTATGTGAATATGGTCTTGCTAATCCTATTTTAGATTGTCCAACATAAACAACCTCGTCCTCATCCATAAGAAAATAGATTATAGGGCTTTGAACATTAGGAAGTATTCTTGAATTTTCATTTTCTGCAAAATTCATAATATTATTACCTGCCTTTCTGATAACTGCCTTATTAACAAAACAACAAACAGGCACTAAGGCTTGTGCTTTTCGCTTCGTCAAGCTAGTTTGTTGTAATCGGATAGACAGGACTTGAACCTGTGACTACTTGAATAAATCAAGCGTTACTCCCAACTGAACTACTATCCGTCAACTTGTAAGAATTTCTGACAAGTTGAAATAAAAAAGACTAGCACAGAGAGATTAAACAATTCACATTTATAAATTCTTTAGAGGTCATTTATACGCTTAAAAATATTGTTTTGAGGGAATATAAAGTGCTAGCCTTAATAGCAGTATAGGCTATGACACCTATAACAGGTCGTGGCAAAGCTTGGATGTCATTCTACCCGTGCAGTTGGGCTCAAAGAAAGTAGCTTCGCTCGCTGTCTATCCATACAGATAACTGCTGCGCTATAGGTATAACTTAATTTTATTTGCGTATTTATAATACGCAAAACCTCACGGACTATCTGACAGTCCTTAACAGCTCTCGCTATGAGGTGAAAGGAGGACTTAATGCTAGTAAGCCAATAAGTCCTGTAAAGGCACAAGTGTAATTAAACACTTGAACTACCCCTGTGGGATTTGAACCCACGATACAGGAATCAAAATCCTGTGCCTTGACCACTTGGCTAAGGGGCAATATGCTATTCTTTTGTTTCAAAGAGTACTGCATTTTTATTTGCTGTTTCAAGCTCTGTGAAGTTATCCTTGCCTTTTACAACATTTGGATTGCCATTACAGGCATTACAAGGCTTTTCACAATATAACTTATGTCTATGTTTGCACTGGTAACAGTGCTTATCCTGATTACCCATTATTTATCACCTGCCTGTCTGTGATTAGCTCTGTAAGTGTCAAAACCATCCGGATAACGTGCTATAAGTTTATCTATGTTTGTCTGCATTACATCATCAAGACTGAATCCACAAGATTCACAAATCATAGCAATGTACCACATTACATCGCCGCACTCTTTCTTAAGATGTTCTAGGTCTATGCCTTTTTCGTGGAATATGCCCTTTTTAACAAGGTCTGATACTTCGCCAGCTTCGCCAGTTAAACCTAAGACACCATTAAGAAGTCCTGCTATGTCATTTATGTTGCTACACTTAGCATTGTTTTCTGTTAGAGGACTAAGTGGAAGCTTGCCAGTTAATTCAGTACTTAATCTATAATGAGCCTTTTTATCGTTAGTACGCATAGCCAATTTTTGGTATTCATTGCCCTGCATTTCTAACCCCTTTTTTATGTTTTAAAATTTTTTTGGAAATAGCCCGATTGAATAATCGGTATCTGATGTGTGTTTGTAAAATCTTTAGAATTAAATTAACTGTGTTTATTATACACCTATTTATAGGATTTGTACAGTAATTATTGATTAAATTATATAGGTTTTATTAAGGTTATATTGATAAATATATTGATTATTATATATGGGTTAATAAGTTATTAATTATTGGGTATGTAAATATATATATATATATAAATAAATGTGTATATATAAATATAATAAACCTTTTTATTTTTGAGAATATTTGAGCGACTTAGTTGGGGCAAAATCCTGGAGGCTAACAACCCCCAGTCCCTATCTATAAAATTGCGTCTGCTTGGTACAGATATTTCAAACAATTAACACAATTCACACTATATCTGTACCATAACGCCGATAAACCTTAATTTATCAGCGTTATATAAATGCTTAGCACTCATAAACCCAGTATTTAAGCGGTTTACAAGCTGTTTAAATTGTGTCTGAATTGTTTATAGCGTTTATCTGCTGGTTATCTGTTAATTGTGTATTGTTTTGGCTCAATTGTGGAAGCTCCGACGCGGTCTTAATGACCTTTGCGGCACTTTCTCTGCTCACGCCTGGAAGATTCCAAGCATAATGTCTGTTAAGTATTGCAAGGATGCCGACAGGATTTTTTTTGCCAGTTGCGAGCTTATTTGATAGACTCTCTTCACGAAAAATGCGCAGTTTTTGCACGATATCGAAGCCTTTTGTACTTAGTTTCCTTTCATCTGCTCCCCAATCCATTAATGTATCGTAATTAATACCAGTTAATAAGCTATATCCCATTATACTACATTCTTTATCATATACAGCACATAAATAATAATATATATATAATATATACTCTAATTTATCATAATCATACATATAAAAATTACTATCCATAATGCAATTAGTATTATTTTTATTAATATTCTTATTTAATTTTAATATACTTTTATCACTAAAAACATATTTATTTATATACATCAGAGCGGCGTTCCATCTGCTCTGTGGTTCTTTTGTCATATCTTCAATGTTGTGTTCTTCGCAGAACTGCGATAAATACAGTTCTATGTCATTTTGAAATACTTCGGGCGTTTCTGCTGTTTCCTGTACTTTCTCCATTCGTTCCCCCTTCTGCCAGAGCTTATCCAGCTTGTTATAATATATACTAATAACATAAAAATAACCCAATAACTATTATATAATTATCGGGCGTAAATCTTATATATTTAATTATTAAAATAATATAGCATAAATATATTATAAAGTCAATTTTAATTTTAAGCTTGACATAATGTTAAAATCTGTTTATTATGTTAAGCATAAACAATAACATCGGATGTATTGAAATATACGTTTTTGTATTTTTTAAACCGCAACGCAAGGCGTGCAAAAAAAGGGGAACTTAACGCTCCCCTTTTAATTTTATCTATTCAATTTTGAAACTCTTTCTTGATTATCTCTAAGGCTTTATTGTAAGCCTGTGCCAAATTTTCGTATCCGTTTTCCGTAGATATAACAACTTTATCCCCAGTATCAAGAACTTCTCCAAAATAATAATCACATCCGCCGGATTTCTCCGCCTTTGTTGCTATTTTAAACGTATACCCAACAAATTCCTTGCTGGCGTTCCTTGTTTCTTCCACTGCGAATAAATAACTGTCATAGTCTGCATATTTTCCCACGTTTTCACTCGTAAAGAACTTTGCAAGGCTCTTCATATCCGTTTTATTAGGCTCCCCGCTCTTGTTTCTTTTAACTGTTAAATATCTCATATTGTCACCTTTTAACCTTTCTTAATTGTTTTCTTTTTCACATTCAAACCCGAATAAAATATCATTCGCCAGCTCTTCGCTTATTTCCTCTTCTGCGATTGGCTTTCTGTTTTCTGCTCCAATCACTTCATCAAGATTTGCGTCTATGTCTGCAAGCGCCTTTTCTCTGCTAAATCCAAGCTCAACAGCCTTGTTTAATAATTCGATTGTTTTCATCCTTTCCACCTTCCAGCGTTTCCGCTGCCCTTTCTTTTAATGTACCTTGATTATATACCGATAGCATTATATTGTCAACACTATTTTTAGTGTTATTTAAAAATATTTTATCTTTTCGTCGTCTGTTGGTACTATCTCTATTATATCGCTTGGCTGACATCTTAAAATAATACATAATGTATTTAATGTCTTTGTATTAATATCGCTTTTATTCCTCAAATTCTGCATCGTGCTTTCACTCAATATCTTCTCTTTTCTCATTCTGTTAGCAGTGTAGCCACGCTGCGCCAGCTCTTTTAATACATCTATTTTATATGTAAGCATTTCGCAAGCTCCTTTCTGTTTTGTTTTTTCTATTATATATAAAATATTGCAGTTTTGCAACACTTAAAAACAAAATCAAAAAACATCTTAAAAGGTGTTGACATACACCATATAAGGTGTTATTATTAAGCTACAAAATAAATAAGGCGGTTGCAATCCTGCCAAGACACACAACCGCCACCAATCAAAAAGAAAGGTAAGCCGATTATATCATATTCGGCGAAACGGTACAAGATTATGATTATAGGAACATTAGAAAGCGGCGCAAAATGCGTTTACGATTTACCAATGGAAATCAAGACAGCAGCAGAGTTTGAAAGCCTTGTTTATGGCTATAATAACGGCAGACTTGCAGAAAGCCAGAGAGAAGAACTATATAACCAGCCTAAGTTATTGGGCTTGAATGGTCCTGTGTGGAACGGCTGGGGAACACTTGCAAGCACGGGCGAGACGGTAGCGGTCATCCGCTATGAAAAGCCTTGTAAATTTTAGTCGAAACGCTCCACACCGGAGCGTCAGCCGCGGGACGGTCGCCGCGGCTCTGATGATGGCAGACCAGAAAGGGAAAATATTATGGAAAAAATCGTGAATTGGCTTATTTCTTGCGGTTACGGCAAAAATGAAGCTATCACAGAAGCAAATAAAATGATAGAGGCAAACAGATGGGACGGAGTCGAAAAATGCTCAAGAGAATACGCAATAGAAATGATTCTTGAAAATTTGCAATAGTCGAAACCGCCCGCGCGGCGGTCTGCAGGAACTGCCCCACCTGCACCGATGAGACAGGGCACACAATGAAAGGATGGTTAATTTTATGGCAAAAATTAAATTACAGGGAATAAGTCAAAGGTTTGACGGCGTAGCCGCAAAAGATTTAAAGATTGGGGATATACTCGTCTGGAATTATGGGAGTAAAAGCGAGGTTGTAAGTATTCAGCCGAGCAAGACAGGAAAGAGTTATGCAATATCTTGTAAGAGTTTACAAGATGGAATTGTTAGAGAACGAAAAACAACAGCAGCAAGAGAATTTGCCGTTGAACGAAAAGAGCTAACAAATCCGATTGATGAAGCTATTAAGACGAGGGAAAACACTTACCGCGGCATATATAGCGATGTTGGTTGCGTCCTCGATGGGTTCGCGACTGCGGAGCTTGCAGAATACTATATAAAGCGTTTCGGCGATGGTGGTTTAAGATATTTTTTAGAACAACAAATTATAGCAGCAGAAATTAGCAGAGATAAAGCAATTTAGGCAAGGCCGGCTTTTCCGGGGTTCGATTCCAGCCGCAAGCATTAAGCATATATTTTTATATGCTTTTCTTTGCGTACCTTGAAAAATTAATATAATAATGCTATGCTTATGTATAAGGCTTTTGCGCCTTTTTAGGTGTACAAGTGTACCCAACCGGGGCGGTGTGCGTTCTGGTGGATTCTCCAGAACTGGCGACAGCTTCCACGACTTGCAAGAGCATATTATACCCATTTTGCACAACACATTTAAAAGCGTTTTAAGGCTGTTTTGCTTTGTAGGCTTATAAATCTACATCAACGCAATAAAACCGCCGTACAGGTCAAATCACAAAGTTACAAAGTCAAAATAAACGCGAACCACAGCCTGTCAAGTTTATATAATAAACTTTAATCTGTTAAAGTTTTTCATCAATTTTTCAAGGCAAATCTGAACGAAATCGGGAGCAAAAATTGAAATTCTGTGTAACCGATTTTTGGATTTCAAAATTGCATATGACGGGGGTATCAAAATTTTTAGCAATAAAATTTGTGGGAAAATTTTTTTCGTTTTTTAGAGTAGGATTTGAACGAAATCTGGACCAAATTTTGAAAATTGTCAAAATCGAAATTGCGAATATAAAATGCCATACCTGGGGGCGTATTGAATGCGTTACCTCGAAATTTTTTGACAACATTCTTCTGTATAAATCAATGCTTTACTCGAATATCGGCATTGAGTAAGTTCATATATTAGCAGTTCCTTAGTCATATCTGGATTAGTTTTCTGAATTATCTTTAACAGTTCGTCAACGCTCATCATACTACTCTCCTAACTGCTCCAAGTACCATATCAACAATATCAAATATTTCATCTCCGTAAGTTGCTACAAAATCGCACAATATTTCTTCCTGCTCAATCGGTAAATACACATCATAAGACATACAGACGGCGTGGCAAATTTCGTGTATCAGAACTTTGCGTTGCATAAATCCCTGTAGTTTGTCTGACAGATATATTGTATGCGTGTTTCTGTCAGTTACACCTAAGCTAATTGTGTTGTCTGACCGCCTTAATTCACTTGAATTTGAATTTTTATATTGTATGTGCCAAATTGTACCATTAATGTTAAAAATCATCTGTATGCCCCTTTCTCAATAAAACAGGCTATGAATATTGCTACTCATAGCCTTTAAAATCAAATCTTAGATACAAGAGTGCTTAACTTTGTTCTAAGTAAGTTTTTCTCTTCTGCTGACATATCGGCAACCATACCTGTAATGTCGCTTGCGAGTTCTTTAGTGTAGCTGTCAAGAGACTTCATCTTATGTTCCTTGTCCTCTGGTGTATTAGCTTTGTGCATTTCCTTAGTTTCTGTGTACATTCTCTTTGCCCTGTCGTAGCCACTTTCAGCGGTATGTGTACTTGTAGGCTCTGTATAGTACATTCTGCCATACTCTCTATCCATATCTCTATCCGGGTACATATGGTAATAAGGCGGTTCTTCGTATCCTCTTCTGCCTACATAAGTACCTTTGCCTTTGGGGGCGTATCTACCGGTAGTCTTGTATCTGTATTCATCATAGTATCTTCTACCGCCTTCTTCTCCGTATTCGTCTTTTAAGGCTCTAAGCAACTCTTTGTTGTACTCTTCTTCCTCTTCATCAGCTTTCTTCATAGACTTAACGATAACAGCCTTGTACTCTGCTTCACATAAGTCCTTAATCATATCGACAGCTTCGCCCATTTCCTCTGTATTGACATTCTCAACACCCTTATCAAGCTCGCCTAAGGCTTTCTCTGTAAGACATTCAATCATTTTGTGGATTCTTTCAATGTGCATAATTAAGCCTCCCTTACTGCGATTAGATTACTGTTCTGTACCTCAATAGCCTGTGTAGATGTATTCTGCACCGCTACTGTACTGCAACAGCCGCAAGGTACATCAACATATGCCTGTGCTGATACGTTAAATAAGTTTTCGACTGCGGCTGGTGTAACGATCATTCTTGTAGACTGTAAAGGCTCTCCGTCTACTGCAATGGCAAGTGAAATAGCTTCTACCGTGCCACCTGTAGGTATCTGAATGTTGCCACTATACGATACTAAAAATCGTGCCTTGCATTGATTTGTGATACCTCTTAGCTTGATAATTCCGCTGCCCTGTCTGTGTACAATACACTTACTACCGCAAACTGGTGTTTCTGTAAATGCAACATCTTCGCCAGCGGCAACTGTTTGTAATGCAATTCCTGTTATTTCCATTATTTTTACCTCTCTTTCACAAAATAAGGGCAAACCATACAAGTCTGCCCTTTAAATTTAAGTAATACTGCTTAGCAGACATAATCTTTCGATTAAGATACTTGATTATTCAGTTTTTTAGCATCCGCAACCTGTATTGCATCCGCATCCGTAAGCATATCCGTAAAGGTTGCTTGCTGGGAATGATGGTACTGGCGTAGGTCTTACAGCGTCGATTATCTGATTTGTCTGCGCTGCCATTGTGGTAGTCAGAAGTGCATTCTGTCTATCCTGTGAAGCAGCTCTGCGTAAATCATTGTTCTCTGCCTGTAATGTTGCGATCTTGTCATTAGTCAGAAAATCAAGAATAGCTCTCGTTCCTGCATTCTGGCTGTCAATAATATCTCTTGTATTATTGTTCATTGTGTTCTGCAAAGCGCAGGTGTTGGTTGCCATATTGTAGTTTACACCCTGTATAGCTTCTCTTGTCTCGCAGCAGCAGTTGGCAAGCTGTGACTGTAAAGCGTTTGTATTCTGCATATTAGCGACTGTATCAGCGTTGATAGCCTGCTGGATGCCGTAGCCTGTCTGCATAATGTTTGTATTTATGCCATTAAAGCCTGTGAGCATACTGTTATTCATAGCGTAGAATCCATCGCAAAGTCCGTTAGAAATGCCATCTAACTTGCTGATAACTGCTGAATTATCAAATCCTCTCTGAATATCAGCCTGTGTAGCAGCTGTTGCAACATAGCCACCGCCATTGTTGCCACCAAAACCGCCAAATCCGCCATTGCCCCATCCAAAGAGCAAGGCAAATACAACGATTATCCAAAGCCATCCACCATCAGCCCATCCGCCGTTATTGCCGTTGCCGTCAATATTAGCGACTAATGGTACGCTGGCACAATTTGAATTAAACATATTAGTTACCTCCATTAATTTATTCATAAAGATGTCACCCAGGTAATTTGCAAAGACATCTAATATGCTATTAATTATTAAATCTGCTTTTTATCTGATTAAATACATCATCTGCATTTAGTCCTTTTTCCTTACATAAATTTCTAGCCATCTGTTCAATGCCTTGCATATTGCCTTGCTGTGCCATTTGCATTGTATTCTTCATCATTGGGTTGCTCATAAGCTGATTGTTTCCCATTATCTGCTGTATAAATTGTTGAGGACCACCTCTCATCATCCGAAAAATGTTAATTGGGTTCACTCTTCATCACCGCCTTTGCTCTGTGTTCGTGAAGTTTTTCTTTGTGCTCCTATAGATTTATCAAATCTATTCTCTAACTGCCCTATCTTTTCTGATAGTTCATCAAACTTACTCATAAACAGCTCTGTGCTTTCGTCTGATAGGGTAAATTTAGCGTTTTCTGCGTTAGCCATAGAATTTATTGTCTGATTATTAGGCTCTGTATAAGGCTTATACACAATCGTATTAATAGTTCCATTAGCATTCCAGCCTTTAACGTATATCTCCGACATATCTTGTTTAGGGAAAAATGCCATCGAGCCGTCCATAGGGACCTCATTAGCATTGATATTTTCAACCGCCTGCACAATTCTTCCGTTGATACCTGCTGGCTGTTGCGGCATAGCCTGTTGATTTGTTAAAGGCATTTGCATTCCTGCCACTGGCTGTTGTAAGCTCTGCTGATAATTTTGCAAAAAGTTCATTCTATCCATATATGGATTTTGAGATTGCATATAAGAATTATTCATTATAGGTGTCTGATAAGGATTGTTCATTGTCTGCCTCCTCTAAAACCTCTTCGATTGCGTGGATAATAAGAGATAATGTCACCAAATCAAGTTTCTGTAATTCTTCTTTGCTTAAAATTTTTTCTCTAACTTCATCAGAAAACATTCGCATTACCTCTCTTTCAACTATATTTTTGCATAAAAAAAGACGGATTAACCGCCATAAATTAGACAGTTATCCGCCATTTTAAAGCAAAAAAATAACGCCTTTTCGGCGTTTATAGACATTCTTTGATTACCTCTGTGATTACCTCTTGATTTTTGAAAGAAATTTGACGATGTTCAAAATCTCCTTTCTTTCAGTGTTTATGCGGCTTTACAAGGTTTTTTAAACTTAAAATCTAAGCAGGGGTGGAGAGAATCGAACTTCGTTGACAACCCCTGTATTCCGCTTATTTTCT
>OGFW01000373.1_pt1 | contig 48884 bp, 52 predicted proteins | sample 1570991 | NCBI WGS metagenome assembly OGFW01 (sample SAMEA2582074, study PRJEB24529) | metagenome | biome: Human gut stool | place: China | collected 2011
GCTTCTTCTTCTGTAAGATTGGACTTCTTCCAGATAGGAATAATGATTTTATTTTCTGTCATTGCTTCCCCTCTTTTCTTTCTTTGATGAATATCTGTCGGTAACAACATAATCCCAACCATCTCCATCACACTTATCACATCTGTCTTTTCGCTTTGCAAATGGGTCAAGTCGTCTTACGATATAGTCCGGATTGTGAATGTAATCATTCGGGCACTTCGGGCATAGACAGCGAATATTTTCTTTCCCCTCCGGCTTGTAAACCCAAAGTCCAAAAGTCTTTTTCAAAGTTGCGTTTATCTGCCTGAAAAGTTTATCGTCATCTACCGTCCCTATGTATTCACGCAAATCCTCTCTATTGACTGTCCGAATCTGCTCCAGAAGAACCATTGACGGTTTCTTCAGTCCAAACTCCTCGCCGAGAATAATGTGCGATGGCAAATATCTTTTCTTGATTACACTTGTAACCGCTGCAACAATAATCGTCGGAGCATTCTGGTTATAATCGTCTGCCTGAACGACAAGCACCGGACGTTCTCCGCTTTGTACTGAACCACTGTTATCTCCAAAGTCATAGTAGAATAAATCCCCACGACAAATCATTTTTTCTTTCATATACATAACCTCACAAGAATCTAATTTTTAAAGTGTCATTCGTATCCGGAATGAAATAACCCCTTCACTCATTTGGACAAAGGGGTATGAAATGCACACCCAAAATCAGAGATTTTCATAAAATTTGATAAAGTTTTTCTTTGCCGCAGCAATAGACTTATCCACGGAGCTGTAATATACGCCCTCCTGCTTTGCAATCGCTCTGGAACTCAGACCGCAGCACACATTCTTCATAAGGCGTTCCCTTTGAAGTGGCTGCAACATTGAAAGTGCTATCCTTGCTTTCCTGATTTCACACTGACGCAATTCTTCTCTTTCCAGTTCAAGTCTTTCTTCCTCTGCTCTTTCAAACGGATCGTCAAACATAATGGCAAGCTCTTTATGAAACTGTGAGGACATTTCATCGTCATATCCATAAAGTTTTTGTTTTCATTGAAAATTACAGCCTATAAAGGCTTTTTTGTTCAATGAACTTTTATCCTGCAATTTGTGCAGACGGTCTGCACAAATTACTTTTTCATATGTACTTCTGCTAAACTGTTGTTCATAGCCAAACCTCAACCTCCTTGTGTTTAGAGTATATGAAGTTTTAGCTTTATCTTGTAGTTTGCGAATATCCGTGTAAATAGAAAAGCCCTTTGAGAAAAGGATTTCTCCTCTCTCAAAGGGCAGGTTGGCAAACTGGAAGTTGTTTATTAAACCTTTTTAACCTTAACCAACAACATCATAGGTCTACGCATTTCATTACACATTCCCGGCATACCCATCATATCTGCCGGAGGCATTGCTTCCTCAATAGCCTCAATTTGAAAACCACATTTTATAAGTGGATTCAATATCTGCGTTAATGTGTGGTGCTGTTTAATTACTCGTTGACCAAGAAAATTGGTTTCTCTTTCGCCTGTGTAATAGTAATTGTCGATTGGCCAATATTTAGGTTTCCCATTTTCATCATAAATCCAATCCTCATTAACACCTGCGGTGAAAGTCGGATGTTCAATATTGAATAGGAAATACCCACCTACTTTTAATGTGCAATACACCTTTTGATAAACATTAGCTAAATTTTCGATATAGTGCAGTACCAGGTTAGAAACAACTAGGTCATAAGTATTTTCAGGATAAATGTATTCTTCAACACCGCAAACTTTATACTTGATTTTGTCATCAGAGTTATCAGCTACTGCTTTTGCAATCATTTTTTGACTACTATCAATACCAAGAATTTCAGCAGCTCCCATTTGTGCGGCATATTTGCAATGCCAACCGTAACCACATCCTAAATCCAAAACTTTTTTTCCCTGTAATTTAGGGAATAACGGTTGCAACTGATGCCACTCTCCAGCAGCTTTCAGACCATCTTTGCTTCTTCCCATTTCCGCATATGCGGCAAAAAATTCACTATTATCGTAAATATTTCTCATTGATAATTACCCCCACAATTCCGATTTGTATTTCTGTTTGTTTTAAAAATGGGCAACTCCGATTGGAATTGCCCACTCATTTATCACTCCAAAATCCAACGGCTTTGCCGTTGCCGTGCTTCGCACTCCTTGATTTTGTCGTTGTCACATCAAGTGAAAACAAATACTCGCTTTGCTCGTGCTTGTTTTCCTGCTGATGTTCCAAATTATGCGATTTTTTCTTGCTTGCACTTAATTTTGCATCAAATGATGTAAGTTTGATGTAAATCGCTGTTTTTTTAGTTTTTTATCAAATGAAGTACGTCCCGTCTATTCGGTAAAACGGTACATCTTTACATCATCTTAATAGAGCTTTGCACCTGCCGGAATGTGGTCATCAACCATCAGAAGATGAAGCTTTTCTTCGCCTTCTTCTTCATGAATAGCACTGAGGAGCATACCGCAAGAGTCAATGCCCATCATAGCTCTCGGTGGAAGATTTGTGATAGCAATAAGAGTCTTTCCAACCAGTTCTTCCGGCTCATAAAAGCTATGAATACCGCTTAAAATGGTTCTGTCTGTGCCTGTTCCGTCATCAAGAGTAAACTGTAACAGTTTCTTTGACTTTGGTACTGCAGCACACTCTTTAACCTTTACTGCACGGAAATCTGACTTGCTGAATGTATCAAAATCAACAAATTCCTCAAATAAAGGCTCTACCTTTACCTTAGAAAAATCAATCTTTTCAGACTCAGTTTTTACATTTTTTTCAGGTGCTTCAGAAGCTGTATTATTTACATCATTTTTCTTATTTACACCATCTAAAGACTTCATTGTCGGGAAGAGTAATACGTCACGGATTGCTGCGCTGTCTGTAAGCAACATTACAAGACGGTCGATTCCATATCCGATACCACCTGTCGGAGGCATACCGATCTCTAATGCATTTAAGAAATCTTCGTCTGTATGCTCTGCCTCATCATCACCGGCTGCAGCATTTGCATCCTGTGCTGCAAAACGCTCACGCTGGTCGACCGGATCGTTAAGCTCAGAATATGCATTACACATTTCCCATGTATTGATGAAAAGCTCGAAACGCTCTACCTTGGTAGGATCGCTCGGTTTCTTCTTTGTAAGCGGAGAGATCTCGATCGGATGATCCATGATGAAGGTCGGCTGGATCAGCTCTTTCTCGCAGAACTCCTCGAAGAAAAGGTTGATGATATCACCCTTCTTATGACGCTCCTCATATGCAATATGATGCTCATCTGCAAGTTTTTTCGCTGCAGCATCATCTTCTACAGTATCGAAATCAATTCCGGTATATTTCTTAATCGCATCGTTCATGGTCATGCGTGTAAATGGCTTGCCAAGATCGATCTCGATACCATTGTAGCTGATCTTAGTGCTTCCGCAGACTTTTTCTGCAAGATAACGGAACATGGACTCTGTCAGTTCCATCATGCCCTCATAATCTGTGTATGCCTGATACAGCTCCATCAGTGTAAACTCCGGATTGTGACGGGTATCAACACCCTCATTACGGAATACACGACCGATCTCGTATACACGCTCAAGTCCTCCGACGATCAGTCTCTTTAAATATAATTCCAGAGAGATACGCAGTTTTACATCTTCATTTAATGCATTGTAATGTGTCTCAAACGGTCTTGCTGCTGCTCCACCTGCATTCGATACAAGCATCGGAGTCTCTACTTCCATAAAATCACGGTCTGCTAAAAAGTTACGGATTTCTTTTAAGATCTTGGAACGTTTGATAAATACTTCCTTGCTCTCCTGGTTCATGATCAGATCGATATATCTCTGACGATAACGCATATCTGTATCTGTCAGTCCATGGAACTTCTCCGGAAGGATCTGTAATGACTTAGACAGCAGCGTCATCTCCTCAGCATGGATAGAAATCTCACCTGTTTTGGTACGGAAAGCATATCCCTTTACGCCCCAGATATCGCCGATATCAGATTTCTTGAAATCTTTGTAGATTTCCTCTCCGATATTATCTCTTGCAACATATACCTGAATACGTCCCTTTAAGTCCTGAATATTGCAGAATGATGCTTTTCCCATCACACGTTTAAACATCATACGGCCGGCGATCGATACCGGTTTGCCTTCCATTGTCTCAAAATTGTCGATGATATCGGTTGAGTGATTTGTCACATCATATTTTGTGATGACAAACGGATCTTTTCCGTTCTCCTGCAGTTCATGCAGCTTGTCATAACGTACCTGAAGCAGCTGGTTTAAATCCTGCTGGTTATTGTTCTGCTCTGCCATGTTTATCCTCCACTTGTTTTATTCCCCGGACAGTCTTTCTGCCCGACTATCATATCTCTTAGTTTGCTCTGTGAATTGAAAGCACTTTGTATGAAAACTCTCCTGCCGGTGTCTCAACAGTAACGGTATCACCTACCTGTTTGCCAAGCAGTGCCTTACCAACCGGTGATTCGTTGGAAATCTTGCCTTTTAAGCTGTTAGCCTCGGTAGAACCAACAATCTTATACTCTAATTCCTCATCAAATTCGCAGTCAAGGATCTTTACGCTGCATCCGATGCTTACTTTATCAAGATCAGCCTCTTCCTCGACAACTACTTCTGCATTCTTTAAGATTTTCTCAAGTTCTTCAATACGTGCTTCGATGTCTCTCTGCTCGTCCTTTGCAGCGTCGTACTCAGCGTTCTCAGATAAGTCTCCCTGCTCTCTTGCCTCTTTGATCTTCTGTGAAACTTCTTTTCTTCTTACAACCTTTAAGTTCTCTAATTCGTCTTCCAGTTTCTTGAGTCCCTCGTAAGTCAGAATGTTTTTCTTGTCCATTGCATTTACCCTTCTTTATAATAATTATTGTTCGGTTCATGTATACGGCGGCACAAAGCCTTGCGCCAGACGCTATGAACGATAAAAAGCCTTCTCAAATCTGTCCTGCCACGGCGCCCCCGTTTTCTTTTTTGGTCTCTTAACAATCACAGTATTATAACCGATAGGTACTGCTATGTCAAGATTTTCGGCTGTTCGCCAGGTTTTTTTATGGATTGGAATATAATGTTTTCCCAACGCGATCTGTTTTTCATACAGAGCACTGTTCCATTCAAAATCAAGCAGAAAAATACTGCTGTTTTTTTCCTTATTCTTTGCTAATCCAAGACGCTTTTTCGATACGATAAGTGAAACCAGTCCGGTCTTCTCATACATTGTCTCTGCAAACTCATGAAAATATGCAGGCCGGTCTGTATAAATTGTAAGCGCATTAAGCTCATCCCCGATCTGCTCCAGCACATCGAGCGTCCCTGCCGGCTCAAACATCCCTGCTCCATCCGGTTCCTCATCGATCACCTCGACAATCGCGCACTCCGGCTTCACACTTTTTGCCGCAAGAATGCCTTCGTACACTGGTTTAAAATCATATAAAAATTCATTGGAAAAGTACATCGCGCTTCTCCGTCATATTCCTTTTTCCATCTTTATGACAGCATTTTCTGATTCAGTACTTTTTCCGGAATTTTACTTATGTCTTTTTTGTTTCCTTCATTTTAACTTTACCGGATTGAATTTTTCTGCCAGTCGCTAAGTCACGAATCGCCTTTTGGCACTCGGATCATGCCATAAAACCGCAGACCTCCTGAAACAATGCCTCAAGCTGCTCATATGTCTCCACCTCGTTGATCCTGCCCCGCAGCTTAGAAGAGTTACGGTAGCCGGCTGTATACCAGGCGGCATGTTTCCTGATCTCACGGATACCAGTATATTCGCCTTTAAATTCAAGCTGCATACGGGCATGCCGAAGGAGCATCTGTGTCACTTCCTCAAAAGTCGGTTTCGGGAGTTCTTCCCCCGTCTTAAAATAATGAAGGATCTGTGCAAAGATCCACGGATTGCCCTCGGCGCCGCGTGCGATCATAAAGCCGTCGCAGCCGGTCTGTTTCTGCATCGCGATCACATCTTTTGCTGTTAAGATATCACCGTTTCCGATGACCGGTATCGAGACCGCTTCTTTTACCTGTCTTATGATATCCCAGTCGGCTTTTCCGGAGTAAAACTGCGATCTCGTCCTGCCATGGACTGCCACTGCCGCTGCACCGGATTCCTGTGCAATGTGTGCCATCTCAACCGCATTGACATGCTCCTCATCAAACCCTTTCCTGATTTTCACTGTAACCGGTTTTTTGATTGCCCGCGCTGTCTTTTCAATGATCTCTCCGGCAAGTTTTGGATTTTTCATCAGTGCAGAACCATCACCGTTGTTGACTACTTTCGGCACCGGGCAGCCCATGTTGATATCTAAAATATCAAACGGTCTGTCCTCAATCTGTTTCGCGATCTCACTCATGATATCCGGATCAGAACCAAACAGCTGAAGCGACACCGGATTTTCCCGCTTATCGATCGTTAACAGCTCTTCGGTATTTCTGTTTTTATAGAGAATCGCTTTTGCACTCACCATCTCCATGCAAAGCAGCCCTGCTCCCTGTTCCTTGCAAAGCAAACGAAATGGCAGGTCTGTTACGCCTGCCATCGGTGCTAGTATCAGGTTATTTTCTAACGTTACATTTCCAATCTTAAGTCGTCTGATCTCTCCCATACCACCATTTTCCTAAATAATTTACTCTCTCATATCCAATTCAGGTATCCTGAATCTCCCGATCAAATATCTCTTATTTCCTGATCTTACCGGATTTACGATTCTGTTTCTTATAAATAAGGTTCATTCCTTTTAAAGTCAGGTTCGGATCGTATACATCGATCACATCTGTCTCATTTGCAATGATACGTCCAAGACCGCCGGTTGCGACCACCTTGACCTCTCCCATGTCAGCCTCTCTGATCATATTTTTTACAATATATTCTGTCTGTCCGATCTGTCCATATACCAGTCCTGCCTGCATACTTGAGATCGTTTCTTTTGCAAGAATGCTCTCCGGTTTGCGGATCTCGATCTCCGGCAGTTTTGCCGCATCTTCCCACAACGCTTTTGCAGAAATACGGATTCCCGGTGCAGTTACCCCGGAAACAAATGCTCCGTTTTTATCGACCAGATCATAAGTAGTGGCAGTGCCAAAATCAAGTACCAGTACCGGTCCGCCATACAGCTCATATGCTGCTGCCGCATCCACGATACGGTCTGCACCGATCTGCCGCGGGTTCTCGGTTACCACGCGGATTCCTGTTTTGGTACCCGGCTCCACAATGATCGGATTGATACCAAAATATTTGATGATCGCACCCTCTAAGGAATGCATAACATTTGGAACAACAGAAGCTATGATTGCATCCTCGATGTCATCATGTCTGATCTTATTCTGCTCTAACAGATTTGACAAAAGCATTCCATACTCGTCCGATGTACGCGGCATCTTCGTCGTGATACGAAAACTTGCCATTACCTCATCCCCACGGAATACACCCACTGTGATATTTGTATTTCCTACATCAATCGTGATTACCATCGTATTTTCCTACCTTTTTCTTTACATTTCTGATTCGTCCATGCCAATATATAGCACTTTATAATACATTTCCAAAGCACGAAGCAGTTCTTCTTTTGTACGCTGCAGTTCACGTATCTTTAACCCACAGCCGATCTCATCATATAAAAGATCATTCTCATCACTGGAAGTACGAAACTCCAGATTGCCCTCCTCATCAAAGACTACCTGAAAAATACCACCGATATCTTCCGTAAAAAGAACACACATGATCTTTAATTCATCTTTGATCGAATCCGGAAGTCCCTTGAAATCCTGATTCAGATAAAATTTTTTATTGTAAGCGCTCGCTCCGCAGAGCACCACTTCTTCTCTCTCAGACATATCCGTATACTCCTCTCACGGAAACTTCGCCGGAGGATACCAGTTTTCTGCCTTCCCAAGTATCCACGATCAGTTCGCCATGCGGCGTGATTCCCATTGCTTTCGCCTCATAAGGCTCTTTTGGATCTAACACTCTGACCTGTTTTTGCATATTGATCAGGTGCGCATTGTATTCTTTTACCAGGCCGCTTAAATCTTCCGTCTCTAAGAATATCTCATAATATCGTTCGAACTGCTCTAATACTGCCTCGATCAGTTCTGCGCGGTTCACACGTAAACCGGTCTCCATCAGGATCGAGGTTGCTATCTGTTCAATCTCTTTTGGAAATGATTGATTCCGGACATTGATACCGATTCCAATGACAACATGATTGATGTAATCTAACTGTGCACTCATCTCCGTTAAGATTCCGCAGACTTTTCTGCCGTTCATCACAATGTCATTCGGCCACTTAATACCTGCGTCTACGCCTGTTTTCTCCGATATCGCTTTCGATACCGCAAGTGCTGCGATCAGTGTCAGCATGGAAGCACGGTCAGGAGCAAAATCCGGTTTGAGCACCAGCGTCATAAATATTCCGACTCCTGCCGGAGATTCAAATCCTCTTCCACGGCGGCCGCGTCCGGCTTCCTGCTTCTCCGCAACGACCAGTGTACCGGTCGGATGACCTTCCTCTGCAAACTGTTTTGCCTTTGTATTGGTAGAATCTATCGTATCAAAATAAAAGATCTCACGTCCTGCCCATTTTGTTTTCCGAATGCTTTCCAATTCTGCCTTATTCAGACAATCCGGTGTCGACACGATCTTGTATCCTTTATTCTGCACCGCCTCGATCACATATCCCGCTTCTTTTAACTGTTTTACCGCTTTCCAGATTGCAGTGCGCGATACGCCGAAACGCTCACACAGTTCCTGTCCGGAAATATAATCATCAGCTTCCTTTAATGCCGCTAGTAGCTGCGTCCTCATCTAGTGTCCTCCATTTTTGTCTGATACACTTATTTTTCACACTGTTCTCCACCAAGTGTTGCAAACATGACTGCTTTGATCGTATGCATACGGTTTTCTGCCTCATCAAATACGACAGACTGTTTACTCTCAAATACTTCATCCGTTACTTCTAATTCACTGTAACCAAACTTCTCATAAACTTCTTTGCCGATCTTGGTCTTTAAGTCATGGAATGCAGGCAGACAGTGCATGAAAATGGCATCCGGTTTTGCATTTGCCATAGCTTTCGCATTTACCTGATATGGCATCAGATCATGAAGACGTTCCTCCCAGATCTCATCCGGTTCACCCATGGATACCCATACATCCGTATAAATAACATCTGCGTCTTTTGTGCCCTCTTTGACATCTTCTGTCAGTGTAATGGTTGCTCCTGTCTCTTTTGCAACACCTTCACAGTACTCTACCAGTTTTGCATCCGGGAAATACTTTTTGCTTGTGCATGCAACAAAATCCATACCAAGTTTTGCACAGATCACCATCAGGGAATTACCCATATTATAGCGGGCATCACCCATGTAAACCAGTCTCACACCTTTTAATCTGCCAAGATGCTCACGGATCGTCAGCATATCGGCAAGCATCTGAGTCGGATGAAATTCATTGGTCAGACCATTCCATACCGGCACACCGGCATATTCTGCGAGCTCTTCCACGATATCCTGTCCATATCCACGATATTCAATACCATCAAACATACGTCCCAACACACGAGCGGTATCCGGAATGCTCTCTTTTTTGCCGATCTGGGAACCCGAAGGATCTAAGTAAGTTACATGCATGCCAAGATCATGGGCTGCCACCTCAAAAGAACAACGTGTCCTGGTACTTGTCTTTTCAAAAATAAGTGCGATATTTTTTCCTGTCAGACAATCATGCGCTATACCCTGTTTTTTCTTTGCTTTCAGATCCGCTGCAAGGTCGATCATATATGTAATCTCTTCTGGTGTAAAATCCATTAATTTTAAAAAATTACGTCCTTTTAAATTCATGTCTTTCTATCTCCTTTACATGGCTGTGCATATTATCTTTTTATGCCACAACGGATGGTACAACATGCGCACCATCCGTTCTGATAACCTTTTTTGATTTTATTTATGATCTGCTGCAATTTCCGTAACAGATTTTGCAAGACCGGCGATTCCCTGAATCTCAGATGGAATGATGATCTTGGTTGCTTTTCCGTCTGCTGCTTTTGCAAACGCCTCTAAGCTCTTTAACTGGATCACGTTCTGATCCGGTGCTGCTTCTTTGATCATACGAAGTCCATCTGCGTTTGCCTGCTGGATCTTAAGAATAGCTTCTGCCTGACCTTCTGCCTCGCGGATCGTTGCCTCTTTCTTTGCCTCTGCACGTAAAATTGCTGCCTGTTTCTCTGCCTCTGCGTCAAGAATTGCAGATTCTTTCTTACCTTCTGCAACGAGGACTGTTGATTTCTTTTCACCCTCTGCACGCAGGATCGCTTCACGTCGCTCACGCTCTGCCTTCATCTGTTTCTCCATCGCATCCTGGATCGCTGCAGGCGGGATGATATTCTTTAACTCAACACGGTTGACTTTGATTCCCCATGGATCAGTCGCAACATCTAAAGAAGATCTCATCTTCGTGTTGATTGTCTCTCTCGATGTCAGTGTCTCATCAAGTTCAAGATCACCAATGATGTTACGCAGTGTGGTTGCTGTCAGATTCTCAATCGCCATGATTGGATTTTCCACTCCATATGCATAAAGCTTCGGGTCTGTGATCTGGAAATATACGACAGTATCGATCTGCATCGTTACATTATCTTTTGTGATAACCGGCTGCGGCGGGAAATCTACCACCTGCTCTTTTAACACAACTCTCTTTGCCACACGGTCGATAAACGGTGCTTTGAAATGAATACCTACAGACCATGTTGCAAGATAACCTCCCAGACGTTCTACCACGCATGCAGTTGCCTGCGGAACGATCTTAACACAGGATACTGCGATCAGCAGTGCTACGATAATTAAAATAATAAGTGCTACAATTACTCCTGGCATACGAAACTCCTCCCTAAATTCAATTTTAAATACAGTATACTATCTGTTTTGTGCCTTTATTCATATTACTATATTTACTTTGAGATTACAACTAATCTTTTCAGATGAGATCTTCAGAAGCTCTCTTCCTGCGGATATGCCTTACAATCACAACAACTGTACCCACTAAAAATGGAAATACAAATGTGCCAAAACGGTACAGAAGTGACGCTGATCCCGCCATACCTGTCCCGACGATCCCTGCAAACAGGCTGGTAAAAACAAATTCTGTCGATCCGATTCCTGCCGGTGATGGAATCACTGCCGCAAGCATGACAGACAGTGACGTGATCGCAAGCACCTGCGCCAGAGTCAGTGCAGGATTTTCCTGAAACCGGACACCTTTAAAAAGAAGATACGGTATTCCGTACCAGAAACAGCATTTCAACAGGCAAAGAAAGATCACCTCTGTGGTAACTTTTTTGTTTTTCATCAGATGGTTCGAAGCATCCTCAAGCATCATGCACTGCCTTTTGATCTCTTCTGCCATTATTTCAAATTTTCCATGAAATTTCTGATTTGCGAAGTCAAGCAGCCGGCAGATCAGATGATGAAACCGGTTCGAACAGCAGAATAAAAACAACCCAAGTGTGATCACCAGTGTAAGCACATATCCGGCAGCTAAAAGTCCCGCATAATCACCAAACCAGTTTCTCATAAATTCCCAGTTCATCACAAAAAAGATTGCAGAAAACAATGCAATGCTTATTTTGTGGAGCGCATACTGTATCATATACAGTCCAAATCCCCCGCCATATTCAATTCCATGCTCACCCAGATAAATGATCGCTGCAACTCCGGAACCGCTTCCTAACGTTGCCACCCGGTAAAAAGAACAAAGGAACGCATTCGTAATACCATTTTTATATGCAAAAGACGACCGATACTGCTTTGCGAGCACGGTCGTGATAATGCCTTCTATGATCTGATATACCGCTGCCATCAGACAAATGCCAATGACAACGGCTGGTGATGTTTTCGTAAGCTGTTCTAAAATCGGTCCTGCCGAATCACGGAAAGTATACACGATAATACCAATGACTGCCAGAACCAGTCCCCATTTTAAAAGCTGCTTTTGTATTTTACTGATAACAATCGCCCCTTATTATTGCTGCTCACACTGCAACTGTGAACAAAACTTATTTCTTTTTGAAATTGGTGTAGCCTTTTTGTTTGTATGGATGCTCCTTCCAGAGTCTGTCTGCAGTCTCTTTCCATTCACATGCATATGCCTCACATTTTCCACATAAATGTTCTACCGGCTCTGCCTCCTCAACATCTGTGGAGTGTGCACCTGTTTCATGTACCATACGCTGTAAGATCTCAGGATTCTCAAGCATCGGGCATGGACGAAGCATATTCTCATTGAACGGCTGGTTATCTCTGTATGCCATGAATAACGGCTGTTTTAAGCACTCTAACAGTGATTTCTCACGGATATTTGCACCGGAGTAATGAATAAATACACAAGGCTCCACGTCACCCTTCGGGTTGATGTGGCAGTAGTTTCTTCCTCCTGCGATACATCCGCCTACGAACTCTCCATCATTCTGGAAGTCCATAACAAAGATCTCTTTACCACCTTCCATCGCACGAACCTCACGGATTCTGTGATAGATGTATTCACGCTGTTCTTTGGTCGGCATCAGATCCGGAGCTGCCTTCATACCTACCGGCATCAGATGGAAATACCAAGCGAAACGGCTTCCATGCTCGATCAGAAGATCAAAGAACTCGTCAGATGTAACAGCATCCATGTTTTTGCTAGTATAGCATACACTGTTTCCGAAAATCAATCCGTTCTCATGTAAAAGATCCATTGCACGAATGACTTTGCCATATACACCACTTCCACGGCGGAAATCGTTTGCATCCTCAAATCCCTCAAGACTTATGGATAAGGAAAGGTTACCGACACGTTTCATGTCATCACAGAGTTTCTGGTCTACAAGTGTTCCGTTTGTATAACAGTGGAATGCACAGTCATTGTGTTTCTCACAAAGTTTGATGATATCTGCTTTACGAACCAATGGCTCTCCACCGGTCATCATATAAAAATAAATACCAAGTTCTTTTCCCTGTGTTACGATACTGTCAAGTTCATCAAAAGAAAGATTTAATTTATTACCATATTCAGCTGCCCAGCATCCGGTACAGTGAAGGTTACATGCACTAGTTGGATCCATTAAGATCAGCCATGGAATATTGCAGCCATGAACCTCTCTCATTTTACGAATGGTCTTTGTTCCATAAAATGCAGCCTGAAATCCAAGGTTTAATGCCGTCATCTTCGCAACATGCGGATCTGTCTCATCTAACAGACGGTTTACATAACGCATCCATTTGTGATCCGGATTCTGAATCATTTTTCTTACACCGTCATAAGCCTCTTTACGAAAGTTATCTCCCATAAATTTCTCTGTAAGATCTACGATCTGTAATAATCCTTTCTCACGATCCTTGTTCAAACTTTTTAATGCAGCATCGATTGCGACGCTGAATGCTTTTCTCTCTACTGTCAGTGCTAAATTAGCCATAACTCCGACCTCCGTTATCTTTTTCACATTCTCTTACTAGATGCAAGTATAAAAAAAATACACTCTTTTTTAAATATGCAATGACTTTTCAATGTAGCCATCTAATATACAAATTTGCAATTTTGTCTATTTTCCGACTACATCAGACAATATTTGCATAGCATTGATACTACATTACATAGTATTAATAACTACGTAACATTATATTATTTTAAATGAATTTGTCAATCAACGATTATTACTTTTTTCTTAAATCTTTCCGGCTATGCTTAACAGTTCTTTCCAAACTGGTTATAATAACGGTGGTTTATTTCATGGAAAGGAGATTTTTGATCATGCCTGGATATGTTACCCATTATATATTCGGAAGAGAGGTTTATCATAACCTGAAAAATAATTCTTTAAAAAAGAATCTTTATTATAATCGTGCTGCTTATGGTCTTGGACTTCAGGGACCTGATATTTTCTTTTATTACCTTCCTTCTTATGTACTGGAAGGTCATAATATCGGTGCACTTGCCCATGTCCTCGAAACCGGTACTTTTTTCCAGGGTCTGATTGAAAGTCGCAGCCAGTTTTCGTCCTGCACAGATCTTAATATCGCAGAAGCCTACCTGATGGGTTTTCTCGGACACTATACCTTAGATACGATATGTCATCCATATATTTATGCTATGACGCATTTTAAAGATAAAAAGGAAAAAGCATATTTTTCAAGGCATGCCTATCTGGAAACGGATATTGATACTGCACTGCTCGACATGAAACTGCACCGTCAGCCATGTAATTTCCATCCGGAGGACACGATCCGGCTGACACACCGCCAGAAGTATGTTATTGCAAGTATGCTCTATTACGCTTACCGTTATGCTTTCCCGGATGTCAAATTCCGCAAATACACCATGTATCTTGCCATTTTTTCCATGCAGTTTGGTCTGTGGCTCATGCACGACGACTCCGGTAAGAAAAAAGCCATTGTCCGGCTGACCGAACGGATCTGTCTCGGATATCCTTTATTTTCACCGCTGATTCCAAGTGACACTTTATTTTTCCGCACAGATCCATTCAATCTGAGACATGCGAAATGGACAAACCCATGGGATTCTTCCCTTATTTCCCATGAGAGCTTCTTTGATTTATATAACCGATCCAAAAAACTGTATCTGTCCCGCATCCTCTCACTGCACACTGCACTTCATGCCGGTGCCGATTCAGCAAAGCAGGATGCCGCCATACAGAAATTCTTAGAAGAATATGGAAATCTTTCTTTCCACAGCGGATTAAGTTCAACGATTCCAAGCTGAATGCCAGAAGTAGTGACCGTGCAATTTTCCAGTTCAATTTTTAAAAGTCTTTCGGAGCTGACAAAATCTTTGAATAAAAATACCGCGCAGATCTGCGCGGTATTTTTATTCATGACGACTGATGGTTCACAAATCGTACCTTTTCTTTTATTTATTATCTTCACCGAAGAAATCACGGATCTGACCTTCAATGATCTTCATCAGTCTGGTACGTGCCTCAAGGCTTGCCCATGCAATATGAGGTGTGATGATCAGGCGGTTACTGTCTTTGATCCGTTTTAATGGATTTTCTGCACTCATCGGCTCTACGGTAAGCACGTCAAGTCCTGCTCCTGCAATCGTTTTATTTTCCAGTGCATCTGCAAGATCTTTCTCAACCACGATCGGTCCCCTTCCAAGATTTAAGAAGATGGCAGATGGTTTCATTTTTGAAAATGCCGCTGCATTCATTAATTCCTCTGTCTGTTCCGTCAGCGGTGCATGTACCGATATAATATCTGATTTTGCAAGCAGTTCCTCAAACTCTACACGCTCATACCCCGGCTGGTTATTCTTTCCGGTCGTGGAATAATAGATCACATGACAGCCAAACATTTTTGCAATATCAGCAACTCTGCGTCCGATCGCGCCAAGTCCGATGATTCCCCAGGTCTTGCCATTCAAGTCATGGAATACGTTGTCAAAATGAGTAAATGTGATATCTCCGACATATTTTTCTGATTTGACATAATCATCATAGTATCTTAATTTTTCCCAGAGATAAAATAACAGGGCAAATGTGTGCTGCGCTACAGTTTCCGTGGAATATCCGGCAACATTTCTCCATGCAATGCCATGTTCATCCAGATATGTCTTATCCAGATTGTTTGTTCCGGTTGCGGTGACACAGACCAGTTTTAAATGTTCTGCCTCACCGATCGACGCCTCATTGATCTGCACTTTATTCACAATTACCACATCCGCATCTTTTGTGCGCTCTCTTGCCTCCTCGGCTGTGGAAAATCCATATTTTACAACAGTTCCAAGTCTGTCATATCCGGAGAGATCAATGTCTTCCCCGATCGTCTTTGCGTCCAGAAATACAATGTTCATCTTTTTTCTCCTTTGCATTATTTATTCAGATAAGCGCAAAGGGCGTCTGTCTGTTCCGTAGCAATACGGTATCCTTCATCATAAAGTCTGCGTAACTTTACGGTATCTGTCTCCGTCCTGCCGACTCCATAAGTCGATTCCGGAGCGATCACAAATACTTTTCCCTCTTTTTCCAGCTGCATCAGTTTCTCCATGGAGGCGTTATAACGCTCCGCACGCAGTTTCATATCTTCCACAATTTTCGGATAACGCTGATACAGACGGTTCATGACTCCCGCAGCTTTTTCTTTTTTCTTTACATATCCGCGTTCTCTCGTAAGAACCACAACGATTTTCTCACATCCTTTTTCTAAGGCATGCTCATACGGAATGGAATCTGCAAGTCCACCGTCTAAATAATAATGTCTGCCGAGTTTTACCGGTTGGAACAGGATCGGCAGTGAACAGGTCGCAACCAGAAGATCTCTCATATCTTTTCCACGCGGCACTTCCATATATTCTGCTTTGCCTGTATGAATATTTGTGACTGCTGCCTCAATCTCGCCCGGAAAACGTGCCAGCGCATCATAATCAAAAGGAAGCAGTTCATTTGGTACTTCCTCAAATACAAATTTTGTATTGTAATACGCATGTTCCTTGCGGTTTAACAGATGGCGCATTCCCATATAGCGCTTATCTGCCATATATTTTTCCATCAGTTCAAGATTGCGCCCTTTCTGCCCTGAAAGATATGACAATCCATACGCCATTCCTGCGGAAACACCGATATAATAATCCGGCATAATATCTTCTTCTAAAAATTTATCCATTACTCCGCAGGAAAAAACGGTGCGGTTTGCACCACCTTCAAATACCATTCCAAGCTTCATTTCTGTCTCCATTCTATGTCCCAGGCAACAGGTCTTTATCATCCTGTCCATTTTCTATTTCTATGTTTATAATTCCTCTTTTTTTTCACTTTTCTGCATTTTAGGCATCTCATTACTCTCCGTCACATAGAGAGTGACACCTTTGATTTCTTTTACCGTAACGATCTCTCCCGGTTCAAAGATTTTGTCATCATCCACCGAACGGGCAGTCCATTCCAGTCCATTCATAACAGCCGTTCCGGTTCCTTTTACATTATTGATCTGTTCCGTAACACAGACATTTTTCCCGACTGCCTCCTCATAATTTGTCCTGACCAGATGCGGTTTCAAATATTTCAGTGCCCATGGTCTTGTAAAATAAAGCAGTACAAATGATACCACTGCAAATACGATGATCTGTCCCACAATCCCCATTCCAAATGCTGCACAGATTAATCCTGCAAGGCTTCCTCCTGCCAGCCAGATTGAAGTCAGTCCAACGGTAGCGATCTCTAATACCACAAAAAATACGATCAATGCCAGCCAAACCATTATCTCCATAATTTTCTTCCTCCTGTCATAAAATTTCTGCTGTTTCTATAGTAGTATATCGCAAATAATTTTTCAATGCCACGGTTAATTATCTACGCTTTTCGACCGAAACATATATCAGATGATTTTTAAGGAGGGCTGTCCTATGTCCAATACCGCTTATGTCGGAGCCGGAACAACACTTGGTACGTCTTATTATATGCGCCGTTTTTATGCTTCAAATGCTGATGCACGTACCACTACTTCACGCAGCAACCTGTCCAACTCCACACTGACAGGTGCCGATGCACATGCACTGCGCCGTGCAGTACGTTCCCTTGGCTCATTTACATATGATGACGATAACGCTGCAAATATAAGAAACAATGTTTCCGCATTTATCAGCACTTATAATAATATGCTTAATTCTTCCGGTAATTCAGACGACCGTACCATCAAAAACACACAGAAAAGTCTGAAAAATATTACCGCTGAATACGCTGACCAGCTCGATAAGATCGGTATTACCGTAAAAGATAACGGAACACTTGAATCCCGCAGCTCCCTTTTTGGCTCTGCCGATATTTCAAAGTTTGAATCTCTGTTTTCCTCAGATTCCGAATATATGCAGCGTGTTAATTCCTATGCCAGACGCCTTGAAAACAGAAGCAATATCCTGACACAGATCGAATACAATGATGCACTTGCAAAGCGCAATGCCAGAAATCAGGCATCCTCTTCTGTTTCCACAGATAACACTAGCTCCGCAGATACCGGTACGACTGCCACAAATGCTCTGAATATTGCATCTGTCACATCGGTAACTGCTGATCTGAATACATTACTGAACACAGGCATAGGCAAAAATGTAAATGTCATATTATAACGATTCTTTTTATTTCCACGTCATATTTACATTTAACTGATTTCCAATGATGCTGACATCTGCATAACTGCCGCAGACAAGCGGCATCATTGGTGGAATATGTCCGATATCTGCATCCATAATGACCGGTACCTGATATTCCGCAAGCAGATCTGTAACTGCATGATACTGGTCTAATCCCATCATTTCCTGTCCAAATACCGCCGGTCTTCCGATCAGAAATCCCTTTACATGCGAAAACCATCCGGCATGTTTCATCTGCCAGACCGCTCTGCGGATAGACATCACGTTCAGATCACAAGATTCCAAAAACCAAATGATCCCATCATCCTGATATTTCTCTGTAAATTCCTTTACCTTATCAAATTCTGTTCCGAGCAGATTGACCAGACAGTCCATACAGCCACCAAGCAGTCTTCCCTGCATGTTTATCTTCTTCTGCAGATTTTCTGCAGGATGCACCTCGATTTTTGATTTGCCGCCCGTCTGTGCAGCATTATGTTCCAAATTCTGTTCCTGTGGCAGATATACCATAAGTCTCTTCTCTTCTGTCACATTATACGCTTCAAGCGGATGCTCCTCGTCTTTTTTGCTGTCTTTTTCCCACAATGCGTAACCATGTACACTGTTTTGCTGTCCGCGCAGAAGATGATAAGCATCCCACAGATTTTCATGCCATGGCTCCATGCCAAAGGCTGCCGCACACGGTCCGTACACCGATGCAGTATCACACAATGTCGTAAGCAGGAATGTCATATTGGTATTGTCTGAAAATCCCATATACCACTTTGGTTTTGCCTTCCTGATCTTGTCAAAATCAACCTTATCTAAAATCTCACACATCAGCTCTCCACCGCCGCAGGAGATTAAAATATCATTTTTATCACTGCAGTAATATTCGGTCAACTCCGCCCCGCATGCCTCCGGGGTATTGCTGATACCGATTCCATCTGATGCATAACAGTTTGGTCCAAGATCTGATTTATGCCCCATTTCGGCAAATTTTTTCTGCGCATTCAAAAATGCTGTATAATACGGCTCTATGCTGCATCCAAAAGACGGTGCCACAAAGCCAATCGTTCCGTTTTCCGGTAAAAATTCTGGATATTTCATATTGTTATCGTATCCTCCGATTTCTTTTTTCTCAGTTTACACCGCCGAAAAAACGGTTGCAATCTTTTTTCGTTTTGCTATAATAATTAGTAGTTATTTCATTATGGGCAGACATAGTACATCGGTAGTATATCAGCTTCCCAAGCTGAGGAGGCGGGTTCGATTCCCGTTGTCTGCTTAATCAGCACAACCCAGTAAAATCGGCAACGTCTTGATTTTACTGGGTTTTTATATGTATGAAATTTTCATATTCAGAAAAATTTTATCTCAAAAAGTATATTTTTTACGTCAAAGTATTCCACAATGTATTCCACAAAATATTATCCATCTTTCGTAAATAATACATATTCTTAAAAACAGCATGGATTTTATGGATAAGCCGCTATTCCATCATTGATAACCGAGTGGATAATGTATGGAAAAATCATGGAAAAAGGAAAACTTCTTTTCCACCATTTTCCCACAACATTTTCCACCCGGTTACCAACGATTCCATAAACAACAGCTTATCCACAAATTCCACCCTGCGATTAAGATCTGCTAACCCCCTCTTGCTTTGTTTTATTTTATAAAATAGATTTTTTACACAAAAAAAGACCTCACCCCAGCATTATACCGAAGCGAAGCCTTTTTCTCTATCTCTCATTTTCTTTTTCTTTCATTGCAATCTCAATGATCGCCAAGTCTCTTTTTGCAGCACTTATCTCTTCAACAGCATCACATACAGGCAGCAATATTGCCAGTGTTATCGCCACTGCTAAAATAACAGACAGCAAAAAACAAACGTTTATTTCTTCCATACCATTATACCCGGAAGTTACAACATACTGATACGCAGTTCTCATAAAACTAAAAAATTCTTTCCAGACACCCATTATGATTCCAAGTAAAATAATAATCAGCAGCATTTCACAAATATTCTTTTTATGTTCATATCTCACTTTTTGTTCTACATATTCAAACTCCAGGGCTTCTTTTTCCATAGATCTTAATGTCTCAAGTCTCCATTTAAAAGCCTGCATTTTCCGCCTGCGTACTTCCCGATATGAAAATTTCATGATAAAGTTTTCTATCTTTTCTTTCATCACTCCACCTCCACGATCTTCCAGTTATCCCCCTTCTCCAGCGTCAGCTTATACTGCATGATCTGCGTGATCTTTAGATCCTGATCCAGATATCTTACATAAACTTCTGCTTTCGGCTGACCACCTTCCATATAGTATGCTTTTCCTGCCAGTCCGTCATATACATAGTTCTTTCCAATCGCCGGAAGAACACCATCCTTTACATAATAGACAAGTTCTTTCGCTGATGCCTGGGGATAAAGTTTGAAAAATGTATTTAAAAAATCTTCAATCTGCGTCTGTGTTTTTAAATCAATGCTCCCGTCTGTTTCCTTTTCTTCCGGTTCATAAGAAGATTTTCCCGGCAGCGCATATGCTGTCGGGTTTTTTACAACCAACATCTTTCCTTTTTCATCCCTGTGAACCGTTACCTGATACACATTACTCTGCTCCGCGGTCTGCTCACCTTCCGATATCCGCTGCTTTACACAATACGTTACTTCGTACTCTGTATCCGTAAGATCCTTCACAGACCAAATATCTACGGATTCAACTTCTGCCACAGTCGGACAATCTGTCGTTATCATCCCATGATCCATAAGCTGAAGCGTTTCCGGAAGATATTTCTCCAGTGCTTTTTCTCTCTTGTTTATCTCCCGGTCTGTATTTTCCCAGGCATGATATACACCTGCAAAATCCTTTACATAACTCTCCAGGGCATTTGTATCTTTCAGTTTTTCCTCGATCACAGTCTCTTTTTCAACCGTGACCGTATCAACCGATGTGAAATTATTATAAATTCCTAAGATAATGCTGATTGCAAGTAAAATCCAGAATAACCGGATCCATCCCCTGTTGGGAGATACCTTTAAAACCGGCATTTCTTCTGCCTGGTCACTGCCTTTATATTCACCCCTTATCTTTTCTTTTGGTTTTAATTTCCGGATATGTACTTTCATCTTTTCCGGCAGTTTTGTATATATCTTTTTTAAAAACAGCCAGACCTTATTTTTTATTTTTTTGATCATTACTTTTATCTGTACTTTCTTTTCCTGTCCCATTTTGTTTTCTTTTTCCATTTCTTTTCCTTTCTGCCGTTGCGACATCGCATTTATGTTGACGGCATGCTGACCCTTCCAATACATACAAAGTGTTCTTTCCAGAAATTCGTATTTAAGTCTGCAAAGCCGATCGGGTTACCGGCATGAAACATCCTTCCATTTCCGGCATAGATCCCAACGTGCGTGATGTAATTGTCTGTCTTATATGTTTTCGTGAAAAAGACCAGATCTCCCGGCTGCGCTTCCTCCAGCTCCAGATGCTGCACGGCTTCATACTGTTCCTGCGCTGTCCTCGGCAGTGACACTCCCGCCTGCCCAAAACACCATTGCGTTAACCCGGAGCAGTCAAAGGATGTCTGTGGACTTGAACCACCCCAGACATATTTCCATCCCTGATATTTATAAGCCTCCGTAAGAACTGCATTCGCCGTATCTGCCGGTAACGGCTCTGACTCCAGATATTGTTTTACAAGATATACATAAAACATGTTTCCGTAGTCATACCTCCATCCGCCATTCTGTGCGATTGCAACCGGATTATCATACTTTACTTTTCTGCCGCAGCATTTGCTGCTTGCAAAATCACACGACAACTGAAATGTATGAGCCTTTCCCCTGACTGATACATAATCAATATATCCGGCTCCATAATTGTATGCCTGAATCACAGTATCAAGATCACAGCCTAACGTGTCCGCTTTCTGCAGCAACATGGCAAAATATGCAACTGCAGCCTTGATAGATTCCGAAGGGGTTTTCTCTTCTTCTGTCAGACCACTGTTCCCAAGTGACTGCATCGGATCATTTCCTTCCCCTCCAGTCTCCACCATCATGATGGCAAGCAGATACTTTTCATACTCATGTATGTTATATTCCGCTGCCGTATCCCCGACAAAGGCTGCATATTCCCTTACTTTGTCAGATAACCCAAGACCGGATGCATGCTTTGGATTTCCATCATCATTATCGTCTGTGACGCAAACAAGTATCACACTGCATACCAAAAGTAGGAAAACAGGAAATAAAATACATAAGGCAGTTACTATCTGCTTTACACGTTTCATTTCTTCTTACTTCCTCCTGTCTGTTCCCTGATCATCCTTTTTCAATCCTGTTATTTGTCGTACATGTGGCTCTGCATGCCCTTCGCTCCTTTGCTCTGCTAAAACATCGTTTCTTAAATCCTTTGCATTTCCACTGGACCTTATAACAGTTTTTCCCGGTACAGACTCCGGCTTTGCTTCCCTTAGATCCTGTCCGGCATTTTTCTCCTGCAGTCCTTTGCTTCCCGTTCTCTGCTGTTCTAATCCTTTCATAAATTTTTCCTGATCCGGACTGCTTAACATCATTCCATAAGTTCCAAGTTCTTTTCTTACATCCCTGTTTGAATACGGAAGACGGGTTACACTCTGTTTATAACGGATATCCTCTAACGGCGTTCCTATGCGCTCTGCCTTCTGGTCATTTTTCCTGATCCGTTCTTCACTTCCTGCCATGTTCTGTAATTTTTCATCTGATGCTTTCCGCACCTGCCCTCTGCTGTCAATAAAACTTCTTCCTGCTTTTGCGCCGCGGTTCAAGCCATCCACACCACGGTATTTATCCAGTTCTTTTCCATTTACCGGAATCCGTTGGTGGGAGTCAATTCCATCATAACGTTTTAGCGCAGTTTCACTTCTTCGTTTTGCAAGATACATCTCACGGCGTTTCCTTCCTGCATCTGCCTGAATCCGGTTTCGTTCCTGCAGACGTCCCGTTTCTCTTCTGTTCCGTTCTCCGGCTATGCCCTCTTTAAAGTCTTTTACATTCTGTTCCATTGCTTTCCGGTGCAATCCTGCCTGATATTTTATTTCAGTCGGTGTATTCTTTACATTTTCCTTTACCAGATCCATACGATCCTTCAGGCGTTTTCCAGAATCCATAACCATACCGACACGTTTTCCGGCTTTTGTACCTGCCGACGGCATTTTATCAGCCTGGTAGATCGTAGTCCATTCACTTTCCGATTTTCTTCCGTCGTTTTTAGACGCATTTTCATTATTTCCAACTGGATTCCTTACAGGTTCGTTTGCAGATTCTCCCACAGGTTTTCTTACAGGCTTGCTGCCACTATTATTTGTATGTGATGATGCCCTCTGTGTACCGCTTTCACCTGAAGGTGCTGCTGTATCTTTAGAACCATCTCCGGTATTTTCACCTGTTCCACCGCCAGTTCCACTGCCAGCGCCTGTACTTCTGCTTACTGCAGCACGTCTGCCGCCAGAATAATACCTTCGTCCAAACAGTTTTCTCATAACCATATATCTTCCCATGCTCTTTAAGAAACGACCACGCTTATTGCTGCCGCCATCTCCCAGCGCAACCATGGATAAAATTTCATCCATCTTTAAATACGTTCCAACAAAAACAACGATCTGTAAAAATGCAACCATTAAAAACGGATAATCTCCTGACATGGAATAAATCATTGCAGATAAGGAAAATGCAATCGTAATAAGAAGCGTTAATCCTGCACGCATTAAAATCGTATTAAACAGTTTTAACACTGCCTTTTTTAACAGCCCGTTATAAGTCGGCAGCATGGATAAAATAAAATTCAGCGGCAGATATAATGCAAATATGATAAACATAAGCTGCGTAAATACAACCATTCCGCACATTATGATCACAAAAATACTGATGATCAGATTCAGGAAAAATACCAAAAGGACCGTCCCAAATCTGCCTGCTACATTCGTCACAGTCATATTTACATTTTTATAAGTTTCAATATCTGTCTTTACTGCAGTCTGACGGTCTTCTCCGAAATTCGTTACAGGACTGACAGATAAAATTGATTTAATACGATCTCCATCAACTCCCGCTGTAATACGCTCTGATTCGATTGCAGTTTCATCCGTCGTACCAAACTGCAAAAGCAGCCATGGTTTATAGACCTGAATTGCAAACAGGTTATTCCGGATCTTGTCTGTTGCTTTTACTCCCATCTCATCATTTCCCGGCATGACAAGTTTTGCCCCAAGCTCCAGGACACCATTGCTTAAATCCGCGGAAAAATCATTGATATTTTTAATGTACTGCGGCGCATAAGCAATAAACGCGGCAGTTAAAAGAAAGATCACAAGCATATTTACCGCTGCGCTGACTGCCTCTGTGGTTTTTCTTTTGATCAGCCCGGCATATGCCATGTAGCCGCCCACGATCAATACGATAAAAAGTAACAGCCAGGTATAAAAACCATCCGCATTGAATTTCTTCGATCCGGTATTCATGCCCGCCAGGATCTGAATGTTCTTTCCGATGTCGTCTGCCATATCACCGATAAAATCAAGCGAATACGTCTGCTGCACAATATATCCCGTTCCGCTGCTCAGCAATACACTGATCAGCCAGATTCCGTCACTGATTCCATAAAAAACGGATGAAATCTTATTATCTATCCTGTCCATCCAGTTCCAGGGAAGCCAGTCCCAGGAAGTGTCCACATAGAAATCGATCTGATAATTATCCCACCGGTACTGACTATACAGGTTTCCGGCATCAATCGTCTCATCAACCAGCCCGGAAGCTGCAGATACTTCCATATTTGCAGCCGATAAAAATAATCCTGTCAGAAGCATGCATACAAGAAATGCTGACAGGATCTGTTTGCGCGGCTTTTGCAGTCTTTTTGTTTTCATTCCCCATTTCTTTCTCATGAAACTTCCTCCCTTCTTGGAGGTCTGGTATCAAATGTGTCAAATACATGCTGTAACAATATCTGTGTATGTACTTTTCCAACACGTCCATATATGTCCTGCATCAGACATTCTCCAGTCTCTAAAGACATGATCGCATTCTGATTTCCTTCGTCATCCGGATCCAGCCCAAAGAATCTTAATGTATTCCGGATCTCCGTCTTATCCGTGGAATGAAAAGCGAACTTCAAACCGATATTGTTTTTGATCTTTTCGTCCAGAAGATCGGACGAACTCTGCGTGATAAAAAATACACCGGACTGCATGGAACGTCCGGCACGTACAAGTTTGTTCGACAAAGCTGCTCCCTGTGCTACCTGCAGGAGACTCCATGCCTCATCTAAAGCAACGATTTTATAAATTTTCCTGTCTGAATAAATAAAATCCAAAGAAAAGGTTCCGATTGCGATCATAACCGCAATACTTAAATATTCGATGCTGGTATATTCCTCCACATTTTTTTCAGAATCCGGCAGCATCAGATCCTGCACCTGCAAAATGTTTAAAGCCTTGTCTGCACTGATCTTACGCGTCACTTTCCCATCTGAAAACAGCAATCCCGCAAAATCATAATCGGTAAACGCTGCTACGTGGCTCGCAAGCAGATGCGCTTCTTCATCCTCCATCTCATTTAATTCATCGATCACATATAAAAGTCCACTATCCGATCTTTTTGTAACTGCCTTTACCGCATCACGTAAAAGCGGGAAACGTTTTCCATCTTTAATACTGACACCAGTCAAAAATGTCAGGATATCCATCGCCAGGCTGTCTGCATCTTTCTTGTTCTGCATGATCACATACGGATCAAGCATTCCTTTATTGCCCTCATCACTGGTCAGGTTGATAATGTTAATTTCATCCGAAAGTTCCGGAAGCATTTCTTTCCATTTCCCGCGTTCCGACTTCGGATCAAGGATCAGCGCCCTTGCACCGTGTAAAACTTCCTGATAAATAATGTTATTTGCAAGCATTGACTTACCACCACCAAGCGTTCCGGTAAATGCAACAGCAAGGGCATTGGTAACACTCCCGGCTACGTTCTGACATGCAAGGGACGGATCTATATAAATATTGTTTCCGGTTTCTGTGTCATACCCGATATAACTTCCATCCGGATCGCCTAAGATACGCGCCGCACCAAATCCAAGTCCTGCCAGAAAATCTGCTTTTACATACTGGATATAATCATTTTCATATCTTGATCCAGAAGGAATAAATTCTTCATGGAATCCGATCATATCACCAAACGGGCGTACCAGTTTAATGTTAAAATCATTCTCGTAATAATCCCTGACCTCTGCGATACGACGTTCCAGCTCCTCTTCGCCTTCTGCAGCAATCCGGACAACGTAGCTTAATTTGTACATGGATTCTTTTGTTCTGCCTAAATCCTTTTCCAGCTCGTCCACATCCACCAGAGCTTCTACCACGGAATTATCTGTATCGGCACCTGCTTCATATGCATGCTCGTCTAAGTCATTTAATTCCTTTTTCTTATTCCTAACCGTCGTCAATGCGCTTCTGTTCGGCATGATTTCAACGTTCATGCTGACGTCTACCGGGAACCTGAAACGCTCTTGCTCATAATAAAAGATCTCTGACGATGGAAACTCCAGTTCCCCGATTAAAGCATTGATCGTCAGGTATGCAACATAGTTTTCTCCCTCTTCCCTTATCATCCGGATATATTTCTGATGCTCCTGCAACACACAGCGCGTCAGGCGGAGAATGTCGTACTTGCGGACTAACGTTTTTTTCTCCAGCTTTTCTTTTGGGAATGAATACTCATATTTATAATATGGCGTTTTCTGCTGTCCATAGATATGTTCCACGATATATCCGATATCTTTCTTTTCCAGACGCTTTAAGGAAAACTTTCCTTTTACACGCTGTCTTAAAAAATCCTCCAGCTTCACATAACGCTCTATCTCTGCACTGTTTATGCTGACAAAATCACCCATCAGGTTATGGTTGACACTGTTTATAAAGTCTGTAAATACGGCTAAAATATCTTCCTTTACCTTCTTTACACTGACCTCCTCTTCTCCCTTGATCAGTTTGAATCCCAGGAAGAAACGGTAAGTAACCTCATTTTCCATGCCGCCCATGGAAGCAATCAGCCCTTCCGTCTGCAGATCGATCACTTTTTCCGCCGTCTCTTTTAAGCTGCCTTTTAAATGCTTCTTGCAGTTTTCCTGTCTGTCCCGTACCGATGTTTCTGTGGCAATACAGAGCGCATGCATCTTACCTTCCCTGTTTACCGTCATGATCTGGCGGAATCTTTCATGTACTGCCATCTTTTCATCCGGAGATAAAAAAGCATAGTTGTACGGAATCAATTCATAATATGCCCACCATTCTCCCTGCTGGTTTAAGATCATGTTGTTTTCGATGTACTTAATCGGGAACATATATATCCCTCCTCACTGCGGTAATATATTCATTTACCGTCTTTTTACGGTATATCACGCGTTTTCCTGCATAAGTTTCCTTCGGACGTATCAGATAATTAAATGCGGAACATAAAAATCGATACGGATTTTTACCGTCAAAACTCTTTTTTGACATCAGATACGCATTTCCTACGCATATCGCGGCCCATACAACGAAACTTTTTATATACACAAATGGCGGCAGGTTGTGAATCATAAAACACACAACTGCAGTCCCGGTAAAATACCCGATCTGTGTCATTGTCGCCGGAAACGGCAGATTAAAATCCCCGACCGCATGAATCACTTTTTCAACATTCCAGATGCTTGTATACGACTTTACCTGTTTCATTTCTTCCCTTTCTTTCCTTTCTGCCTGTCCGGCGGTTTTCTTCATCCTTTTCATTTATCCAAGGCACAGGGCATCCCGCCCCGCACCTTATTTTTTTTATCAGGGATCATTCCCCTCCGTCATCTGCAGCACCGCCCTCGATGATCGTGCCATTATAGATCTTTAACATCGTGTCTTTTGTCCCAGAGGGATTAAAGACGAAACCGACCGCTATGACCGCGATAATTGCAAAAACAATCAGTTCTGCAATCTTGTGTTTAAATAAAAGCACAAGACCAACGATAATAATCCCTCCTAAAACCAGAGGCTGTATATTCGTCATGAGCCACGTATAAATTCCCTGTCCAAAGTTCATATCTCTTTCCTTTCCGCGCATTTTGCGCATAAAAAAAGACAGCTTTTTTATTGCCGTCTGTTTACTGTTACATTTTTTTCTTTTTATTTCTTCTTTATGGCGCATGTTCCATAACGCATCCATCTTTGCGCTTTAAAAATTGCGACGTCGCAATTTCAGGATTCCATATATTCCTGTCTAAGATCATCGATCCAGTGTCTTCCTTTCTGTTTCACTGTGATAACATCCTCTAATACCGCCTGCTGTTGTTTTAATATCTTTTTGTGATGCTGGGATAAATTCGCTTCTTCTATCATGTCTTTTGCCAGACGTGTTCCGCGGAGGTCATCCAGCTTCTGTACCATCTTAAGAGACGGTGCAACCTGTCTTGTAAGCCAGAGAAGCGTCCGGTCAAGAGTGTATTCCTCCGGTTTGGTCGTTAATTTAATACTCCGGCACTGTCCATTTAGAAACCATACCCAGCGTTCATTTAACGGCCAGTTTCTGCGCTCCTGTTCCGGATCTGCGTCTACAAACCTTACATAATGATTGATGATAGAATAGGCAGTACAGGCAACGTCTTCCATTTCCAAAAGATCATCCATGGCGCATTCCGCACGCTCATCTTTTAACCGGATTTCAAAACGGTTCTTTGTCTCTGCCTCGTCTAAAGGAGTGCCGTTTTTTACATACTGTTCATAGTCCTTTTCATAAATACAGAAGTAAATTTCACTTTTTAATGATCCCAGGTACAATGTATTTCCCATGCTTGCCGCATCTTCTTCCCGGTTCCTTATCAGCTCCCCGGACTGGTAATCCTTAAAACTATGGAAAATCGTGATACATTCATCCCGGCGGCATTTTTCTGCAAGTTCCGGGATATTTAAAATTCCGGCACGGTCATTGATCGCAATGTCGATCCGCTTAAATACTGCCCCCATCTCCCTTGCAGTCCGGAAGAAATCGTACCAGGTACGTTTCTGCACCTTTAAAAACGCTTCGAACTGCCTGCACCCTTTACCTTTTAATTCAAGCAGGATGCCTTTTTCATGTTCCGGCGATACCATGACTGTGATATCTCCGTAAATATACTGACGCCCGTATCCATAAAAACTGTGCGCTTCCTCGATCATGTACTGCATCCGGATGTTCATGACATCCTCGATCACACGTCTTTCGTCTGTGGTTGCGAAACGGATCCTTACATAGTCAAATAAAATTTCCATTTCTTTGTCCGGATTAAAAATTTCCAGAACCATTTCCAGATGCTCCAGCAGCTTTTTTGTTGCCCGTTTTTTTCCAATCAGCATCATACCGTAATAACTTCTGCTGATCCCTGCCGTTTCTGTATATTCGCTTTGCGATACGCCGTATCTTTTCCGTCTGGCTTCCAGGTTCGTAATCCATTCCACCGGGTCAAACGCAATGGAATCTTCGCTTTCTTCTATGCATCCTTCTATTATCTCTTCTGTCGCCTTTTGCACTGCTTCTCCGGCACTGAATACATCATCTGCCGTTCTGAAATTATCTGCCGGAGTTGTCTCTTTTTGTACTACATAACCACTTTCTTTTTCCTTCCGATATTCCTGCAGAACATTTTGCAACTGATCGATCAGCTTATCACTGACCGGCTTTTTCCCGTGTATCAGCATGTTATAATAGCCTCTTGAAAAACCAATGCGTTTTGCAAGTTCTACCTGGGATAATCCCAGTTCTTTGCGTTTTTTCTCAATCTCTTTTAACGTCTCCTGGTTCTTTTCCACATCTGCCACCATCCCATTTTATAATTCAGTCCTGCAGTCTTCCAGGGATATCCTCATAGATCTGCATTTCATTACGTCTTGCCTGCATAAATTCAAGCACCGCCCCACGGCTTTCTCTCCAGCCCGGCATCATGTACACCCCGGTGCAGATTGACAGCAGCGTCAACGACACTTTTATATATTCTTCCCACGTTGCATCCTGTGGCAGCATTGCATTGACTTTTGCCGGATTGATCACAGAATATCCTTTTTCTGTCAATTCCTTTTCTGCTTTTTCAAAACGCTGCATATAATCTTTCGTCCCGGTAATCGGACCGCTGATGTAAATGTGTTCCGTCTGCTTTTCGTTTGTATTTTCTTCTTCCATTTTTCTCTTATTCCTCTCCGGCAGTTTCACTGCCGTTCTCATACATTCGACCATACATTTCTCCTTCCTGCTGTCTTTTCTCACAGATCTGCGACAGCTCTGCAAAAAAATCATATTCCGGAGCTACATATGGAGCGTAAAACTCTGTTACAACACCGTTTCCGGTGTTTACATAGCCGCGCCCCGCAATATCTTTTTCTTTAAATTGTTTATCAATACTGCCAAACATCATGGTGTACCCGCTTGCAGACATACTACCCAGCGCAACACGGAAACCGAACTGATCGCGGACACCATCTCCGAGATATTTTGCATCCGGACGCTGACACGCAAGAATAATAAAATATCCTGCCTGTCTGCCTTTCATGATAATAATCCGGATCAGCTTCATAACCTCTTCCCATTCTTTTTTTGCAAGCGTATCCATAAATGCCACATATTCATCAAAGATCAGAAAATGCGGCGTCAAACCGACTTTCGCATAATTCGCACCCATCCGAAAATCCGGATGTTCCTGCATTTCATCATAACGGGCTTCCATTCCCTCATAGAAAGCCTCCACGCATTCCATTATGCTTTCTGTATCGTAATGCACATCCGGCATGATCCTGGATAAGAAAGATAAATCTGCTTTCTTCGGATCACAGATATGCAGCACCGCACCAGATTCTAACAATGCTTTTATCACGATCAGAAGAAAGATCGTTTTTCCACTTCCCGTATCACCTGAAATCAACATATGCGGCAATTTATCATATTTCCATGAGATATGCTGCATCAGATTCAGTTCTCCATTTTCTGCTTTTACATCCTGAATATCGATCCGGCTCTTTTCTACACCTGTTAAAAATTCATATCTGACCCAGATATCCTTTGTATCTTTTTTTACCAGTTCACAATTTAATCCGGTTTCCAATTTCTCTTCCAGATGAAGCAGCTTATCCTGGTACTTTCCCATAGTGATCTTGACTGTCACATAAATATGTCTGTTTTTCCTTCTGTAATAAAGCGCCGGGAAATACGTGATCCGTTCCATTCTGCCGCCTGATCTATAACGCTGCAGCGGCTCTGTCTCAAACCATCGGTTTTCCAGCAGCATCCGCGACATTGCCTGACAGTTCCGGATATCCACCATGTGACCGCTTTTCCATTGATAAAGCAGATCCAGCAGACATAAAACTGCAATCAGGAAGAGAAGGAATACCCTGAGCAGGATATTCCCTTCTGTCAGCCGGATCATAAATACTGATAATGCTGTAATGATCAGGGCAAAAAAAATGACAGACCTTAAAATCAGCCTGTCATCATAACGCCCGATGCGTTTTCCTTTCCAGATTGGAAATCTGTTCATCTATTCCACTCTCCCATCCGGTTATTTATTTTTTATTTCCCCCATCTTTCGCATCTGTTCCGGTCTTATCCGCTGCTTTATCAGATGTTTTATTCTGATCTGCAGTTTTCGGCGCATCTGCTCCGGCAGCTTTTGTCTGATCAGCAGGCTTTCCTGCAGCATCTGCCAATACGATATCCTCCGCATTGATGTACCAGTCTGCCATTGCCCTTCCTCCGAACGTCGCATCCGCTCTTGCACTTACTACCGGATTTACAAGCGTTACCGTTGCATTGTATGGGAACGCTTTTTCTCCGGCTTCCGGTGGAATACTGACTGTGATCGTGTGCCCCTGGCGCTGACATTTCAGGTCATATGTACGTTTTTTTATCTCATCGGTCACATTTCCTTCCTCGTCCTGCGCGTAGTTTTCTCTGCGCAATGCCGCAAACTTTAATTCTCCTAATGTTTTCTCTGTATCAACAACTAATCCCTCTGGAAATCTCATATTTTATTCCTCCATCTTTCTATTTTTTCTTTATTTTTTTCTTTTTGAATCATTCTCTTTTATTTCATTTGCTGTGCTGCACATAATTCCCTTTACCGGATCACTGCTTTACTCCCGCATCTTCCAGCTCATCCACAGAAATGATATCATCCGCATAAATTTTATAATTCACATACCCCTTATTATTGATCGCATACCCTTCAATTTCCACGCGGGGATTTACCAGCGCCACCGGTTCCTCATATTCAAAACGCTTTACCCCTGCCTTTCCAGGAATGATAACCTCAACGTTATCTGCGCGCTGTACATCAGAATAGAGACTGTAAGTTCTTGACGTAACTGCACGTCTGCCATTTGTACGCTGCTGATTTTCTCTGCCCGCTCCGGCAAAAGTGATGTTTCCTAATGATTTTTTTGCATCAATAAATACATTTTTTAATTCCATGATATTTTCCTCCTACTGTTTACATGTTTTTACTTGTCTTCCTGATCTGCCTTTTCTTATTCATCCCGGTTTACAATGCTGTACCCATGTTTCATCAGGTATTCTTCTACCAGTTCGTCTAAGCTGCCATCATCCGGTTCATCTTCCAGGCAGACATCCGCTTCACGGTAAATGCCATCTGCCATTAAAAGCAGGCTGTTCATTCCATCACTCCGCGTCTCGTGATTTCTCGCAATGATGCTCGGATTTTCCAAAACGACCGCTTCACCAAATTCAAACGGCTGGGATCCGTTCGCGCCGATTACTAAAGCCTCCACGACTTCCCCGCGGAGTGCATCTGCAAAGAACGTGTAGAAATTTCCTTTTACGTCTTCCCCGCAAATGTTCCAGGTGACTGCTTCCCCTTCACCGGCATAGTGCAGTGCCCCAAAGGTTTTTGACATGTTCGGGATCACAACTCTCACACCCATATGTACATTCCTCCCTTCTGTGTGTTTTTCTTTCTTCCACCCACCAAAAAACAGCCGGTATGATCACACTGTTTTTGGTCGCTGCCTTATCTTAAGATAAGGTTCCCACCACATAACCTGTTTTCTTTTTCCCTCATCATCACAATTAAAACGGGTTCAAATCATCTAACGCTGGTTCCATCTCTGCCCTGCAGACGGCTGCCGCTGCAATGACCGGATCGGAATCTGCATATCGCCGCATTCCTGGGAAATCATTATTTTCAATCGCTTCCTGCAGCTTTCTTACTCTTCCGGTCACTTCATCCGGCCGCACACGCATGCACGCTGTCTGAATCCTCCCTAAAAAACTCTCATGATCTGCAACAAACAGATAATCCTGATTTTCCAAAATCTGTTTTAATGCCGCTTTTGCATTTTTCTTTATGTTTTCCCTGCCACGCATATAATTTACATCCATCTCCGGCGGCAGATCTGCAAACTCCGGCGGAATGAAAAAGCCGTGCGCAATCATCTCTTCCTGCTGGTATTCGATCCGTCTGCGCTTATAATTAAGTTCCTGTCCGTCCGTCCACTTCGGCCCGTGTGCGCCTTTTAAAAAGACGACGCACCAGTCTGCCACCGCCGCAAGGAGCTGCCCGTAAAATTTAATCAGTTCCCACTCCCGTTCGATTCCTTCTGCATAATCGGTTAAAAGAAGCTGTCCTTCATTTAACCAGTTTTCACGATCTGCCGGTGGCATCTGCACCCCACCTTTGTTCTTCCAGTCTTCCACATCATAAGCGGTAACACTTTTTTCTGTCTGTGCCATCTTCTCCACCTCCTTAAAAGATTCTTTTTTGTTTTGTTTTTCTCAAAATTCAAAATACATATGATCCCTGCAATACCATATGCAGGCAGGCTATTTTTTTGTGTTTTATGCTTAGTTTACATCATGCCTACTTTCGAGGGCTTAGTAGGCAATGTGTAAACTAGGGTTTTTATAGCGTTTTTTGCCGTATTTCCGGCATTTGTGCCCCCATGATTAAGAGTCGCCTATCGCATTTATACCCCCGTGTTACAATCCGGGGGTAAGCCGGGCGCTTACGCGCCCGGCAGAAGCCCTGAAGGGCTTAGCGCCGCCCCGGAGGGGCGCCCCGCTTCGCTGCTTACACTCCGTCCGCGCGCCGCGGGACACCCCTCCGGAACAGCACTAAACCCTTCAGGACAGCGGCCGCTCTCCCCGTCTTGCAACACCGTAAGAACAGCGTGGATTTTATGGATAAACAGCTATTCCATCATTGATAACCGCGTGGATAATGCATGGAAAAATCATGGAAAAGGAAAACCGTCTTTCCCACAATTTTCCCACACATTCCCCACCCAGTTACCAACGATTCCATAAACAGCAGCTTATCCACAAACTCCACCCTGCGGCTAAGGTCTGCAGATATCCTCTTATTTTGTTTTTTTGATCAACAAACAAAAAGGATCTTTTCTTTGTGGCGAAGACGCCAGACATCCAAGCGCCTCCGCTGTGTGAAACTGTAAACAAGGCAGGGACAGATCACGACAGTTTCTGCCAGACAGCCCGGACACTGCGATGTTTTACCGCCTGGTAGGTTATATCGCTAGCAGTCAATAATATTTCAACCTGCATACAGTATACTTTCGCCATCTTATCCCCTCCTACGCTAATCTTCTATATAACCGATGATTTCATATCTTTGATCCTAATTGCCATAATACAAATTACCTTCTCGGTCCTGAAACTCATTCCAGAACAATGGAAAACCTAAAGGTGTTTTTTCATTGTCAAATTGCACCGCATAACCAGTAGCATTGCACAGCTCTTCCCCATTCCCCGTTTCAAACGTCCGACTAAACGGTATCTCTTTTAATTTTATTCTTCCTGTTTCTTTCATTTTCTCTTCTCTCCCTCTTATTCGATCATTCTTTTCTTCACTGCGACTAAGGTCTGCTGGTATCCTCTTATTTTGTTTTTTTGATCAACAAACAAAAAGGATCTTTTCTTTGTGACGAAGACACCAGACATTCAAGCGCCTTCGCTGTGTGAATTTGTAAACAAGGCAAGGACAAATCACGACAGCTTCTGCCAAACAGCCCTAACGCTGCGATACTTTACCGCCTGGTAAATTATATCGCTTAATAAACACTGTAACAGTTTCTCCAGTGTCCACCAGTTCCGGGTTGCTCCGCGTTTTTTATATCTCTGATTTTGTTCCTTCACATAATGGTCAAGTAACGCTTTTTCATCAGCAGTCAATAATATTTCAAGCTGCACGCGGTATACTTTCGCCATCTTCCTACCTCCATTCATTTTGATCTGCCATTTCTAAATTTTTCCGGTCATTCCGGAAATGGCAAGCCGGGGAATCGAACCCCGGTAAACGCCACCGCTTGCCTATGCTATCTTATAATTCGGGTTCATCTCTTTTAATGTACTTTCTAAATCTTCTTTACAACATACTTGTGAAAATCTGTAAGGACTTTCTATTAAGCAAAATTCTTCGCCGTTGTCAGAAAAATATTTAACTGTTCCTATATGTATTTTCTTACTGTTGTAGATTGCATAAATTTCTCTCATCAAATCCTTCTTCCTCCATTCTTTGATCTGCCATCATCAGAGCCGGGAGATCATCCCGCGGCTGACGCTCCAGGGTGGAGCGTTTCGGCTAATATTTTATATACACGCGGTTCTCATCTTCATAAACGATAGAGCCGCCAACATATATAACTGTTTTCTCTGCCATCCCCGGAAAATCGCCCGGCATCGTTATCTCAACGCCGTTCCCGGTAGTTTCAATTTTTAACGCCCTTCCTAAAAATGTTCCATCTGGTGTAAATACTTTTTTCATATTCCTATGCCTCCCTCTCAACTTCCAGCTTATTGATATTTCCCTCTTTCATGTCCTCAACAATCGCTTTCAACTCATCCAGGATATCCCCTTCCTTTGGTGTCTCGAATGTGTAATTTTCGTTGTATTCCTTTCCTTCAACTTTAATTCTATAGATCATGTTTTCGTCCTCCTGTGATTTGTTTTTCTGTTCTTTATGATATTAGTATATCACTAGTTCTAGTGATATACAATTGGCAAAACAGACAAACATCACTATTTTTAGAGATATATTTTTATGCATTTTGTCACTATTATTTGTGATGTTTTTCATGATAATATAAATTAGAAAGGCGGTGTATATATGTCAATTAGTTATCACAAATTACTTAAAATTTTTGAAGAAAAAAATATAACTTCTTATGTTGTAAAACGCGATAAAATCATTGGGCAAGCTTCCTGGAAAAAAATCCACGAAGGCGGTCATATTGATACTCGAACAATTAACAGCCTCTGCCAATATTTAGACTGTCAACCCGGCGATATCCTAGAATATATTCCAGATGAACTAACTAATGCCGATACTACAAAATAATTCTTTTCAACAAAAAAAGGAAGATGCTCTTTTGCCATCTTCCTTTTTACATTATGAAAAAGCATACTCTATCCCTCCAATTCAAATTGGTCAAATCTTAAATCGAAATATTCCTTCGCTATTTCAGGGTATCGTTCCTCAAAATCAACTAATGCTTTCATTGCTGAACATAATGTCCCCTCTGTCTTATGGTGAGCCTGATTTGCCTCGCAAAACTGTCTAAAGCTTTTCTTCTTGAAAAATCCAGGCTGATTACACCATCTTGCCATAGTAATGTAAAAACTTCTGTACTCTGACTTTTTCCAAGGTGTTTCATTCTTATTTTGGTATCTCATGATATATGGTAAACAATGATATCTCATTAACAGGGCTACTCTTCTCCACATATTTATGATATCTTGTACATCTGTACTCTCAAATCCAACCAACACATAGAACTTTATGTTAGTCGCTTTTGTATATTTTCTAATTAGCTGCAATTTTCTATGAATCAGGTCATAGTCCGAAATATTATCAAATGCGAACGTATAGTCTCCATCATATGACGCTGAGAATAATACTTCACACCTTTCGTCTGTAAGCAGCCTTTCGTCCATTCCTTGCTTAAACTTAAATGGCTTCTTCAAAGCTTTTAGCTCTTCTAGAATTGTTCTCCATTCTGGGCACCCAAGGAAATTATCATCTAACAAACAAATCTTCTTTCTTGACGGATCATAGAACTCGTCCAATGGGCTATGGCGAAAAACTTTGTCATATTTCTGATTTACACAAAATGGACATTTTCTAAAACACCCTCTTGTCATGAATCCAATACTGTAATCTGTATATTCCTTAAACTGAACCATAAAAGTACGTTTATTAAACTTCTTTCCAGCTTCCCCTGCCGCTTGCTCTGCTTTTCTCACCTCATTATCAATCCAATCATTATATAAATTGTAATCAGGCATGTGATGTTCTATCTCATCGTCTAAATTTGGAGCATTAGCAAAAAAGAATCCCGTTCCTCCAACGTGAATATTCTCAGGAAGATTAGCCTCTCCTGTATCCATATTAACGCTTTCCTGAATCCACTTTGGAACCCATGTATCTGTAAATACCTTTGCGATATATACATGATCAAATTCATTTAAATTTTCATAATCAAGTTTAAGTTCAACTTCAGCACCTTTTTCCTTCCAATATGCTGACAATTTTTCACATACTAAATTGGGAAAGCGGTGTTTCTGCCGTCCTAATAGATCAGCATCAATAATTCCTATCTTCATATGCTCCTCACTAATATTTTATTTTTAATACCAACCCCAGCCTAAGTGCTGCCTTATCATGAATAAGGTTATATGGTGCCATCATCATAATAATGATGCCCTCTGTAATCTGTTCCGTTTCTCGAATGAGATTTCCTTGTGATCCACATATCGATGTAGCAACTATTATATTTTTCTTTGTTGTCTTACTCTTGGCTGCGACGTCAAGATTGTTGATCGGGAGACTGGAAAAACATTTTAATTTTCAGCCAACAAAAAAGGAAGATGCTCTTTTGTCATCTTCCTTTTTACATTCATTGCTTATTCTATTTTTCAACTTTATTCGTCATTTTATTATTGCACACTCTATTCTTACCTGTTACAATCATTTACGGGTACTGCCATAACGGTAGGCGGTTAGTCCTTCAACAGAGGGACTGTGACCCTCTGATTACATAGAAACCTGAAACGGAATCTAAAGAAGTCACTGACTTCCTGGAAAGGAGGGCTAAGCCATGAGTATTGTGGATTTCATTGCAGTGGTAAGCTTCGGCTTAACCTGTTTTTGTGCCGGATACACATTCGGTAAGGATAATAATAAGCCACAAAAATAGCCGCCCACGTCTGGTAAACTAAGCGGCAATTTTTGTCATACTAATTTACTTGGATTAGCCGTCTATCGGCAGTACCCTTTTCTAGCTTCATACTATCACACTGTTTCTGATCTGTCAAAACATTTATTCTCAAGTCCTCTTCTACACTGCTCGCAATATTTATGTTCACTTGCTTTTCAATCCTCTTTGAATATGGATTCTTTTTGGGATTTAATTTTTTAATATCATACTCTTTTCTCATTCTTATTACCTTTTCCAATATTCTTTTCTCATTCATATGTTTCCAACTCATCTATTGTCTTTGTAATAAATTTCCCCGCTTCTGCTTCTGCCATGGATTTATCCAACATAGCAATATATTCTGCATTTTGCTCTGTTGCCTTTTCACTGTTTTCTTTTGATGTCTTATCTAAAATATTTTCTCTCTTCACACGCACTCCATTCCACAGTCCGTTTTATCAAATCAAGTTCCAGCTTACAAAGCCTGTACTCTTTATAAAAGAACAGCAACGTCATATTTGAAAAGACCGTATAAATTATCAATATAATCAAAATTACAATCATCTTTTCCTCCAAATCATAGCACATCACTTATTATCCTACAATATACAATAGGGAAGATGCTCATGTATCATCTTCCCTGTGTTGCGACACCGCAATTTTTATCTTACTTTATTCGGCGCCATAAACCGATTGTAAAATTCTGTCAATGCTCCAGGCTCCTTACTGTTTCCGATCCCGTGATCTTGGACATATTGTTTCATTTCAAGAATCGTTTCATGCGGAATTAAAAACTCATCTTCCGGCGTGTCATTTTTCAAATTATCAAATGCCCTCTGCAGCGCGGCGTGATATTCCGGATTCGTCATCCAGATAGAATTTTCTTCTAATCCGCCATGTTCATGATCTAATTTAAAATATTTCTCACTGATAAATCTGGTTTTTCCTTCTGGCTTTTCTACAACAGGCGTTGTGTCAACTACATACACCATGATCTGTTTCACATAAGTATTTCCTGTATGGTCAACTACAGTCAGATTCTCGGATGTTGCAAAATCATGCTGCAGGTTTGTAAACTCACCTGCCTGATAGTCCGGGATCGTAAAGGATGTGAAAACTTCCGGATCACTTGGAGCCGGGTTTGTTCCCGGTAAAATCGGGCTTCCATCCTCACGGTCGATCGCTGTTGCATGGCTTAAAATCTCTTCTTCCGTGATAAATCCGCTCTGTGCCTGTTCTAAAGTGTAATACAGATCCTGCGCCTGAATCCACGGACAATCATCCCATACAGCATAAAGTGTGATCTCACCGCCGTCCTCTGTTACAAGGTTCTGCACGATATCTCCGGCTTTCCACTTCGGGATAAAGGTATCTTTGCCATCTTCCAAAGCCCAGCCCATAAAAATGGATGCATACACCTTTTTCTTTGGTGCTTCGGCTTTCTTATCTTCCTCAATTTTATCCAGATCTGCGTCTTTTAAAGCATCCATATCGACTGCATCATCTTCTGTCCTTTTTTCCAGCATAGCATCTCCGTTAAGATCTGTTTCATCTGCAGCGTCTGTATCATCAGAATCTGCTTCTGTTTCTGCAGCTTCATCAGAATTATCTTCCATGCCTGATTCATCCATATCGTCCGCGGATTTCGATACATCTTTGGTTTCAGCATCTTCAATTTCAGTATCTTCACTTTCAGCATCTTCGCTTTCAATGTCTTCACTTTCGGCATCATTGTTTTCGGTATCGTCACTTTCAGTATCTTCCTCTTCATATCCTGCCATCATGGCTTTTGGAATTGCCCCGGAAATGACACCATCTGTCACATTCTGACCATCGAGTGTATATTTTACATAGGCTGCTGTTCCATCTGCATTCCATACATCCGGCAGCGTTACATCTTCATCATACGTTGCCTCAATATCATCGATATGTCCGGCTCCGCCGTTCGGATCAAAATGGATCGTATATTTATTTGCCTCTGCATTGGCTGTCATCGTGACATTTCCGGCCGGCATTGTGAATGTAAATTTCTTTGTATCCACGGTCTGATCTCCACCGGAACCTCCGGTATAATTACCAGTCCAGTTCAGCCAGTGATAGCCTTCTTTTACATTGGCATCAATCGTTACGCTCTGGCCGTAACGGTACGGTCCTGCTCCGATCGTCTTTTCTATGCCTGTCCCAGCATTTAAGGTCACATTGTAAAGGTGTCTTTCATAATAATAATCAATGACCATCTTTCCATCCGCAGTGACCGCTTTCGTCTGCGTTTTCGGGCTGTCAAAACCGATGTATGTCTTTACTGCAGGCGTAACCTTGCTTCCGATCTGTGCTTTCTTTGTCTCTGTCTCGGCAAGCTCGTAATTTTTATCATCATGTGTGGAAGCAATTCCGGTTGTTTTCTGTTTCCAGTGATGAACGGTATAAACAGCTTCATCTAACACTCCGGTAAGAGTTAAGGTCATGTTATAAGCAGGCATGCTTCTCTCATAGGCATAGGTTTTATCATTCACATAATCCGATGTGACCTTACAGTTTGTCGAAACACCAGTCTTTTCATTGAGATCCGTCCACATGCTGAACACGCAGCCGGTATTAAAGGTCGGTGTGGAAACAATGTTTGCATTACACGGCAATTCATACGATGTCATGTAATAATCACCGGATACCGTGCTGCTACTGTTTACTGTGCCACCGGCACCAGTGATCGCCGTCCCATTATTAAATACCTGTGTTACAGCTTTATTGACCGTGGTTTTGTCGATCTTAACAGTAAGCACATAGATTGGAACTCCGACTGATTCTTTCGTTAATATGTCATCAATGGTAGTACCAGTTGCAACATTTTGTGATCTCAAATCACCGGACAGCCTAGATCCATTCTTAAACTCTTCCACTCCGGAATTTTTCTCATATGTACAGTCGATACTGTAACTGATATAACTGCCTCTGCTTGGGTTTATGAATTTACTATTTTCATAGAATGTTCCCTCATCCCCCTGTGTATCAACCGCAAAGGTTACCGTATGATTTTTTGCATTCCATGTTCCTTTTATTGTTGTTTTTGTATCAGCTTCTTTATTATATACTGTCAATTCCGGTTTCGTATTGGTCGGAGTCAGTGCTTTATCTAATGTGACCACCAGTTTTCCATTGTAATAACCTGTTTTTGTCTGCAGGGTTTTATTGGTGATCTTCTGTGAAACGTTAACTGTGGTAGGGCTCTTTACCGTTGTGACCTGATTTCCTTCTGCAAAGTTATCCGAGATATCTATCGCAATACCTGTCACAAACATGGTAACCCATTTGGTAAAATCTCCGGTATTGGTCTGCAATGTATAATACTGATTTGCATAGGCAGGCTGTGTACTTTCCTTTTTAATTGTAAAATCGACCAGATCTCCTCTTGTTGTCGTTGCTTTACTGTACAGTGCATTTCCATTGATCGATAAATACGGACTTACATCTTTTGACAGTCCGAAAATCTTTTTGTTTTTATCAAACTTTTCAGACGCTTTCTGTGCATACAGGTTCATTTTGGTAAATTTGGAATTACTATTAGTGCTCTCCACAAAAATCATCAGATATTGTCCGGTCAAAGGCACTTTATCATTTGCCTTGTATGCCTTTGATCTCACACTTGTAACCATTCCGGTTTTAATGTCTTTCTCTACCCATTCTCCATTATGCTTTGAAACATCATCAATATTAAAATCCGCGGACATTCTAAGACGCACTGCCCTCATCGGAACTGACATATCACAGTTTTCCACAATGATCAGCTGCCATCCACCGGCGCCCTCGCCACCGCCGATATGCTCATAATACGGAATGTTGAATACCGAATACGTTCCATAGATCTTGCTGCTTTTATTAATGATATCCGTCACATCCGCATACATGTTTACGAAGGTGTACTGTTGCCTCACTCCTTCCTCTTTGTTTTGGTTTTTATAATCAATTGACCTGTTATCATAAGTTGCATACTGTGCCTTTATCAGTTTTGCCGTTCCATCCGGCAGTACAAAAGCGATTTCTGATTTTGCAAGTGCTTTCGCATCTGTGTCCGATCTTTTGATACTTGTCCTTGCCTGCCATACCAGATATGCTGCACGGATCGTCCCATCCGCACCTTCTGACTTTGTCAGCTTTGCAGACCGGTTGTTTTTGATCTTCTTTCCGATCACTGAATTATCTGCATTTTTCAAAACATTTTCCGCAGCTTTATACTGGTCTTTTTTACTATCATAGGTATTATAATTCGTAACGATATCATAAGCCCATGTATCATAGTTCGTATTTCCGGTATAGTTAATATTCAGCCGCCCATACAGCGGGGTTTCTTTTCCTGCTTGTGAATCTGTCATATAGACATTTCCTGCTTCTTCTACCGTGATCGCTTTTATGTTCTGTGGGATCATGGTGATTAGAACCATTACTGCACAGAGCAGTAAAAATCTGCTTAGTTTCAATATTTTTTCTTTCATAGATCTCCTTTCGACTTTCCGTCCTGTGTATTTATATTTTCATTTTGAAAATACCGTGGTAAAAAAATGAACTGCAAGGTAATCAGAGATTCCAAGCAGTTCATTTTCTGACTATCAAAATTAATTTTGATAGTTTTCATACTTATTCAATTTTACTTGTTGTTTAAAGCTCAGTTACCCAGCCATCCTTTTCCCTAGCTTCATCCATGCCTCTTCCTGTTTTGAAACCTGTACTATATTTAGCAAAAGAAGTCTGTTTATCGCTTACGGTTACTTTCCAAGAATAACTCCAACGTCCATCGACTGTTTTTAAAGTAATAACAGAAGATCCTTTTCCCTTCACATCAAGATAAACGTCATCCTCTACCTTTAAAACATTTTCATTACTACTGGTCATAATAAATCCTATATCAAGCGAGCTAGACGTTGCAACTTTTTTATCAGAAGAAAACATTTCTCGGTTTACAGGCGTTCGTCTGTACTCAATCGTTCCATCCTCATGTTTTTTCACATAGTATTTGATATTATCATACATATCAAATCCCACTGCCAGTACCATGTCATTTTTCTTGACAGTTACCTTGTAAGTAGCTTTAACTTTCTTATTGGCTTTGGATGTAACTGTGATCGTTGCGGTTCCTACCTTTTTCGGTGTAACAAAACCGGTAGAAGAAACGGCTGCGACACTTGTGTTGCTGGACTTATAGGAAACAGCACTGTTCTTTACACCGGTGATCCGTTTTACCTTGATCTGCGCCTGTCCGTATTTTTCTTTCTGTACTAAAAGCTGTTCTCCAATAAACTGATCCATGCTCTCGTGATCTTCGGTATAAAATTCAAGGCTGTGTGCATCACCACAATGATTATAAATCTTATGGAAAGATTTTTCCGGGTACAGAACCACGTTATCTTCTTCGAGGACGATCTTACCTTTTCCTTTTTCGGAATAGTCCGTGTCAATCATATCCGCCGTTTTTACTGTTACCTTAAACACAGCTTTTACTTTCTTGTTGATTAGGGAAGTTACAGTGATTGTAGCTGTACCAGCTTTCTTTCCGGTTACTTTTCCTTTGGATGATACCGTCGCAACTTTTTTGTCACTGGAAGAAAAGGTAAGGTTCTTATTGCTGAGACCTTTAAACGATTTTACCTTGATCGTGGTTGTATTTCCAACAATGATACTCTCTTTGCTCTTTTTAAAGTGATCTTTGCTTTCTGCTTTCCTTTGCTTACCGTCAGACTCAGTGTTCCTTTTACTTTGGAATCATAGATGGATGTCACAGTGATCTTACATTTTCCTTTTTTCTTTACAGTCACAACACCCTTTGCATTTACTGTTGCAATGCTGGTGTTCGAGGATTTGTATTTCAGTTCACCGGATTTGATACCTTCTTTACTGTTTTTTGATCCTACTACCACTCCATTTTTAAACATGGCAACCGGGATGATCGTGAACTTCTCTCCTGCATAAACAGTTTTCTTTTTTATGCAGTGATAATGTCTGTATGTAGAAATATTGCAACAATGTTCCTGCGTTTTATGCCATTTGGCATCATCCGATGTTGCAAACACAATCTGATTCTTTGGCTGATCCTCTCCAAAGTAATCAATGTATCTTGCCTGCTTTGCCGATACTTCCTCCGGCTGTGGTACTACGATGCTGCTGATACACACGATAAGTGCAAGCATGAGCACGACTGCTTTTTTCCATCCTGCCAGCATTGTGGCACTGGTTCTGTTCTTTCTTCCTCTCTCTCTCATAACTTCGATTCTCCTTTCTCCTTTATTTTTGATTCTTTTACTTACGACGTTGACAAACGAAATGGAAACTTTTATAATATACTTATCAAGACAGCCGGATGATAAGCAAATACCTATCTGCTCCGGCATATATAAATCTTTAGTTACATGAAATAACCGTCAGATCTTGCGAGGAGCTGGACGGTTATTTTTTTGTCTTATCATGGGTATCATTACTGACACTTCTGACAAGCGTTATGATGGCACATATCATAATAACAAATGTGAACAAGTCACTATATGTAACCATGCTACCACCCCTTTCTCCGAATCTCGGAGCAGATCTAAGTGGTAAAGCCGTCCTGCCGGCTGCCTTGAAAAGTATACTATATTGGATTTCCTGTTTTTATTATAAACGTAATGCTATGGAAAAGCAACTTCTCTGATCGAATCTCTTCTTAATTTAATTGTCAAAGTACATTGTGTGAATAAAGCCATTGTTTCACTTAAATGCGTCAGGAATATTCTTAAAGATATCTGTAATGAAATAAAAAAGACTGTTACGGATATGCCATCTTTATTAATAAAAAGCTGACATATAGAATATCCAGATTAAAACTGATATTTCATTTCTTCATATGTAAATTTAGTATAACAAATTTTTTACATAAAAAAAGACATTTTCATTTATTTAATTTTATTTTTATATTTGTAATTTATTTTTAATTAAAATATACAAATTCAAATTGTCCTGTTCCCGCAATAATAAAAATGAGTGCAAGCATGTTGACACACTTGCACTCATTGATATTTTATATCAGTTTAAATTTTATTTTATAGTTGTAACCTTTAAAGAATAATTTTTATCCAAATGCCATCCACTGTACCATTTATAGTCTTTTTTATTAAATGTAATCTTCTGCGTAGTCACTCCTGAAATCTTTAAATCATCCACATATACATATCCGCTGGTCTTTGAGCAGGTACCTGTGACACTGATCCCCTGCCCCAGGTTATATTTCGTTTTTGTGTTAATTTTCGATGTCTGTTCATCCTTATAAACAACATTTTCCAGCGGCATATCGTTGATCGTGATCACATAATATTTTCCAGATTTTTTATAGCTGGCTGTTTTCCCAGGTTTACACTCTTTTTCCTTCGCCGGATCCCACAGTGCAACACGCATTTTTTGCCATCTTTGATCAGCATTACCGTATATTTTGTACGGATATCCCCAACATAATTACCGTTTTTACTATTTTCCAGACCTATCCACGCATCCACATGTACGGTATCTCCATTCTTTTTTAAGGCTGCTGCCGGAACATACACTTTTGCAGACATTTTCATATTTTTCTTTATTTTTGAAGCTTTTTTGTAACCTGCCTGCATAACATAATTGTTATTCATCCACGCTGCATCAGATTCTTTATCTCCATTGAATACAACTTTTGAACGAAGAGCCTTATTTGCGGCTGCAAATGTCTGCTCTGACGGAACAGATGCAAATACACCGATCAGCAATGCTAACACCAGCACTCTTGCCATTAACACAATACTTTTTTTCTGTTTTACCATACGCAAATCCTCCATTTCTCATTCTCCCAATTTCACGCTCTGCACCTCATCTTCAAATACAATATCTGCCAATGAAAATAATTACTATCCAGACATGTAAATTATCAAAATCATCGTTATTTTTGATTATTTCATCTGTTTTCTGACCTTTTTGACAAGTTATTGTATTCAAATGAATTTATGCAATATTTATATATGTTTCATCATAATGTGTCAACAAATAAACATCCCAACAGCGTTGTTTTTGCATTAAAAATCCGTTATAATATCATTCTGCGGGAAATCCGCGGAAACACATTCCGAAAGGAGATTTAAAAATGGCTTTTGATGGATTAGTAATATCCAATCTTGTATATGAACTGAATCAGACAATTTTAAATGCAAAAATCAGCAAAATTGCACAGCCGGAAAATGACGAACTTCTTTTTACCTTAAAAGGAAGCAACGGACAGTTCCGCCTTGCCATGTCAGCAAGTGCTTCCCTGCCTTTTGTGTATCTGACTGAAACGAACAAACCCAGTCCCCTGACCGCACCAAATTTTTGTATGCTGTTGCGCAAACATATCGCAAACGGACGGATCATAAAAATTTATCAGCCCCATATGGAACGTATTATTCATTTTGATATCGAACACCTCGATGAAATGGGTGATTTGTGCCAGAAAACACTGATCGTAGAGTTGATGGGAAAACACAGCAACATTATTTTCTGTAACTCCGACGGCATGATCATTGACAGTATCAAACATGTATCCTCCATGATGAGTTCTGTGCGTGAAGTCCTTCCGGGACGGGTTTACTGTATTCCTGCGACACAGGAAGATAAATTAAATCCACTTGAAGTTACGGAAGAAGTTTTCATGGAATCCGTCATGAAAAAACCTGTTTCCATCACAAAGGCAATTTATGGTTCTTTCACCGGAATCAGTCCTGTGATCGCAAATGAAATCTGTTACCGTGCTTCGATTGATGGAGATATGCCAGTAGATTCATTGGATGCAGACGGCAAAAAACATCTGTTCCATAACTTTTCATGGATGATGGATGATGTCAGAAATCACAATTACTGTCCAAACATCATCATGCGCGGACGGGAACCGATCGATTTTTCCTGTTTCCGCCTGTCAGAATATGTCCACACTACATCCGACAAAAAAATCATGCAGAACACAGACATTTCTGACACAGATGGCTATACTATGACAGAATATGATTCGATCTCCAAAGTACTTGAAGAATACTACGCTTCAAGAAATATTTACACACGCATCCGACAAAAATCTGTCGATCTGCGTAAAATCGTATCAACTGCATTAGAACGTAACCGGAAAAAATACCAGCTCCAGCTAAAGCAGTTAAAAGACACCGAAAAACGTGATAAATATAAAGTATACGGTGAGCTCATCCACACATACGGCTACGGTTTAGAGGAAGGTGCCAGACAGCTTGAAGCAGTCAATTATTATACAAACGAAAACGTTACGATTCCTCTTGATCCGACTTTAGATGCCAAAGCAAATGCGCAAAAATATTTTGATAAATACGGGAAGTTAAAACGTACTTATGAGGCACTTACCGATCTGATCCAGGAGACAAAGTCTGAAATTGAACATTTAGAGAGTATTGCCACCTCTTTAGATATTGCCCTGACTGAGGATGATCTGGTGCAGATCAAAGAAGAACTGGCAGAATATGGATATATCAAACGGAAACGCACCGATAAAAAAGCAAAGATCAAAAGCAAACCTTTTCATTACATTTCTTCGGACGGTTATCATATGTATGTCGGGAAAAATAATTATCAGAATGAAGAACTGACATTTAAATTTGCAACCGGAAACGACTGGTGGTTTCATGCCAAAGGAATGCCAGGTTCCCATGTTATCGTAAAAACAAACAACGAAACAGACCTGCCAGACCGCATGTTTGAAGAAGCCGGAAAACTTGCCGGTTACTATTCAAGCGGCAGGGACAGTGATAAGATTGAGATCGATTATCTTCAGAAAAAAAATGTAAAAAAGCCAAACGGAAGTGCTCCGGGCTTTGTGGTGTATTACACTAATTTTTCGCTGACGGTACATCCTGATATTTCTGATCTGACGCTGGTGGAATAAAACAATAACCAGCCCTCCAAAACAACTATGAATCAGTGTTATAAAATGATAAAAATCGCAGCCGTGGATTTATAAGACCACGACTGCGATTTTTCTGTCTAAAATTATATTTTAAAATAAGTTATGCTTCTTTCTTTTTACTGAGTAATAATAATGCGATGACAGCAAAAAGCAGATACGCTGCTATGGAAATAACAGAAGACTCCACACCGAATTCTCCACCCGTCAGCAGAAAAGAATCTGTATCAAGCACATAATTATACCAGGCTGTACCATCCACCGCAGAGCCGATATAGATCAATCCTCCGATCATCAGACAATTCCAGACTCCATGCATGAGTGCAGAATACCAGATTGTTCCGGTATAACAGGTCACAAGGGAGAACAAAATGCCAACCAGACTTCCTGCTATCACAACCTGGATCATTCCAGAAATACTCATCCCCTCTTCGATATGCAGACATCCAAACAGAACGGATGGAACGATCACTGCAATTTTCCGGTTCCACGCATATTCTACCGAACTCATAATAACTCCACGGAATACTGTCTCTCCCACGCTTCCCGTTGCCAGCCCTA
>OGFW01000429.1_pt1 | contig 45524 bp, 45 predicted proteins | sample 1570991 | NCBI WGS metagenome assembly OGFW01 (sample SAMEA2582074, study PRJEB24529) | metagenome | biome: Human gut stool | place: China | collected 2011
TCGATACTTCTATTTTAACGGAAAATGGGGTAAAAAGCGAATCGTAAGATTTTGGTATACTGTCAAAATGACGGTGGATAACCCAAAAAAATCAGGGATTAAATGCTGATAACACACGGATAAAATCCACAAAAATGCTGTTATCTGGATAAAACTAAGGTTGTATCATTTCTAGATTTTTTATTTTTTGGTCAGTCATATTTATAATCCACCTTTCTGTAAAAGGCACCAATATCTCTTCAAACAATTTTGCTGCCTTTTGATTTTCTCTTACGAATAAACTTCTCCTTCACTCCTTTTCTGCTCCCAATCTTATAGCCAAACTAATACCCACTCTGATACCACGCCTAACAATATCATGACCAAGCAGGCAATTATATTTTCCCGAAAGCTTCTGATTGCCTGCAAATTATTCCTGTCTGAAACTACATCCCACTGATCTTTTGCATACCAGATGTCATGACTTGTGTCCTTCATTTTTTCCGCCTGCTTTTTGGAACAGTGAATTGCAAATATTCCGGGACAAACATGATATTCACCTTCTGTATAAAATGCATACCATACAATATTCTTCTTTTTTTCATCTGGCGTAACCGCAATAATATGTGCCTGTATTTTTACCCCATTTTTTCGAATAAATGTATTTTCCGAAAGTTGTATTCCAATGCTTCCTATTGCATAAGCAACACTGATCCACCAGATACAAAGCATTATTGAAATTCGAACCGGATCATTAGAAAAATTTTCTACTGCCCCCAATATGATGACTGCAAAACATGCAATCCATATTTTTTTCAATGTCTCATATTTCTTTATCAAACTTTTTTCTCTGGCAGGATTCTTTTCAATATACTGTTCTCTCTTTAATGGATATCCATTTTTCTCTAAATCTTTCAATCGTGTTTTAACATTATTTATCATAAATACTCCTTATTATTCAACTGCTTCATGCTTCACAACAAATCCGACCTTTGAATGTGGCAAATATTTCAGCGCAACTTTATCCCCATATGTCACATCACTGCAATACCCGATAATTTCTATCAGCACCTTTTCTCCATCTTTTGTTTCTATTTCTATAGCTCTCGAATTTCTGCTGTCCTCCGGACTATTTGCTGTTGACACCCCCTCAACATAAGAATACTTTTCATGTATCATATTAGGAATATCCAACCCACACGGAATTGTATAAAATATTAATATTGCCAGCAGTGCCACACCAGTGATAATCCTAAGCCCCATTTCTACCGGTGGATCATCTATCTTTGGCAATAATTTTTCCTTTTTTACTATTTTATACAAATATCCTATCCCAACTATAATTAATATACCATTTCGAACTGCCAAATAAAGCATCAAATTTTTTCCCACTTGTCCCTCCTTCTCCTTTTTTTATTAAACTCTGAATTAGGATTTTGTGAATTTCCAATTATACAAAAAACTGAAAGTCCTCCTAAAATCATTGACATAACTAATACTATTCCCCACATAAGCTTTCCTATTGATGAGGCAGACATTGTTTTCCGCATGAGTCTTCCGCCATGTCCTCCGTCAACCAATCCAAATACAAAGTCCTTAATATCATCCCTTAATGATTTTCCATTTCTATCGAAATCCGAACTATCTAAAGTCGTTATTACAATTCCCAAAAATATTCCTATTACCAAGCCAACCACATTTCCATTCCCGCCAAATCACTTGTCACAACTGCCGTTGGCCACATGCCATTCAGGTCCACCAGATCCATCGGTCTGTTGAAGCAGTAGCTGTAATGGTTCATCGTGTATGGCACTGCGATGTGTCCTTTTATGAAGTCCTCGCTTATGAAACGATCCGCTCCGGCATCATATCTTCTGTCCTCTGGCAGGCTGCCCGCTGTCCGGTACTCAGTTCTGCTCCGGTTCCCAAAGGCATCGTAGCCATAAGATTGCTCTAATAAAATCTGCTCTCAATCACTGTACTTATTTAATTTTCACCTGTAAGTATCCCTTTTCTTTTATCATTTTTTCTATTAGTGCAAATTGTTTCATATCTTTTTCAATTGAAATTGTTTTGTCAGTAACTATAATAATTCTTCCTTTTGAACCACGAGCTCCTGATGCATAACGTACTTTTCTCACATCATTCCATGAATATGTTCTAACTTTACCAAGTATCGGATAGTAGGTAATCTCATTTCTTGACATTACTATCTTCTTATTTTTCCAATATAATAAATAGTATATTGCTAACCCAAATGCCAAAATTACTATTAAGTACGCCAGAACTATGATCTGCTCCATCTTTATAGTTATAATCAATAGATATATTGCCATCGTCAGACAAATTAATCCCATAATTAAAGTGAATACGCCTTTCCCTGTGCATTCAATTTTATCTTCCATTTCTACTCCTTCTCTTCTTTATTTGGCTTCAAATTTTTAGACAAATTCGTACCATTCATGACTTCATCTAACAGCGAATCTCCAAATGAATTTATTCTGTTTACTGCCATATCATATAAACTCTCTGCTCCAATATATTGCCCCAGCAATCTCTATAACAAACGTAGTCACTGCTGCAGCAGGTACATTACCTGTTCCCAACACAGCTCCTTCACCAGCTCCCTGTAACGTGCTAACTGCTATCTTTCCTACAGACTTCCATGGATACTATATTTCTGTCCCAGTAAAAACTTTGTATTCCAGATTCTGGTGTTTTATCTGTCACCGTTTCCGTATAACTGTCCTCCTTTTGTAACAAATTGTAATACTGTCTGGTCAGATCTAATGTATACTGAATCTGATGTTCTGGATTTTCTGGCTGAATCTGTTCATATTTCCATATTTTTTGATTCATTCTGTGTCCCAGACCATTATATTGATATTCTGCCTTTTTTACGATTCCACCGTACTCGCCCATAGAGCTACTCATCTGGTTAACCGCTTCAAACTCATGTACCCTTAGGATTTCAACCTGTTTCCATTCCATTACTCGTTTCTATATCATAAACAGGAAGTCTTTTTTCATTTTCTAATATAACATCAATCTGTTTTCCATTTCTTTTTACACCTTTTATTTCAGTTGCCTGTCCCAAATACCTCAGCTTTCGGTCACAATAGAAAATGCGTTTACGGTTCACTTTTAATATGTAGCGGTCTTCCATAAATAAGCCAAATATAAGTATATAAAAAACTACTACCAGAATATTCCAAATTATTTTTACTGCAGTATTACATTTCCCCACCATAGACGCTGCCAGTATGATAGAACCCAATGCATTTATCATTTCTGCCGCAAAGATCCATGTGATACACCTTCCCTTATGGATATGTACTTTGTACTTTTTCTCAGATTTTATACTTTCTTTTAATACAAGCAGCATCCTCGCAATGAAATACAAATGTAATAAAATCATTATTATGATATAGAATGCTTTATTTGCCCTTCGTTCTAAAGCATATGGCTTTCCATTTACTTCCTGAACCATTCCCATTTTACAATGGCGTAAGTAACTTACTGTCACCTGATCTCCTACCTGCACATATGGAAAATATGTCTTTTTTATAGAAACTATCTTTTTCGTATTTTCGTCCTGTATTTTTGCCGATACTAATGCCCATTCTCCTTCAACCGGTCTGATTTTGTCTGTAAACTCTGTAATTGTGCCCATTACCGCTCCGCCAGTTCCGCTAAGGTATTCCGGCACATCCAAAAGAACTGGCGGCCAAATTATAGAAAATACAACCATTACCACTGTTATAAACACACTACAGAAACCCATATATATTTTTCCGATTCGTTCATCCTGCATTTCAGTTTTTTCTACCAGATCATAACCAGAACATGCCTCAGCATTCATGTATGTCAAACATGTAATTATTACAATCAAAACCAAAGTGTATGCAATATAGACAATACTATTATAAGACAACATAACTATATTCCTCTTAACTTTCTATTCTTTTGATTTCTCTATGCTGCAATTTCAAACTCTTTATACACCGTTCTGTTACTGAAAATTACTTTATACTGATAACAACTGAAAATATTATCCGTATCCATCCCTAATCCATATGCCTCATTCAGTGCAAGTACAAGATCATTCGCTGTTATTTTCTGTCCATGTTTCCACCTAAAACATACCTTTGATTCACTCATTAAATACTTTCTCAACTATTTCCTACGATTCTCGCACATATCCACAATACTTTCTTTAACCCAGTTCATCCCATTTTGGGTGTATCCACCAACTACCACACTCAGGCAATTTAGTCCCGGATTTAACGTTTTACACCCTTCAACCCCACAGCTCTCATGATTTTCTGACAAATAATGAAACCAGCGTCCACCAAGATATTTTACAAGCTGATTTCCGAGAAATGCGGCAATCTCCATCAGTTCCTCTTTTGCATCCTCGTAATCACCCTGCTTTAATATTGCTGTACGTTCTTCTATTACTTCAAACCACCGATCGATATTCTCCTCATCAAATCCTGTTACCACAATGCCTGTCTTTTCCATAAATTTTTCGCATAATTCATCATGATGAAAATAAACTTCCCGGTACATTTCGGCAGTATCCGGTTCCTCCAGTCCCTTACTTAACTCAACTAATATTTTCATCCCCTTTTTTATGAGAACGTCTTTCATCTCGCCCAACACCTGAATCAGTTCCTGTTCATTCCCATACTGCCAGTAACCACGTATCTGACCATTGGATACAATTCCATCCAGCATACTGGCTGATACCACATTGGTTCCAATTTTACTTGCATACTCCGAATTTTTTACATTTGTATATAACTCAAACGTTATCATGCTCTGGTCAAAACGATATGGATATATAGAGATTGTCTGAACTGCACCTTTCATATTTCGTTCAAATTTCCAGCTATCCCCATGATATCCTTTGTATTCAAATTTAAAAGGCACAAGTCCTTCTCCGATATATGTTCTGACAAGTTGTCCTCTGTTTATTTTGTCGTTCATTGTTATTCCTTCCTTACTTTTAATATTTATTTACAGCTAATTCATGCTACAACTATTGTCCCTCCTCTTACCAGTAAATGCAATCCCACAAAAAGAACTGCTGCACCTAAAAAAAGTGCACTTCCAAATGCAAAAATTCCTATCCTCTCTAAACCAGAATAATCCTTTTCCTGTTCTTTTACTTTTTCTGATGATGTAGCTGGTTTTTCTTGTGTTTTTTTCTTTCTATAATAATAGTTAATCAATCCATTGGTCTGTTCCAGCAGTAATTGTAATGATTCATTGTGTACGGTACTGCAATATGTCCTTTTATGAAATCTTCACTGACAAATCTTCCAACTCCGGCATCATATCTTCTCGCTTGTGCAAAATACAGTCCACCCACTTCATCCATTTCATATCCGTTAAACCCAAATGGTTGGATACTTCTGGTTAATAATCCAATTACCTCATTATCTTTATAGAAACATGGTATTCCAAATTCATCATAATTATATTATTCTATGCTCTGTCCATTTCCATTAATATTATAGTTATACGCCATTACTATACCCTGAAATTTTCTATTTTCAAAAAATGTGTGATTACAATTATTTTTTCTGAATATTGTTCAAATATTTATACAGGTATTTAACAGGCTCTACATTAAAAATCTTATTTATCACATAACATAAGAAGATACACATTGGATCCAATACTAACATAAAGCATACAAACAATACTTTTTCCCCGAATACCATGTCATTATCTAATATCGCAGCTATACCAAAAAACGTAAACCCTGCTGCAAATATAATTTCAACTATTATAAATAGTATTAAAAATATCTGGGCAAATGTAATTTTTCCCTTAATATTCAATTCTCCGTCCTTATGCTCTATACTCCATTTTGCAGTCGTTATATGCCGGTTCTCGGTTCCTTTCCATAAATATAGCATTTGCATATTATTTTTTGTTTTGCATACCATAAACCATTCTTTTGCCAATTGTACTTTACTGTCATTTTCCAGACTGTGTAATTCTATTTTTTGTTCTACTTTTCCTGCACTATCAACTGCCGTATTCCTTTTTTCCGTAGATACTTCTTCATCGGTGCGTGTCTCTTCTATCGTCTTTTCCGCCTTTTTTTCAGCCAACATTTTCTGTACATGTATTAACTCTTCTTTTGCCCGTGGTGTACCACATTCCAATTCAAATTTATTTTCACCCTTAAATCTGATCAAAATCCTGTCACTGTCATCTTCGACGATTTCTAAATCTTCTTTCTCCCCAAATCCTTCCTTCTGATACTTATGATATGTAACTACCCCATTATCGAAAATAAATAGTTTTTGATGTGTATACATTCCATTGATCAGTGCCAAAATATATTCAGCCCATGCAGAAATTTTCCATATTTTCTCAACCGCCTCCGTATAACCGCCGGTAAGAGAACCCACTAATACAAACAGACACACAGATGTTGCTAATGCCTGTACCAAAAGTAAAATCCAATATTCTCTTCCCCATAAATAGATTTCTGTACGCTTTCTTTTTATCTGCACCCTTTGGGTCAGGGCAAGTAACAATCTTCTTCCAGTAAGTACAAATAAGAAACATGCGACTGCTATCCAGATAAATGCAATTTCTTCCTGATGGTTTGACAATACCTCCCCTTGTATTCCAATAGATACTCCTGATAAAATTCTGGGTGTGTAAAGAATAACCGGCATATAGTACCCAGCCAGAATATAAATAAAAAATATCCCTAATATTCCAGCAAACCACTTAGAAAATATCCGGGTTCCTCTTGGCGATACCTCTACCTCTCTTTTGCTGTTTATATAAGTCTGAACCTCGAATATAACTCCGCCAAAAGCTTTACATAAGAGTATTATGCAAGCAATAAAACTAAACATTACCATACAGTAAAATACAAAACTATAATATACTACCATTTTTTTCACATTCATCATGGGCAATTGATGAAATATTCCCTCCTCAACTTCCTTTTATTATGAAACATAGCGTGACTACTTATTCACTTGCAGGACATCCTTCAAATATTTTTTTAGAAGCATAATCTGCTACAATATAAACACAACCTCCCACAGAAACCCCTCCAAAATTTGAAAATGCTTGCCAAATATAGTATGACATTCCTGCTTTAACAGAGTCAATTCTTTAACAAAATCAACTCCGGCATCATATCTTCTGTCCTTTGTCCGGCTTCCGCCGCTTCCCAAGGCTTTATAACAATAAAATTATTCTAATAAAATCTACTCTCAATTGCTATACCTATTTGATTTTTACTTGTAAATAACCCTTTTCTTTTATTACTCTCTCAACATCTTCACATTTTTTCATCATTCCCGTTTCAATATATATTTTTTCTATTCCAAAGATTGAACGATATATAATTTCATTCCATGTAAAAATAATTTGTTTATTGTGCCAAAATAAAAGGAAATAACTTCCTTCTAAAACACATAATATTAAGCAGATACTGAATATGCCTTTAACTTCATATGTTGCCATTGAAATCAATATTTATTTTTGCATCCTTAATGTCAAGGACAGTGATCGTAACAATTTCCAATATTACAATTAAATAGGCAATTGCCTCCGAAATCCAAACCCAATCACCTAATCACTCATTTTTCACTGCAAATGCTCCATATATTCCATAATACATTTTCCTATATCTTCTGCATAACAGGGTATATCTTTTCCATCCTCTGGTTTTGTTACCCCTTTTCGATTCAGATAACCCATATATGTCAAATTATTAGCTGCCAAATGATTTCTAAACCCCAGTCTCATCGTAGCATCTACATCCGGCAATATTTTAAACTTTACATTTTCATTCTGTACATGTTGAGCTATTTCTTCGCCGTTATAATTCCAGTCGGCTTCCGCAGATATGCACAAAATCGGCTTTTCAATTTCTGCTAATATTGAAATCCAAAACTCTGATTCCATATTAAATAATTCTCCATATGCCATAACTACATTATTTTCTTTTATGAGTGACTCTGCTTTTTCATATTCCCTTTCTACTTCCCTTTGCCAGACTCTTTTGATTCTGCCAAAACGATCAAGTCTGCATCTGAATATAATTCCCTGTTTTCCTGTCTCTCCACCACCAAATAACAATATCATTCCCTGTGTTTTTATCTTTTTCTGTAACAATAATAATATATTACATGTACTATTATGACCAATAAGATAAATAGGATATTTACCTGTTACACTCTGAATATTATTTATTACATCCACAAGTTTATTTAATAATTCTTCAAGTGACATACTTCTATCGGCTATATTTTTTGTTTCAAACCGAACTGTCTGATAACCTCCATCTACCAGTTGCTCTGCCAGACTCTTATATGCACCTATATTTGACAAATATTCTATTCCTTTTTCTGTCTCTCTAAATATATTTCCATCTGCATCCATTTCATGAAATAACGTCGCAGGAAAAATATATACAGTTCCTTTCGCATCCTTCCATCGCTTGTTAGATAAAATAATATATTTCGAAAACATATCACATTCAATCTCTTTTTCTGCATGTGATATATAAATGGTTTCGTGTATATTCATTGCTTTATTTTGTGTTTTTTTCTCTCTATACGAAACTGATACCACAATAAACGTTTCCAAAAATAACATTACAAGAAATGCCACACACAATTTATATTGCAATTCAACTTTTGTTTCATGACTTGCAAATACATAAATGCAAATCACTCCAATTGTAAACATTAAATAAATAATTGTTCCGATCAGAATTGTAATATCTGTTTTCTGAACATTTGTACCAATCAGCAAAACTTTTTTTATTCCATTTGGAATATTTTTTATTGTAGTTTTTGTATCGCTATCCTCACTATTAAATGCTTTTATACCCGCACCTATGCATATCAGTGTTATTATCATGAAAATGTATATAAAATTGGTCATTTTTCCCCTTATGCCACCTCCAAAAAATCATGGATTTCTATTACTTATTTCGTTTTTGATAAGCTGCATTAATTCACTTGCATTTTTCTTTTTCATTTGAATTTCGAATAACTTATTATCATTTTCGTCAAAAAAGGCATATACTGTATTTCCTAATGCTGCCTTTATCCCTACTTTATTTTCTAACCCTATATTCCGCTTTCTTCTTTTGTCAAAAAAATAAATCTTTTTCCCATATAAATACACTGCCGAATAACAATAGTGCTGCCATAGAAATGCCGTCATCCCCCACTGTGCCATAATGCATATAAGCAGCCATATATAAAATGCTAACTCATTGAAACTAACAAGTAAAAGTATCATTTCCAAAATTCCAGCCACCCAACTGATAAGCCCAAAAATCCATACTATCTTCCCATCCCCAACATAAATCTGTGCATTCATTTTATTTTGATGTTGCTCCCTTCTACATATAAAACCAAACCGAACATCTACAATCCCAAGTGCAATAACAACCAAATCAATTAATATAATCAAAAAATCCATCCTAGAATCTCCCTTTTAAAATTTGAATATATATTGTAACATTGGATATAGGAAATATGCTGCTCCAAAAAATACAGCTATACTTATCAAATACATTGCGATTTTTTCCAACCATCTTTTCGATTCATTTCCTGTCTCTATGATTCCGACCCCACCACTGACAAACAAAACCACTATTAAGCATGTTACCCAGCATGCTCCCAGAAGTTCCTTACTTATATCTGAAAACAAACACAATATTGCAATTACGATATCTGTAATCTGTACACCAATTGCACATAACAACCCTAAAATGCTTATTTCTCCATATGAATGCCATAGCCATATAAAATAATATAAAAATTCGTTTTGAATTTGATGCTTTGTATTGCCCGAAACTTTTTCAGATACTTTTATAATAAACCAAATCCAAACGGAAAGAATTATACCTTTAACTAATGAATGCATGTTTCTTTCTCCTCTTCACCGCTTGTTACGGATAACAAATTTCCTCTGTGGTCATACGCATAATCTTTCGTTCCGTTTGCATTTGTTTCCTGCAACAGCTGATTTATCTGCTCCTTTATGTAAGATTTCTTCAAGTTTTCCTGCCGCATTGTATCGGTAATCTGTATAATTTCTACCCGGCAGCTGCTTTCCATCTTCACAATAGAAAAAAGAAATACCTGTTCCGTTTCTTTCAGAAATTCCAGCGCCGTATTTCTCGCAATATATTCCTGCCCTTTTTTATCATGGTAATTTATCTGTCCATCCGCAAGACGTACACCGATGGTTCCATCCGCTTCTGTTCCAAGCATTTTTTCTTCGATCATTTTTTCAACAGTTGCCTTTGCATTCCTGATATTCTCGACATCTGCATCCAAAACACTCTTCATCTTTCCCATGTCCATATTTCCATCGTTTAAATCAATGCCATTCACAAGAACCATGAATAATTAATTTTATGATTTTATTTCCATAAGTAACTTAACTGATTAAAATAATGATATATTCGTTCCCTAAATATTCTTGTATTAAATTTTTCGTTTTTGATATCTGTTTAAAATACTTTTTTTAACCCAGTTCATCCCATTTTGGGTGTATCCACCAACTACCACACTCAGGCAATTTAGTCCCGGATTTAACGTTTTACACCCTTCAACCCCACAGCTCTCATGATTTTCTGACAAATAATGAAACCAGCGTCCACCAAGATATTTTACAAGCTGATTTCCGAGAAATGCGGCAATCTCCATCAGTTCCTCTTTTGCATCCTCGTAATCACCCTGCTTTAATATTGCTGTACGTTCTTCTATTACTTCAAACCACCGATCGATATTCTCCTCATCAAATCCTGTTACCACAATGCCTGTCTTTTCCATAAATTTTTCGCATAATTCATCATGATGAAAATAAACTTCCCGGTACATTTCGGCAGTATCCGGTTCCTCCAGTCCCTTACTTAACTCAACTAATATTTTCATCCCCTTTTTTATGAGAACGTCTTTCATCTCGCCCAACACCTGAATCAGTTCCTGTTCATTCCCATACTGCCAGTAACCACGTATCTGACCATTGGATACAATTCCATCCAGCATACTGGCTGATACCACATTGGTTCCAATTTTACTTGCATACTCCGAATTTTTTACATTTGTATATAACTCAAACGTTATCATGCTCTGGTCAAAACGATATGGATATATAGAGATTGTCTGAACTGCACCTTTCATATTTCGTTCAAATTTCCAGCTATCCCCATGATATCCTTTGTATTCAAATTTAAAAGGCACAAGTCCTTCTCCGATATATGTTCTGACAAGTTGTCCTCTGTTTATTTTGTCGTTCATTGTTATTCCTTTCTTATTTTAATATTTATTTACGCGGATTTTTTCTTCCCCCAATTTCAATACGAACTTAGGAATAGGGCATACTTTCAAAAGATGCATGGATGTTTTCCCCTTAAACGGATGCTTGAATACTCTTTCAAATTATATACTGCAGATCAACTTTCAGTTTATGACTTGCAAATAGATAAATGCCTGTCACTCCAACAGTAAATAGCCAATAAATAATAATTCCAATCAGCATTACAATATCTGTTTTATGTACATTCTTTCCAATCAATAAAACCTTTTTCAAACCCCACGGAATATTTTTTACATTAGTTTTTGTATCACTGTCTTCGCTGTTAAATGCTTTTATACCAACACCTATCCCTATAAGTGCTATAATCATGAAAATGTATATAAAATTTGTCACTTTTTCTCTCCTGTTTCATATCATTGATAAATTCAACTACAACTTTTTCTTCCATTCCTTCTCCTTTATGTTTATGTGAAATAATATGACCTACAGCATTCACATAACATGCACACTTTCGCTATAATTTAATATCTCTTTATCCTTTTTTTCTATCTGTAATTAGATTTACTTGCAAATAGCCTTTTTCCTTTATTAGTCTCTCTGCTTCTTCACTTCTTTTCATCATTCCTGTTTCAATATAAATTTTTTTATTCGTCCAGATAAGAATCCTATCTGCCCCTCTTCCTGTTGACTTGTAACACACGGATTTGACATCTTTCCAAGAATATTTTCTCTCTAATCCCCAAATCGAACGATACATAATTTCATTCCATGTAACAATGATTCTTTTGTTATACCAATATAAAAGAAAATAGCTTCCCTCTACTCCACATAATATTAAAAATAGAATGAATACACCTATCACTTCATATGTTGCCTCTGCGCCAATATACTTTATTAATAATGCCAAAGCTTCTTTAGAATCTGGAGCGCAACTTCCCGCATATTTTACAAGCCGATCGTCTACTTTTCCAATTTCTTCATGTGAAATCAATTTTTTTAAATATGGTGCAAATTTTGAACATAATTTTGGTGCAATATTACCTATTATTTTTCCATTATCTTTTCTCTAATTCATCCAGCGTATCTTGTATAAATGCAACTGCATCGACCATGTTTACGGATACTGCAAACAATTGTTGATTCTGTTTATTCATAAAACCGTACCGCACATGATTCTGATCACTTGTAATTTGGCCTATCTCCTGCCTGTCAATCATTCTCCTCTTTCCAAAAAAATTACAAATGACAATTTCCTTTTCTCTCACTATGATCTTTTGCTCTCGGTACATGGAAAACCAGAAAAAAGAAATTATCAGCAGACAACTGGTACAGCAAGCCATATATATAAACGCTATATAACTCATTTCTAAAAAAATCAAAGTCAGTAAAAACACACAAACTGTCACACAATAAGTTACAATGCCTGAAATACAAATTCCTTTTTTTCTTCTCACAATATATTTTGAATCCTGTAATTTTTCGTTTTTCCTTTTAGAAAATCGAATTCCAAAACAAGCTACTATTATATGTACCATTCCATATATTAACCATATAACGCCCTTATTCATATTTCCTACAATTATTTCATTCCCAGCCTGAATCCAGCATCCAATTCCAACAATACTGGTAAACCATGACAAAAGCATAATACTTTTCCATGTCTGAATTAACTGTTTTTCAGCTTGTATATCCTTTTGTTCCATTATATTACCTCCAAAAATTCTCGTATCTGTGATACCATCCAAATAGTCGGCGCAACTATCATAATGATTCCAAATAGAAACCAAAAAATTTTCTGCCCTTTTTTCTCTTGTATTTTGCATTCTGCCAGTGACTCAACTCCTGCACCAATAAATACAAAAAATATTTTTATATGATCCATTGGTCTGTTCCAGCTCCGGCATCATTACCATCCCAGAATCTTCCCGATTTATACAATCTGTTCATTTTCTGTTTCCATTGTGCAATAAATATTTTACCATAAAGCCCTCCATGTGTCATAACGTTTTACATCTATTATTTCAATTTCTGAAATCCATTTTCACCTCCACAAGTATATACGTTCAAAAAAAAGCTGGATGATATACATCCAGCTCTGTGTCAATATAATTTCCTGTAAATGCTTTTATAAAACAACATGATCCGTTTCAAAGAGCGCTTCAAACTCTTTCTGGCTGATTTTTTCTTTTTCCAACAGAAGTTTGGCACAGGCATCTAAAACACTGCGGTTTTCTGTAATGATCTGTCTTGCCTTGGCATAACACTCATCAATGATACGTTTTACTTCCTGGTCGATCGCAGTTGCCACACCTTCCCCATAGCCTCTGGTGTGTGCCAGATCTCTTCCGATGAACACTTCGTCGTCATCATTATCATAGCAGATCAGTCCGACATTCTCCGACATACCATAGCGTGTCACCATCGCTTTTGCCATCTTGGTTGCCTGTTTGATATCCTGGGAAGCACCGGTTGTGATATCGTCAAAGACAAGTTCCTCCGCCACGCGTCCTCCGAGTGAAACGGTGATATCCTGTAACATCTTGCCCTTGGTGTTAAACATCTCATCTTTTTCCGGGAGTGGCATGGTATATCCCGCTGCACCTGCTCCGGTAGGGATAATGGATACAGAATACACAGGTCCTACATCCGGCAGTACATGGAATAAGATCGCATGACCAGCTTCATGGAATGCAGTGATCCGTTTTTCCTTGTCGGAAATGATACGGCTCTTCTTCTCTGCTCCGATCCCCACTTTTACAAAGGATTTCTTAATATCATTCTGTGTGATGTACGCACGGTTTTCTTTTGCCGCGATGATCGCCGCCTCATTCAGAAGATTTTCCAGATCAGCTCCGGTAAACCCGGCGGTTGTCTGTGCGATCTGTTTTAAATCCACATCATCGCCAAGCGGTTTATTCTTAGCATGCACGGCAAGGATCTCCTCTCTGCCACCGATATCCGGACGACCGACATACACTTTGCGGTCAAAACGTCCCGGTCGCATGATAGCCGGGTCTAAAATATCCACACGGTTTGTCGCTGCCATGACGATAATTCCCTCATTGACACCAAAACCGTCCATCTCAACAAGCATCTGGTTTAATGTCTGCTCACGCTCATCATGTCCACCGCCCATACCGGTTCCGCGGCGTCTTGCCACCGCATCGATCTCATCGATAAAGACGATACATGGTGCGTTTTTCTTTGCTTCCTCAAAAAGATCACGGACACGGGATGCCCCGACACCGACAAACATCTCCACGAAATCAGATCCAGAAATGCTGAAAAACGGTACGCCCGCTTCCCCTGCAATTGCTTTTGCAAGCAATGTTTTACCGGTTCCAGGAGGTCCGACTAAAAGGACACCCTTCGGGATTCTTGCACCGAGTGCGGTATATTTCTGCGGCGCACGAAGGAAATCCACGATCTCCTCCAACTCCTCTTTTTCCTCTTTCAAACCTGCGACATTGGCAAATGTCACTTTTTTGGCATCCGGCTGCATCAGCTTTGCACGGCTCTTACCAAAATTCATCATCTTGCTGCTGCCGCCGCCCGCGTTTGCCGCTGCCTGATTGGTCATGATCATGAAGAAAATAAACATTGCCCCGAATATGATCAGATATGGAAGCAGTGTCATGATCCAGCTCTCCGCCGGAACATTCTCCATCGTATAATAAGTGATATCCTGATCCTGCAGATAAGATACGATCTCATTTACATCTGACACGATCAGCACCTTCTGTGTGGAATCCGAGAATGTAAGATTCACACTTCCGGTCGGAATCTCACGATTCTGCACAATATCAATGGCTGTTACATCCCCTGACTGGATGTCTTTCTCAAAAGCTGCTCTTGTATAAGAATTTGTGGTTGTATTTCCATCCAGGAAATACCAGACACCAACTACGATCAGAATGAGCACCAGATAAAACCCAAAGCCTCTGTAACTATTATTCCTACTATTCAAAGCTGCTCTCCTTTATTCTTCGTCCTCAAGTTCCACACATCCAATGTATGGCAAATTTCTGTACTGCTGGTCAAGGTCTAATCCGAAACCTACTACAAACTCATCCGGGATCTCAAAACCGACATAATCCACCTTCACATCACACACGCGCCGGTCCGGTTTATCTAACAGTGTGCATAACTTCAGGCTCTTTGGATTTCTTGTTTTCAGGTTCTGAAGCAGATAACTCAGTGTTCTTCCGGAATCAATGATGTCCTCGACCACAAGGACATTCTTTCCCTCAATTGTAGTATCAAGATCTTTTCCGATCTTGACAACACCGCTGGAACTTGTGCCGGCACCATAACTGGAAACAGACATAAAATCGATCTCTACCGGAGAGGTGATCCGCTTAGCAAGTTCACAGGTAAAAAAAATCGATCCCTTTAAAATGCAGATCAGATATACGGTCTCACCGCCATAATCTTTGCTGATCTGTTCTCCCATTGCTTTTACGCGCTCTGTGATCTGTTCTTCTGTCAGATACTTTCTAATATTCTTTACTTTCATGATAATTTCCTCCAAAAAAATGTACTTCTAATATCTTTTTTGTATTTTCATCGATTTTATAATCTGCACTGATCCGCTGTCCGACCGCCCATATAACATGAGAGTCTTCCGTCAGGAGCAGCATGGTATCCCGCATCTCTTTTGGGACTTTTTCATTAATAAAATACTCTTTCAGTTTCTTTGTGTGTCCCCTGTCATCCACCGTAAGATAATCTCCTGCGGTTCTGGTTCTGATTTGCAGTCCAACTTTGATTTTATCATAATTCAGCCATTTCGTATATGATTTTTTATCAATTTCCCCGATTTTCCCCTCCGGGTCAAGTCCGCAAAACCTTACTCTGCCTCCCGGCACTTCCAGTTCCAGTGTCTCTCCATCAAAAACTTTTTGCAGGCTCTCCTTTGGTATTTCTATCAAAAAGGTGTTATCCGCCCTCTTTTTTTCCGTCTCTTTTCTCAGCAAAATACCATGATAATTGCGCTCCGCCAGCACCTGATATGGCAGTTCCACATATCGCCCAACCTGTGAAAAATAAAGGGTTCTCACGCTCTCTATATGTTTTCTTGTGATATCTTTTTTCGATCCTGCCACCTTTCCGACCGCCTTATGGAGAACCTCCCGCTGCACAACTTCGTGGCACTCCTCCCACACGCCCGGATAAAGCTGTATGCCATCGCTTTTTTCAACCACATACATTTCCCGGATATGCTCTGCCTCCTCATTGAGAAAATCTCTCATTTCCTGCAGAAGCGCCGCACTCTGGTTGATATGTGCCACCGCCTGTCCATTGATCTGCTTTAATTCCGGCAGCACCTGATGCCGGATACGGTTTCTGCTGTATTCTGTATCCAGATTTGTCTCATCCGTACAATAGGACTGCCCACATTCCTTTAAAAATGCCTCGATTTCTTCCCGCGGCTGCGCAAGCAGAGGACGGATCAATTCGTAAATCCCCTCATCCCTGCGGCGGCTCATGCCACACAGCCCATCCAGTCCGCTTCCGCGCACCATCTGAAACAAAACCGTTTCTGCGTTATCCTCCGCATGATGCGCCAGCGCAAGCCTGATCTTCTTTTCCGGAAATTCCTTTTTTACGCTTTCTGCCGCTTTCTTATAACAGTCATATCTTAAAATGCGCGCTGCTTCCTCCAGCCCAATACCATGTTTCTCCGCAAATAGAGGAACTTCCACTGAAAATATATGACATCTGATCCCATGATCCTGACACAGGGTTTTCACAAACGCAGCGTCTTTCCGGCTCTCTTCCCCACGGATGCCATGCTCCACATGGACTGCTTCCAATAAAAAATCTGTTTTTTTCTGTAACTGCTCCAGCATCAACAGGAGGCAGACGGAATCAGCACCGCCGGATACCCCTGCGAGTACTATGTCCCCGTCTTCCACTATTTTTTCTTTTTTCCATTCGTTTAAAAGTTCATTTGTCATCTATTTCTCCCAGATGCAGGTCGCAAGAATGGTCATATCATCCGAAACCTTTCCCCCTGTAAAAAGAAGCACCCGCTCCAAAATCTTCTTCGCCAGGATGCCCGGATGATTGGTGTTGATACTCTCGATGATCTCCTGCATTGTTTCTTCCGGATTTGGTACATGCAGATATTCTAACACACCATCCGTGACCATGACAACAAAATCGCCGTTTTTCAGGGTTATCTTTTTATGCTCGATCTCAGGGTTTGTCCCGACGCCGACCGGCAACGAATCCGGAGCAAAACTTGTCACCTCCTGCCCGTGCCTGATAAAGCTTCCCGCTGCTCCGATCTTGTAAAAATCCGCCGCCCCATCATAGAGGTTCACCATGCACAGGTCAACGGTCGAATACAGATCGCTCTCCCCCTTCATGACCATCGCCGAGTTCATCATACGGATCGCTGTCTCCACCGAAAAACCGGCTTCCAAAAAGCGTTCCACAAGATCTAACACCATTTCACTCTCTTTGCATGCGGCACTGCCGGAGCCCATGCCATCCGAGAGTCCGAGCAGAAGATCACCGCGCTCCAGCTCCAGAAACGAGAAATTGTCCCCGGAAATCTGTGCACCGTCTTTTTTCAGCCGTGCGATTCCCTGCACACTGCGGTATTTTGTATCCTCGTAAAACAAAAAATCGGTGCGTTCCTTTGAGATAAATGAGCGGCAGTCTGCGGCCGCACGGATATCTTTTCCAAGCGCATGGCTGACCGCTGCGAGAAATGATTTCACAGAAACACAGCCGCCCATTTTACTGCGCAGTCCCGCTGTCAGCCGCAGACGTCCCTCCTGATTCTCATACAAATGCATTTCCTCAATGACGATCCCGCTCTCTTTTGCCCGGTAGCGTATCTCTGCCAATGCCTTTTTCTCCTGCGTATCCAGCAGTTTTTCCTCCTTTGCACAGTCTTTCATAATGTATGCCATCGCATCAAGCTGTTCTGCGATCGTCTGACGGTTTTCCAACAGACGGTTGTACCACGCACGGTTTAAGCTTGCCTTCTCAAACACACGCACTGCCTCCTCCACCATATCTTTGCTGTGTTTGCAGTAGTGGCTTAGTTCCTCCTCACTTTCTTTTGCCGGAATCCCCACATTCAGGATCGACGTGATCATGTTAGACAAAATTCCATACAACGGTGTAGATTCCTGCTCCCAGCATATCGCACAGCAGTCACAGTTTGCACAGAGCCGCCCGGTCAGCTCATTTTGCATTTGTCCGAGTTCCTCCGCCGTGTACTGCTCCTTTTTTTTACTCATATTCATAAAAATCTGTGACAATCCCTGAAACGATTCCGCATACCCCGAAAGGCGTTCCTCCTTGCCTCTGTCCACGGGTTCCTGCTCTATCCTGCTTCCGCGCCCCTGCCACTCCATAAATATATGAATGACACGGTTTAAAAGGATCACCGCTCCGAATACAAAGATTCCTTCCAGAAACACCGCCAGTACCTCCGGCTGGTCTTTCCATTCCAGCAGTCCGCCACAGAAAGACAGAATCATCGTCGTGATTGCTGTCAGGATTGCAGCCAGAAATGCGGGGCAGCCCTCGTTCGCCCACTCTACAAGTTTGATCGCACCTGCAGTCACAAGAAGCGCCACTGCGTATTTTACCGTTGCCGTCAGTGGCATAAAATAAAGCATTCCTATGTACATTGCAGCTGTCAGCCACACGCCGCTTACTCCTTCCAAGAATGCTGCCGCAAAATACGCCGGGGCAAGTGGATAGCAGCCCATCATTTGCATACTGCATGCAAGAACGCCTCCCGCAATCGTTATCATCTGTTTACCTGCACTTTTTTTCATGACATAATCTCCTTTTATTGTTTCTGTGTCCATAGATAATTGCGAAACTCTCCCTAGTCTATTGCTAATTGTTCAAAATTGACAAAAACATTCAAGACACGCTCTCGCTACGTGTCGCTCGCAACGGTACTAAGAAGCCAGCCACAACTTACCGTTGTACCTGCCTTCTAAGTACCGGCGGCTCCCCAGTGTCTTTCATGTCTTTTGTCAATTTTTCACAATTCATTTTAGGCTTTTATGAGTTTCGCAATTATCTATTTCTGTACGCCGGACAACTTTGAAGTTTTCATGTATCTATGCTTCGCAGTTGTCCTGCAACCGTGTCCACGATTATAGGAGTTGTCCATGAAAATGTTTGTCAAAGGAACGTCGTGGTCAAAAAAAGTTTTCGTCAAAAATTCCGCTCAAATGTCTGTTTGTGGTGCTTGAAGGGAGTTCGGGTTTTTTAAGAACATAAAGCATTAAATATATAAATTCTGTTACAGAAATGAATTTTTGACACTATACACCGACACCTACGTGAAGTAAAATACTTATAAACCATCCGGTAATCGGAAAACTCATTCATAGCGTAAATTGAATTGTGAAGAATTGACAAAAGACATGAAAGACACTGAGGAGCCGCCGGTCCTTAGAAATCAGTGTTTGTGTTTCGTTCTGATTTATCAGGTAAGAAATACAAACGATGATTTCTTAGTACCGCTGCGAGCGACGCGTAGCGAGAGCGTGTCTTGAATGTTTTTGTTAATTTTTCACAATTCAACACGACCTAGAAAGCTTTTCACATTACCGGACACACCACATTTTGAAAGGAGATTTTATAATGTATATTGCAGATGAAAAAAGATATGACACGATGGTTTACAACCGCTGCGGCAACAGTGGTTTAAAGCTTCCATTAGTATCTTTAGGCTTATGGCATAATTTTGGAGACACAGGTGTTTACGAAAACATGAAGCAGATGTGTTTCACCGCATTTGATCACGGAATCACACATTTTGATCTTGCCAATAATTATGGTCCTGCTTACGGAAGCGCAGAGAGCAACTTTGGAAAGATTATGAAAGAGGAACTTCATCCTTACCGTGATGAACTTCTGATCAGCACAAAAGCCGGTTATGATATGTGGAAAGGACCTTACGGCAACTGGGGAAGCCGCAAGTATCTGATTGCCAGCCTTGACCAGAGTTTGAAACGTCTCGGTTTGGATTATGTTGATATTTTCTATCATCACAGAATGGATCCGGAGACACCACTGGAAGAGACGATGGGCGCCTTAGATTCTATCGTAAAGAGCGGAAAGGCACTTTATGTCGGTCTCTCTAACTATGACGGTCCAACCTTAAGAAAAGCAACCGCGATCTTAAGCGACTTAAAGTGTCCATTCATCATTAACCAAAACCGCTACTCTATCTTTGACCGCACCATTGAAAACAACGGCTTAAAAGAAGCTGCCAATGATCTTCAGAAGGGAATCATCGCCTTTTCCCCTCTTGCGCAGGGGCTTCTGACCAACCGTTACTTAGATGGTATCCCAGCCGACAGCCGCATCGCTGCTGATGGACGTTATTTAAAGGAAGCTGCCTTAACCCCTGAAAAGCTTACGCAGATCCGTGCTTTGGACTCGCTCGCCGGGGAACGCGGTCAGACACTTGCCGAGATGGCTTTAAGCTGGATCTTAAAGGACGATAAAGTAACCAGCGTTTTAATTGGCGCTTCCAAACCGGAACAGATTTTAGACAACATTAAGATCATCGGACACACAGACTTCACAGAAGAAGAATTACAAAAGATCGAGACGATTGTTCAAGGTTGACATTGAAGTACAAAAATGGGACTGTACAAAAAACAGTCCCATTTTTTTATCTATCACGCTCACGATCCAACGAATGCGATCGTTACTTTTGTTCTTTAAATACAACCTCATTATCATAAAGCAGCCCCAATTTGCTCTTGGCAACATCTTCGACATACTGCTGTGATTTTGTGTAAGTCTCGTAATCCTCTAAATCCTTTTGTCTGTCCTGCTCATCGGAAAGCTGCTGCTCTAATTCCTGCTGCTTTGCTACATACTCCTGATCCTTCTGATAAACCTTAATAATCTGGGTTGACATAACAATTGCAAATACAAATACGATACAGGTAATACACATTCTTCCCGCTCTATTTCCGTTTTTCTTACTTCTTCTTTTCGCGTTTGCCATGAATAACTCCTCTGAATCTACGCACTAAAGCTTACATAAACTCATTTTAATCATTTTTATCCATTTTTTCAACTGTTTACATAAAAAACTTATGATTTTCCTGCCAATCTTTCGAAAAGGTTTTGTCACAAAACCGGTTATCTTTCCCGCAATGCCAAGTATTTTCTTCAAAATACACACATTGATCTTTACAACAAATCTGCTGAGGAGGAAAAAATACAGTATCATGCCAAAAATAACACCACCAATGGCAAATCCCCGGATCATACCGTCATTCTCCTGATACAGCATCAGAAAAACCGCAGCAGTGCATAGTAACCAATAACAGAAGTCTTCCACTCCAATCCAGATTGCGCCATGTGGCACGATTCTTCGGAAAATACGAAAAATATCGTACAGCAGGAATAGTCCCATCCCCACCAGAACCGAGATTCCGAGAAAAACTGCCTCTGTGAAAATCCCTTCGCTCACCCCGTTACCGGTTTTCTGCACCTGCGAAAGAAGAATCCCTTCCACCATCTGAACAAATCCCGACATTATTTAAAAAGCCTTCCAAGAAGAGATTCCGACTGTTTTGCAACATTTTTCGGTTCTGAATAGGTCAGGGAATCAATCCGTCCCTCAATATCGATTTCTCCCTTTTCCAGTGAAAGACGGTTTACATGAAGGTCATGTCCTTTTATTAGAAGCATCCCAAGCTCTGTCTCAAGCAATATCTCAGCCACATCAAAAGACAGTACATCCACCACACCACTGAATGCGCCGTTTTTCCGGTTTGCCAAAAGCACTTTGTGGGATTTTGTCACATTATTCTTCTCGTCCATAAATCTCCTCCTCATATATACAGGTAATTGCGAACCTCCTACTTACGTTTTGAATGTTTTCTATGAGTTCCGCACTTGTCTATATTCTATATATGAAAAGGTTCTTTGATTTATGCTCACAAAAAATAACTGCGCTGGCTAATGTGGGTATGGAATATATTTAGGCTATATATTCAAACAGGTCTTTTGCTTCCTCTTTCTTTGTCGTATCCTGAAGATCTAACACGCGCACTTTCACACTTTTGGTTCCAAATGCGATCTCGATCACATCCCCGACTTTTACATTGACGGAAGCCTTTGCCGGTTTTCCATTCACCATCACACGTCCTGCATCACACGCTTCATTCGCAACCGTTCTTCTCTTGATGAGTCGTGACACTTTCAAGAATTTATCTAATCTCATTGTTTTTATTTTCCCCTCTTACTTTTTATTCCGCAGGTTACACATCCCTGCGGCATGTTTTTTATCCAACAGCAACGATGTCTCCTGCTGCACAAAAAACGAGCCCGGAAAATCCGAGCCCGCTAAACATTCATATTTAAAAAGAATTATGCGTTAACCATATCTTTTAAAGCTTTTCCTGCTTTGAATTTAGGAGCTTTAGAAGCTGGGATAACCATCTCTTTACCGCTCTGTGGGTTACGTCCTGTTCTCTCTGCTCGCTCAGAAACTTCGAATGTTCCGAATCCAACTAACTGGATTTTCTCACCTTTTTTTAATTCTTCTGCAACAACATCAGTAAATGCTTTTAATGCTGCTTCTGCGTCTTTTTTGCTTAATTCAGCTTTCTCAGCCATAGCTGCAACTAATTCTGCTTTGTTCATGTTAAAAATTCCTCCTCTGGATTTTCACTTTATGATATATGAGGTTTTTTCTTTTCCAAAATACCTACATCCATATTTATACTTGTTTTCTATGTCTTTGTCAAGGAAATTTCCTATATTTTGGGCATTTATAGCATTTTGTTGATCATTGCATGGACAGACTCAGACAATGCTTTTGATTTTGCATCTGCATCTTCTAAGGATGTTCCTTTTACACCGAGATAGAATTTTACCTTTGGCTCTGTACCTGAAGGTCTTACACATACCCATGCATCATCCTCCAGCTCATAATATAAAACATTGGAAGCCGGAAGACCGGTCGGTTTTACAGAGCCTGTTGCAGTATCTGTAATGGTGTCCTTCTTATAATCACGCACTGCCGTTACTTTGTAACCGCCAATCTCTGCCGGAGCATTCTCTCTCAGCGTATTCATGATCTCCTGGATCTTGGCAAGTCCCTCGATACCTTTTAAAGTGATAGCAGTCACATCATCTTTGTAGTATCCGTAACGCTCATACATTGCAAGCATAGCATCCCAGAGTGTCATGTTTTTGGTCTTATAGTAAGCTGCTGCCTCGCACAGTGTCATGGAAGCATCGACCGCATCTTTATCTCTTGCATAAGTTCCGGTCAGACAGCCATAGCTTTCCTCCATACCAAAGAGGTAGGTTCCTTTTCCGGTGTTTTCAAACTCGAGGATCTTCTGTCCGATGAATTTGAATCCTGTTAAAACTTCTACAAGCTGGATTCCATAATATTTTGCAATTGCATCTGCCATATTGGTGGAAACGATCGAGCGGATAAATGCTCCATCTTCCGGCAGTCCGTACAGGGCTTTTCTCTGACCGATCACATAATCGCCGATCAGGCATCCGGACATGTTACCTGTCAGGCTGTGGTACTCCCCGTTCTTGGAATCTTTTACATAAACGCCAAGTCTGTCTGCATCCGGGTCTGTTGCAAGGATGAGATCAGCATCCACTTTTTTGCCTAAAGCAAGTCCTAATTCAAATGCTTCTGCTGCCTCCGGGTTTGGATAGCTTACGGTTGGGAAATCTCCATCCGGGAGTTCCTGCTCCGGAACGACATATACATTTCTGAATCCAAGTTCTTTTAACACACGGCGCACCGGGATATTTCCGGTTCCGTGAAGTGGAGAGTACACGATTTTTAACTCTCCTGCCACTTTATCAATACAATCCTGATGAAGGATCAGTTTTTTCAGTTCTTCTATGTATGGATCATCGATATCTGCTCCAATCACCTGATAAAGACCTGCTGCAACTGCGGCATCTTTGTCCATCGTCTTAACGGCCGCATAATCTGTTACTTTCTTCACCTCTGCCATAATTCCGGTATCATGAGGTGGCGTGATCTGTGCGCCATCCTCCCAGTATACTTTGTATCCATTGTATTCCGGTGGGTTATGGCTGGCTGTGATATTGATTCCTGCGGTACAACCTAACTTGCGGACTGCATAGGAAAGTTCCGGTGTTGGACGAAGTGATTCGAATACATACGCCTTAATTCCATTTGCAGCAAGACATAAAGCAGCAACATCTGCAAATTCCGGTGACATATGTCTGGAATCATATGCAATTGCTACCCCTTTCTCCTGTGCATGCACATTGTTTATATAATTTGCAAGTCCCTGTGTTGCCTTGCGGACTGTATAGACATTCATACGGTTTGTTCCGGCGCCGATCACGCCGCGGAGACCTGCCGTACCAAACTCAAGATCCATATAAAAACGGTCTTCGATCTCTTTTTCGTTCCCCTCGATCGCTTTTAATTCTGCTTTTGTTGCATCGTCAAAGTATGGATTGTTTAACCATTCTTCATACATTTCTTTGTATCCCATAATTATTTCCTCCCTGTATTGATCTCGTTTATAGTTTAGCTTTGTCAGCCGCTATTTTCAAGTTATTTTTTTGTAACTATTCAAGCCAAGGCAATTTTCAAAAATTTGCGAATCATGCTTGCATGAATGAGCATAATTTTGAAAATTTCTTTGGCGAAGTAACCACAATGAGCAAATAACAAGCATGCTTGTTATTCAAGGAAAGCTCTGAAAGAGCGATTTTGCGAATGAGGTTCTGAATAGTTACGTCTTCTTACTTATTCAACGATGTGATGAGATCTGAAAGTGTTGCCAGATAATCGGATGTGACATCTTTGTCCGTGGACTTGTCTGTCGTCTCCGAATCTTTTTCTGTACTCTTTGTCTCCTCCTCACTGTCTTTTGTCTCTGTCTCAGCAGTTTCGGTCTCCTCCACAGACTCTGTGCCCTCTGTCATGTCATTGTCTGACGTAGTACTGTCTCCGGTAAGAGAGATATCGATATTCGCTGCCGCAGAGTTAACAAAAAGCTTTTTATCAAAATCGTCGTATCCGTCTGCCTCTGCATGCAATGTGTGCACGCCATAGGTCAGTACCACAGGTGCGCTGTAATCCACAGTATCCCCATCAATGGAAAGTGTTGCTCCCTCCACATCTATATAGAACGTGATGCTTCCGGTCTTAGGTCCCTCACCTTTCAATTCATCCAGATCAAGCGTACAGGTCTCCCCTCTTGCGATCTCCACCTCTGTGCTGCCGCCATATCCTTCATTTGCAACGGTAACCGTATAAGTTCCCTCCGGGATCTCCAGCTTCATATTGTGTGTGATCTGTGCAAAGATCTTACTTCCAACCTGAATAAAACTTCCCTCAAATACGGATGTATTTCTTAATTCCAAAATGCCCTGTCCGGTGGTGACGGACACGGATAATATTTTTGTCCCGATTCCAACGACGCGGATCTTATCTTTTTCGTTCAGGTCGGACAGACGGATTTTTTCTCCATTCGATTCCACGAACAAATCTGCGTCATACGAATACTTGGAATCCGCAATTTTGAAAATCCCACGCTCTGTATCTACCGAATATTTTGTGATATCCGAATATTCCCAGACTTCATCCGCGATCTGTGCCTGCAAGAGCCGTCCTTCGCCATCTTTTTTTCCAATATGGATCACCCTGCCCGGCTCAAAATCCACCGTCGTTGCGCTGTTGCCATATTTATCCTGAAAATCTGTGGACAACGAGTAAACATACAGATACTGCTTTCCTGATACAAGCTGCTTTAAATTCAACTGTTCATTGGTCATGTCATTGCCAATGATCAGATAGAGATCGGTTCCGATCGATGTCTTCGCCCCTGCGCCCTCTGCTTCCTCTGTATCTGCCACTGTCTCTTTCGCCGGATTATAATACTGTGCAGTCGAGACCGGTCTTGTCTGCTGTCCACACCCCGCCATCATAATCATACTTAAAATACTGATCACTAATATGTATATTAATTTTCTCAACATATCACCTCTTATGTAAATTGCGAAACTCATCAAAGCGTAAATAGAATTGTGAAAAAAAGTTTCGCTGTTACCTAATTATATCCCATTTCCCACTTTCCCTGCAAGCGTCTGCAAAAAATGCTCTCTTGCCTCTTCCTGCGCGACCACTTTGCTGAGTTTTTCTGTGTTTCTGCCGGAAAGCCATGCTTTGTGGGAATGACTATAATGATTTGCAATTTTCCAGAATTTCTCGGGGTACGCCAGGTAAAAATACAGATAGGACAATTCCTGTGGCTTTAATTTCCGCACGGAATCATATGCCCCGATCAGCTCCATTCCAAGCGATGTGTTCCAGTTATTCTTTTCCATCATCTTCCGGACAAAATTTGAGAGGTCACTCACCCGGATCTGATAGGAAAAATTGAGGAAATTGACGACCGCCACGCCCTCTCTGGAAAAAACGACATTGTGCTGATTATAGTCGCCATGACAGAATCCGGTCAGTTCTTCACAGATCTCCATATTTTGCAGCTGCTCTGTGACAGCCTGTGCCTTTTCAAAAAAACCTGCAAACTGGCGCATGAACATTTCTTCAAACTCATTTTTCTGTTTTCTGCCACGGATATAATTGCGCACCTGCCGCAATTCACGGTTATGTTTTTCATAAAGCAAAAGCAGGGCGTTAGGATTCATTTTTACAAACTCAGGCACCTCGTCCGGATACTGTTCAGTTGCATTATGTAAACCAGCGAGCAGTCTTACCGCATACACCATGTCCTCACTGCTCTTCGTATCGCACTCGGCTCCACGGAAAACTGACAATAGCAGATAATTCTGTTCCTCTTCGTCCCTGGCAAAAATTTCCCCTTCTTTTGTATAAAAGATCTGCTCTGCCACAATATTCTGCCCCTTCAGGAAATCAAGCATTCCAGCCAGAAATTCCGCACGCTCCACAGAGCCCCTATACTCCTTCAGTGCGCGCATTCCGAGATCTGTTTCACACAAAAAACAGTCCCTTCCCTTCGAAATAGACTTTACCTCCATCTCATATTGTTCTGCTATCTGTTCCGGCCTGATATACATGAAAATCCCCTCCATACGATGAATCTGCGATAAGAGAGCAAAATGCTCTCCTGCCGTGTCAATTCATCATATGTGAGGGGATGCGATATTATGAACCTGTTCCATTAATTTTTCTTTGGTGTTGTCCTCCGGGTGTTCCAGCACATGCTCCAAAAGCTGTTTCAGCGTCTCGCCGATCGCCTTTCCCGGCTGCATTCCTTCTTCGATCAGATCCGTTCCCGTAACTGCAAGTTCCTTTATGGAAAGACACTGTTTCTTCGCCATAATCTGCTCATATATTTCTTCGTATTCCTTTAAATACTCTGCTTTTTCCTCCCGCCTGTATGCACTCTGCGCCAGCATGTCCGCTCTTTTTACTGCAAAAAGCAGCGGATACTGATCCACACCGTTCCGGTAGATCGCTCTGCGGACCGTCCGCTCCTGCAAAGGCGGATTATCGTCGTGGCATAAGATCAGTCTGCATACCCGGTCGGTTGTATCATTGTCAAACTTCAGCCGCCGCAAAATCTTCCTTGCCACAAGACTTCCTTCCTGTGGGTGTCCATAAAAGTGATCCACGCCATGCTCATCTGTGGTTCTGCACATCGGTTTTGCCACATCATGTAACAGCATTGTAATACGCGCCACTTTATCCGGCTGTATCTCCATCAGGGCATGCAGCGTGTGCTCCCCCACAGAATAGCAGTGATGCGGATTATTCTGCGGTGTTTTCATCATCTCGTCAAATTCCGGCAGAAAAACTGCGGTGAGTCCTGTCTCGTAGGCCGTGCGCAGCAGTTCCGGATGTCCGGACGTGAGAAGTTTTACCATTTCAATCTGAATACGTTCTGCACTCACTTTTGCAATGTTTGGTGCCAGGGAAACAATCGCCTCTCTTGTCTCATCTTCAATAGAGAAGCCAAGCTGCGCTCCAAACCGCACTGCACGCAGCATACGAAGCGCGTCCTCCGTAAAACGCTCCACAGCAGCTCCCACGCACCGGATCACACCGCGCTCTAAATCTCCCACACCATCAAACGCATCGACCAGCCCATCCTTATCATTGTAAGCCATAGCATTGATCGTAAAATCGCGGCGCTTCAGATCTTCTAACAGATTGGAAGTAAACTGTACCTCCTTAGGATGCCTTGCATCCTCATATTCTCCGTCAATACGGTATGTGGTCACCTCGAATCCCTCATGTTCAAGCATCACGGTAACCGTTCCATGCTGGATTCCTGTATCTATGGTATGACGGAATAACGCTTTTACCTGTTCCGGTTTTGCTGATGTCGTGATGTCCCAGTCCATGGGAATCCTCCCTAACATCGTATCACGGACGCACCCTCCTACAGCATAGGCCTCAAAACCATGCTGTGTCAGTGTGTCAATAATATAAGTTACTTTCTCAGGTAAAACGATTTTCATATACGATAGGTTCCTTTTGTCGTTGTTTTGATTGAATATAACAGATCATCCGCCCTCTTGATCATCTCTGTCATATCATTTTCCGTACAGATATGGTCTCCGGCTGCAATACCGATAGAGCAGGAGATCTGATGCTGTTTATCGATTGAGAATGACTGCCCGAGTTTTTCACTGATCTCCGCCGAAAATCCGTCTGCCTCATCAATAATCTGATAGATACGTTCTGCTTTCTCTTTGAAAATATCCCTGTCATCTGTATAAAGGAAGATCAGAAATTCATCCCCGCCATAGCGGCACACAAAACCATCTTTTCCACAGACTTCCGTAAAAATATCTGCCATTTTGATCAGAACGAAATCGCCCACATCATGTCCGTACGTATCATTATAGTGTTTGAAATTGTCCAGGTCAATAAACATCACTCCCAGCTTTGGTTTTCTTTTTTCTCCTGCGATCTCTTTCAGAAGTGTGTCTAATTTGCGGTAGAACCCTTCGCGGTTATAGCATCCTGTCAGCTGGTCTGTCACTGCCGACATATACAGTTTTGTATTCATCTCATAAATCTTGTCATAGGCATCAAGCCTGTTCAATGCATAACGCACCTCACGGAACAGAAGCTGATAAAAGTTCAGATCGTCCTCATCCAGCATATAACGGTTCACCGAGGAATGCCAGTTATCCTTCATCAGCACATAGGTGATGACAATATTCTCGATTTTTGCGTTGTTAAAAAATGGGATCGCCACCATAGAACACACATCTTCATCACCAAAAATCGATGTGATATCCTGATGTTCAGAATAATTGCTGCTGATCTTGGAGATCACAAATCCACCCGCATTTTTCCGCATGGATTTTTCCATGATCTTCATGATCTCCGGCGTCATCTCTTTCTCTGTGTCATTGTAAAGTACCTGCGGCACCCTCTCGCTATAGCGGATATAGACTGCCCGGTCGACGTCAAAATGATTTAAAAATGTCTTCATGACCATATTGAGCATCTCTTTTGCAGTGATACCATTTACATCGATCAGTTTCTGCCAGATAGAAATAAAGTCGAGCTGTTCTTTCTTACTCTTATATGCCCGCTCCACGCTCTCCTGCTTTAACAGATCCTCGATTTCCCTGGTTGATAATTCCTCACAGTCGTCATCTACCGGTGGCAGAAGATCTTTCATATCCTCCGCGTACTCATGGAACATGATACGATGTGTCTCTTCATACTGTTTTAAAATAAACTCTTCCTGCTCATAAAGGATCTCTTTTCCTGCATTCCTGAAGCATTCCATCCTGTTCCTTCGGAATAGCACATAACAGAAAAACTGGTTTCCCTCTGCTCTCTTTAAATAAATATCTGCCTGCTCATATAATTTTAGCGCCTCCTCGTTGTCTCCGTCATGCTGTGCTAATAATGCCTTGGAAAACGTATAGAGGAACATATCATCATCTGCCTTTGCGTAGTCATGCACAGTGGCGAGGTTGTTTTCTGTCTTTTCCTTCTCGAAAATATAATTCAAAAACTGGCGGCAGCTATACAGATACCTCTCACAGTTAAAACGGTTTCCCTGTAAAATGGAAACCAGAGCAAACAATCCATACAGTTTGGACAGGTTGCAGACACGCAGACTGTTCAGATGCAGCTTTTCGATCGCTTTCATACACTGTGTCAGGTATTCCTGCGCCTTGTCATACTGCCCCAGCATAACGCAGTTCAATGACATATTATAATGTACTTCTGCAATATCCTCCGGCTTTCTCAGTTTACATAATATCTTAATTGCCTTGTTGTAATAGCTCTGGGCTCTCTCATTTTCTCCCATTGCACATAAATTATACGCAATACCGGAATAGATCCTTCCGCCCTCCACGCTATCAACATCTTTCATCGCCTCATAGGTACGGATCGAATATAACAGGGAAACTTCGTACTCGCCATTTGTGGATGCTATCATGATATTTTTCCGATATGCAATGCTGATAAGCTGCTCATTGCCAATCTCTTTTGCAAGCGCAACGCCCTTGGAAAAATAAATCAGAAATGCTTCCGACCGGTACGCTTTTGCCACGATCTCCGGTTTATTGTCGTATGCATAAATATAAATATGCGCCAGATGATTTTTGTAATCGTACGCATTCAGCTTCTCGATCAGTTTATCGCTGATCTCAATATCCTGGGCACAGAAGAAAATATTACACCAGCCGGACATCTGGTTCTGCGCTTTTAAAAGTTCCGCACGGAACACTAAAAAATCATCCCCCAGCGCTTCTCCGCACTCCTTTGCCTTCTGTACATAAATCATGGCTTCCTCTAACTTGCCAAGATACATGTAAGAAGTTGCCATCCAGAAATTATAATAAAATGCTCCCTCTTTCTCCTGATCCTGCAGTTTTTCCAGATCTTCACAGGATTCCAGAGCCTTCGCAATATCTCTTTGCAGTACCGACACCATAATCTGTAACAGTAATATCTGATAATGCTTTTTTTCAGAAATCGTAAAATTATCGAACTTGATCCGGCGCTCAATCTTGCCCAGATGATGGTCTGCCTGGTCAAAATCCAGAAAGTATACCAGATTATTCAGTTTCCGATAGCCTTCCTCACTCTCATAATCAGAGTAATAGTCCATGACATCCGGTTCCATGTTCCTGCCTGCATTTCCGATATGGTACACCATGTTCCGGTCATCCATACTCTCACAGATCGCATCCCACTCTTCATGTGCAAATTCCGGAATCGACTGCACATCATTGACTCCCAAGACAATGCCGATATTTTTATTCTTTGTCTGAAGCAGTCTGTTGGTAAGCTGCATGGTGCTTTTCGAAGCCAGCTGAAAGCGGTTCAACACAATGACGATTGGACAGATCTCCGATAATTTCTGAAGCATGGTCACAATCGAACTGTGCATGCGCTCCTGCTCATACTCTACCTCATCGATCAGAATCTGTTCCGTTCTCTCGCAAAATCCCTTTTCAAAATAACTTTCAAACACAGGTCTCTGAAGCTTGTAGACATCACATTCTTCCATAAACTCTTCCAATGTGCCGCTGCAATACTTATGGAACATCTGCCGGATCAGTCCCAGATATGGTTCATAAGCCTCTGCGATCTTGTTATAAGAAAACTCATGACAGGTAAAAAAGATATCTGTCTGGTCCTTATAATGATTGACACTCTCTAAATCCCATATAGAAAAATCATTGCTATACCGCACAAGGATACTGTTATGTTCTACATTTCCGATTCCTCCTGCGACCTGTTCGATAACCCCATTATAATACTTTTCTATCATACGATCCCCTTTTGCTCCAAAAAAACGCTTGCTGTTTTGTCACATTCTATATCCATTACCGGTTATACAATAAAACGTTCCACATTTTTCTGTAGTTTTTCAGCAGAATGATAGGTTGTCTCCGCCTTCTGCTTAATTGCCTCTGTCTCCTGCACAACGAGTCCTACTTTTTCAGCAATATCCGTCGTTCCGGTAGCTCCCTCTGTCGCAGTCTTGCTGACGTCGGAGATAGCATCCATCACTCCGTTAATGGATGCGAGCAGCTGCTCCGATGACGCTGAGAAATCTGTTACAAGGGAATCTACATTGGCAGCATCACTGTTATAGGAATTTGCCATTTCTGCAAATCCTCCAAGACTCTCCACAACATCATTTCCGACAAACTCCAGCAGCCTCTCTGCATCATTTGCAAGGTTCTCAACGGCTGCGGTCACATTGACAGTTACTTCCTGAATATGGGCAACTGCTGCTTTGGACTGCTCTGCCAATACACGGATTTCATCCGCAACAACCGCAAATCCTTTTCCTGCCTCTCCCGCCCTGGCAGCCTCAATGGATGCATTTAAAGCCAGAAGGTTCGTCTGTCCGGTAATATCCATGATTGATTTGGCAAGAACATTGATCTGATCCACAACCTTAATATCGTCGAGTGCTTTTATCAGGCTCTCATTAATCTCCTCATGAATCGATCTGGTACGTCTGTCATTTTCGTCTGTATCTTTTTTGATTTTCACAGCACGTTCCCTGATCTCATCTGCCTCGTTAGCGCCATCCTGAGATCTCTCTGCAATACTCTTCGCAGCGCTCTCAATCTCATGTGACATTGCATTTATCTCTTCCGAAGATGCCGCTGTCTCCTCCATACCTGCCGCAAGCTCCTCCGTTGTCGCAGATACATTTTCAATCTGATCATCTAATGCCCGAATACTTGTATCAATCTCCTGCACCATGCCGGTGATCTCTAATGCTTCTGATTTTACCTCTCCAATCAGGTTATTCATCTCAGAGCGCATTTTCTCAAGCGAATCTGCCAGTTGTCCAAAATCATCTTTTCTCTTTAACAGATCCTGTTCAAATTCTTTTGAAAAATCACCCTGCGCTATCTCTTCAATGTGGGCAAGGCTCTTTTTCAATGGTTTCACAATGCTGATTGTGATCAGTGTCAGAACTGAAATTAAAATTACTTCCATTACAACAGCGATTCCGATGATTGCCATTCTGCTGTTGGATTCATAGGAAGAAAATTCATTTTTGACATCCAGTACATCATCATCAATATCATCCGTGTAGTTTCCGGTTCCAAGTACCCAGCCAAATGGCTCAAATGCCTTGCTGTAAGCACGTTTTGGAGAAGATTCCGTCTCACCCTCTCTCGGGAATACATAATCCGTAAAACCGCCGTCTTCCTGCTTTCCTGCGTTGATGATTGCCTGCATATACGCAAATCCATTGGTGTCCACTGCATCCATACGATTTGTTCCCTCTGTGTCATTGCCGAGAAGGACTACGTTTGTTCCATCATAGGTATCTACCCAGAAATATCCATTATTGCCGTAACGCAGATCACGAATCTGGTCTGCTGCAAGTTTTTTTGCCTCATCTAAAGTATATTCACCTTTTTCATACCGATTGTAAATGCTCTGGCAAAGAGATATTACATTATCTACCTGTGCCTTGATCTGTTCATCATACGAGGAACGCATATCATTCTCGATAATGTCTAACGCATTATCTCCAAGTCCTGACAGGCTTGTGTTGGAAATGACGGCGCATAGTGCCAATGCGATCAGTGCAATCACCATTACAATGACTAATTTTGTTCTCACCTTAATATTGTTCATACCCATACCTCCCACTACATCTGTTTTATTTTACGAACCAAATTTTAAATTCTATTTGTATTTTAGCACATTGTGCTTATTTTACCACTCTATTTTCGACATTTTTCGTGATTTTATTGAAACTCAGAAGTCCTTTGTAACTCCTGCGTTTCTGTCTCAGATGAGAAATGGATTCCTGATTTCGAACTCCATTTTTTTATGTGTCTTTGGATGTTTAAATCCGATTTTATAAGAGCAGAGTAAAAGACCGCTTCCACTCCGTGTCATTGTCTCTTTAAAATTATACTTTGCATCCCCAACGATCGGGATTCCTGCATTTGCTAACTGTACCCGGATCTGATGATGCCTTCCGGTGTCTAACCGGATCCGGAGAATGGCGTTCGTTTTATTCTGTGCGGTCACTTCATAGTCCAGCCTTGCTGACTTTGCGCCCTCCGTACTTTTAGATACCACTTTTGAAGTGTTTGTTTTTCCATCCCGGAGCAGGTAATCTTCCAATGTACCTTTTTTCTGTTCCGGCACACCGTCTGTCACCGCATAATAAAATTTATCTGCCATTTTTGTCTGCACCTGGCGGCTTAAATCCGCCGCAGCTTCTTTTGTTTTGGCAAAAACCATCACTCCGCGCACCGGCTGATCCAGCCTGTGTACCACCCCGATATACGGCTGTTCTCCCTTTCCTGCCCGGTAATTTTTCAGAAGGCTTTCCATGTCCGCCTGTCCTAACCGTCTTGTCTGCGCCGCAACCCCCGCCGGTTTTTCACAGACGATAATCTCCTCATCTTCATATAAAATATTTATGTTCATGTCTGATGGTCTCCTTCGTTATTCTATGGCATTACTGCTGTTTTTATCTTCCTTGGTTCATTGTAGCATGATTCTTTTGTTTGGGCTACTGTTGCGGAGATTTGAATGAATGCTTTTATTCATTTTTTTAGTACTCATAATATTTAAAATTTTACTATTTTCTCCATTGCATTTTCTGATGTTGGTATGATACAATATTTCAAAGCATATTTTACAAAATCTTTGTGGCTTAAGAGTCATCTGTAATCTAGAAAGCTTTCGGTCAACCGACAATGACCGTGGCAGTTCATTTCGTATCTATGCTTTTACTACCCATTAACCAATTTAAAAGCAGGAGACGGATGAAAACTATTTTTACAATGCTCTATTCTCCTGCCGGAGGCACGATGCATTTATGTGCATCTGCCGTCCACCGTGATAAGGAGGAAAGCCTATGGCAATGCGACCACAAGATCGTTACAAATCAACTACAGCAGGAGCAGTTTCTGCAAATCGCAACTACAAAGATACTGTTTTCCGGATGTTATTTTCAGACAAAAAGAATCTGCTCTCGCTTTACAATGCAGTAAACAGCAGAGACTATACGAATCCGGATGATTTAGAGATTGTTACTTTGGAAAACGCTATCTATATGGGAATGAAAAACGATCTGGCATTTATCATTGACACGAATTTATACCTGTACGAACATCAGTCGACTTACAATCCAAATATGCCGCTTCGTGATTTATTTTACATTAGCAGTGAATATCAAAAAATGCTGGATCAAAAATCTTTATACTCGTCCAGCCTGCAAAAGATACCTGCTCCTAATTTTATTGAGTTTTATAATGGTTCTGATCCGGTTTGCGATGTTTTTGAGCACAAACTTTCCTCTGCTTTTGAACATCTGTCGGGCGAGCCAAAACTGGAACTGATTGTAACTGTCTTAAATATCAATGAAGGTCACAATGCCCTTCTTATGGAACATTGCAAAACATTAAGGGAATATGCGCAATATGTTGCAAAGGTGCGAAAACACACAGCCGACCTGTCTCTGAACGAGGCAGTGGAACGTGCTGTTGATGAATGTATCAAAGAAAATATTCTTGCGGATTTTCTTCGAAAGAACCGCGCGGAGGTTATCAGTATGAGTATATTTGAGTATGACAAGGAAGAAGAAGAAAAGAAACTTCGGAAAGCGGAGTATGAAGCTGGCGTTGAAGCTGGCGAAAAAAGTGGAATTCAAAAAGGCGTCCTTAATACTGCACGTCATCTATTGGAACTTAACCTACTGTCTTTAGAGAATATTTCTCGTGCTACTGGTCTGTCAATCGATGAATTAAAAAAGCTACAGCAATAGCTTAGTAAAAGAAGCCCGCAAAAACTGCGAGCTTCTTTTTTGTACAATTTTACACAAATTACTGTAACAGAGAGAGTACACCCTGAGTAGACTGATTAGCCTGTGCAAGCATAGACTGACCTGCCTGTGCAAGAATGTTGTTCTTGCTGTAGTTAACCATCTCTTCAGCCATATCTGTATCACGGATACGGGATTCTGCAGCTGTTGTATTTTCTACAACGTTGTCTAAGTTGTCGATGGTATGCTCAAGTCTGTTCTGAACAGCACCGAGAGCGGAACGCTGAGAAGATACCTTTGCTACTGCCTCTGCAATACGGTCAATTGCTGCTGTAGCATCATCTTCTGTGTCAACTTTAAGACCCTTAACACCAATTCCTGCTGCACTCATAGATTCAATATGGACTGCAATCTTATTATTTGTTGCTGAATCTGCTCCAACATGAAGGTTAAAGGAAAGCTCACCATTTACATTAAACTGCTGTAAAAAACCTGTTCCGTCTGTTTTCGCAGCAGTAGCTTTAGCAACAGCAACATTTTGTCCGGCATCATTACCTTTTTTTCCAGCGTCACTAGTATAATAACTGTTAGCAGCCGTTTTTCCATCCGCCTTCATACCAGCTAAAATATTTTCTGCTGATACTTCTTTTCCATCTTCATCATATAATTTAGTGACATAGTCATAATCTTGACCTTTTATTGCAAGATCTCCAGCATCCTGTTTATCTCCGGCATTAGTTACAGCTTTAGTATAGAGTTTTTCTCCTGATGCTAACGCTTTTTTCAAAGCATCTCCTGTCAACTCATCTGCCGCTAATGCACCTTCTCTAAAAAACTTTTTACCATTTGCAATAGCATAGCCAGATTGCATGAAGGTAGACTTTGCAGCTGTCTGTGAATTGCCCTTCAAAAGATAAATTTCATTAAATTTTGTTGTTTCTGATACACGATCAATTTCTGTTGCAAGCTGGTCAATCTCATCCTGAATCGCCTGACGATCTGACTGTGCATTGGTTCCATTTGCAGACTGAACTGCTAACTCGTTCATTCTCTGTAACATAGAGTGAACTTCTGTTAACGCACCTTCTGCTGTCTGAACTGCTGATACACCATCCTGTGCGTTTGTGGAAGCCTGATCAAGACCACGGATCTGTTTTCTCATTTTCTCAGAAATTGTTAATCCTGCTGCATCATCTGCTGCACGGTTGATTCTGTAACCGGAAGATAACTTCTCTGTGGACTTTGCCTGCTGTCCTGTTGTTACATTTAACATTCTGTTCGCGTTCATTGCCTGTAAATTGTGTTGTACTACCATAATATAATCCTCCTTGTCTCATCCTTATGATGAGTTATTATGTTTTTGGCCGGACTTCCTTTTCCGGCATTATTTATAACAAACAGAGTTTCCCGGGTTGTGCCCTGTCTATTACCAGATGATTGGGCGATGTTTTTAATGAGCTTAATGGCTCATTCTTTCTGCATCTTTTTTTGTTTCCGCTTTCATGCGTTCATTCCATAAGATTTTCTTGATCTCATCCTGTGCTTCTTTTGAGATCGCAGGTTCCGGATAATACGTATCTTTCCTGCGCTCCGGATTTTGTTCTACGGTACTCCTTGCAATCCTGACATCCTTTGGAGCATCGATCATCAGCCGTCCGTGATTTCCGGTTCCACCCACATAGACTACGCGGATGTTATCTCCGATATTTACATACTGACCTTGTTTCAGTGAAATCTTTAACATAATCCTCCTTGTTTTGCGAAGCAAAATCCGAACCTAATGGTGAGGAGAGGATTTAGCCTCCTTGTTTTCATCGCAATTCCATTTGCTACGTTTTGTATCATTTATATCGTATTTTCGCTACAGTTTGTTAACATCTATTTTTACATTTTGCTACACTTTGTTACTTTTTAACAATAAACAATCTATTTTCCATATGCATAAATGTTGATATTTTGTAAATAATCCATAATGATTCTATTTTTTCCGCAACAGATTGTTACAATTGTAGTGTAGATCAGTGTTAATATTTTAACTTTTGTTGTCTGATATGCTACACCTTGCTACATCCAAGGCACCAACAAAAAATATACTAAGAGCAAAGGTGGTATTTATATGAAGAACAAATTACTTCCACAGAAGTTAAAAGAATTACGCAAAGTCAATAATTACACGCAGGATTATGTTGCGGAGGTATTGGGCGTTGTACGCCAGACATACAGCCATTACGAAACCGGCAAACGGACACCGGATGCCGAAGTTTTTTATAAATTAGCAGGACTTTACAACATCTCGGTTGATGATCTTTTGCACCTGACAATTGATATTGACCGGGAAGAATCGTATGATGCACCTGCTCCAACGCAGGCGAGTACAGATTTATCCGAATTTCTTGCTTTTTTTAATGATCCCTCGAACAAGAAAAAATATATGTTCAACACAAATTTAGAACGGGAATTACTTTTTTATTTTGATAAGATATCTGATGAAGATAAGAAAGAAATTATAGAATTTACGAAAATCAAAGCTAGAAAGCCTTTATAAAAATTCGTCGAACAACGAAAAAAAGGAGAAATGACATTGCCGTAGCAAAATGTTCATTCTCCTTTTTGTATTGCGTAGAAGTTTTTTATAATTTAAACCGATATCCAACCCCCCAGATTGTTTCTATATACTGCGGTTTGTTGGTATTCATCTCGATCTTTTCGCGGATCTTCTTGATATGCACGGTAACTGTTGCAATATCTCCGACGGATTCCATATCCCAGATTTCCCGGAACAATTCTTCCTTTGTAAACACATGGTTTGGATTCTCTGCCAGAAAGGTGAGAAGATCAAATTCTTTTGTTGTAAACTGTTTTTCCTCGTCGTTCACCCAGACACGGCGTGCTGTCTTGTCAATGCGGATACCACGGATCTCAATGATATCATTTTTTGCCTCACTGCTTCCGATTAGGCGCTCATATCGGGCGAGATGTGCTTTCACCCGCGCTACCAGCTCACTTGGAGAAAATGGTTTTGTGATGTAATCGTCCGCACCAAGTCCGAGACCTCTGATCTTGTCAATATCATCTTTTTTGGCTGAAACCATAAGAATTGGTGTATTTTTTTCCTCACGGATCTTTTTGCAGATTTCAAATCCATCCGTTCCCGGAAGCATAAGATCTAAAATGAACATGTCAAATTCCTCGGACAACGCTCTTTTCAATCCTGCTGTTCCGTTATTCTCGATCTCTACGGTAAATCCGCTCAATTCCAGATAATCTTTTTCAAGATCTGCGATTGCTTCTTCATCTTCAACTATTAATACTCTGCTCATTTGGCACCTCCTGATATTTTCTGATCACAAAATACATAACGGTTCCGATGGACTCCTTGCTGGTCGCCCATATTTTACCACCGTGGTCTTCGATAATTTTTTTCACAATTGACAATCCGATTCCGCTGCCTCCGGTTGCAGAATTTCTTGAAGCATCCGTCCGGTAGAAACGGTCAAAAATGTATGGCAGATCCGCTGCTGCAATCCCCCTGCCGTTGTCCTCGATCTCCACCTGGATAAAATCGCCAACATCCTTGATACGGATATTGATAAGCCCTCTCTGCTTGTCCAGATATTTAATGGAATTTCCAATAATATTGTGGATCACTCTGCGAAGCTGTTCCGGATCCGCAATGATCTGTGTCGCTCCATCCGTATAATTAAAGTATGCCAGTCCGATATTTTTTGACTCAAGATCCAGTCCGATCTCCTCAATGCAGTCATTGAAGTATTCACCAACATTGATTTTGGCAAAATTGTACGGTATACGGTTCGTATCAATCTTCGCATAGAGCGTCAGCTCATTGATAAGCGTATCCATCTCATTTGCTTTATTATAAATTGTCCGGATATACTTATCCCGTTTTTCCGGGGTATCCGCAACACCGTCCATCAATCCTTCCGCATATCCTTTTACCGCAGTGATCGGCGTTTTCAGATCGTGTGCAATGTTGCTGATCAACATTTTATTTTCTTTCTCGCTATTGATTTTCTCTTCGGCATTGTCTTTCAGCCTCTGCCGCATCTCTTCAAAACTTGTGCAGAGTTCCCCGATCTCATCCCTGCTCTCTGCCTCGATCGTAAAATCAAGATTGCCCTCCTTGATGTTCTGTGCGGCAGCCTGCAATTTTTTTATCGGATTGATCAGACTTGTATAAATCCATACCGTCAGCATACATGCTGTCAGAACAAGGATCAGCACAATGGAAACCATAATATCGATCAGAAGACTTTTTAATTCAGGAACCATCTCCTCTAATCTGGTCACGATAAAAATACTGCCCTTTGCACCATCCGGATAAACAAAATCAATCTGTTTTACCAGTGCCTGCTCCTCACCATCCATGTATGTCCCGGAATCCGCATTGCCATCGGCACTTCCATATTCCGGAAGCTCCGTCAAAAGCGATGTCCCTGCGCTTTTTCCTATATATACCAGCTCCTGCCCTTTCCGGACAATCAGATAGGATGCTTTTTCCTCCAACTGCTGGTTGATCTTCTCAAGGTATGCTCCATCCTCCAGTTTCTCCGGCTGGTTGTCTGCCACCTTGTATACTTCCCGATAGATCTCTCTTGTAAACCGGCTCAGAAGCTGGACAGAATTGGAAAAATAACTGTATCCGTCCCCTTCGACACCATAGGTCTGCTCGATCGCCCGCATCTGAATGTGCTGCATACTGAACAAAACCAGCGTTGCAAGGAAAATCGGTACAAATATAATAATGCAGAATGAAATAATAATCTTATTCTTAAACTTCATACGCTTTCCTTCTATGAATGTTTATGTTTCTACCCTTGTTCACCCACTTTTGTATCCATAGAAACAATAGAATGCACACTTCGTGAACATTCTATTATTATGAATAAAAATAGGTCACAAGGATAAACCCTATGACCTATTATAGCATGAAGCGTCCGAAATCCTATGACATTTTCCGAAAAAGATTCTAAACTTTTCATAAATTAATCTGCTCAACGCTGATTATAAATATTTCTTTAATGCTTCCGCCTTATCTGTTGCTTCCCAAGGAAGATTTAAGTCTGTACGTCCGAAATGTCCGTATGCTGCTGTTCCACGGTAAATTGGTCTTCTTAAGTCAAGCATTTTGATGATTCCTGCCGGACGGAGATCAAAGTTCTCACGAACGAGCTCGACCAGTTTTTCATCAGAAAGTTTTCCTGTTCCAAAAGTATCTACCATGATAGAGGTTGGCTGTGCAACACCGATTGCGTAAGACAACTGAATCTCACATTTGTCTGCAAGTCCTGCCGCTACAATGTTCTTTGCAACGTAACGTGCCGCGTAAGCTGCGGAACGGTCAACCTTTGTACAGTCTTTTCCGGAGAAAGCTCCGCCGCCGTGACGGGCATATCCACCGTAGGTATCTACGATAATTTTACGTCCGGTAAGACCTGCATCACCGTGTGGTCCACCGATCACAAAACGTCCGGTTGGGTTGATGAAGAATTTTGTCTCTGCATCTACTAATTCTGTTGGAAGAATTGGATCAAATACATATTTTTTGATATCCTCATGGACCTGTTCCTGTGTAACGTCCTCATCATGCTGGGTGGATAATACAACTGCCTCTAATCTCTTTGGCTTGCCATTCTCATCATACTCTACGGAAACCTGTGTTTTTCCGTCTGGTCTTAAATATTTTAATGTGCCGTCTTTGCGGACTTTTGTAAGCTGTAAAGCAAGTTTGTGTGCAAGGGAGATTGGATATGGCATTAACTCCGGTGTCTCATTTGTTGCGTAACCAAACATCATACCCTGATCGCCGGCACCAATTGCCTCTAACTGCTCGTCAGACATTTTGTTTTCTTTTGCTTCTAATGCTTTGTCAACACCCATAGCAATATCCGGAGACTGCTGATCAAGTGCTACCATAACTGCACATGTATGTCCGTCAAAACCTGTTTTGGCATCGTTGTATCCGATCTCGTTGACTGTTTTACGAACGATAGAAGGAATATCTAACTGTGCTTTTGTTGTAATCTCACCTGTTACAAGCACGAATCCTGTACAGCTTGCTGTCTCACATGCTACACGGCTCATTGGATCCTGTTCCATACATGCATCAAGGATGGCATCAGAGATGGCATCACACATTTTGTCCGGATGTCCTTCTGTAACGGACTCGGATGTAAATAATAATTTTTCCATTTGTTCTTTCCTTTCTTCTGGCTGTTCATTTGGTAACTAAAAAACTCCGCTGTCACAAACAAGCGGAGTTAATAAATCATCAGATTATCAAATCCTCTTATTGTTCGAACTATAAAATATAGTCTTGGATAAATCATCCAATTATTTGCTCGCTCAGGTAGGCACCTTCCGTAGAGGGGTTGCCGTGACTTCATAGATCCTATGTATCTCCATCACTCTGAATAAGAAAATTTTCCGTAATTAAAAATCTCTTTCTAATTACATCTTATACAATATTGAATTTTCAAATCTGTTTACACAGACTGAAACATAAACTGTTTCAAACCTCACGTGCTATACAATACTATCTAACCGCCTCTCTGTCAAGAGTTTTTTCAAAATGATATACAAAGCAGATAGAATGTATACTACTGTTCATGTTTTCTAAAAAATTATGTTATATGGAAATTTGTGCCCTTAGTATCTATTGACTTTCATTTTGTGCAATCTTATACTATTTTATAATAAAATGTATAGATTGGGGTATGCAAATGACAAAATATTATCCAACGGATGAATTAGTACCAGGGATGGTGACTGCTGGAGAAGTCCGTACCAAAGGCGGTCAGTTGATCGTTGAAAATGGAGTTTCTCTCACGGATCGTCTCATTTCCCGCATTAAATTTTATGCGATCCCGCAGGTATCGGTCACAGAAGATCCAATTCCTGTTACCAAAAAAGAGGAACAGACCGACGTTCCCACCTATGTTGTAAAACCGGAAGCCCAGGCACCTTCTTATTCGCAGAAGGTTGTCCGCTCTAAAGAATTCCAGAATTTTCAGATTTCCTATTCCAGAGTAATTGCCACTTACCGCACTGTTCTGGAAGATTGTGTAATCTATCATAAATCTTTAAATTATGAACAGCTTCTGTCTGATACAAAGGAATTATATTATTCCTGCAAAACATCCTTAGAACTTTTTGATATGCTTCACAATATGCGCTCCGTGGAGGATTCCGTTTATGCCCATTCATTGAATGTCTCACTGATCAGCCGCAGACTTGGACGCTGGTTAAAGTTTTCACCGGAAGAATTAGACACGCTGACCTTAGCAGGCGCCTTACATGATATTGGAAAATTAAAAATTCCTGTTGAGGTTCTCAATAAGCCTGGAAAATATACGGACGAAGAATTTGCCCTTGTAAAACAGCATCCAAAATTTGGTTATGACATATTAAAATCACTCCCATTAGACTCTCACGTGAAAAAAGCAGTTCTATGCCATCACGAGAGAAGTGACGGCAGTGGTTATCCAACCGGTTTGTCTCAATCCGATATTGATGAATATGCGGCAATCGTTTCCATCGCAGACGTATACGATGCCATGACCGCTGCGCGCTCTTACCGCGCACCGCTCTGTGTCTTCCAGGTAATTAACAATTTTGAACATGATGGTCTTTCCAAATATAATCCTAAATTTATTTTGACCTTCCTGTCCCATGTCGCAAGTACCTATCAGAATAACCGTGTACTTCTCAATGATGGACGTGTTGCAAATATCGTCATGTTAAACAAAAACCGTTTGTCAAAACCAATCATCCAGCTGATGGATGGAAGCTGCATTGATCTTTCGACTCAGCCTGACCTTCACATCCAATCAGTATTATAACCGGAGTTTAATTGACGTAGTGCCGCAGATTCTGTGGTGCTTTTATCGGTTGTGAGGGGCAGATATAAGCGTCCTCTCACAAGTCGTGATTTTATAGGTTTATGAAAAGAAAAACGGTACAGACGAAATATGATGTTCCTGTTCGCCGGGCATTCCGATAAGCCTCTAAAGAGTCTTATCTCCATGGCTCACAAAGGAAATCATATTTGTCTGTACCGTTTTTCTTTCATTTACGTTATGGATGACTTGTGAGAGGACGCTTATACATGCCCGGTCAACGTCATGAATTGCACCACAGAATCTGTAATTTACGTTATGGAACTCACGGTTATGGGATGAATGCCTATAAAAGAGGTAGCATAAGTTGCTTTGATTTCATGAATATTGTTTCTACAATAATCACAATCATACTTCTTAGCCATAGGAGCTTTCAATGTCACCTATAATTGACAATCGGAATTTATTCATTTAATTCAGCCTCAATTTCTTCAATGGTAGGCATACTACCTTTAAATTCTTCTGGTATAAGTTTTGATAATTCATAACTAGAAATACCAAGTGGTTGGCTAGTAGATTCTAATGCATACTGGGCTTCTACTTTATCCATATCTTTACAAATCAGAAGTCCCAAAGTAGGGTTATCAGCTTCTGTTTTCATCTGATGATTAACAGCCACAACATAAGTTCCCAATTGACCTGCGTAAGAAGAATCAAATTTTCCTGTCTTTATTTCTACAACAACATAGCAATGCCTTTGCGTATTGTAAAATAACATGTCTATAAATTTTTCAGTATCTCCTACCTCAATTCTCACTTCCCTGCCCATATAAGCAAAGCCAGTACCTAACTCCATAAGGAAATTATTAACTTTCTCTATAAGCGCATCCTTTAGTTCCTTTTCATCATACCTTTCACGCAAAGTCAAAAAATCAAAATTATATGGATCCTTCGTAATTGCTTGTGCTAAATCGCTCTGTTCTATCGGAAGTGTATTAGAAAAGTTAGTTATTGCTTTGCCCTGGCGTTCATACAAATCCGTTCCTAAGAAGTTTAATAAAACATCTCTTGACCAATTGTTTTCAATAGTTTTTCTGATATAAAACAATGCCTTTGCAGAATTTCCTTTGCATTTATCAAGTATTATTTTGTTATGTCCCCATGGAATTCTAAAAATGATTTGTAAATCATCCCCAACTTGGGGACGATTTGCATCTGTAATCAATTCGTCCTCAACCTGAGGACAAATCACTGCGTCAGGATACATCTCATAAAAGTATCTCATATATTTCAAATTAGTTGGAGAAAATGATTTCACATCTGGCAAAATGGATTTCAAATCGTCACTCACCGTTTTATAGAAGCCCTGATTTGGCTTTTTCTAAAATCAGTGGATATTCCGGCAATCCACTCCTTATATTCATTATCAGCCTTAATCAACTCACTCATATATAATCCTTTCTAATGTGTCAGTTCGACGACTTCCGATTTATCAACTTTATTAATATCATCATTCTACCATAATTACACTTACAATCCTATTTCATTCTATTAAAATTGATTTACAGAAGTTATAATTAATTTACTTTGAGAATGC